>Ga0247727_10006249_pt1 | contig 23547 bp, 18 predicted proteins | sample WisWelCaveWW1625_FD_202498 | JGI IMG/M metagenome (GOLD analysis project Ga0247727, IMG submission 202498) | Biofilm microbial communities from Wishing Well Cave, Virginia, United States - WW16-25 | ecosystem: Environmental > Aquatic > Deep subsurface > Groundwater > Cave microbial mat | place...
TTGGCGGAAAGGCGATCACCCTCTCCGATTCAGATGGAACAGTGGTGGATGAAGCCGGGGTTGACGAAAAGAAACTTGCGTTCGTATTGGACTTGAAAAATGTGCGGCGCGGGCGTATCAAGGAATATGCCGAGAAATTTAAAGGTGTAATGTATTACGAAGGCAGGAGTGTGTGGGATGTGATCCGCGAACAAGGCATTAAAGTGGACCTGGCGTTCCCCTCTGCGCACGAAAATGAAATTGACGGCGCCAACGCGGCGGCTCTCGTTAACGGCAGTGGATGTTATTGCATATCCGAAGGGGCGAACATGCCGTCCACGGTGGACGCAGTGGAAGCGTATCGCGACCGAAAGGTTTTATTCGCCCCGGCAAAAGCCGCGAACGCCGGGGGCGTGGCAACATCCGGTTTGGAGATGTCACAAAACAGTTTACGGCTGTTGTGGGAGCGGGCAGAGGTGGAAGAGCGCCTGCGTTATATTATGAAGAGCATCCACCGGAATTGTCTCGAGGCGGCTGAGGCTTATGGCGTACCTGGGGATTACGTGGCAGGTGCGAATATCGCCGGTTTTCTGAAAGTTGCGAAGGCAATGGTTGCATATGGGGTGGTGTGATTCCCCCCTCTCCCTTTGGAAGATCGCGAAGCACCGCGAAGGGGAGGCTGGGATGAGGGCAACGCATCAAAACAAAAAACTTCCGAAGCCTTCGAGACTTCGGAAGTTTTATTTTCACCAATAGCCGTTCAACCAGCCCCGCATCGTCATTGCCTCCACTACACGTTCGATGGAAACCATGTATGCCGCATCGCGCATATACACGTTTTCCTCCTGCGCCATCCGCAAAACATCATTGAACGCGGTTGTCACCTTGGTGTCCAGGCGCTGCAGCACCTCGTCGCGGCTCCAATAGAAGTTCATGTCGTTCTGTACGCCTTCGAAATAGGAGGTGGTCACGCCTCCCGCGTTGCAGAGGAAATCGGGGATGATGAAAATCTTCCTCTCCTTGAAATATTCATCCGCCGCGGGTGTGGTCGGACCGTTCGCCCCCTCTGCCACGATCCTGACCTTCTTTGAGATCTGCATCACAGTATCCTCGTTGATCTGGTTTTCCAGCGCGGCGGGGATCAGAACATCCGCTTCCTTCGAGATCCATGTGTCGCCTTCTTCCACAAGATAACCGGCGTCCATCGCCTTTTGACGGTTGATTGTCCCGTATTGATCGGTGATCGAGAGCAGGAACCGTCCGTCCACCCCGTCCTTGTGGCTGTAGGTGAATGATTTTTTATCGTTGCGGTCCCAGCACGAGACGCAAGCCACCCTCCCCCCGAGGATTTCCACAAAACCGATGGCGGCGTATTGAGCCACATTGCCAAACCCCTGCAATGCCACCACGCTATTCTTCGGATCCATGTTGAGGTATTTCATCGCCTCGCGCAGGTTGTAGATCACGCCGAAGCCTGTCGCTTCGGTGCGTCCCAGAGAGCCTCCCCCGCCCACCGGTTTGCCGGTGAAGACACCCGGGGCGTACGTGCCGGAGAGTTTGGAATACTCGTCCATCATCCACCCCATCATTTGCGGGGTTGTCCCTACATCTGGGGCGGGGATATCCTGCCGGGGACCCAAATTCTTGATCATCTGTTGCACCCAGCCGCGGCACAGCGCTTCTTTTTCATTTGGGGTGAGTTTGGATGGATCAACGATGATGCCACCCTTGCCGCCGCCAAGCGGAATATCCACGACGGCACATTTCCACGTCATCCACATCGCCAGGGCACGCACAGTGTCAATCGTCTCATCCGGGTGGAAGCGGATGCCGCCCTTGTTCGGTCCGCGCGCATCGTTGTGCTGGACGCGAAAACCGGTGAACACTTGTAAAGACTTGTCGTCCATGCGCACCGGGATGCGGAAGGTAAATTCGCGCGTGGGCCAGCGCAACACATCGCGCACACCGGCGTCGAGATCAAGCAACTCGGCGACATGGTCGAATTGCATTTGTGCGATCTTGAAAGCATTCATTTGCTCAGACATGGTTCTCCTCCTCAGGAGATAAAATAAGCGGGCATCCCGGACAGGGAGCCCGCTTTCATTTCGGGGGTTGCGAACGCGCCGCCATCAAAAATTTCCATCGTTGCTATCGCCATGATTTTAACGTTATCACGAGACTCAAGCAACCGTCAATATGATGACTGCAACACAAAAAAAGACCGGGTTTTTGCCCGGTCCGAATCGCCTATTCGTAATTATCTTCGTCCGATTCTTCATCTCCCTGGTCAAACTCGTACTCCACCTTATCGTGGTCGAGGTGCACCCACAACAAAAGCACGTGACCATCGTTCGTCTCCACGTTGCGAGCGGCAAAAATGGGGGCAGATTGTTCCACTCCGGTGTCGTTTCGATAATGCAGGTGGATCGGGGCTTTGGCATTCCATGCCCGGTAGCAACGTTCCACGAGGGCGGGTCCGTTGAAGGTTCGTAATCGCGTCAGCGCCGGGACAGATAACTGCGTGCGCTCGTTCAAGCCCAGCGCCCAGCCGTCGTTGACGGCTTCAAAGATGGGCGGCGGTCCTTCGATGATGGTAATTTTTTCGTCCATAGTGCCGACACTATACCATAAAAGACTTTTGCGCCGCGTTGCGATTATGTTAGACAATCGTTGGAATTTCAGGAAACCTTGGAAGACAAGCGTTCAATCCACAAAGATGACCCACTTGCCGGGATAGTCGGGCAATTCCTGTTCACCGAACCAGCCAGTATCGTCCCAGTAGAAGCGGCTCCAGATATTGTGACCGAACGGGTCACATTCGGCGAGGAAGAAATCTAGCGGAAGCGTATCGGCAACCGGGCAAAATTCATCTTTATTGCCCGAAGCAGGCGGATTTGCAGAACCGCGCCCTGCGGAGTTACCCAAACCTGGCGTGGGGAAACAATTCCTGTTCCAATCATCCAGTCCGCCATTATCCGGCAAACGGCAATAAGACTGGTCGGGATAATTGACAACGGTGTAGTTGAAGGCGTCAATCAGCGCGCCATTCGGTTTGAGCAAGCGGACACCATCGCCTCCATCGCTCAACAGTAAACCTGTTTCGCTCCCATAAAAAACTATGCGCTCCCCCGGCTGGAGAGCGATGGAAGATGCAATCACAAACGGACTTGACCCGGTATTTGCCTCGTCATCGAGTGTCCAGCCGTTCAAATTGACCACAACCGTTCCATGGTTGATGAGTTCAATGAATTCATCGCGGGTGTTGATTTGCCCATCGTTGTTCCAATCGCGGCCGGGGCGCGGCACAAATTCGTTAATCGCGACAAGCTCAGGAGGAGGAAGAGGCGTAGCGGTACGCGTCGAGGTTGGTCGAGGCGATGAGGTGGGTTGTGGGGAGGGCGTTGCCGTCACGGTGGTTGCCCAGTTGGAACGTTTGGGGGTTCCATTGATTGGGTTGTTGTTCGCATCCAATCCATTTCGAACGACTCCGGTATTTGTGAACCAGACGCTATCACTATCTGCAACAAGGCCGCTTCTCTCCATGCTCCCAAATGTCGTTGAACTTCCGGCTGGCCAGGACCCTCCGTTTGAATTCGCTGTATCAATCAAGCGATTGGAAGGGTCGAACAACTGGAATATCTCGCCGGAGTTAGATACATCACCAGAGAAGATCAAATCTGCCGTGATATCAGACACAGCTGTATCGTCGGTTCGTTCGAGAAGATAATATCCTCCCGCAGGGATGCTTCCTGTCAAGTTGATCGTTGGAGTCCCATCCAGCGCTCTGAGTATCCATCCTGACAATGGGATCGCACTGGTGCCGGGATTGTATAACTCGATCCATTCATCGCTTGTGGATGCGGCAGTCCCCGCCCAGGCAACTTCGTTGATCAAGAGTTCCAGTGTCGGGAGGGGTGTTAATGTCACTGCGGGAGTAATCGTTGCGCTGGGTGAAGTGGTCGAAGTGGGAGTGATCGTCGTTGTGGGTGTAATGGTCGGAGTTGGGGTTATTGTTTCGGTGGGCGTGATGGTGGGAGTTAGTGTTATGGATGGGGTAAGTGTTGGAGTGTAAGTCCCTACACCACATACAAGACCTATGGAACTACTATTGCGTGGATTTGGAGGATCTGCCAAAAAATCTACATTATTGTTATTTGTATCCGTACATCCCTCAACATCCCGAAGATCAGATTCTGTAGCACTCAGTGCAGGTGCAGCACCACTGCCTTCATAAAAATCGGCTGTTCCATAACCAACAAGATCAACAATATTAGCAAGTTCCGGTGCAGTACAAGGAATACTTCCGCCATTGCAAGACAATCCAGATGTTGTATTTGCTAATATTACCTTTCCGTTTGTTGCACTCATCTCTGTAGAGCCAACCGCATCAGCAGATGGCAGTAAAGAACCGTTCATATCGTTCGAATCCAACTGAACGAGATAATACTGACCAGAAAGGATGGTTCCAGAAAGATTGGTTACATTGGAGCTAAAAAGACCGGTTCCTGTTGCACTGGCATATTGAATTGACCAGCCATTCACCGAAATAGAAGATGTGGTTGGATTGAATAATTCAACAAAATCATTCTGATATGTTGCACCAGAATTTCCTCCAGCACCGTAAACTTGACTAATTACAATATTTGTTCCCGCCTGCTCCATCGGCGCCGCCTGGACCGGCGCAAGCACAGGTAACACCATCGCCCCGCACAGTGCGGCGATCAGCGTGAGGAACAACAGACTGCGCCAGAAATTCCTTGAAGATTGCATACAGAAGAACACTCCGCTGGGATGTCGCAGAACGCGCAGACAACCCCTCTGGCATTATAAACCACTCTTTGAAAAACAGCTGTAAAACCTTAGCGCGGCTCGACGACGAACTTGATGGCAGTGCGCACCTTGTCTTCGATCGTCACATCCACGAACTCCGGCACGCACACCACGTGGATATCGTCGTTCTTCAAATATCCGGTCGCCAGCACCAGCGCCTTTACCGTCTGATTGACCGCGCCGGCTCCGATCGCCTGCACTTCCGCCCGTTTGAATTCACGGACGACGCCCGCAATTGCCCCAGCAACGGCAGAGGTACGGGAGCTGGCTGAAACCTTGATCATGTCCATGATGGACCTCCCAACTATAAAGAGGGGCCGATACAAAGATTGTACAGGATTTGCTTAACAGATTCAAGCATATATTATTAGAAAGATAAGATTCAGTAACAGTAGTAGGGGGTGTGGATGATGTGGACGAAGGCGAAAACACGCCACATCTGGATGGACGACCACGATTCTCTCTGGATGTGAGGTTGATTCCCACTCCGGACCCCGCCTCACTTGTGGAAAGAATCGGGATAAATCCATCCACAAGCCATCCACAGAAAACGTCCGCCTCTCACCAAATCCACATATTGGAAATCGTCAGATGTTGTCACCCATATATGGGGGTTGGCATTATCGGCAGGCGTGAGTCTCGTACCCTACTTCTCCACATGCACTGGCACTTATCCACAAATAACTGACACTTATCCACAAACAGGATGTCTGGACAACGCCTTGGAATCTGCGAAATCCCCCAAATGTGGGTATGCGGTTTTAATCCTTCCCTGACGTTTTGGTTCAATCCACAAACAAAGGGATCGGCTCACCAAGCACTGGCTGGGGATCGGTGACGTACAGGTCAAGAAACGCGCCAAAAGTAGCGAGCAATTCACGGAAGTTCCAGATCATCAGCGAACCAGCCCAAAAGCGACGCGTGTTCGCCTCTATGCCATTGGCTTCCAACCCGAGCGCGTTACAGAGGTAAACCGCCCTCGGCAGGTGGAATTTTTGGGTGACGAGCAGAACATCGTTCACCTCAAAAATGGCTTTTGCACGGTAGCAGGTATCGTAGGTGCGTCTGCCGGCGAGATCCAGCGCGATGGCTGCATCGGGAACCCCGAGGGATAAGGCATATTGACGCATGGCTTCGGGTTCGTTGTACTCCATGAAGCGGTTATCGCCGCTCATCAGCAGTTTCTCCACTGTACCGCTAAAGTACAAATCGGCGGCGGTCTGCACCCGATCTCGGAGAATGGCGGTTGGCGTCCCATCCCGTCGAAGCCCGGCGCCAAAGACGATCGCCAGTCTCTTCTTGGGCGCGTTTTCCTTTTGATAGATACGGTTGATCGAATACAGAGAGGTGATGAGGCGGGGCAAAACCACTCCCACCAGCCCGATCATGCTCAGGGTTAAGATCATGCGTCCAATAAATTTACGGATATGTTTTGTCATATTGACAGGGTACGGAAAGAATTGATTAAGAAAATGGTCAGAAACAGGGACTCAAAGGGATGGGATACCCAAATGCGGCTAACAAACCTGTAAATGAGCTGAAACCTTTTGGCTCTTGAATTTTTTACAGAACGGGATATACTTTGAAAAGTTCTGAGGATGGTCTTCAGACAAACTATTTTTAGAAAGGAATAATACCATGTTGTTCGCACCCAAAGAAAAAGGCCAGGGCCTCGTCGAGTATGCGATCATCCTCGCGCTCGTCGCCATCGTTGTGATTGCTGTCATGAATTTGCTTGGTCCCAAGATCGGCAATACCTTCAGCACCATCAACAGCTCCCTGCCGTAACCCGCTCATTCGAGCAAGACAAAAAACCCTGTCAACTCGACAGGGTTTTTTGTAACGAGAAATTTGGAGGTTCACCGTCAACCATCATAATTGAACATCTGAGGAGGCACTCAGATCCGTCCCTTTTGTTTGTTTATTTTGAAAGGACTATTTTATGTTATTTGCACCTGTTGAAAAGGGACAGGGACTTGTCGAGTATGCGATCATAATTGCGTTTGTCGCGATTGTTGTAATTCTGGTCGTTGGATTGTTTGGAGAAAAGGTGGGCAACACGTTCAGCTCCATCAACAACTCCCTGCCGTAGTGTGCCATTCGACATAAAGCCATGCCAAAAGGCATGGCTTTATTCTTTTAAGAGCGCAGACAAATCAATTTCGGATGCTTCAACATACCTGCGAAACTCAACATAGAAACCATCGTTTGCCGGTTGCAGTTCATCGAGATCATAGACGGTTTTGAACGCGGCGCTGCCGGCTTCGGTCTGCATGATCACGGGAATGATATTTGAAAAAAGATCGCGCATGGGCGGGGGCATGGACGATGAAAATACGAGCACGTTGTAGGGAATGATTTCCGGGATGCGCCAGATCACGATCACCTGCTCGATAAGGTCCGGGAATTGATCTTCAAGGGATGGAAATTTACGGGCGTCAATATACGTTGCGCCGAAATCGCAAATTCCGCTGGCATATAACGAACGAACCACGGTGGGATGTCCCTCCACGAACGCGGCGGGTTTGGTTTTGACATCACTGGCGTTCAAATATCCGAGCGGGATAACGTATCCCGATTGCGAGCGTTCGTCGCTCCAGCAGGGTTTTTTATCGTTGAATTGGGCGAGCGCCAGTCGCGCATCGTTGATGGTGTTGGTTTCATTGAGCGGATTGAAATATGGAGTAAACCCGGCTTTGCGCGGCGCAAGGAACTGGGAGCCGTATAAACTGTTGCCATCTTTCACCTCGGCGAACACGGCTTTGACGCTTTCGTTTTGGTACGCAAGTTCATAACCGTATGGGTCAAGGAGCGCAACGTTTGCATTCCCTTTTTGGAACGCCTCCACAAGCGCCGCGTTCGAATCGGGGATGACAGTGACCACTGTGTACCCCGTTCGCTCCGTGAGTTGTGTGGCGATCAAATTCGCGGCATCAATTTCCGCCTGTGAAGTAGCGGAGGGAGGCAGGGCGAGGATCAACGGATTCGCCGGTTGACCAAGTTCAGCGGAGGGCAGAAGCGGGGCGAACGTCTCGGTTGGGGTGACGGGAATCGGGGTTGGCGTGGGCTGAGTCACGCGCAAGCGCGGCAAGGTACAGCCTATCACAACGAGAAAAGCGATCACTGAGATCGAACGAGGAAGAAATTTTCGATTCATACGTTCCCCGTTGAGATTATAATACGAGCATGAAAAGTAATAACCTTCTCTCCCTCCTGATTCTCATCGTGATAGGGGTTGCGGCCTACTTCATTGTGCAAACGGTACGTGAAAGCGCGCAAGCCGCCACCGCGCCTTTTCAGCAGGTGAACGAGGCGAACCATGCCTTGCAAACCCAAATGGCGAATCTGCTCAATCCCACGCCGACGATCATCCCCGACCCGATCACGTACATCAATGAGATCCGCGCGCTGGCGAGGCTCGAGACTATTCAATACAGCGTGGAGAAGGTCATCACCGGAGAGATGGGCGGGGGAACCTTTGCAACCTTTTTTGGCGACAAGATCCTATTTGTTGGGCATGGCACGGTGATTGCAGGCATTGATATGGAAAAGCTCACGCCTGAAAACATGCGTTACGAAAACGGTGTGCTGACCGTGCAATTGCCGCCGGCGGAGATTTTCATTGCGACGCTCGATAATGAAAAGTCATACGTGTATGACCGGCAAACCGGTGTGCTCACCAAGCCTGACCCAAATCTCGAAACTCTTGTAAGACAAAAAGCAGAAGAGGAAATCCTCAAAGCCGCGCTCGAGGATGGCATCCTCGAACAGGCGCAGGTGAATGCCGAAGCCTATCTCTTCAAATTCTTTGCCGCGCTTGGTTTTCCCAACACGATCTTTTTGGATAACCCCAATTAGACGCGTTCTGTCCACGAGGGCTGTTCGTATTTTTCGCGAACCAATTCATCTGCTCTTTTGGATTCGGATTCGGACAACTCCCCCTCCTCAAACTTGATTCCCAACTGCGCTTCGAACGCGCGGATGAAAGCCTGCGCCGCCGTTCCCCAACTTATTTCTTGCCCCAAAGCGGATTCAATTGTCGTTGCTCGTGCCAGCAGCCGTTGTGACGCGTCCATGCGCGCGGCGTCATTTTCAAAGACAAGCGCCTGACAGATGCGCGAGAGATCGCCAGTGAGTGGAAGCGACCCATGTTGAAGCGCGCCATCCTTTTTGCGGGCTTGTGCCGAGCCGATTAATTTTTTGCCGTTCACTGTGATTTCGTAGGTAGACGGCACTTCAAAACAGATGGGATTATTCGTTGAAGTATCGTTTGCCTTCCCCTCTTTCATTTCCACCGGCGCTTCCAAATTTTTTACCGCCAGTAGTAAAACCTGCGCAAGCCGATGGTAACTTTCAAGGACCGTGCCAACCACGCGCGGTTCATTGTTGGGCGCGATGACGGAGTAGGTTAATTCGTCTGTGTGCAGGATGGCCCGCCCGCCCGTTACGCGACGGACAACCTCCCAGCCGCGTTCTTTCAGCCGCCGCGTATCCACGTCTGCGTAGGGTTGGGCATATCCAAGGGAGAGACAGGCTGGGGTCCAGGCATACAGCCGTAAAGTCGGGGGCGAATCGCCGCGTCCTATCTGCAATAGGATCGCTTCGTCCACTGCCATATTCCACGCGCCGCGGGATGAATGGGTAATAACAAGGCGCCAAGTATTCATAAGGTAATATTGTACCTAAGGAAAGGAAAGTCAATGACAAAACGTGTCTGGATTTTATTGTTCTGCTTGCTTTCACTATTGTCCGCCTGTCAGCGTGATTCAAAAACGATTGAACCCGGTTCACACCCTGAAATAAATTTACTTAAGCCGGGCGATAGCATCGGAGAGATGAAGTTGGTTAAGGCTATTCATGAGAGCATGCCGTCTTCCTTTTTTTTTTACTGTACTCCCTATCTGGGATCGGAACCTACGGTCGTTACAACGGAATGTCAGCTTCCCCAATCAAATTATTTGTTTGTCGGGTACGGGGAGTTTGCAAATTCTGCAAGTGACTTAGATAGTCAATGGAGTATGAAAACTTGGGAACTTTATATTGATGGCTTGCCTGTTGACCTGGATGCATTCGGGACGCTGGATGTGGATTTGGGTAAAAAGGTTCGAGTTTGGGCGGTTGCATTGGAAAATACTTCGAAAGAGCCACATACGCTGAGGTATGTAGCAAGAGAGATGGAAAAACCTCAGAATGTCATAGACCTGACATGGTCATTTATCATGGTGGAGCAATCTGCGTTCGTTCCTGCAATTTCCTCTCCTATGCCAACTCCATCGTTTGCGCCAGGGAAATACCCGCTACTTTCATCAATCGTCAATGTCGGGATGCACCCATACAAATCCGAATCAACGGATCTCAATTTTATGTTTTATGTTCCAAATGGGTATCAGAAGGACCATCGCCAGAAGGTGCCGCTGGTCTTGTATTTGCATGGGACCAGCCTCCGAGGCAGTGACTTGAACAAACTCCGAATTGGCGAATTTACCGCTATTTTGCAATATAAGCTTGATTTTCCTTTTCTCGTTATTGCTCCCCAGTTGCCAGCCAGTGACGAATTTCAATCGTGGAGTAGAAATGAGGTGCCCGAGATGCTCTTTACGCTTCTGGATGAAATTCAGGGAAAATATGCCGTGGACCCCAAACGAATCTATCTGACTGGTTCAAGCCTTGGGGGAGGTGGAACTTGGGAAATTGGATTAAGCCACCGTGAATATTTTGCTGCGTTGATTCCGGTGATGGGCTTTTATGGGTATCCATTCGAAGTTCCAGTCAATATATGCGATTTAAAGGAGGTTCCTGTTTGGGCGTTTCACGGGGAGAACGATCTCACTGTCCCTCTAAAAGCTGAGCAGGATGTAGTTGATGCGTTACGGGCGTGCGGAGGAAATGTGCAATTTACGATTTTCCCGGGGGCGGGACATGATATCGAAGCACAAGTGTATCAGACCCCGGAACTGTTTGAATGGATGCTGGATCAATCGCTTGAGTAATTCGGTAGAGTAACTTCCACCGGGTAGAACGAAGAATCATAATAGTTGTAACGAAGTGCTTATGTGTGTGGGGACGGATTTGAGGTATGTTCTCTTTGAAGGACAGACACAGATCAAGGATCATGAAATCGGCGCGAAAAAGTCCAGTCAAGTCTCCCAAATCCGGAAAATCAGGTGCGAAGGCGAAGAAAACCATTGGCACAGAGGTAACCGCGTCAAAGCCGAAAGGGCGAAAACCCAAGCCGGTGGAGAGCGCGTCCGGGGCGAGGATGGAGTTCCGCTTGTTGGTCGAAAACCTGCCGGCACTGGTTCATGTGGCGGAAACGGGGGAGGATGGCAAATGGTTATATGTCAGCCCGCAGATCGAAACGATGTCGGGGTTCTCGCCGGAAGAATGGATGGCAAACCCAAAACTCTGGGCTAATCAAATTCACCCAGAAGACCGTGGACGGATCCTAACTGAGGAGCGAGGGCTTGCCAGCACTCAACCGGGAGATGCGACCCATTGGGAGTACCGGTTCATCCATCGGGATGGTCACATTGTATGGGTGGAAGCGGAAGCGGTATTGGTCTGGGAACCGTTGTTGAAGAAATATGTCTGGCAGGGGGTGTTTACAGATATCACCGCGCGCAAAGAAGCCGAACAGGCATTGGTGCAAAGCGAAGAGAGATTTCGAAGTGTTTTCAACACCCTGCCTGTCTCGGTTTGGGAGGAGGATTTTTCGCTGGTCAAACGCGCGTTGGACGAATTGCGAAGCCAGGGTGTGACAGAATTTCGAAAATATTTCAACGACCATCCGGAATTCATTCAAGAAGCTGCCGGGCTTGTGAGGGTGGTGGATGTCAATGACGAATCCCTCCGTTTATTCGAGGTTGCGAACAAAGATGACCTGCTTGGAGACCTGAGAAAAAGCCTTCTGCCAGATTCTTTGCGGGGATTTTCTGATGGGTTAATTGCCATTGCTGAGGGGAAATCCTTTTTTGAAGGTTCGGTTACCGATCGTACCCAACAAGGGAAGATTCTGTATTTATGGAGAACCATGGTCTTTCCAAAAGAGAATGCGAAATTCAACAGTGTATTAGTGTCTTTTACAGATATAACTGCAAGTGGAAAGGCACAGGAGGAGATTAACCGCTTACATTCCCTGCTGAATGCGGCATTTGAGTCGACGGCCGACGGACTCCTCGTTGTTGACGCCGACGGCAAGGTCACAAAGTATAACCGGAAATTCCTTGAACTATGGAGAATCCCAGAATCATTGGCGGCGCAGAAGGAGGACCGCTCTTTGCTGGAATATGTACTCAACCAGTTGAAGCAACCCAGTGAGTTTCTCTCAAAAGTCGAAGCGTTGTATCAATCGGCGGAGAGTACCTCGTTTGATGAAATTGAATTTCTGGATGGTCGCGTATTCGAACGCTATTCTCAACCTGAGAGGCTCAGCGATTCCATCATTGGCAGGGTATGGAGTTTTCGTGATGTCACCGAACGAAAGAAAACGGAAACCATACTTCGCCATAACGAACAACGTCTGCGGCAGGTCATTGATCTGGTGCCGCATTTTATCTTTGCAAAAGATGAAGAGGGAAAATTCGTCCTTGTTAATCAGGCAGTGGCAAATGCCTATGGCACAACCGTGGAAGAATTGACAGGCAGGATGGACGCCGATTTTGCACAGTCGGAAGCCGAGGTGAAGCAGTTTCGCGCCGACGACATGGAGGTCATCAAATCTGGCAAGCCGAAGTTTATCGCTGAAGAGCAGATTACCGATTCAGATGGAGTGGCGCGAACGCTGAGCACGACAAAAATTCCGTTCACCTTTTCGGGAACCTTCTCGCCTGCGGTTTTGGGCGTCTCTGTGGATATTACCGACCAACGACAGGCAGAGACTCAATTGCGGGAGAGCGAAACGCGTTTACTTACGGTGCTGGAGGCGTCTCCTGTGCCTCTCACCTTGAACTCGATGGAAGATGGGGTCATCCTGTATGGGAATTCTGCGCTCGCAGATATTCTCCATCTGCCGCTCAACGAAATCATCGGGCAGAAAGCCGTCAATTTCTATGCCAACCCAACCGACCACCGCGTGATGCTGGCAGAACTCGAGCGCACCGGTTCCTTACGGGATTATGAAGTGCAACTTTGCCGTTCGAATGGTTCCGTCTTTTGGATCTCGCTCTCGAGCGAACGGATTGTGTTGGATGGACAGACCTGTTTGTTGAGCGCATTCTCTGAGATCACCGAACGCAAACGGGCGGAGACGTTGCAGGCGGCGGTTTATCAGATCAGTGAGGCGGCGAATAAATCCTCCAGCCTGGATGAGTTGTTCCGCTCGGTTCACGCGACCATTGGGCGGGTGATGCCCGCCCGGAATTTTTACATCGCCCTGTACGACGATGTCAATGATCTGTTGAGTTTCCCGTATTATGTGGACGAGGTGGATACTTCCTCCTCCTCGATACCGGCGGCAAAGCCGGGGCGGGGAATGACCGAGTACATCCTGCGGCACGGCAAACCGTTGTTGAGCGACGCGGCAAATTTCGAGGAGCTGGCTCGTCTCGGTGAAGTGGAACTGATGGGTCCGCCTTCGTCGATCTGGATTGGCGCCCCGCTCATCGTTGACGGTCGGACGTCGGGCGTCATTGCCTTGCAGGATTATCACGACCCCAAGGTATATACCGAACGGGAACTGCGGATGCTGGATTATGTTTCCAGCCAGGTGGCAAAAGCCATTGAGCGCACGCGCCTCCATGAAGATGCCCAAAAGAAAAACCGTATTCTTTCCGCTTTGCAAGAGGCAACCTTGCCATTGATTAGTCAGACAGAATTATCTGAGGTGCTTCAAGCAATCTTAACTCAAGCGGCGCAACTGTTGAACACAACTCACGGCTTTATCTACTTGGTGGAATCTGATGAAAAAGCAATTAACTTAGTCTTGGGTACCGGGGCTTTTTCTGGCAATATTGGTTGGAAGTTAAAGCAGAACGAAGGCGTGGTTGGAAGGGTCTGGCAAAGCGTTCAACCGCTTAAAGTTGATGATTACAATACATGGGATGGCAGGTTGGCAAAATTTGAGGGTATTGGAATCCAAGCTATGTTAGGGGTGCCTCTTAGCTCTGGTTCACGAGTAACGGGCGTACTGGGACTTGCGCATCTTGAACTTGAAAGGAGATTCAGCAACGAAGATGTAGAGTTGTTAAATCGCTTTGCGCAACTTGCCGCGATTGCTTTTGAAAACGCCCGCTTGTATACGTTGAATAAACAGGAACTTGCCGAACGGAAAATGACCGAAGAGGCGCTGCGCGAGGCAGAAGCAAAGTATCGCACGGTGATCGAACACATTTCAGCGATCACGTATACGGCGTTGATGGACGAACGGAAGACGCGGCTATACGTCAGCCCGCAGATCGAAACCCTGTTGGGGTACACCCAGGCGGAGTACCTCGCCGACCCTGATTTGTGGAAGAACATCCTGCACCCGCAGGATCGAGACCGAGTGCTGGCTGGATCGAAACGCTTGTATGAAACCGGCGAACCGTTCGTTTCCGATTATCGGAGCGTGGCGCGCGATGGGCGCGTGCTGTGGTTCCACGATGAAGCGATTGTGTACGAGGATGCCGCCACCCATAAGCGTTTCATCCAGGGCATCAAAGTGGACATCACCCAACGCGTCCAGGCGGAGGCATTGCAAAAAGTCATCTATCGCATCAGCGACGCGACCAGCACCAGCACCGGCATAAATGAGTTTTACCGCGCTGTGCACGACTCGCTAAAAGGCGTGATGATTGCCGAGAACTTTTTTATTGCCTTGTACGATCAGGCAACCAACCTTTTGAGTTTCCCATATTTTGTAGATGAATTCGACTCAACGCCGCAAACGGCTCCGTTGGGACGTGGTCCAACCGGGTATGTAATCCGCCACGGCGAGCCGCTCCTAGGAAAGTCTGAAACGATACAGAAGTTGGAGGAAAGCGGGGTGTTGATTCCCACCGGCACCCGTTCGATAGATTGGCTTGGGGTTCCGCTGAAGATCCGAAATGAAACGATTGGCGTCATGGTGGTGCAGGCCTACCATGAAGGAGTCCGTTATACACAGCGCGATCTCGATGTTCTGAGTTTTGTGTCCACACAAGTGGCTTCTTCGATTGAGCACCGGCGATCGCAGGATGCCTTGCAGGCAAGCGAATCACGGTATCGCTTGTCTGCTCAAGCCACCAATGATGTGATCTGGGAATGGGATCTGCTTGCCAATGAGGAAATCTGGAGTGAGAATCTCTATCACCTCTTTGGGTACTCCCACGATGAAGTTGAAAGGAACCCGGTGTGGTGGGAGAAGCTTATTCATCCACAGGACCGTCAGCGAGTGGTGGATGGACTATCTGCCGCGCTTCAACATGCAGAAAACATTTGGGAGGATGAATACCGCTTCCTGCGCAAAGATGGCTCCTATGCCTATATCATGGACCGCGGGTATATCGAGCGCGACCCGGGCGGCAAGCCCGTGCGCATGATCGGCGCCATGTCGGATATCACCGACCGCCGGCGCAGGGAGGAGGAACTCGAGGCGCTTGCCTCGGTCAGCGCGGCGCTGCGCGTCGCGGGCACACGGAATGAAATTCTGCAGATCGTGCTCGATCAGATCATCAGGCAATTCGAAGCGCGCGGAGCCGTTCTCACGCTCCGGCGCGCCGGCACCGATGAACTTGTCGTCGAAGCCGCGGGAGGCGCCTGGTCTGAATACCTCGGTATCAAAGCGCCGGTCAGCGGCGGGGTGAGCCGCTACGTAATGGATAACGGGACTCCCTACTTTACCAATGACCTTGAGAAGGACTCACTAATAAGCCTGAATGGCATGGCAAAAGGATCGGGGAGTTTCATCAGCGCGCCGCTCAGCACACCGAGCGGTATGATCGGGGCGTTGAACATTGGGCGTCAAGCTCCGTTCATGCCCGAGGACGTGCGGCTGGTGATGAATATCGCCGACATGGCGGCGAATGCCATCCAGCGCGCCTCTTCGTACGAGCAAATGAGACAACAGATCGACCGTATCAAGGTCTTGCGCACGATTGACATGTTCATTGCCAGCGGCACCGACCTGCACCTCACCCTGCAGACGATTGTTAATCAAGCGATCACACATTTGGGTGTGGATGCGGTGGATATCCTGCTCTTGAACCAGTCAGTGCATGCGCTTGAATTTTCCGAAGGGGTGGGGTTCCGTTCCCCAGGCATCGCGCAGACGTCCCTGCGCGTGGGCGAGGGGTTTGCAGGGCAAGCCGTGTTGCGGCGCGAGATGGTCATCGTCGAGGATCTCGCGTCGTTTGAAAATCATCCCCTCTTTGTGCAGGAGGGATTTATCCGTTATCACGGTATGCCGCTGATCGCCAAAGGGGACGTGAAAGGCGTGATGGAGGTCTTTCACCGCGCTCCCCTTGGAGTGGATCGTGACTGGCTGGAGTTCCTCGAATCGCTCGCCGCCCAGGCCGCGCTCGCCATGGACAACGCCTCGCTCTTCAACAGCCTGCAACGCTCGAACATGGAACTCGGCATGGCGTACGAGACCACGCTCGAGGGCTGGTCTGCCGCGCTGGATTTGCGCGACAAGGAGACCGAGGGTCATACCCAGCGTGTGGCAGACCTCACGTTGAAACTGGCGGAGGCCATGGGGTTGGGCGACCGGGAACGAGTCCAGATGCGGCGCGGCGCGCTTCTGCACGATATCGGCAAGATGGGCATCCCCGACCGCATCCTGCTCAAGCCCGATGTGCTGACCGCCGAAGAGTGGGAGGTCATGCGCCAGCACCCGGTCTACGCGTATAACCTGCTCCATCCGATTGCCCACCTGCGTCCCGCGCTCGATATTCCATATTGCCATCACGAGCGCTGGGATGGCTCCGGCTACCCGCGCGGCTTGAAGGAGGAATCCATTCCGCTTGCGGCGCGCATCTTCGCGGTGGCTGATGTGTGGGACGCGCTATGCTCTGACCGTCCCTACCGCCCAGCCTGGGCGCGGGATAAAGCGTTGAGTTACATCAAGTCGCTCGCCGGCGTACACTTCGACCCGAAAGTGGTGGATACGTTCCTGCGCGTGGTGGGTGAGGGATAAAAAATGACAGTCATCTGCAAGATGACTGTCATTTTTCTACACCGGTAACCTTTCCAACTCTTCCAGCACTTGCTCTTCCATCTCGTGTGAAATCCCCTCCAGCGGCGGCTTGACCGCCCAGCGCGGCAGACCGTGCAGGCGATGCATCAACGCCTTCAACGTGGGTGGGAAAGGCGGATACTTTTCAAGGATGCGGCGTTTCTCGGTCACGCGCGCCTGAGCTTTGGCGGCGTCTTTCACCGCGTTCATCAAATCCCACACTGCGCGCAAATCGGGCGAGATCAAATTGGCGGGCGCGGTGATGCACCCCGCGGCGTGATTCTGCATGGCGAGTTGCACATACGAATCTGTGCCGGTCAACACCAGCAAATCCGCGCCGAATTTTTCGCCGAGACTGCGCGCAAAATCCGCATCGTGTGACGAATCTTTTATACCGGCAAATTGACTCGGGAACGCGTCCTTTAATTTCTTCAGCAGTGGGATGGAAAACCCGACTCCGATCAACGGGGGAATGTGATAGCCGATCAGGAACTTGTCCGCCGGGACGGCTTTGCGGATGACTTCGCTGAACCAGTTGAACAGTCCATCGTCGCTTGCCTTGCGGAAGTAATACGGCGGCACGACCAGCGCCGCGTCATAACCGAGATCGAACGCGAGTTTGGTCAGTTCGATGGTTTCCGAAAGGCTTGGCGTTCCCGTTCCTGCAATTAAACGAAATCCATTTTGCTGATTCTCTTTCATAACGCGCATCACCGCCTCACGCTCGGCGGGCGAGAAGGATGGTCCCTCGCCGGTGGTGCCGAAGAGGACGATGCCGTGACAGCCGCGCGAGGCGAGAAAATTCATCAACAGCGGAACAGAATCAAGGTCGAGAGTCGAAGCGTCTTTGTCCCCTTTCGGGGATGCTTCGCGAAGCGGCGTCACTGCCGCGGCGTACACGCCAGCAAGTGGATGGGGCGAGATCATGGTTTTTTCTTCTCCGTTATTCGTTTTTTTGACCGGCGCGGGTTGTTCGCCATCCACGTCGAAAAATTCACGATTGCTGACGGCGAGGATTTTCACAGGCGGTATTGTGCCGCAGAATGGGTAAGCGTGCAAGGAAGAAACCGAAATCTACGAAATTGAAAGAATACGCGTTTAGGTAGTTGTCAAACGAAGCGGGGCAAACTATAATTTGCCAACTTAGTAGGAGACCCTTTCTGGAAACAAGAATATTCCCTGAGTTGTCCGATGATCGGGGTGGCAAAGGTTCATCCGCTCCGCGTCAACTTCAGGCGGGCGTGACGCTTGCCAACCGCTATTCGATTCAAGAGGTGATCGGCGTGGGCGGCATGGGGTCGGTGTATCGCGCGCGCGATATGCACTTCCCCAATGTGGCGAAACTTGTGGCGGTAAAGGAAATGATCAACTCCGCGCCCGATCCTCTCGTGCGGCAGACGATCGTCCAGAATTTCGAGCGCGAGGCAAACCTGCTTGCCACGCTCAGTCATCCCTCCATCCCGCGTATCAACGATTATTTTACGGTGGACAGCCGCTCGTATCTTGTCATTGATTTTATTCACGGCAAGGATATGGAAGCGATCATCAACGACACAAACGGATTCCTTCCGGAAGACCAGGTGCTGGGCTGGGCGGTGGAACTCTGCGATGTGCTGGATTACCTGCATCGCCACAAACCGGACCCGATCATTTTTCGCGACATGAAGCCCTCGAACGTGATGATCAATCACAACGGCGACGTGATGCTTGTGGATTTCGGCATCGCCAAAACATTTCAAACGGGCATCAAAGGGACGATGATCGGCACTGAGGGATATTCGCCGCCCGAACAATACCGCGGGGAAGCCACGCCTTCGGCGGATATCTACGCCCTCGGCGCGACGATTCACCACGCGCTGAGCCGCCGCGACCCGCGCCTCGAGCCGCCGTTCTCGTTTGCCGAACGTCCGCTTCGCCGCATCAACACGGCTGTGTCGCCGGAATTGGAAACAGTCGTCAACCGTACGCTGGAGTACAACCCGGAAAGCCGTTACACCACCGCGGCGGATATGAAACAGGCGCTGGTGGGCGTGGCGCAAAAAACCGGCGCAGTTGTGCAAATGAAGCCAGCGACCAGCCCGATTGCCAAACAGGGCGGCATCAAACCGTTATGGGTGTTCAAATGCGAGGATGAAATCCGCGGCACACCGACCATTCATCAGGGCGCGCTCTTCATCGGCTCGTATGATAACAATCTCTACGCGCTCAACGCGGCAGATGGAAAATTTGGATGGAAGTACCCGACCGACGGCGGCATCGTCTCACGCCCGGCGCTATTCGAAGGGAACGTGTTTTTCGGTTCCGAAGATAAACGACTCCACGTTGTGAGCGCGCGTTCCGGCAAAGTGGTGTGGACGTATTACACCGAAGGTCCGATCCGTTCCTCGCCGCGCATCGCTGAGGGACACATCTTCATCGGTTCAGACGATGCCTATCTCCACGCCATCAACCTGAACTCCGGCCGAATGGCTTGGCGGTTCGAAGCGGCGGATGCGGTGCGTTCCACCCCGTTCGTGATGAACGATCTCGTTTACGCGGGGTGTGAGACCGGCGATTATTATGCGGTGGATTTTCGCGGCGAGTTGAAATGGCGCTTCCATGCCAAACGCGCGATTACTTCCTCCACGGTGGGCTCTGCCAACGCATTGTTTTTCTCCTCGGTGGATAGCACGCTCTATGCCATCGACCCTAAAAACGGCTGGGCGTTGTGGCGCTTCCGTTTGGGCAAGGCGTCCATCAGTACGCCCTGCACGGTTGATGAACTTGTCTTTGTCGGCGCGGCAGATGGCTTCATCTATGCCGTGGATGCAAGAAACTCAAAGGAAGTCTGGCGCTTCCGCACCGAACATCAGGTGAACGGTTCGCCGGTGGTGTATAAAGATTCGCTCTACTGCGGCTCTGTGGATGGCAACTTGTATTGCCTCGAATATCGCACGGGCCGCCTGCGCTGGAAATTCGGAACCCAGGGCGCCATCACCGGCTCCCCGCTGGTTTACGATGATGTCGTCTATGTTGGTTCCACCGATCATCAAGTGTACGCCCTGCTTGCATGACAAGGAGTGCTTGTGAATAAATTCTTCGGCTGGCTGTTTAGAAAAAAACAACCTCCTGCCAAAAGCCAGGACGTGACGCAGACCGCGCCTCTCACCGAGGAGCAAATTCAGGCGATCGTCAATAACCAGAATCCGCGCTTTGACCTGCAGCAACTGATCGCGAGTTGCGGGCAATCGGTTGGCAAACAACGGGAGTTAAATGAAGATAGCGTCCTGGCGCTCACCACAACCATGGCGGGCAATTCGGGCAACCTGCCCTTTGGGTTGTACATTGTGGCAGATGGCATGGGCGGGCATCAGTTCGGCGAGGTGGCGAGCAATGCGGCGATCCGCACGGTGGCTGGGCACATTCTGAAGAAATTTCATCCCTACCTCTTCCAGGTCAAAACCGACACGATGGATGAATCGTTTCAGGAGATCATGCTCGAATCGGTGCGTGAGGCACAGCGCGCCATCCAGCGCGAAGCGCCCGGAAGCGGCACGACGCTCACCGCCGCGTTGGTGATCGGGCAACAAATGACGGTTGCCCACGTGGGCGATAGCCGCGCCTATTTTGTGTATCCCGATGGGCGCATCGAACCGATCACGCGCGACCATTCGCTGGTCAAACGCCTCGAGGAACTTGGTCACATCACCCCGGAAGAGGCGGTGAATTATCCGCACCGCAACGTGTTATATCGCGCGCTGGGACAGGGCGAATTACTCGACCCCGACATCTTCTCGATTGCCTTCCCCCAACCCGGATACCTGATGATCTGCAGTGACGGTCTGTGGGGCGTGGTTGCCGAGCAGGATATTGTCCGTTCGATCATCGAAGCGCCGAGCCTGCAACGCGCCTGCCAGAACCTTGTCTCTGCCGCGAATGCCGCGGGAGGTCCGGATAACATCAGCGTTGTCCTTGCCCAACTGATCGGGTGACCATGTTTGATGACCAGCAGGATTATTATGCGCTTCTTGGAATCACGCGGGATGCCACCACCGAAGACATAAAACGCGCCTATTTTGAATCAGCGCAGAAACTGCACCCGGATAAAAACAAAGCCGCGGGGGAAACGGAATTGTTCCTCGATGTTCAAAAAGCCTACGAAACTCTTTCAAACCCTATACGCCGCGCACAATATGACCAGGCTCTTCCCGCGGAGGAAAATCCAGACCTCCCTTACCAGTATGAAGTGATCCACAGCCGGAAGACTCTGGCGCGCCTCGATGAGTCGCAGATTCTGTACGACATCCTCGAACTCAAAGCGCCGCCGGAAGCGCGCGAGTCCTCCTCGCCTCCATTGAACGTATCCCTCGTGATAGACCGGTCCACATCCATGCACGGCGAAAAGATGGACACGGTCAAAGCCACCGCGGTTCAAGTGCTTCGCAACCTGCGGCCTCAGGACATCTTAAGTGTTGTTACCTTCAGCGACCGGGCAGAGGTCATCATCCCTGCGGCGTATCATCAGGAGCGCCTGCGTTTGGAATCCCGTATTCAAATGATCCAGCCTTCCGGCGCGACAGAGATTTTTCAAGGGCTTGAAGCCGGCGTGAAGGAAATCATGCGCAGTATCGACTCGAAGCGCGTCAACCATCTTATTCTTCTCACCGATGGGCATACCTACGGCGACGAACAGCAATGCCTCGCCCTCGCCTCGCAACTGACCAAACAGGGCATTGGCATCAGCAGCATGGGCATTGGCAGTGAATGGAATGATGCGTTTCTCGATACCTTGTCCACGCGCACCGGGGGAAGCGCAGTTCACATCGCAGAGCCGCAGGATATTAAACGCATCCTGCTCGAAAAATTCAACGCCCTCGCCCAGACCTATGCCGAGGATATCACCCTCGAATTCAGCCCGATGGATGGCGTCGAGTTGTCTTCGGTCTTCCGCCTCCAACCCGACCCCGCTCCGATCCCCGTGGATGGGAGCAAAATCCACCTTGGCGCAATATTGCAGGATACTTCCACTCGTGTCATTTTTGAATACATAATACAGCCAAAAGCGGTAAAATCGGACTCGTTGAGTTATATGGACTGCAAAATCAAAATCTCGATTTCCTCGCGCCCCCTCCCGGTCCCTCCATTGCGGATGCGCCTTCAACGCCCCGTTTCGAGTTCTACTGGGGCTGGCATACCGCCCCCGGAGATTCAACAAGCCTTATCACGCCTGATGTTGTACCGGATGCAGGAGCGTGCGCGTGCCGAGATCGGAAAAGGCAACGTCGCCAAAGCCACCCGTCAACTTGAGCGGCTGGCGGCGAACCTGCTCTCGCAAGGTGAACGAAGTCTCGCGCAGACCATCATGCTCGAAGTGGATTCACTGCAAAAACAACATACCCTCTCCGAGGAGGGAAGCAAAAAAATGAAATATGGCACGCGCGCGCTTTTTCTTGCGCCGCCAAAAAAGGAGTTGGTCCAATGATTATCTGTCCAAATTGCCGGCACGAGAATGTGAATGGAACGATCTTTTGCGATGAATGCGGCGAGCAACTTGACGGTGTCGAAACCCTCGTCACGCAGGCAATTACCGATGAGCAGATCACGGAGGAGTCGCGAAAAAGAGCTCCCCACCCTGAAGTGGATTCCTCCCCCGCGAATAGCTGGCTTTCCCTGCACCTGATGGATAGCGGCAAGATCGTGCCGCTCGCCTCGCGCAACGAGTTTACATTGGGCCGCCTCAGTGAAGGTCAACCGATCATGCCCGATATTGACCTCACCGCCCATCAGGCGTATGCCTCCGGTGTTTCACGTTTGCACGCCGTCGTCAGGCGCGATGGCAGCAATGCACTGGTGATGGACCTCGGCTCCTCCAACGGCACCTACTTGAATGGGCGCCGCCTTAACCCGCATACCGAGGAACACTTGAATCACGGCGATATTGTCGCTCTCGGCAAACTCAAAATTCAAATCCTCCTGCGAAATATTTAAAGGCTTCAACGATCATGGCATATTCGGTTATTCTGCACGTCCCCGGCGAAGCCTCCGTGCTTGGCGAGGTGGATGAACTGCCCAAACCCACAGATACGATCCTCACGGTAAGCAACCCGCGTCTGCGCGATGGCAAGGATATACATTACCTCGAACCGAATGTCGTCAAGGTGATCTGGTCGTTGTCGCATGTCACGTTGATCGAAGTGCTCGAAAGCGAAGAGGAAGAAAACCTGATCGGCTTCGTGAGGGAATAACATGCCCGAAGAATTTGACCGCCGCCGGATCCTTGTGGTGGATGACGAGGAGCGGATGGTGCGCTTTATCCGCATGAACCTGGAGCACGACGGCTTTCAGGTGGCGGAAGCCTTCAACGGCAAGCAAGCCATCCAGAAACTGCGCGACGTAACCCCCGATCTAATTCTGCTCGATGTGATGATGCCCGACCTTGATGGTTTTGAAGTGCTTGAAACCATCCGCGAGGGCGGTGATACGGTTCCCGTCATCATGCTTACCGCCAAGGGCGAAGAGGACGACCGCGTGCGCGGCTTGGAACTCGGCGCGGACGATTACATCACCAAGCCGTTCAGCCCGCGCGAAATGGTCAGCCGCGTCAAGGCGGTCATCCGCCGCACGGAGGG
>Ga0247727_10006250_pt1 | contig 23542 bp, 7 predicted proteins | sample WisWelCaveWW1625_FD_202498 | JGI IMG/M metagenome (GOLD analysis project Ga0247727, IMG submission 202498) | Biofilm microbial communities from Wishing Well Cave, Virginia, United States - WW16-25 | ecosystem: Environmental > Aquatic > Deep subsurface > Groundwater > Cave microbial mat | place...
TTCACCGAATGGTTCCGCGCCCGTGCTGCAAGTCGCGACGAGCGGCGGCGGTTTTGCCTGCGCGACGGTGACGTTCGGTTCGGCAGCCGGCTATCGGCGGGTGATCGTGAGCGCCTCGGGTTTGCGGGGCTCGCCGGTGGCGTTCCATCCTTATGGACGCGCGCTCGCCGCGCAAACGATGAAGATCGTCGAGCGCACGAACAATCAAACCGGCACGCGCGGCAAAGCGCTGAATTTCCCGCTGCAGGTGCTGGTGCAGGATCGCCTCGGCAATCCCGTGCCGAATTTCACGGTGAATTATTTGATCACCGCCGGCGGCGGCAGTTTCAACGGCATCAATCCCTTCACGGCGAAAACCGACAGCGCGGGCATGGCTTTCGCTCCGTGGCTGCTCGGTCGTTTCGCGACGGATAATGAAGCCAATGCGGTGGGCAGCGGCAATGTGCAGCCGCAGACGATTGTGTTCAAAGCCAAAGGTTTTGACAATAATTTTCCGATTTTCGATGACGTGCTGGATCGCACCGTCGATTACGGCGACAAAATTAACTTTTCCGTTCTGGCGACTGATCCCGACGGCGATCCGTTAAAATACGGCGCGAAGAATTTGCCGGTGGGCGCGACTTTCGACTCGCTCAACAGCCGCGTTTTTTTCTGGGATACCGGCGCGAGTTTGCCCGGAAAATATGCGATCGGTTTTCTCGTGCGCGACGGCAAAGGCGGCGTTGATGAAGAACTCGTCAACATCGAAGTTAAGAAACGCAATGCGCGACCGAATATCGAAAGCCGTTTTCCCGTCGGGTTGGGCATTCTTGGTTTGCAGGATTCCGTGCTCAATCAGAATGCGACGTTGTTGATGCGCGTGAATGCGCGCGATCCTGACAACGATCCGCTGAATTATCGCTGGTATCTCAACGGCAAATTCGTCCCGCAAGGCGGGACGACGAACACGTATTTGTTCAACAGCACGGAGAAGTTCAACACCGTGTCGGTTTTGGTGTTCGATCAGGAAGACACCAACTCGACGACGTGGTCCATTCAGGTGCCGGTGAAGCTGTCCAGCTTCAGCGCCGCGGCGGAAAATTCGCTGACCGCGAGCGGCAAAGCGGTGCGGCTCGACTGGAAGACGGCCTCCGAGATCAACAACACCGGTTTCAATATTCACCGGAGCCGCAGCAGCGCAGGCAAATATGAGAAGATCAATCGCGGGCTGATTCCGGCGCAGCGCGACGGCGAGTATGTTTTCGTCGATGAGCAAGTCGAGGCCGGCGGCCGGTATTATTACAAGCTCGAGGATATCGACCTCGACGGCAACTCGACCTTCCACGGCCCGGTGAACGTTGAAGTCGCCGCGCCGAGAGAATATACGCTGGAACAAAATTATCCGAATCCATTTAACCCGACGACGCAACTGCGCTACGAGCTGCCTTCAAGAGGCCACGTGACGCTGTCGATTTACAATTCGCTTGGCCAGGAAGTGCGCCGCCTCGTTGATTTGGAGCAACCGGCGGGTTATCATCTCGTGATGTGGAACGGCCGCGATCAAAAAGGCAAACCTGTTCCGAGCGGCGTGTACCATTATCGGTTGCAGGTCGGCGATTTTGTGGCGACGAAGAAGATGATTATGGCGAAATAATTTTCGTAGTTACGCCTTCAGGCGTCGGGTTTGCGAAATAGAAAGATTTGTAAAAATTTAGCGATTTGAAGTGGAGTGCGAAGCTTTAGCTTCGCAAACTAAAGTTTGCACTCCGACTTCACATCGCTAAATGCATACAGAGATTCTTGTTCGAAGTAGAGTTTCAATGCCTGAAGGCAGCACTACGAACTATTGAAAGGGAGCAAAGATGAGAGTAAAATTATTTTTGAGTGCCATGCTTTTGCTTTGCGGATTAGCGCAGACGCAGGAGCCGCAAGCGCAATGGCCGCAGGGCTTTTATAAAGATGATTTTATGCCGATGCTGCTGGCAGAACCGATGCGTCATGAGACCGGTGAAGAGCTTCCCGTTCTTTCTCAAGTTTTTAAATCTGAGATGCAGCCACAGCAAACCGCCAACGCTCCGCAACGGGTTTGGGTGGTGCATTATAAGAGGAAAGTCGGTTGTATTCCAATCGACATCGCCGTTGACGTTGTCGGCGATGTTTTTGTCACAGGCACAACCAGAGGTGTTTTTTACAATGATTTTCTCACGCTTAAATACAACAGTGCCGGAATCAAACAATGGGAGGCCATTTATGATGGTCCGGGTGGTGGTCGTGAACTCTCTAATTCCGACTACGCAGTAAAAATTGTAGCGGATTTTAATGACAATCTTTATGTTGCCGGTTCGTCTGAATATGGCTCCAGTCATGCTTATGTCACGCTCAAATACGATAAATCATCCGGGGATACATTGTGGACGAACCATTATCCCGGTTATGGTATTGATTATGGTGAAGGCGATTTTGCGCACGACTTTGTTGTGGACCATGAGGGTAATGTATATGTAACCGGGCACAGCAAGAAATTCCGTAAAGGTGGCCACTCCAGAAAAACTGATTATGCAACCGTAAAATATGACAAAACGGGTATCAAACAGTGGGCGGCACATTATCCCGTCACTTGGGAGGGAGGCGATATGGCCATCGCGTTAGATCCGGCGGGCAATATATGCATAACCGGCTCAGGTTATTATTACAAAGACGCAGCATTTTTCACAACGATCAAATACAGTCCGACTGGAAAGACGCAGTGGGTTGCGAATTACAAGCCGTATAAGGAGTCTGGACTATCCTGGAACCATACTCGCGCTTTAGCGATTGATGCTGCCGGCAATGTTTACGTTGCCGGGTTTAGCTATTATACGGCTTCTTTGGGCCGGCGTTTGACTATAGTCAAATACAATTCAGCCGGTGTGCAACAATGGGCAGTGAGCAATATTGAGAACAGGTTTCAGGACAACCGGCAGGATTTAAAAATGTGGGTTGATCAATTTGAAAACATCTATCTGAGCGGCGCCGGATTAGATCTCTACAAGTATGTGGTGATTAAATATAACAAGGCCGGGGAATTGCAATGGATTTCCCGTTATCAAGAGCCGAAAGGCACTGCCACAGTGAATGATATGATAGTCGATGCCTCTGGCAATGTTTATGTCACAGGCATTTGTAAAAACTCGAGTCATGATCTTGTCACGATCAAATTCAATACCGCCGGGGCAATACAATGGACGGTCCGTTTTAATGTACTGAAACCATCAACATATATTACCCATGGCGCGCTTGCCCTGGACGGCTCCGGCAATGTGTATGTGATCGGGCAAAGCGGCTCGCATATCGTCATCATCAAATATTCACAGGGTTCATTCAGCGCGTCAAGTACGCCAAACGTTTTGTCAAATCGCGAGAATGAAAAGATGGGCACCGCTGCCGCACCGGAAATAACTTTGCCAGAGAATTTTTATCTGGCGCCGAATTATCCCAACCCTTTTGGGAGCGGAGCGCCATCCCGCTTTGCGGGAAACCCGGGCACGACGATTCGCTTCGGGTTGCCGCAAGCTTCGCAGGTGACGCTGAAAGTGTACAACGTGCTCAGCGCAGAAGTCGCCACGTTGGTCGAAGCGCAAAAGCCGGCCGGCGTTCATGCGGTTGATTTTGCGCCGAAGAAAGATTTGCCGAGCGGCATTTATTTTTGCGTGCTCAACGCCGGGTCAGTGCGGTTGGTCCAGCGGATGGTTTATGCGAAATAGTCCGAAGTGCGAGGCTACGCCCGCAGGGTCGGTTGTCCGAAGTCGATTGCCTCGTTGCTCGTGCTCATCCTTTTGCTCGTACTCTTACTCGTACTCATACTCATACTCTTACTCTTACTCTTACTCTTACTCTTACTCTTACTCGCTTTTTTATTTTCTCAAAGCGAGTAGGAGTAAGAGTAGGAGTAGGAGTAAGAGTAAGAGCAACGAGTAAGAGTTCTAATTTTAAAAGTTGGTTTGAAAATAACATGATAAATTTCCACAACCGGGAGCAACATCCAATGCGTAATCGTGTTTTGTTCACCTCCCTCATAAGTCTGCTCTGGATCGGAGCGCTTGTCGCGCAGCCGGCCAAAACTTCTTTGTCCAAAACGAACGCGCTGGCCAAAGCGTTTCGGCCCAATGCGAGCAGGGCGGAGAATCTCGAAACGCTGCGCCGCACGCTGGGAATTTCGCCGCATACGAAACTTGAATGGATCGCCGGCAAAGCCGGCGTTGATACCCTGTCGGCGCTCGACGATTTTAATCGCAACACGATCAACGAGTTTGGCAATGATTGGGCGATGGACGAGCAATTCTGGGAAATTCAGGACGGCGAGCTGGTGTTGAACGCGAACGCGATTTACGAATGGCGTTTTCTCACGACCTACCTGCCGGTCCACAATGATCTGGAGCGGCGCATTTACTCGGTGTCGTATCGCTGGGGCAAAAACGCCGACGCGCTCGGCATTCGCGAAGGGGCGCACGCCATCATGATGGATCGGCCGTCCAACATCTCGACCGGCTACTGGATCTGGCATCGCAATAACTGGGGCCAGGTCTGGATGTGGATCATCAAAGATGGCACGTGGGAAGCCGGCAGCAATGGCGGGAATCCCGAAGGCGTGGAAATTGACAAAGCTCCATCCTTCACTAATCCGGTCGCCGGCGACGTGGTCAAAGTCGTCATTCGCCCGGAAAAGGCCGCGAATTTTTTTGATTATTACATTAATGATCAGCTCGACGCGACGGTCAAAGACGAAGAGAAAAGATTTCCGCCGAGCAACACGTGGTATGCCGGTTTGTTCATTCACGGCCAGAGTCTCAACAATCAGGTCGATGATTTTAAAGTGACCTGGCTGCAGGGCGACGGTTTTACGCCGGCGCGCGTGGAAGATTTGAGCGTGACGAAAACGACGGCGACGAGTGTGACGCTGGAATGGACCGCGCCTGGCGACAACGGCTACGAAGGCCAGGCGAAAAGCTACGACATTCGTTATTCTACCAGGCGCATTTTGACCGACGACGATTTTGAGGGCGCCACGCCGGCGCCGGAGCCGATTTTTCCCAACATTGGCGGCGAAAGAGATAAATTGATTCTCGGCGGCCTGGATGGCGGCAGGACGTATTACTTCGCGATGAAAACGCGTGACGAGGCCGGCAATGTGGCCGAGCTTTCCAACGAAACCTCGACGTTTATTCCGGCGCTGTTGCCGAACACGGATAGCTTCAATCGAGCGAATGGCGGCCTCGGCGGCGCGTGGGGCGGCGACGTTGCCAACATTCAAATCCGCAACAATGCCGCGCAGAAAATCGGAACCGTGAGCGGCTGGAGCCCGGTGGTTTTTCAAAACGTGCGCAATATCATCGAAGTCTCGCTCAAATACGCGTCCACGGCCACGCCGCGCGGCATCGGCGGCGCCGGCATTTTGCTGATGGCGAATGCGCCGGCGAAGAACCTGAACGGCTACATGATTCAACACGACAATGGTTTCGATCTCAGCAGCACGGGTGATGACATGACGCGGCTCTGGCTCGTCGAAAACGGCCGGCCCGAACAGATCGTTGAAGAGGGCAGCTCGCAGGCCGGTTTCTCGCCGAAGGCCGGCTCGAAAATTACCGTGCGCGTCATCGATCTCGACCAGCGTTATTTTTATGTATATGTCGATGGCGTGTTTGACCGTGTTTTGCGCGATGAGCGCAGCACCTTTAACGGCCTATATGCCGGCTTCATGATGGAGAGCGGCCTCGGCGAGCAGAATGCGATCGATGAATTCAGCAGCGGCGCTGCGCCGGGCAGGGCGAAAACGCTGAGTCTCGTTTCCGGCGATAACCAGTTCGGCGAAATCGGCAAACAGTTGCCGCTGCCGTTAACCGTGTCATTGATCGATAGTTTCAACAATCCGCTCGCCAGCGCGCAGGTGCGCTTTGCGGTAACCGCCGGCGCCGCGACGATTCCGCCGCCGTCGTCGCCGGATGGAAATTTGCGCTTCGAAGCGGAAGACGCGCTCATCACCGGGCCGATTGAAAAGCGCAAAGACGCGGACGCCGCGGCCGGCGAGTATATCGTTTATCCGGTGGGCAAAACCGAGGACGCCTCGGCAACCTTTACTTTTGAAATCAAACAGTCCGGCAACTATCGCGTGTGGACGCGCAGCTTGAAAACCGGAAACGTCGCCGGAAGCTGGCATGTCAAAATTGACAATGGCACAAGTTTTATTTATGACGTCTTTCGGGGCGAAACGAAAAATCGCTGGACCTGGGATCAATTGTCGGATCGCGGCAACGGCGGCGGCTTGAATCCCCAGTTCGATCCGAAGATCATCAGCTTCAGCGCCGGCGAGCATAAAATTATTTTTGCGGCGCGCTTCGAGGACACGCGTTTGGATAAAATTCTCATCACCGCGGATGCGGATTTTTTTCCGGAGAATAAAGAAGAATCCGGTTTTCTGACTGATGCCAACGGGCAGGTGAGCGCCACCTTACGGCTTGGCAACACGCTGCAGCCGATCACGGTCGAAGCGCGGCACGGGAATGTCAGGCCGGTGACGTTCAAGATTACGCCGTTGAGCAATGCGAAACCGAAAACGATTTCACTGCTCTCCGGGATGTCACAATCCGGTCCGGCCGGGCAAAACCTGCAGCCGTTCAAGGTTGTGCTCAAAGATCAAAATGGCAACCCGGTTGCCGGACAACAAGTCACGTGGGTCGTTATCTCCGGCAACGGAACGTTGAGCCAATACACGAGCAGCACCGATCTCGAGGGCGCGGCGCAAACGATTTTGACGCTCGGCAATGCGACGACGACGAATACGGTGGAAGCGCGTGCGAATCTGGTCGATGGCGCGAGCAAAGTTGCTTTCACGGCTACGACGACTTCAGGTTTGGCGGCGAACATTCTCCCGGTTGCGGGTCTCAATCAAAGCGCAACCGTGCGCACGACGCTGCCGACGCCATTGCTGGTTAAAGTCGCGACCGCCACTGGGCAAGCGGTTCCCAATTTTCCCATTGAATTTAAAGTCATGCGCGGCGGCGGCAGTTTGAATGCGAATCTCGCAATTAATAATGATGGCTTTGAAAACGGCGAGACGCTTCCGGCGAATTGGAGTCTGGAAGGCGCGCCGAACGGCAATGAAGTTTCGCTGGTGACGAATGGACCCCGCAGCGGCGAAAAAAGTTTGCAGGTGAATGCGAATCGCGACGGCGTCGGGGTTTCACAGAATTTGAATTATCCGGCGGCCGGCAATTATACATTGAGTTTTTATGCGAAAGTGAACAGCGGCACGGCGCGCGTGATCTGGCGCACGAACGGCGCCAATGGCGCCGCGGCGGACAAAGTCATCGACCTCACGCCGCTCGCGACCGGCAATGCGTGGACGCCATACGTGATTACCGCAAACAACGGCGTGACCACGCCGCGCGTGTTGTCGTTCCGAACCGCGGGCAATGGAAATTTTCAAATCGATGACGTCAAAATTTTCCGCAACACCGACAATAACGGCCAGATCAGCGTCATTTGGACGCTGGGCGATACCGCGATGACGCAAGTCGTGCGGGCCAATACGACGCTCGCGGGTTCACCAGTCACTTTCTCCGCCATCGCGAAAGCCGGGCCGGTGAAAAAACTGGTGGCGCTCAATGCGAATCAGAATGGCGCGGTGGGCAAGCCGGTGGGTGTTGAGGTGCGCGTGAGTGATGATTATGTGAATGGCGTCGCCAATTACAATGTCAAGTTCACCGTGAAAAGCGGCGACGCCAAGTTTGATAATAATTTAAAAACGCTTTCACTCAATTCGGATGCGAATGGTTTGGCGAAAGCCAATCTCGTCATTGGAGCAACGGCGCAAGACACGATTAAAGTCGAAGTCACGGCAACGGGATTGAAGCCGATTATTTTTAATATCATCATCGCCGTGCCGAGCCAGGTGACGAAAGGGCCGAATCCGCCAACGGTTGGCTCCGCGGGCGTGCGGATGAGCAAGCCGCTTGTTGTGCGCGTGGCCGATGCCGCGGGCAAACCGATTTCAGGTTATCCAGTGCTCTTCACAATTACGCAGGGCGGCGGCAATTTCAACGGCAGTAACACCGGCACTTTTGTCACCGATGCGAATGGCGAGGCGAAAGCATATCCGATTCTCGGCGTGGCGCCGGGCGGACAAAATAAAATCCAGGCGCGCATTACGTACAACGACCAGAGTTTGCCGGCGCCGCCGATCGTGTTCACCGTGCGTGCGGCGAATTTGAAGGAGGCCACGCTCGTTTCCGGTAACAATCAAACCGGCAACACGTGTGAGCCATTGGCGCAGCCGTTTAAAATCAAAGTGGTGGACTCTCTCAACGTCGGCGTGAAAGGGCAAACCGTAAAATTCATCGTCACGGCGGGCAACGGCGATTTCAACGGCGCCAATGCGCGCGAGGCGCAAACCGATAGTCTGGGCATTGCAGCGGCAATATTGACGCTTGGTGATAAGCCGGTGGCGAATAAAGCGACGGCGAGCACGCTGACACCGTTGAAAGGATCGCCGGCAACTTTTACCGCGACGGCGCAAGCCGGCGGCGCCGCGGTGTTGCGCAAATTTTCGCCGGATAGTTTGAGCAGGCCGGTGAATGCGGTGTTGACGACGATCGCGCGCGTCACCGACAAATGCGGCACGAATGGCGTGGCCGGCGTTCCGATCACGTTCATCATAAAATCCGGCGGCGGCAAAGTGAACGGCAAAGATACGGTTGTCGTTTCAACGAATGCCGAAGGCAAAGCGCAAGTGGCGTGGACGCTCGGCCCGCTGATGGGAACATATAACAACAAGCTGCAGGCGCGCGCGGCATTCAGCAATACGGCACTCACTTTTGTCGCGAGTGGAACCTCGGGCGGCGCGCGTTCGATGTCCATCCAATCCGGCAACAATCAAAATGGCCGTGCCGGTGAGCGCTTGCCCGACCGGCTCGTCGTACGCGTGATTGACGGCGCGAACGGCGCCGGCAATCCGGTGCCGGGACATCGCGTGCGTTTCGTGGTGCAGCGCGGCGGCGGCAAATTCAGCACGGGCGGCAAAGACACGACGGTGACCACCGACGCGAAAGGCGAGGCGCGCGTGTTCTGGGTGCTCGGTGGCGCCGTCGGAACGAACGCGCAGGAAGTGCGGGCAACCGCCACCAACAACAGCGGCGGCAATTTAATTAATTCGCCGCTGATTTTTAAGGCGAATGTGAACGGCAACGATCCGAGCGCCGAGGGCTCGATTTTCAAAGTACACAGCGCGACGCCGGTGCCGGCTGATGGCGTGGCCAAATGCAAAGTGACGGTGAACGTGCGCGATAAATACGGCAACCCCGTCTCGGGGCTCGCGGTGACGTTTGTGGTTTCCGGCGGGCCGAATTTCATCGAGCAGCCCACCGGTTTGACGGATTCGCTGGGCGCGGCAACGTGCATGTTTTCTTCAACGCGCGCGGAAATGAAAACGGTGACGGCGAAAATTATCGGCGGCGTCGATCTCGATAAAGGCGTAAAAGTTTTATTCATTCCAACGCAACCGCGCAGCATGCAGCTCGTCACCGGCAACAACCAGGCGTGCAACGTGCAGGCGGCGACGCCGAAGCCGTTGACGGCGCGAGTCGTCGATCAATTTCAAAACGGCGTGCCGAATTATGAGGTGCGTTTCACGGTGAAAGGCGAGGGCCGGATTTTGGAAAGCGCGCCGATTAAAACCGACGAAAAAGGCCAGGCGTATGCAACATTTATTGCCGGACCGAATACGGGACAATTGCAAACGTGGGCCGAAGCGCCGGGCCTGACGAATTCGCCGGTGGTTTTTGTGACCACCGTGGCGCGCACGCCGGCGCAGCGGCTGCTCGAAGTGAGCGGCAACGGCCAGCGCGGCATGGTCAACCAACGTTTGGATGAGCCGCTCGTCGTGCGCGTGACCGATGCGTTTGGCCGGCCGGTTTTCGGCATGCCGGTGAAAATCAGCGTGACGTTTGGCGACGGCGTGGTTGATGGCCGCAAAGTGTTGACGATGAACAGTGATGCTCTCGGCGAAGTGAGCGTCAAGTGGCGTCTCGGCCCGGCCATGGGCGTCAACACGCTGCGGTTTGAATCTGAAGGCCTGATTGGTTCGCCGCTGGATTTTCGCGCGGAGTCCGCTCCGGATCAGGCCGGGATTTTAACCGGCGTGAATTGCGGCAGTGTCGCCGGACCGGCCGGCGGAACGACCGTGCAGCCGCTGACCGTGCGCGTGACCGACAACAGCGGCAACGGTGTTGACAGCGTCAACGTTTTGTTCGAATTGATTCAAGGCGCCGGATCGTTTTCAGCGCGCGATCAAATTCGTCTGTTGCAGGTGCTGACGAAGAACGGCGGCTTCGCGGCGGCGCCGATCACGTTTGGAACGGAATCCGGTTATCGCAAAGTGCGCGTGAGCGCGGAAGGCCTGCGCGGTTCACCGATGATCTGCTACGCGTATGGCCAGGCGCTGGCGGCGCAAACGATGGAAGTGATCAGCCGCACGAATAATCAAAAGGGCACGAAGGGCAAGCCGCTGAATTTTCCGCTGCAGGTTCGCGTGAAAGATCGGCTCGGCAATCCCGTGCTGAATGAAACCATTAATTTTTTGATTACCGCCGGCGGCGGCGATTTCAACGGCGCGAATCCGCTGGCGGCAAAAACCGACAGCAACGGCATTGTCTCGGCGTTGTGGATGCTGGGCAAATTTACTGCGGCCAATGAGGCGCTGGCCACGCGCAACGGCCTTTTGCCTTCAACACTTATTTTTAAAGCCACGGGCGCGGATAATAATTTTCCGATCTTTGCCGATGCGCCGGATCGGCGCGTGAGCGAGGGCGACGTGATCGAGTTCGCCGTCGCGGCGACGGACGCCGATGGTGATCAAATCAAATACGGCGCCAAAAATCTGCCGGCCGGCGCGGAGTTCGATTCGCTCGGCACGCAGGTTTTTCGCTGGGGCACGGAGCCGAATAGCGCCGGACGTTACGCCGTGAGTTTTATGGCGCGCGACGGCAGGGGCGGCGTCGATGAAGAAATCGTCACGATCGAAGTCAAACATCGCAATCAACGGCCGATCATTTACAGCCGCATCCCGGCCGGCAATTTGCCGACCAGGATCGACACCACGCTGGATATTATTGATGGCTTTGGCCGGATGACGATGCGGGTGAACGCCACCGATCCGGACGGCGACGAGTTGAGTTATCGCTGGTTTGTCAACGGCAAATATGCGGGATCGGCGACGAGCACGTTTCTCTTCAAACGCAGCGAGCGCTTTACCGGGGTGGAGGCGTGGGTGTTCGATCAGGAAGACACCACGCGCACGCTGTGGACGATTCAGGTGCCGGTGGAGTTGAGCAGCTTCAGCGCGACGCTGGCGAATAATGAAAGCGCCGGCGGCAAACAGGTCCACTTGCAATGGAGCACGGGTTCGGAAATGAACAACAGCGGTTTCAACGTGCTCCGCAGCCGTTCCGCTGAGCGCAATTATGAAAAAATTAATCCCGCGCTGATTCCGGCGCGCAGCGACGGGCAATATGTTTTTGTCGATTCTGAGGTTGATGCCGGTAGCCGATATTATTACAAATTGCAGGATATCGATCTGCGCGGCAATAGCACCGAGCACGGGCCGGTGATGATCGTCGTGGCCGCGCCGCAAACGTACGCGTTGCAGCAGAATTATCCGAATCCCTTTTGGAGCGAAGCGACATCCCGTTCTGCGGGAAATCCCACGACGCAGATTCGTTACGAAATTCCCAGGGCCGGGCATGTGAGTTTGCGCATTTATAATTCGCTCGGCCAGGAAGTGCGGCGTCTGGTTGATCGCGTGCAACCCGCGGGCTATCATCAAATCACGTGGAACGGCCTCGATCAACGCGGCAACCCCGTACCCTCGGGAATGTATCATTATCGTTTGCAGGTTGGCGAAGATTTCGTTTCAACGAAAAAAATGTTGATGGCAAAATAAGTCCGAGGTCGAAGCGGAGTGACAAACTTTAATTTGTCACCGTAACCCAGCCGGTCCAACTGGATTGTACGTCATTTTCCAGACCGGCGGTCTGGGTTACGGTTTATATTGGAGGAAACACATGAAAAAATTTCTGCCCTTCGCCGTGGCGTTCAATGTTTGTTTCTTAATCGAAGCGCAAGGCCAATTGCCTTCATGGGAATCCTCGCCAGAGTTCGGGGAGATGAAAGGCGATTCATTACAAAAATTTTCGGGAGACGTGCAACAAGCCTGGGTGGCCCGCCATAATGAACAAGGCCATGCGCGTGACCGGATGACGGCGATGGTTAGAGATCGCGCCGGCAATATCTACGTCACTGGAAATGCGGGAACAGTCAAATACAATTCTTCCGGAGTCCGGCAATGGGTGGCGAAAGGCTCAGGAAACGTTCTTGCTGTGGACGACACCGGGAATGTCTATGTGGCGGGACAACGCTGGGGTGTTAACTCTAAAGATTACCTCACAAGAAAATATAACACCGCCGGAATTCAGCAGTGGGAGGCAACCTACAATGGACCGAAAAATATGGGCGACTTTCCCCGATCGATTATCGTCGACGCTGCCGGCAATGTTTATGTGGCGGGAACCAATGAAGGCGGTATGATCGATAGCATTACCACGGTCAAATACAATTCTATCGGAGTCCTGCAGTGGGCTGTGCAAGGCCCGGGAGGGGCTATCGGCGTAGACAACGCCGGCAACCTCTATATGGCGGGAACTCGGTTGAGGAAGAACACAAGCAACGACTACAGTATCGTCAAATATAATTCCGTCGGAATGCAACAATGGGAGGCAAAATACAATGGGCCGGCAAATGGCGATGATTTTACCAAAGCCATCGTCGTAAAAGATTCCAACGCGATCTATGTGACGGGACGCAGTTGGAATGGCGCTTCTTTCAATTACACCACGGTCAAATACAATTCTGCTGGAACTCTCAAGTGGGTGGCGGCTTATAAAGGTGAAAGTCATGATTATAGTGAAGCACAATCCGTAATCGTAGACGACGCCGGTAATTTTTATGTGGCGGGACGCTCCAGGCGTTGGCCAATTGACAATTACTTCGTCATCAAATACAATTCTGCCGGGGTCTTTAAATGGGTTCAAACTCTTATGGCAGAAGGAAATACTCCCTATCCGGTTGCTCTTGCCGTGGATGCCGCCGGCAATGTTTATTTGGCAGGAATTAATTGGAGAGTCAAAACCGCGCACGATTATATAATCGCCAAATACGATGCCGCCGGAAGCCGGGTCTGGAGCAAAAGCTATAATGGACCGGGTAATGACGATGATCATCCGGTTGCACTTGCCGTGGACAAAGCCGGCAATTTCTATGTCGGGGGCTCAAGTCACGGCGCAGGGACTTCTTCGGATTACACCATTTCGAAATACGACGCCGGTGGTTTGATACGATGGATCGTCCGCCACGATGAACCAGCGCCGGCGCATGATATTGCGAAAGCGATGCGTGTAGATGGTGTCGGCAATATTTACATAACGGGATATAGCTATGGCTTTCACGGCCTCGTCTATGGGGCGTTTACGATTAAATACGACGCCGCCGGATCCCGAAAATGGGTAGCTCATGCTCCTTATAAGACGCAGGGCTCTGATCGGTCGCAAGCGCTTGCCATTGATGCTGCCGGCAATGTTTATATCACCGGATTTTGTGGAACGGTCAAATATAATTCTGCCGGAGCCCGGAAGTGGGCCGCAAACATTTTTGGAAAGGCCATTGCCGTGGATGGTGCCGGCAACGTCTATGTGGCGGCAGTTATGGATGGCCAAATGAACGACTACGCGACGGTCAAATATAACTCTGCCGGGGAAGAGCAATGGAGCGCCCGCTATAATGGACCGGAAAATCGTAATGATAACGTTAGTGCTCTGGCTGTCGATAACGCCGGCAATGTTTATGTCACGGGAGCGACTGGGAACGAAGGAGACCCGGACTACGCGACGGTGAAATACAATTCTGTTGGAGAAAAGCAATGGGTTGCCCGCTATAATTCGCCAAAGAACAACGGCGATCGACCCACAGCCATTGCCGTAGATGGTAAAGGCAACGTTTATGTGACGGGAGTTGGCGATTATGGCGCAAACTTCACTATTAAATACAATTCTGCCGGAAGCCAACAGTGGCTGGCGCAGGGATTGGGAGACCTCCTTAGTGTGGACGACAAGGGCAATGTTTTTGTGACGAGAATCAAGTCGAATGGCAGAAATAGTGATTACGCTACAGTCAAATACAATACTGCCGGAGTTCAGGAGTGGATGGCGAACTTCGATGGACCGGGCAATAGTTTTGACGATCCCAATGCTCTTGCTCTGGATGACGCTGGGAATGTCTATGTGACCGGAACGAGCTGGAATAGTGAGACCTCAATCAAAAGTTACGCCACGGTCAAATACAATTCTGCCGGAGATCAGCAGTGGATGGTGAACTATAATATACCGAAATACAATAGTCTTCCCCTTCCAGCTCTTCTTGGCGTTGATGCAGTCGGCAATGTCTATGTGGCCGGGTCTATTGACAACCCCGGAACAGGCTACGACTTCGTGACGATCAAGTATAAACAAAGCGCGGCGAAAAAGTCTAAGGTCGAGAAGTCCGAAGTCGCGAAGTCCAAGGTCGTGACGAGTTATGAGTTGACGCAAAATTATCCGAATCCGTTTTCCCTGCTTGAGCGGGAAATCTTCGGCAATGCAAGCACGATGATCAATTTTTCTTTGCCCGAAACCGGCAGCGTGATGGTAAATATTTATTCGGAAACCGGCCAGCTCGTGCGCACACTCGTTGATCGTGAACTGGCTGCCGGCCGGCATCAGTTGTCCTGGAATGGCCGCAATCAATTTGGCAATGCCGTCGCCGCCGGCGTTTATTTTTGCCGGATGACGGCAACGGGAAAAAATGGCGCGACGGCGTTCAGCAAAACGCAACGGATGACGCTGGTCAAATAGCCGGTATTCAGTGATTAGTGATCAATAATGAGTTCAAAAATCAAAACGCCGCTTGTTCTTGAATAATAACAGGCGGCGTTCGTTTTTCATTTCCGTTTTGTTTTCTTTTTGCGAAGCTTTTTTAGATACGCTTCGATCTCGTCTGCGGACAGACTTTGCAAAAGCAGCCTGGGTGGCAAGCCTTTGAGCCGCTCTTCGACGGGCAGTCCTTTGAGCCGCTCTTCGACCGGCAAGCCCTCGAGCCGCTCTTCCGCGGTCAACAAACCCAGGTTTTCTTTGGTAAAGTCGCGATAATAATCTTGAAAAGTATAGGACATGGCTATACCCTCCACGCGATAATGGTGATACAACTGATTAATGATGGTACTGTTGTCCGACCGGCGCCACTGATAATTCTCGACGCCGTATTGCACCTTCTCCGCTATCCCGCTGAACAAATGCCAGATGGCATTGCGTTTGGTTTTCGGCATCTGGCTGAGAACGATAATCCGGATTTTATGCGTGCCCCAAAGCGTTTCATACACTCCCGGTTTTAACGGCGTCAACGTCACCTCGGTTGCAAGCTTTTCAGGCTCACGCGTACACACCGCGTATAAGCGAAAATCTTCAACCGGCAATAACTTTTCCAGAGACGGACTGATCTGTTTGCGATAATTCACAAAATGTCCCAACAACTCATCCAGCCCCCAGCTATCCAGCGCTTGGTGCGAAGATTTATACGTCGCCAGATTATGTTGTCCGATATTGTCCAAACCGTCCGGCAACTCCGGCATTGGCCGGCCCGCTTCCTGCTCGATAATCACGACGTCCAAATATTGCTGCTTAACCGAAAGATCTTTTTCGGTGTCGACGCGATAAGGCGAATCGGTAAAATAGTCCGTCAACGCCAATCCGAATATTCGATGCAGAGCCAACATACCCCTGAATCCTTGTGAAGAAACAATGTTCAACTCCGGCGGATGGCAGACGGCCAACCCCGCGCTCGGGTTTGTCGTTAATATAACCTTTCGCGGAAAAAAATGCAAGCGGAATTTTCTGCATTAAAGCACGGCGCAACAGGTGGGTAGCGCAGACATCATGTCTGCAGTCAGGATAACGACGCTACGTTTTCGACCCGTGAGCGAGGCATTCCGCAGCAAAATACTTTCTGCAATTCGATTCGCGTAAAGGTATATCCTCAACATGAGGCGCCGGGTGAGCATTCAAAAGTTAAGAGGTGGGCCGAATTATGGGCCTGAGGTTTTAGCGTCATTATGCGTAAAACATAATTTCTGCGTGTTACGCATTACGTTTTACGATTTGCCGGCGATGGCTTGCGAATGGAGAAATTGGATAGAATGAAGCTCTCAGTAGTTATACCGGTTTATAACGAAGCGGAAACGATCGAGCATGTCATTTCACGCGTTCAGGCGGTCCCGCTGGAGAAGGAGATTATTGTCGTCGATGATTTTTCAACGGATGGGACGCGGGAACGATTGCAGAACATGAGCCACGCCGAGAATGTCAAAATTGTTTACCACAGCCAAAACCGCGGCAAAGGCGCCGCTTTACGCACGGGCTTCAATTCTGTCACCGGAGAGGTCGTGATCATCCAGGACGCGGATCTGGAATATGATCCACGGGAATACCCCAGGCTGCTGGAGCCGATCATCGACGGCCGGGCGGATATCGTTTATGGCTCGCGGTTCCTCGGCGACGGGCCGCATCGGGTGTTATTCTTCTGGCATTATGTCGGCAATAAATTTTTGACCTTGATGTCCAATGCGATGACCAATTTGAATCTCACCGATATGGAGACTTGTTACAAGGTTTTCCGCAGGCAGGTCCTGGAGCATATCAATCTCAAATCGAACCGCTTTGGCTTTGAGCCGGAATTTACGGCCAAGGTGGCTAAAAACGGATTTCGTATTTATGAGGTCGGCATCAGTTACAGCGGCCGCAACTATGCGGAAGGCAAGAAGATTACCTGGAAAGATGGCTTCAAGGCCATCTTTTGCATCATTTGGTTCCGGCTGACGGACTGATAAATAACCAGGGTCTCCCATGCTTCTGCAATTCTCCGAACGCGCTGCAATCCGAGATCGATTTTTTCAAATTGGACGCCGGATTTGCCAATCGCCAAAGTTGGCATGGAGTCTCATTGGCGTTGGCGTTCTTCTGCGCGTATCGCAATACCTGGCCAATCGTTCCCTCTGGCTGGATGAAGTGCGACTGGCGTTGAACATCGTGAACCGGCCATTTCTCGAGCTGCTGCAGCCTTTGGATTACGCCCAGGGCGCGCCGATCGGCTTCCTGATGCTGGCGAAGCTCGCAGTTGTTGCATTCGGCGACAATGAGTATGCGCTGCGATTGATCCCGCTTTGGTTCGGCCTCCTCGCGCTGCCGCTTTTTTATGCCGTCGCCAAACGCTGCCTGCAGCCCAAAGCGGTTCCGATCGCGCTGGGTTTGTTTGCGATTTCAGATTCATTGATTTATTACTCTTCCGAAGTCAAGCAATACACTGGCGACGTGGTGATGGCTTTGCTCATTTCTTTGTTGGCCATAATCAGCCTTGATCGCAAGTGGTTGACCATGCCGTGGATTGCGCTCATGGGGGTTGCCGGTGGCACGGCCCTCTGGTTTTCGCATCCCGCGGTTTTTGTCCTCGCCGGCGCCGGCATGATTTCCATCATCTTCTGTCTCGGCAATAATGACAAGGAAAAGCTGGGCCGGCTGGCGATTGCTTTTTTGCTGTGGGCGGCGAGCTTCGTGGTTTCTTATTTCGCCATTCTTCGTCATCTGAGCCAGCACACTGTGCTCTTGAACTACTGGGAGGGTGGTTTTATGCCTTTTCCGCCGTCGTCATTGCCGGACGTCAAATGGTTTATTCACAAGTTTTTTGAAATTTTTGAGAATCCGGTGGGACTGTCGCTTTCCGGGGTGGCCGCGATGGCTTTGCTCATCGGCTGCCGGGCGCTTTGGGAAAAGAGCAAGCCGCAATTGATGATTCTGGTGGCGCCGATATTTTTTGTCCTCATCGCCTCCGGGCTGCACAAATACCCGTTCAGCGGTAGAATGCTGCTCTTTGCCGTTCCGGCGGCAATGCTGCTCATTGGCGCGGGCGCGGGAAAAATTATCGAGGCGGCCGGGCGCGAGAAGATCATCGGCATAGCGCTGGTTGGATTGCTGTTCTTTCATCCCCTGTGGTCTGCGAGCTACGCGCTGGTCAAGCCGCGCACCAATGAAGAAATCAGGCCAGTGATGAGCTACCTGCAGGAGCATCGGCAGAGTGGCGACGTGCTTTATCTCTATCACAATGCGGCGCATCCGTTTCAATACTATGCGCCACATTATGGATTCGATCGCAACGACGGCATTATCGGCGTGAACTCACGGCACAATTGGAAAAATTCCTTCGATGATCTGGACAAGCTGCAGGGCAACAAAAGAGTTTGGATACTCTTTTCGCACGTGTATAATTGGGACCACGTCGACGAAGAGAAGTTGTTCGTTTTCCATCTCGATCAGATCGGAACGCGCCTCGACGCTTATGCGAGCGCCGGCGCCGCGGTTTATCTCTACGATCTGAGCCTGAAAGACGCTGTCCTGTCAACGCGTCTGGAGTAAGCGTTAACGCCGCCAGGCTAAGAAAAAAATTCTGAAAGTTTAGATCATCAATTTTAAAAATTCTTTAACTTTTATAACATAAGCCGGACGAGCTGGAACCAAAAAGGTTTAAAAAAAAGTGCCCAACGGATAAACAGCGGCCAACGGATGACATCTTCAATTTTCCCGCGGATTGAATCCCGCCGCGGCGGGACACTGATGAAATGCTTTATCCGCGGGGTTCTTCAATCGATGGGGAATTAAACATGAAAAGCTTTTCTTTAAATCCGTTGGTCGTTTTTCATCCGTTGGCAATTATTTTTTAATTTTAGAATTGCGACTCGTCTGCGTTGTGATGAGCTAAAAAACTGTGATCCGGAGGCCGCGGTAGCGGCCTTGGCTTTAATCAAAAGGAGTCTACCCATGCGTAAATTTTTACTGCTCGCTGCGGTGGCCGGCATTTTAGGAACGGCCTCGGCCCCGGCGCAAACTTTCCAGGGCGCCGCCGTTCGGCGCTCTTCTCCCCACGTTGATTCTCTCCGGCGCGCGCTCAAGCTCTCGTCGAATCTGCGGCTCGAGTGGCGCACCAGCAAAAACGGCACGGATACGCTGAGCGTCACCGATGATTTCAATCGCACGGACATTGGCTCGGATTGGGTGTATGAGGACGGCTATTGGCAAATTCTCGACGGCGAGCTGGATACGACGCCGGCAGCGGTCAGTGAATGGCGTTATCTCGCGGTCTTCCAGCCGGTTTTTAACGACGCGAACCGAAAAATTCATTCGGTCTCTTATCGCTGGGGAAAAAACGCCGATGAGCTGGGGATTCGCGAAGCGGCGCACGCGTTGATGATTGACCAGCCCGATCAACGCGGCAGCGGCTACTGGCTGTGGCATCGCACCAACTGGTTTGAAGTGTGGCTGTATATCATTTGGAAAGGCACGTGGGAATACACGCCGGGCAACAGCAAGGAAGTGGATCGTCAGGGCTCGCAACTCACGCAGAATCCCGTCGCCGGCGACGTGGTCACGGCTTACATTCACAACGAGCCCGATGGAAATTATTTTAGTTATTATGTGAACAATAATTTCGACGCCACCGTTAAAGACGCCTCGAAGGAATTTCCGAAAAGCGACACGTGGTACGTCGGCGCGTTTATTCACGGCCAGGAGTTGAACAACCAGATCGATGATTTCACCGTGACGTGGCTCGAGGGTGACGTCGTCGGGCCGGCCGCGGTCACCGATTTGCGCGCCACCGATTCGACGGCGACGAGCGTCCAGCTCGAATGGACCTCCACCGGCGACAACGGCGTGAACGGCAATGCGACGCGTTTGGAATTGCGCTATTCCACGGCGCCGATCACGGCGGCGAACTATGCCAATGCGGCGCTCGCGCCGAATCTTCCTGCTCCCGCGCCGGCGGGCGTCAAACAAACGTTCGACGTGGAAAATTTGAGCAACGCCACCAGATATTATTTTGCGTTAAAACTTTTTGACGAAGTGAACAATGCCGGTCCGCTTTCCAATGTGGCGCAGGGCCGTACGATGGGCAGCGGCGTCGCGAGCAATCTGGAGGTCGTGAATGGCTGCGGCCAGACCGGTGAAGTCAACAAAAATCTGCCGGTGCAATTGGCGGCGAAAGTTACGGACAACGGCGGCCTCGGCGTGGGCAATTCACCCGTGGAGTTCGTCATGATCAGCGGCAATGGCACAGTCGGCGGGCAAAAGAATATTATTGTCAACACCGGCGCATCCGGCGAAGCGAAGACGACGTGGAAACTGGGCACGGTTGCCGGAACACAGACGGTGGAAATTCGCGCCGCCGGTTTGACGGGCTCGCCCAATTCCTGCGCGGCGACCGCAACGGCTGCGGCGCCGTCAAAGCTGAACGTCGTGGGCGGCAACAACCAGGTCGTTGCGATCGGCAGAACCGCGCCATCGGCGCTCGCGGCGCGTCTTCTGGATCGATACAACAATCCTCACGCCGGGCAATCGGTGGTGTTCAATGTGGTCGCCGGCGCTGGAAATTTTATGAATGGGCCAGTTAATGTTGGAAAAACTTACCAAACGCTGACGGACACTGCCGGCAAAGCGCTGGCGCGCGTGGCCGTTGGCAACGTCTACGGCGACACCACGAAAGTGACGGCAACGTGGACGAGCGGCGCGACGACGCTGATTTCGAACTTCATTACGATCGCGGCACGGCCGGACTCGGCGATTGCGCTTAAAGGCGACAACCAGACCGCGGCACGCAACACGGTTTTGCCGGATAGCCTGATCATCAAAATTCTCGACGCGGCCAAAGCGCCGGTGAAAAATTATCCGGTGATGTTTCGCATTCTTTCCGGCGGGGGAATGCTGGCGAATAACCAAACGCAGGTGAATTTGAACACGGACAACAACGGCTACGCGCGAACGACCTGGAAATTGGGCAACACCGTCGGTTTGCAGGAGGTTGAATTAAAAGCTTTGTTCAACAACGCCAATCTGCGCAACACACCGTTCATTTTCAAAGCGACGGCGTTCGTTCCCAGCGCGGTTGATGATGCCGACGCGGCTGTTTTACCGCAGCAATTTGCGTTGCAGCAAAATTTTCCGAACCCATTCAATCCCGAGACGACGATCAATTTCGATTTGCCGGAAGCCGGCGAGGTCGCGATGACTGTCACGGATATGACCGGCCGGCAGGTGCGACAATTGGTGAGTGGACCGATGCAAGCGGGTTCGCATCGCGTCGTCTGGAATGGGCAAGATGATTATGGCCGTCCCGCGGAGTCGGGCGTTTATTTTATCACATTGCGGGCGAAGATCGGCCGCGAGGCGCGTGAAACGGTGGCGACGCGGAAGGTCGTTTTGATGAAATGACGCTGTGGAATAAATTCCACAGCTACGAAGCTGAAGTCGGCTGAAGCCGGCTCGAATTGCTGGTTTCGGTCGACTTCTATTTTGTTTGTTATTGGGAAATGTCTGAAATAAATGGTGGGCCAGTTTGTCTGGCCTGAGGTTTAGCATCATTCATGATGCTTGAATTTTTAGCCTGATGATTGATCATCAGGCGAGGAGCAACAATTATGCGCAATTGGATTCTACTGGCTGTGCTCGGCATTCTATGGACGGAATCCAGTTCGGCGCAGATTTCGCAAAGCCTGCAGAATCGGCGTTCTCCCCACATCGATTCTTTGCGGCGCGTGCTCAAGCTGTCGCCGCATTTGCACCTCAAGTGGCTGACGAGCAGAAATGGCGTGGATACGTTTCAAGTCACAGACGATTTCAATCGGGATGAGGTGGGTCCTGACTGGGGGCGAAATCCCGAATTTTGGCAGATTCTTGATGGCGAGCTGGATTTGACCGATGCGGCGGTTTACAGTTTTCGTTATCTCGCCGCGTTTTTGCCCGTTTACAACACGCCGGAGCGGCGCATTTATTCGGTCTCTTATCGCTGGGGCAGAAACGCGGATTGGCATGCCATTACGGAAGGCTCGCATGCTTTGATGCTGGATCAACCCAATGAAAACGGCAGCGGCTACTGGCTATGGCACCGCACCAACTGGGGAGAAGTCTGGCTGTGGATCGTGAAAAACGGCACGTGGGAATACACGCCGGGCGAGCACAAGGAAGTGGATCGCGCGCCGGCGCGGACGAGAAACCCGCAAGCCGGCGATGTGGTCACCGCTTATATTCGCAACAAGCCGGACGCGGTTTACTTCGATTATTATGTCAATAGCCGATTTGATGCGACGCTCAAAGACTATACCAAAGAGTATCCGAAAAATGACAACTGGCACGCGGGCGTTTTTCTCTACGGCTGGGACCCGGACAGCAGCAAGTACTTAACCAATCAGGTGGATGATTTTACCGTGACGTGGCTCGAAGGCGACGCCGTGGCTCCGGCGCAGGTCACCGATCTGCGCGCCATCGAATCCACGATCACCGGCGTTAAGCTGGAATGGACTTCGACCGGCGACAACAATTTCGATGGCAACGCCGCTCATCTCGATCTGCGCTATTCGACTTCGCCGATTGATGATAACAATTTCGACGGCGCGAAACGCGTGCCGAATTCGCCGGCGCCGGCAGCCTCCGGGAAAACGCAGAGCCTCGAAGTCACCGGATTAAACGGCAATACCGACTACTATTTTGCGCTAAAACTTTTCGATGAAGCGGATAATGCCAGCCCACTGTCGAATGTGGTGCGGGTAAAAACGAAGGGCGATGGCGTTGCCAGAAAGCTAACCATCGTCAAAGGCTGCGGCCAAACCGGCGAAGTCAACAAGACGCTGCCGGCGTCGTTGACGGCCAGGGTGACGGATCGTTACGGACTGGCGGTGAGCAAATCACCGGTGCGCTTTGTCATTATCAGCGGCAATGGCGCCGTCGGCAGCAAAAAAGACACGACGGTGAATACCGATGCGAACGGTGAAGCCAAAACGATCTGGAAGCTCGGCACGATAGCCGGAGTGCAAAAGATAAAAATCCTTGCGAACGGTTTGGCGGGTTCGCCGGATACCTGCATGGCCGCCGCGAAAGCTGCGGCGCCGGCCCGGTTGACAACCGTAAGCGGCAACGGGCAAATCGTTTCGGCGGGCAAAATCGCACCGGCGCCTCTCCTCGTGCGTTTGACGGATCAATATGGCAACCCGAATTCCGGCCGGCCAGTGAAGTTCCATATTATCGCCGGCCGTGGCTCTTTTCTCAACGGCGAGGGCGCCGCTGGAAAGTTTTATCAACTTCAGACCGACAGCAGCGGGCAAGCGCCGGCCAGGGTCTTTGCCGGTAAGGCCTATGGTGATACCACTCAAATCACGGCGAAATGGGCGAACAGCGCGAACACGTCAACATTGACCGCGAGCTTCGTTGTCATCACGGCGCGACCGGATTCAGCGATTGCGCTTAAAGGCGACAACCAGACCGCGGCACGCAACACGGTTTTGCCGGATAGCCTGATCATCAAAATTCTCGACGCGGCCAAAGCGCCGGTGAAAAATTATCCGGTGATGTTTCGC
>Ga0247727_10006251_pt1 | contig 23541 bp, 21 predicted proteins | sample WisWelCaveWW1625_FD_202498 | JGI IMG/M metagenome (GOLD analysis project Ga0247727, IMG submission 202498) | Biofilm microbial communities from Wishing Well Cave, Virginia, United States - WW16-25 | ecosystem: Environmental > Aquatic > Deep subsurface > Groundwater > Cave microbial mat | place...
ACTCATATTCGCTGTTCTGCCACCGGTCGGAAGACTGATGAGCCCTCGTTTTATTTCGCTACTTTCGGTGCTTCGCGACGACGGGCTGAGCCGTGCCGACGAATATCTTTCCCAGCGGGGTTACTACAATGAGATCCTCCAGATCAATTCCCCGACCGCTCGTTTTTGGGAGGGCTCACTTTCAAAGCCTGAGTATTGGAAGAGCATAAGGACACGCACGGAATTAACCGTTCTGGTCGGTGGTATTTTTCGATATGAAATGCTGCCGTCCAAGCGGGGGATGTTTCACGGCGCTCTTGTTGAGACCAACGAATGGGGCATGCGGGACCGCTCACGTTCTCTATCCAAACCTCCAGGTGTCTATCGGATCGCGTGTCTTGGATCGTCCTACGTTTTTGGGAGTGGGGTCGGTAATAAGGATAATTTCGTGTTTCTGGTAGAGCGAAGGCTCAATCGTAACGTTTTTTTACCGCAACGAAGCGAATTCGAGATCCTCAACTTTGGGCTCATCGAATATTCTCTACTGGGTCAGAGCGTCCTTTTTGAAAAAAAGGCCGTTCTTTTCGATCCGGACGCGGTTTTGTTCATTGTCCATGAAACCGAAAAAGAAACATCTATTGAAAGGTTAGCTCTTCTCATATTCAGCAATGGCGGAGAACCGGACTATCCGTTTCTCAGACGCATGCTGAAGAACTCTCAAGCCCAGGCAGGGATGTCCTATGAGGAGATCGTGCGAAGGTTGCGACGCTATCAGAAGAACCTGTTGCGCTGGGAGCTTTACCGTATCGCAAGTGAATGCCGTAGGAGAGGGATCCACGGGGCTATTGTTTACTTGCCGACACCAAAGGGGGTCCTGTCGGAAAAAACCCGCCTAGAGCTCAAGGACATCGCTCAAGAATTCGAAGATCTCTCAAGAAGAGCTGGGCTTCTATTTTGGTCGCTTGAGGGCACCTTTGATGGTTATGAAAAAAGAAACATTGAGGTCGCGCCTTGGGACGATCACCCTAACAAATTAGGCCACTCACTCATCGCGGGGCGTCTTTACGAGATCTTGGTCGAAAATGCGGCAGCGTTCGGTTTTGAAGTCGTCCGGAAGCCTGTTGCTGTCCGTTCCGGGAGCGGTTATAATTGAGCGGGTTTTGGGAGAAGCGTGAGACATGAGAGTTTCGGACGATGAGATACGGCGGGAGTTACGGGAGTTTTTGCTTCGTGAGTTTCTTCCAGGCGAGAGTTCTTCGACCCTTACCGACGAAACTCCGCTACTCACCGAGGGCATCCTCGACTCCATCTCCGTATTGCGGTTCGTCATGTTTCTCGAGAAACGTTTTAGGATCAAGCTTCGGGGACAGGACTTGGCCCACCGTCATCTCAGAACCGTCGCCTCTGTCATTGAGTTGGTGCGGTCGAAGATCGGGCGGGACTGATGGATTTTTCTTTCAACCCTTCCCAGGAACGCCTGTACGCATCCGTGGTCAAGTTCGCGCGGAGCGCTCTTTCTCCAGGCGCGGGTCGGAGAGACCGTGCCGGCGTGTTCCCAATCGCGCTGTGGAGACGTTGCGCTTCGGAGGGGCTTCACGGGCTTCTCGTTCCGCGGCGCTATGGCGGCCTCGGCCTCACCGCTGAGTCGACATCCGTCGCGCTTGAGGGTCTTGGCTATGCCTGTACGGACGCGGGGCTCGTATTGGCTCTGGGCGCACAACTTCTGTCCTGTACGGTCCCGATCCTACGGTTTGGCACTCCGAAACAGCGCCGGCATTTAAAGGCGCTTTGCGGCGGCCGACAGATCATGGCGAACGCGATGACAGAGCCCGCCTCGGGTTCTGACGTTTATGCCATGACGTCACGGGCTGAACGCGAAGGCGACGGATTTCGTATCCACGGGCGTAAAACATTCGTTTCCTGTGGTCCCGTCGCGGATCTTTTTGTTGTGTATGCGATCACGGACCCGTCTCAGAAGACGTTCGGGGGGTCTACGGCTTTTCTCATAGAGAAGACAGCGCGCGGCCTGCGTATCTCACGCCGGCTTGAAAAAATGGGACTTCGGAGCTGTCCCATGGCCGAGATCGAGTTGAGCGGCGTACGTGTCGGTCGTGATGCTGTTTTGGGGGGCGTGGGAGGCGCGGGTGTTGTTTTTTCGACAGCCATGGCCTGGGAGCGTGTGGGACTGGCCGCTGTCCAGATCGGCGCCATGCGGCGTCTGCTCGAACGGTCGGTCGGGCACGCCAAGACCCGGCGGGTTTATGGACAACCCATCGGAAAATTCCAGGCCGTGTCCCATCGTGTGGCGGATATGAAAACGCATCTGGAGGCAGCTCGCCTCCTGGTCTACCGGGCTGCCGCATTGCTTGACCAGGGCGCGGACGCGACTCTGGAGGCTGCGATCGCAAAGTTGTTCGTGAGCGAATCCCTGGTGAAGACAGCGCTCGGAACCTTCCAGACTCTCGGCGGCTATGGTTACTTGATCCGTGAGGGAGTGGAGCGGGAGGTGCGGGACGCGCTGGCCGCCACGATCTATTCGGGCACCTCGGAGATCCAGAGAAATATCATCGCACGACACATCGGGCTTTAGTATGGCGCGGCCGGAAGAAATTTGACGTAGTCTTTTACGTCAAATCTCGATATGATTAAATGACTTCAGACAGGTGTTGTTTTATAAAATCTTAAGGAGGGATAAATGAGTAAATCGCGCGGGATCGTGGGAGGATTACTGGCGGCTGTTTTGGTCGTAGCGTTGCCAGCTGTATCATTTGCGGATCAAGAGAATTACAAGACTCGTGGAGAAACCCTCGTAAAGCTTCTAAGAGACTCAGCGGCAGCCCTCCAGGGGTCGAATCCGGAACTTGCGGCTGATCTGACCAAAACCGCCGATGAGAAAACAAAACAGCTTGAAGCGGGCGATAAAGAGATAGAGCGCAAGAAGTGGTCCGATGGAAAAACGAAAAAAGAGATGGACGCCATCCGCGAAGCCCGTATAAAACTCCTGAGGGATTCGGCAGCGGTCCTCCAGGCAGCCCACCCTGAACTTGCGGCTAAACTGACTACGATCGCTGACAATATAATCAAGAAAATGGCGGAGGAAAAAGAAGGAAAATAAGGTTCCAATCAAATCACTCCAACGACAACACCGGGCAATACGGGCCTTTTAATTCTCTTCGCCACCAGGCGCCGGTCCTCTTCCTCTCGTCGGGGTCGGTGAAGTGATACCGGTAGACGACGGCGCGGATGTAGCGCGGCGGCTGGTCGGGAAATGGGTCCTTTTCTAGCAACCGTAAAACATCCGGCGAGCCTTCCAAGAGTCTGCGGCAAAGCCCGATAAACCAATCGTTCTGCCTGTAATTTCCCAACGCCGCGAACCACATCTGCCAGTCCAGTCTCGGTTGATGCGGCGCCACAAAAGCGGGTCTCCTGTTCAAGTCCCCAGGTTTCCACTTAAATTCGTAAGGGAGCCATTCCTTTTTATCATTCGATCCCTCAAGGACGATCTCGGGCCGCTGGGTGGTCATGATCGCGAACAAACCGTAGCGGTTGTAGATGAAGAACGGCCTCAAGAAGTCTGCCACCCCAAGCGCTGCCAGGAGGACCAGGATGGCGATCGTGCCAGTAATGACCCTTGGCCAGGCAAGCACTTTACGCGAGGGCAGGGTGTTCCATTTCTCAAGTTTTTGACTTATCTTCCCGGGCCGGGCGGAGTCATCAAAAAGCAGCATGCAGAGCGCGATCGTGAGCAGATTAAAAAACGTGTAATTCCCCGTCAGAATGATCAACAACTGAAAACCGATCAAGATCCTGGCGCTCAAGTGACGGATCCTCCGCGGGAAGAAAATAAAGAACGGCACCACGAGCTCGACCCCGAACATCAAAAAACAGGATGCCGTTTGAAACCAGGCCGGCATTTGGTGGACGTACCAGGCTGTCCAGGGCGTAAGTGGCTGGGTCTCGTAATGATAACGAAGCGCGGTGAGCCCTCCCCAGGCCGCGTCGTGACTCGCGAGTTTTACGAGCCCCGATAAAAAAAGGAGCTTGAACAGCAGAAGTTTCAAAAGAAACCTGATCACGCCCAAGCTTGTGCCGCGCGACATGAGCTGAACACGGGCGTTCAGCGGAGCGAGGAAAATGGAAAGAAATCCGGTCTCAAGAAGCAGGATATCCCACTGAAAGGACAAAAAAGGACCTCCGATCCCAAGAAGAGACAAATAAAAAGCCCAACTCAAAAAAAGAAAGAAAGCGGGTAGGACGCCCAGCAGGATGAAAATTGAGAACGCGGCTCCGGCCCAGCAGAGGAATTGAAGAAAACCATCCGACGAATTGAGCCACGCCAACGTGGGCAGAAGCCAAAATCTCTCGATACCCGAGCGGTCTTGGATCATGTTCAGATAGTCATGAGCCGGTACGATGCCGCCCGAACCCACGAGACCCAAGATCTGAGTGCCGAGCGATACGAACGCGATCGCATAGATGAGTCCCAAGGATCGGATAAAAAAGGAACCGGAAAGAAAATAGGAAGCTCGGCGGACATCTTCACCCCACAAAACCCGGCTGATCCCAGAAAAGAATCCGCGGTGAGAGGCGACAAGACGATAGGCCCACTCCGCGGCAGGCTTTGTGCCCGGCACACGCGTATACAGCCATAGCGGCCAGGTTCTGGAGGGGACCATCGCGAGAGAGCGAAACACAGCCTCCGCGGCTTTGGTGATCTTGCCGTCAGGCTCGACGAGAATGACCGAGGATTGAAAATCCTCTTTTGCGATGCCCGGAAACCGAGGCGCGGCTTCTTGATAAGGGGCATACTCGATACGGTCAGCGGTGATGTCATGCCACCTGTCTATCCACCGGCGGCAGAAGCCGCAATCACCGTCATAGATCAAGATAGGTTTGCCTGGGTTCATATCGTATTTATACCGTAAAAGCGACCAAAGTTGAAGCAAATGACCAGACTCGCCATAATGGGCAATGTTGAATTAAATATGCTATAATATGGGCATGTCAAAGACCATGAAGGCGGTTTTTATTCTGCTGGCTATGCTTGTGGCCGTTTCGGGACTCCCGGCGCAAGCCGCGGTGATTCCTGGGTGTACGGGCATGTCTATGCCGGCACCCGTGGACGGCGCGGTCGGCCACGGGGCGGCTCCCTCGAAGCATTCATGCTGCGGGATGGGCGCCGACTGTGATTGCTCCATCGAAACCCGCTCGACCGACATTCTTATGGACGTCTCTTTCACAAGTGGGCCGCGATCGGAGACGAACGGTTTAGAGTTCCGGGCATCTGAAAAAACGCCTCCCGTTGAATCTTTTAAGGATCACCCTAACACCGAAGAGTCACCTCCTCAAGAAACTCCGCTATACGATCTCTACTCCGACTACCGTATTTAATCGCCTGATCCGACAATGTCCCGAAGGCATTGTCGTCCCCGCCCCGTCATTCGACGGGGTAAACTCCAGCGGGGATTAACCTGATTTCCGCATACGCGGGAATGACTACAGGAGGTTTGCGCGATGGTCTTATTCCATAAGAAAGTATTTCAGGTTTTACTTGTTCTAACCTGTTTTGTTCCATCTTTGCCGGTCCATGCCAAGGATGCGGAGCAGGGCTCATCTGTGCGTGAGGCGTTATATTATTGCCCGATGCATCCCCAGGTGGTTTCTGACAAACCCGGGGAGTGTCCTATCTGCCACATGCGGCTGGTGCGCCGTGGCGCGGGATCCGAGAAACCATTCACGCCGGAGGTGAAAGCCGATCCCAAGTCCATTTGCATTCTCCACAACTGTCCTATGGAAAAAGAAGGCAAACCCTGTCCGATGATCGTTCTAGGAAAGAAGGGAGAGACCGTCCAGTGCCCCTACTGCCGGGAGAAGATGAAGATGGAAGGGGAGCTCGTCGGAGACCTTGTTCCGGCTGGTTACGCCTCGGTGCTGATCAGCCCTCAAAAACAACAGCTGATCGGTATTCGCACAATGCCGGTTCAAAAAAAGGAGCTCAAACGCTCATTCCTTGTGCCGGCGGGAGTCGCCTATGATCCGGAACTATACGAGATGCAAATTGAGTATTTGAAGGAATACCGCGCTGCGCAAGGCACGCTGCGGAATCGGGAACTTGCTTTCAAGAACCTATACGACAGCCGTTGGGAGGCGCCTCGTATCGACCAGGCGAAAGCCAAGCTCGTTCAGATGGGCATGGATGACGATTGGATCCAAGAGATCGTGGACAACGCAAAAGCGGATGAATCATTGTTGTATATAAAACCGGACGGCGATGTGTGGGTGTACGCCGATGTTTTTGAATCCGAAGCGCCGTTGTTCCACAAGGGAGACGCGGTCCGCCTAGAGGCGTCGTCCATGTCCGGCAAGACGTATGAAGGCATTATCCACGGCGTCGGCTCGTTCATTGATCCCGCCACGCGACGCATCCGTACCCATATCCGGCTTAAAAACGACGGTTTCCTGAAACCTGGGATGTTTTTGAACGTCAGGATCGAACCGTCCGCCGGCGTCGGGCTCGCTGTGCCCGAAGAAGCTGTGTTCTTCACGGGCAGTGCCGCGATCGTTTTCGTCGACAAGGGAAAGGGTGTGTTCGAACCCCGTGAGGTCCAAATAGGGGTCAAGGCCGGAAGCGATCACGAGGTCCGGCAGGGGCTTTCCGAGGGCGAGGTCGTGGTCGTGAACGGAAACTTCCTGCTGGATTCCGAGAGCAAGCTCAAGGCCTCGATCGAGCAGGCGGCCGCGCTGCATGCGGGCCACGGGGGAAGCCATGATTGAGAAGCTGATCGAGTTCTCAAGCCGGAACAAGTTCCTTATCCTGATCTTCACGGCGATCGCAGTGGCGGCGTCCTTTTATTCGATGAAGCGGATCCCGCTGGATGCTATCCCGGACCTCTCGGATACCCAGGTCATCGTTTACTCACGCTGGGACCGCAGCCCGGACATCATCGAAGACCAGGTAACGTACCCGATCGTGACGGCGCTTTTGGGCGCGCCGAAAGTTAGGGACATCCGCGCGATCTCGGATTTCGGTTTCTCGTACGTCTATGTGATCTTCGAAGACGGCACCGACGTGTACTGGGCGCGAAGCCGCGTGCTCGAGTACCTGTCCAAGATCCAGCAACGGCTCCCGGAAGGCGTGAAAACCGAGCTCGGACCCGACGCGACCGGCGTCGGTTGGGTTTACCAGTATGCCTTGATCGACAGAACCGGAAAGCACAGTCTGGAGGAGCTACGCGGCTACCAGGACTGGAACCTGCGCTACGCGATCCAATCGGTCTCTGGCGTCGCCGAGGTCGCTTCGATCGGCGGTTTCCAGAAGCAATACCAGGTCCAGGTGGACCCGAACAAACTGCTTTCTTATAAGATCCCGATCGCCGAAGTGATCAATGCTGTCCGGAAAGGCAACAACGAGGTCGGCGGACGCCTGGTCGAATTTTCGGGAGCCGAATACATGATCCGCGGCCGCGGCTATGCGCGCTCGGTGCAAGATTTCGAAAACATCGTGATCCGCGCAAACGAGAAAGGAGTGCCGGTCCTCGTGAAGGACGTGGCAATCGTCACGATAGGCCCCGACATCCGCCGCGGCATCTCGGACCTCGACGGGGAAGGCGATGCGGTGGGCGGTATCGTCGTGATGCGCTATCACGAGAACGCGCTGAACGTGATCCGCCGCGTGAAAGAGCGGATCGCCGAACTCGCGCCCTACCTGCCCGAGGGCATGGAGATCGTGACCGTGTATGACCGCTCCGAGCTCATCGAGCGCTCGATCGACACATTGAAGCACCAGCTGGCCGAAGAAATGATCATCGTGAGCCTGGTGATCGTTTTATTCCTATGGCATTTCCCGTCGGCGTTTGTTTCCATTTTGACGATCCCGATCGCCGTTTTACTGACTTTCATCCCGCTGTCGCTCATGGGGGTTACCTCCAACATCATGTCGCTTGCGGGCATTGCGATCTCGATCGGTGTCTTGGTCGACGGCGCTATCGTGGAAGTCGAAAACGCCTATAAACGGCTCGAACAATGGGCCGAAGGAGGCCGCAAAGGCGATTTTCACGCGACGCTGCTTCAAGCGATGAAAGAAGTGGGGCCGTCGGTGTTCTTTTCTTTGCTCGTGATCGCGGTCGCGTTCATGCCGATCTTCACGCTGGTGGACCAGGAGGGGCGTCTTTTCAAGCCGCTTGCGTTCTCGAAGAACTTTGCGATGGTGATCGCCGCGATCCTGGCCGTAACGCTGGACCCGGCGCTTCGCATGCTGTTCGTGCGCATGGACCCTTTCGCATTCCGGCCGAAATTCCTCGCGCGAATAGCCACCACTCTTTTCGTCGGCCGCTATTACCCCGAAGAAAAACATCCGGTGAGCCGCCGGCTTTTCAGGATCTACGAACCGGCCGCGCGTTGGGCGCTGCGCTTCCCGAAGGTCACGATCGTTTCCGCCGTGCTTCTTTTCACGCTCACGATCCCGATTTACTTTAAGCTCGGATCGGAATTCATGCCGCCGCTGAACGAAGGGGCGATCCTCTACATGCCTACCACGCTTCCGGGCATTTCGGTCACCGAAGCGCAACGGCTGATGCAGGTGCAGGACAAGATCTTGAAAAGTTTTCCCGAGGTGGAGCGGGTTTTTGGAAAGGCCGGACGCGCTGAGACAGCGACAGACCCTGCGCCGCTTTCGATGATGGAGACCACGGTGATCCTGAAACCGAAGAGCGAATGGCGCAAAGATCTGACTTACGATGATCTCGTGAACGAGATGGACGAAAAGCTACGCATTCCGGGCGCCACGAATGCCTGGACCATGCCGATCAAGAACCGTATTGACATGCTGACCACGGGTATCCGCACGCCGGTCGGCATCAAGATCTACGGAGACAACCTGCATGAGATCGAGAAGGTGGGTCTTGAGATCGAGCACGCGTTGAGGAATGTTCCGGGCACCCGCAGCGTTTTCGCCGAACGCGTGACAGGCGGCTACTTTCTCGATTTCAAGCTCAACCGCGAGCAGTTGGCGCGTTACGGCCTGAGCGTGGAGGAAGCGAACGAAGTGGTGATGAGCGCGATCGGCGGCGAGAGCGTCTCGACGACCGTGGAGGGCCGCGAACGCTATACGGTGAACGTACGCTACGCACGCGAATTCCGCGACGACCTCGAGAGCCTCGGCCGCACGCTCGTTGCGACGTCCTCCGGCGCGCAGATCCCGATCTCGCAGATCGCGGACCTCGAGATCATGCAGGGCCCCGCGATGATCCGGGACGAGAACGGACGGTTGTCCGGATACGTTTACGTGGACATCGTCGGCCGCGATGTGGGCGGCTACGTGCGTGACGCGAAGGCCGCCGTCGAAGCGTCGGTCGCGGTCCCGAGAGGCACGTATCTGTTGTGGAGCGGCCAGTATGAAAACATGATCCGCGTCAAGAAACGGCTTTCCGTGATCGTGCCGCTCACGATCCTCATGATCATGCTGCTTCTTTACATGAACACGAAGTCCTGGGTGAAGACCGGCATCATACTGTTGGCCGTGCCGTTTTCGATGATCGGTGCCGTATGGTTTCTTTATTTTCTCGGTTACAACGTGTCCATCGCGACCTGGGTCGGCATGATCGCGCTGATGGGGTTGGACGCCGAGACCGGCGTGTTCATGCTTCTGTATCTCGATCTGGCGTACAAAGAGGCCGTGAAGAACGGGAAAATGAGCTCTAAAAAAGAACTCGAAGAGGCCGTCATCTACGGCGCCGTGAAACGCATCCGTCCCAAGATGATGACCGTGATGGCCGCGATGCTGGGACTGATGCCGATCATGTGGTCGATGGGGACAGGCGCCGATGTCATGAAGCGCATCGCGGCGCCCATGATCGGGGGTCTTCTTACAAGCTTCATCATGGAGCTTCTGGTGTACCCGCCCATCTACAAGCTCTGGAAGTGGCGCACGGAAGTGAGTATAATGGCAGGCGGGACGGGGAAACAAGATGAGACCAACTGAGATAATTTTCTTGAATAGTCTGTGAAGATCCTCGTCGCGGGAGGATCGGGTTTCATAGGAAAGACCTTGGTCAGAAGGCTGTTGGCTCTGAATCATCAAGTCGTCGTTCTCTCCCGGCAGATAGACGCGTTCAAAAACACGCCCTCCGCGGATCTGAAGGCGGAGTGGTGGGACGCCAAGACCCTGGGGGGCTGGGTCTCCCATATGGAAGGCACCGACGCGGTGGTGAATCTGACGGGGGCTGGCATCGCCGATAAGCGCTGGACGGCTGCGCGGAAAGAAGTGCTGAAGAACAGCCGGCTTGACTCCACGCGCATCCTTGTCTCATCGATCAAACGATGTGTCCAAAAACCTAAGGTCTTGGTGAACGCGTCCGCTGTCGGTTATTACGGAGCGGTTGAGAGCGGGGATGTCACGGAGAATTCACCGCAAGGCAAAGGTTTTCTGCCGGATCTTTGCGGCGCATGGGAGGCCGAGGCAAAAAAAGCCGAGACGGCGGGATTACGCGTGGTCCTCGTGCGCACCGGTATTGTTCTCGAAAAAGAGGGCGGTGCCCTACAAAAGTTCATTCCACCTTTCCAGTTTTTTATGGGAGGACCTTTGGGGTCCGGCAAACAGTATTTTCCCTGGGTACACCGGGAGGACGTGGTCGGCGCGATCCTTTATTCGTTAGAGAACCCTTCCATGTCGGGCCCGGTGAATGTTACGGCTCCCGGGGTTTTGACTATGAAGGAATTCTGCTCGGCGCTCGGCGTAGCGATGGGCCGCCCCTCGTGGGCGCCGGTGCCCGAGTTCGCGCTCAAAATTCTCCTGGGCGAAATGGCCGGGATGCTTGTGACGGGGCAAAAAGCTGTCCCCAAAAAACTTTTGGAGAGCGGGTATCATTTTCGCTTTGAAAAAGCCGTAGACGCGCTGAGCCAGATCCTTAAAAAATAACCCTAACCTTTCACATATTTTCACAATCCTTACCAAGTTCTTCTCCCTGTCTTTAATAAGAATTCACCGTAACTTCATAGTAACTTCATCAGTCTCTTTTAGAATCACACCGTTACGTTAAAAAACGGTTTCCATTTCACGGAGGAAAGTATGAAAAAGACAGCGCAATTTTTGGCCTTGGCCCTGTGCCTGGGCTCGTCCACGGCTTATGCCGACTCATCGGATCAGATGATGTCGATGCTGGAGGGCCTCAAACAGCAGATGGGGAGGATGCAGGAGACCATCAACCAGCAAAGCATGAGGATCCAACAGCTCGAATCTCGCACGGTCCTGGAAACGCCCCAACCCAACGTCCCCGTCAGCCCTTCCTCGGGAGCGACGATCAGCGACGTCGATATGGTCATCCCGTGGCTCAAGGGTGCTAAGTACGGGGGTGATTTTAGGCTCCGTTATGAAGCGTTCGAGTACTACGACAAGGACAACGATGCCGGCTCGACGGGCACTTCGGCGGACCGCACAAGGAACCGCTTCCGTATTCGCCTTCGCTGGGGTTTTGAGAAGGACTACTTCGATGACTGGAAAGTAGGTTTTAGGCTCGCAACGGGCAGTACGACGGACCCGAATTCAACGAACCAGACGCTCGGCAATAGCGGTTATTTCAACTTCAAGAACTTCCTGGTCGACCGCGCCTACGCGATCTACGAGCCGAACGGCCTGAAGGATTACGGCCTACTCAAAGGCGTGAAGGTCGGAGCCGGCAAGGTAGATAATCCGTTCCTCAGGTATTCCACCGGTATCGTCTGGGATTCGGATGTGACGCCGGAAGGCATCTACGAGCAAGCGAACATCGGGCTGATCAGTACCGAAGAGAACAAACTGAATCTACAATTGACGACCGGCCAGTTCATCGTGAACGAGAATGCGGCAGTCGAGTCGGACGCCGCGTTGTACGGGTACCAGGGAGCCGCGAGCTGGTCGACGTACAATTTCGGCACTGACCAGCCCGTGGTGTTCAGCGCCGGTGTATCGTTCTACGACTACACGAACTGGTTCCAAACGGTGCTGGCCGCGAACAACACGGCGTCGACGTCATACCTACGGACGAACTCGATCCTTGCGGATGATTTCCACGTGCTCGACATCTACCCGGAGGTCCAGTTCGCCCTTAATGGATGGCCGGTCACGCTATGGTACGATTACGCGACAAACACCGCGAACGTCGGCACCGAGGACGTGCTGCAGTCGCTCAACAATGATATTCACGACAGCGACGAGGCATGGGGGACGGGTTTCAAGATCGGCAAAGCCAAGAAGAAGGACAGTTGGGAGTTCTTCTATGGTTACTACGAGATCGGCGCGAACGCGGTGGTCGCGGCGTTCAACGACAGCGACTTCGGCGGTCCCGGCACGAACGGTTTTACGAACCGCAAAGGCCACAAGTTTGGACTCGGCTACCAGCTGACCGACAGCATCGTCGTGAACTGGACCGGCTATCTCGTGCGGCCGCTGAACCCGAACCCAAGCGCAATCCTCGCGAACTCGACGAACGAGGACATGTTCCGTTCGCAACTGGATCTGAGTTATAAATTTTAAACTTCACAGTTTCTTAACAATTCGCTCGTACAATAAATCTATAAAAGGAGAATGAAATGCCAAAAAGATCTCTCACAGTCGTGAGCGCCGCTTTGCTGTTAATTCTATCATGGTTCGCGTCGGCTCCGGCTCTCGCCAAGAATTCCAATTCACTCCAGGTCAAAGGCTCGGACACCATGGTCAATTTGGTGCAGGCCTGGGTCGAGGAGTACATGAAGAAGGAGCCACAAGCGTTCATCGCGGTGACGGGTGGGGGATCGGGGACAGGCCTCGCGGCGCTCATCAACGGAACATGCGATATCGCGGTCAGCTCGCGCCAGATCAAAGGACAGGAAAGAGAATTGGCCGGCAAGAAAGGTGTCACGCCCACCGAGTACAAAGTTGCGTTGGACGGTCTGGCGGTCGTGGTGAATCCCGCGAACCCTGTTTCACAGCTCACGCTCGACCAGCTGGTCGATATTTTCACCGGAAAGATCAAGAATTGGAAGGAGCTCGGCGGTGAGGACTTGAATATCGTGATCCTTTCGCGCGAGGTCAATTCCGGCACGCACGTTTATTTCAAAGAGCATGTCCTGCGAAAGAACGACGCCAAATCCACGGCCGAATTTTCTTCGGACGCGCTCATGATGCCCTCAAGCCAAGCCATCGCCGATGAGGTCAAGAACAATAGGTCCGCCGTCGGTTATTACGGGATGGGCTACATCGGGAAGGACCATAAGGCCGTCTCGGTGGCCAAGGCCGAGGGCTCCCCTCATGTTTTTCCCAGCGTCGAGCGTGTGATCGCAGGTGATTATCCCATCTCCAGGCCTCTCTTTTTTTATGTGAACGGTCAGGGGAGCGAGGATGTTAAAAAATTCATGGACTTCATCCTGTCGCCTGAGGGCCAAGCCATCGTCACCCAAGTGGACTTCGTGCCCATCCAAATAAAATCATGACCGTTTTTCAAAAGTTCCGGGAAGGCCTCGTAGAGTGGGTGATCCGCGCAAGCGGCGTCGCCTCGATCTTTATCGTCGCGCTTATCCTCATTTTTCTTTTGAAAGAGGGCGGCGGTCTTTTCCAGACCCAAAAGCTGGGCGATTTTCTTCTCGGCCAAAAATGGTACCCTATTTCAGAGCCCGGGGAATTCGGCATCCTTCCTCTCATTCTCGGATCGATCCTTGTGACCTTGGGCGCGGCGGCGATATCCGTTCCGCTGGGCGTCGCGGCGGCGATCTACATCGCCGAGGTGGCGCCGTCCTATCTTAAAGAACTGCTGAAATCGGGCGTCGAGATCCTCGCGGCCATCCCGAGTGTGGTGCTGGGCTTCGTCGGTTTGGCCACGATCGTTCCATGGATGAAGATCATTTTTCATCTCCCTACCGGATTGACGGCATTTTCCGGGTCCGTGGTTCTCGCATTCATGGCGATGCCCACCATCGTATCCATCGCGGAGGACGCGCTTCATTCCGTGCCACGGTCTTATAAAGAAGGCGCCTACGCTTTGGGCGCCACCCATTGGCAGACGATATATCGGGTCGTTCTGCCCGCGGCAAGCCCGGGGATCATGGCGGCGGTCATGCTTGGGATAGGGAGGGTGGTCGGTGAAACGATGGCGGTGATGATGATCACGGGCAACGCCGCCTCGATCCCCCGGGGGATCCTTTATCCGGTGCGTACGCTCACCGCGACGATCGCCGCTGAAATGGGGGAGACCGTCCAGGGAAGCGAGCATTATTTCGCGCTCTTTTCCATCGGGATCGTGCTTTTTGTCATCACCTTCATCATCAACATGACTGCCGACATGTTCCTCCATCGGGAGCCGAAATAATGTTCACAGCAAGATCGCGCGAAAATATCGCTTTTTTTATCCTATTCCTCTCGGCGGTGATCGTGATCCTGCCGGTGGGAATGGTCGTCGCCGTGATCCTGAAGAACGGGATCGCCGCCATTAATTGGGAATTCTTGACCGCGATGCCAAGATCCGGAATGCGAGAGGGAGGCATCCTGCCTGCCATCGTGGGGACGTTCTATTTGGTGCTTGGAGCCGTCCTTTTCGCCCTTCCGCTGGGCCTGGCCGCTGCGATATACCTGAGCGAGTACGCCAAAGACAACTGGTTGAGCCGCGTCATCCGACTTTCGATCATCAATCTGGCGGGTGTGCCGTCGGTCGTTTTCGGTCTTTTTGGTCTCGCGCTTTTTGTGGGATTTTTTCACCTAGGCACATCCATCCTCGCGGGCTCTCTCACACTGGGGGTCATGATCCTACCCGTCATCATCACTTCTTCCCGTGAGGCTCTTGAGTCGGTGCCGAAGTATTTCCGTGAAGTGAGTCTTTCCCTTGGCGCTACAAAACTCCAAACGATCCGGCATGCGGTCCTGCCGCACGCGCTCCCCGGGATCCTCACAGGGACTATCTTGGGCATCGGACGGGCAGCGGGGGAAACAGCTCCCATCCTTTTCACTGTGGCCGCGTTCTATCTCCCGCGTCTTCCGAACACGCCTTTTGACCAGGTCATGGCGCTTCCGTACCACCTTTACGTCTTGTCGACCCAGGTACCCAATGTGGATCCTAAGATACGTTATGGCACAGCGCTTGTCCTCCTAGCGATCGTGATGATCATGAACGTCATCGCGGTTACGATACGCTCGCATTTCAGGAAGAAGAAAAAATGGTGACCGCCGGAATGACTTCTAAGATCGCTGTGAGGAACCTGAGCATCTCTTTTCGTGAAACACGCGCGTTGAAGGACGTGAGCCTTGAGATCCCTTCAAACCAGATCCTCAGCATTATCGGGCCCGCCAATTCCGGCAAGACGACGTTTCTGCGGTCTTTGAACCGTCTGAATGATCTTGAACGTGACATTCAAAGAACGGGGAACATCCTCCTGGATGGGAAGGACATTTATAAGGACTTTGACCCGGTGACGCTGAGACGTAAAGTGGGCATTATTTTCGCTTTGCCGATGCCGCTGCCTATGAGTATTTTCGAGAATGTCATTTTCGGTCCCAAGCGGCTCGGGAATCACGACCGATCGGAACTGGAGCGGATCGCCCAGAAGGCGCTCCGCGACGCGTATCTTTGGGATGAGATCAAGGACCGATTGGATGAGATGGCCATGAAACTCTCCGGGGGCCAACAGCAGAGATTATGTATCGCAAGGACTCTGGCACTGAAGCCGGATGTGGTGCTTTTTGACGAACCTTGTTCAGGGCTCGACCCCATTTCCACGGCAAAAGTGGAGGAGGCGATGTTGAAGCTGAAAAAAGAATACACGATAGTGCTTGTCACCAACAACACCAAGCAGGCCGCGCGTGTCGGGGATAAGACCGCTTTCTTTTTGATGGGTGAACTTATTGAGATCGATGAAACGGGAAAGATCTTTACCACACCGAAAGACAAACGCACGGAAGATTATATCTCAGGAAGGTTCGGATAAAGTATGAACAGCCCTGTTTTCGAGACTAAAAAATTGAATCTATACTACAACCGTTTTCAAGCTCTGAAAGACGTGGAGCTTTCCGTCGGCGAAAAAAAGATCACGGCGATCATCGGGCCCTCTGGCTGTGGGAAATCCACGCTTTTGCGCGTTTTTAACCGTATGAACGACATCGTGGAAGGCGCCCGCGTCGACGGCCAGGTGCTGCTGCACGGACAAAATATCTACACGCCCGGCACGGATCTTTTGCAACTGCGGAAAAAGGTGGGCATGGTGTTCCAACGGCCGAACCCTTTTCCACTTTCCGTTTTCGAGAACATCGTGTTCGGCCTGCGTATCCACCATGCGTTCGACGGGGACAAAGACGCCCTTTACGGCATTGTGAAAGAGAGTCTGGAGGCGGTCCTCCTATGGGATCAGCTGAAGGATAAGCTCGATCGCACGGCCACGCGTCTCTCGCTCGAGGAGCAGCAGCGTCTGTGTATCGCGAGACTCCTAGCTATAAAACCCGAAGTACTTTTGATGGATGAGCCCTGTTCGGCGTTAGACCCGCTCGCGACGGCACGTATTGAGGAGCTTATGCAAGAGCTTAAAAAAAATTATACGATCGTGATCGTCACACACAACATGCAGCAGGCCGCGCGTGTCTCGGATGAAACGGGATTCATGTTTCTGGGAGAGTTGATCGAGTTCGGCGCGACCCAACAGATCTTTACCACACCGCACGACAAGCGGACAGAGGACTACATCACAGGCAGGGCCGGTTAAACAAATTCGAGGAGATAAAATGGAAAGACTTTTTGACGACGAATTGAGCCATCTCAAAGAAAAAATGCTCGACATGGCGGACTCGGCGCAAGCCATGATCGGCCTTGCGGTCAAGGCTTTGACGGAACGTAAGGAATCTTATGTGGAGGAGGTGCTAAAGCTGGAGGTGAAAGTGAATCACCTCGAGATCGAGATCGAAGAAGAGGTGCTCAGGCTCTTAGCTCTCAGGCAGCCCGCCGCGAAAGATCTCCGGTTTTTGACGGCGCTTCTTAAAATAAACAATGACCTCGAACGCGTCGCCGATCAAGCCTGCAATATCGTCGAGACCGTCCGTTTCATGCTCAAGGAGCCGCCGCTCAGATCTTCGATCAATATTTCCCATATGGCTCAGGTGGCCCAACAGATGATCAAGAACAGCATCGAGGCATTTGTGCATCACGACACGGCGCTCGCGAAACAGGTGTGTGAACAGGACGATGAAGTGGACCGTTTGAACGAACAGATCTTTAGGGTGCTCCTGACGTACATGATGGAAGATCCCAAGAGCATCACGCGGGCCGTGGATCTGATCCTGGTGAGCCGCAATCTCGAGCGTATCGCCGATCACGCCACGAATATCGGCGAAGAGGTGGTGTTCATCGAGGAAGGCCGGAATATCAAGCACCACCAGTAACCTTCCTTGATTTAAGTCCCGCCATTTGATAGGCTGAATTTCTGCCCCACGGAATAGCCGATGATTCCAGCTATCCCCGCAAGGAGATTTTATAACTAATTGAAAATAATATAGTTAGGTTAATTTATGCGTGAATATGAACTTGGATTGAAGGAGGGCTTGCGAGCTCTCAGATCCGCGAAAAAAGTGATCGTCGTTTCTCATAAGAATCCTGATGGGGATACGTTGGGCTGCATGCTGGCTTTGGGTCTGGCGCTCATGCAAAAGGGCAAGCATGTGTTCCTGGTCTGTCAGGACGCGGTGCCGACGCGTTATCAATTTCTTCCCGGCAGTGAGCTCGTACAGGCGGATTGCCGCGAAAAGGTCGACGTGGCGGTCGCGGTCGATTGCGGCGGGGTAAGTCAGTTGGGTAGCGCAAAAAAAGCATTTTTCAAAGCCAAGACCACTCTCCAGGTCGATCACCATGATTTCGGCGACCCGTTCGGTAAGATCCAAGTGGTCGACCCCGAGGCTTCCGCGGTGGGTGAGATCGTCTATTACCTTGTCGAAGCGCTCAAGGTCGACATCACGCCGGCGATCGCGACCTGTCTTTTGACGTCCATCATCGTGGACACGGGCGCTTTTCATTTTTCCAATATTCGCGCCAAAACCTTCGAGATCTGCGCGAAACTCTCGAAAAAAGGCGTCGATCTGCAGCATTTGATCGAGGAGGCGTATTGGACCAAGAGCCGCCCGACGGCACTTCTTTCCAGCCACGCGATACTTAAGGCGAATTTTTCCAGGGACGGCTTCATCGCCTGGACAGTGGTGAGCCAGGCCAGCATTCGCCGCTACGGCGCGGGGTTGTCGGACGCTGATTCGGTGGCGGACGATCTGCGCTCGATCGAGAACGTGAAGGTCGCGGTGCTTTTTCGCGAGACCGACCGGGGCCATTACCGCGTGAGCCTTCGTTCCAAGAAGGGGATCCATGTGGCGATCGTGGCGCGGCGTTTCGGCGGGGGCGGCCATCACAATTCGGCAGGCTGCGTCATCCGCGCGACGGAGGCGGAGAAAAAAAAGCTTCTTCAGGCATTGGGAGAGATTATTTGAAGTACATTCTCGTAATTCCGGACGGTATGGGTGACCGTCCGGTCAAAAGTCTCGGGGGGAAAACCCCGCTGGAAGCCGCTCGCACCCCCAACATGGATCACTTCGCGCGGCATGGGATCGTGGGGCTGACCCACAATATCCCTAGAGGCTTCATTCCCGGCACCGACGTCGGAAGCATGAGCGTTTTTGGGTATGACCCGCGGAAGTACTTCACCGGTAGAGGTCCTTTGGAGGCGGCGGTGCACGGGATCGACCTGGCGCCCGGAGACCTCGCGTTCCGGTGCAACTTGGTGACATTGGACGGCAGCCGCTTGAAGGATTTCAGCGCCGACCATATCCCTTTGGGCGACGCGAAGGTCCTGATCGGGGCTTTTGACAAGGCCGTCAAAAAGAAGTTCGGCGGCAAAGTAAAGTTCTATGCCGGGAAGGGCACGGGTTACCGGCATCTCATGGTTGTCAGGAACGCGCCGGGGGCGCTTTCCAAGGTCGTCTGCGTCCCGCCGCATGATATCATGGGGAAACTCTACCGGAAATATTTGCCGCCCGCCACTGGAGCGTCGGCGGGTCCGTCCTCAGGCGGAAAGGGCCGCGCCGCGGCGTTGCTCAACGAGATTATGGAGATGTCGCGCGGATTTTTACGCGACCACCCGGTCAACCGGAAGCGCGTGAAAAACGGGCGCGGTCCGGCGAACAGCGTGTGGCTGTGGGGGCAGGGTTTTCCACCGGTTTTTCCAACGTATTTCCGTCGTTTCGGTTTTCGAGGAGGTGTCATCACCGCCGTGGATCTCTTGAAGGGGATCGCGATGCACGCGGGGTTGGATGTTATCCGTGTGCCAGGCGTGACAGGCTATTTTGACACGAACTATACTGGCAAGGCGGAGTACGCGGTGAATGCCCTTCGGAACCGTGATTTCGTGGCGATCCATATTGAATCCACGGACGAAGCAGGGCATCTCGGGGACGCGAAGCTAAAGATCAAAGCGATCGAGGATGTCGATCACTTTGTGGTCGGGACGCTGAGAAAACAGCTGAAAGAATTCGGATCCTATAAGGTCCTGCTTTTGCCGGACCATTTCACCTGCGTTGGAACGAGGACCCACTCGAGCGATCCGGTCCCTTTTTTGATGTACTCCAGCGACCAGGAAAGAACGGGACCGAAAAAATTTTCAGAGAGGTCCGCGAAAACCACAAGGCGCGTTGTGAAGGAAGGACACCGGCTTATGGATCTTTTTGTGGGAGGCGGTCTTGATTAAAAGTCACAAGACTAACGTGCTTGTCATCGGCGGCGGTGTGGCGGGACTTTCGACCGCGTATTTTCTGGGCAAACTCGGCGAGAAAAAAGTCGTCGTTTTGGAACAGGAAAAGAAACTGGGCGGTCACGCCTCCGGACGGAACGCCGGCATGTTGAGGCAAGCCCTACCGGATCCGGTCCTGGCTGAGCTCGCGCGTGACAGCAGGCGTTATTTTGAAAAATTGGAGGGCAACGGCTGGAAGAAGCTCTCGCTTTGGAAGAACGGTTCTTTGATCTTGTCGAGAGAATCCAAGCGAACGGAACTGGAGGCCATCGAAAAGTCTCTCAAGGATGCCGGAGTTCCCACCGAGTGGTTGCCCCGCTGGAAGGTGCTCTCCAAGGTGCCGGTCCTCGACGACGCTGATTTTTCGCTGGCTCTATTTTGCGCGAGCGATGCCATGGTGGACTTGGATCCTTTGCTCAAAGGCTTCATCTTGAGCCTTAGGCGTCTGGAGATACCGGTCTTCTGCGGGATGAGGCTCCAGAGCGTGGAGTCGACGAAAGAAGGCTATGTTGTCCACGCCGGAGGAAAGACGTTCTTGGCGAAAAAGATCGTGAATGCCGCCGGCGCCTGGGCATCATGGGTCGGCGAGAAAGCGGGAGCCTCTAAGGTTCCGCTCGCGGCCTACCGCAGGCATCTTTTTATTTCTCCGAACTCCGAACTCCGAACTCCGAACTTTCGCAAATGGCCATTCGTCTGGGACATCAACCTGGACCTCTATTTCCGCCCTGTTGCACGCGGGATCTTATTAAGCCCTTGCGATAAAACGCTGGAGAAAGAGGGGGATCGTCGCGAGAGGATAGACCCTGCTGTACGGAACCTTCTATTGGATAAGATGAGACGATTTTCCGGAGCCGTCGGTCAATGGAAGATCGATCGCGCGACTTCGGGCCTGAGGACGATGACGCCTGACGGTCGTTTCGTGGTCGGAGAAGACCCGAAGAAGAAGGGGTTTTTTTGGGTCGCTGGACTCGGCGGGCATGGCGTCACGGCATGCTTTTCAGTGGGTCGGATGGCCGCGGCCGCGGTCCTCGGAAGAGGCAAGCCCGGCCGTCTGGAAAAGGCGTTATCGCCGTCAAGGTTCCAATGAGCCTGCCTAAGGTCGATTATCACATGCACACGCCGCTTTGCGGCCACGCGGTGGGCCAACCCGAAGAATACGTAGAGCAGGCGATCCGCGTCGGGCTTTCCGAGATCGGTTTTTCGGATCACGCGCCGCTCGTGTCGCACGAGGACCCGCGTTACACCATGACCAAGGACCAACTGCCTCTTTATCATGGCATGATAGAAGCGGTCCAAAAAAAGTTCAAAAATTTCACCATTAAATTAGGTTTGGAAGCCGACTACATCCCGGGGTTCGAGGACGCGACCCGGAAGATCCTTGAGGGTTATTCGTACGATTTCGTGATCGGTTCGATCCATTTCATCGACCGTTGGGCGTTTGACGACCCCCAGGAGAAGGTGAAGTGGCGCGACAAGGACATCAACACGGTTTACCGCGATTACTATAAGCTTTTGCGTCAATCCGCCTCGTCCGGCCTTTTTGATATCATGGGACATGTGGACCTGGTAAAAAAATTCGGCCATCGTGCGACGGATAACCTAACATCCGAGGTCGAAGCCACGGCGAAGGTTTTCAAGGACTCCGGTGTCGCGGTGGAGGTGAACACCTCGGGTCTCAGAAAACCCGTGCAGGAGATCTATCCTTCGCTGAGCGTCCTCAACGTCTACCGCGAGGCCGGCGTTCCGATCACATTCTCCTCGGATTCGCATGACCCGCAGGATGTGGGCAGGGATTACGACAAGGCCAAGACGCTCGCGCTTGAGGCGGGATATAAGGATTATTTGGTCTTCAGAAAAAGAAAAGTAGAGCGTGTGGAAAAACTATGAGCATTAAAGTCCTAGGCATCGATCATGTCGCTTTAAGCGTCGCGGACCTGGACCGTTCGCTCAAGTTTTACACCGAAGTGCTGGGGCTCAAGATCTCGGACCGCGAGCACCAAAAGCCGGGCACGGAGTATTTTCTGGATTGCGGGACGTCCCTCGTGGGGTTGATCCAGGGAGATAAGGCCGGCGACCCCCATGTGCTCCAGGACGGCGGGCTGGGCGGGAATCATTTTTCTTTCCGCGTGCCGACGGGAGACTTCGACCGTTTCGCCGAAGAGATAAAAAAAAGGGGCATCACGATCACGTATCAAAAAAAACGGGAAAGGTCCTGGTCCTTGTATTTTCTGGACCCGGACGGGAACAAACTGGAGATCACCGCATGGCCTTTGGAGGATAAATAAATGGCGCACCCAAAAGAAGGCGCGAAGGCGCCTGAGTTCAGACTGATGTCGGACCAGGGGAAAGAGGTTTCGTTGAAGGATTTCAAAGGCAAGAGCCGCGTGGTCCTCTATTTTTATCCGAAGGACGACACGCCGGGCTGTACGGTCGAGGCTTGCGCTTTCCGTGACAATATAAAAAAGATCGAGAAGATGGATACGGTGGTCCTGGGGGTCAGCCCGGACAATGTTGATTCCCACAACAAATTCATCGACAAGTTCAAACTGCCGTTCATACTTCTGAGCGACGCGGACAAAAAAGTTTGCGAGGACTACGGCGTTTGGGTCCAAAAAAGCATGTATGGCAAAGAATACATGGGCGTGGCGCGCACGACGTTCATCATCGGCAAAGACGGAAATATCGGGAAGATCTACGAAAAGGTGAAGCCCGAAGGACACGCGGAAGAAGTGCTGGAGTTCCTCACCCAAAATTGATGCCGAAGGTCACTTTTAAGGACGTCCGAAAGACATTTGAGGTCGAGAAGGGTGTTTCCGTGCTCGAGGCGGCGCTGAGGCACAAGGTCCCCATCTACCACACTTGTGGGGGGAACTGTTCTTGCAGCACCTGCCGCATTATTGTTGTGAGCGGCGCCGAGAACCTGTCCTCCATGGATAGTGATGAGGCCCAAGTGCTCGACTCTTTCGACCTCAAAGGGTCCTATCGATTGGGTTGCCAAGCGCTGGTGTTTGGGGATAAAGTAGAAGTGGAAGTCCCGAAGCGGCAGAAAGAGCCGAGACCGAACAAGACGCCGCGGTTGCCGGAGGGGTGACGATGGGCGGCAAGCTGAATAACTTGTTTCGCACGGCCGCGTTGACCGTATTCTCGGTGACGCTCTCCGCCGTGATCCTCGAAAGCGTCGTCGGTTTCGTTATTCCGCAACCATATGCCGAAAATCCGGACCCGGCCGCGTTTCGCCGAAGCTGGATCGAAAAATTCTCGGCGCCTATGGACCGCAAAGACCCCGCTCGCTCATGGGAGAACGAGATCAAGCTTCACCCGTTCTTCGGTTACGTGTACGACTCCCGCCGTCCCGACGTGAACGCGTTCGGTTTTCTTACCCCGTACGAACTGGAGCTTCACGAGGGGCGTTACCGCGTACGCGGCGCGGGACCCGACGCCGTTGTCGTCGGCATCTTCGGCGGCTCGTTTGCCAAGACCGCGGGCGAGATGCACGTTTATCTCGAACACCGCCTCGCGGAGGTTTTCCCCGGCAAAAAGATTTTCGTGCTGAACTTCGGTCTGGGCGGCCACGCGCTGCCGCAGGCGTATTACATCTTCCATTACTTCCGGAACGCGCTCGACGCGGCGGTCTTCCTGGACGGCGTGAACGAGCTGTGGAACCCCGTGGAGAACAATGCCTCGGGGCTGCCGCCCGAATACGCAAAGGGACGTTATTTCGAATATCGTCTTTCACTGAACGAACTGACGCCCATAAACCTGCGGCTCACGCAGGACATCATTTCTCTGCGCGAGGTTTTCCTCGTGTTCACG
>Ga0247727_10006252_pt1 | contig 23540 bp, 13 predicted proteins | sample WisWelCaveWW1625_FD_202498 | JGI IMG/M metagenome (GOLD analysis project Ga0247727, IMG submission 202498) | Biofilm microbial communities from Wishing Well Cave, Virginia, United States - WW16-25 | ecosystem: Environmental > Aquatic > Deep subsurface > Groundwater > Cave microbial mat | place...
GTGGGTCAGCCTTTCGTCGAACCAGGCGAGCTTTCGATCCGACGCGATCGAAACGTGCCGGTCGTGAGGGCGGTAGGTCCAGCCCCGGCCCTGGGAAAAGTACGTGTGAACAAACTCGCGCCAGTCCCTTTCCTCCCAGCGTTCCTCTTCGGCGGTGCCGAGGAATACGCCGTCGGGCGCGAACAACTCAAGATAGGTCTTCTCGTCCGCGCTGGATGCAGCCGTGTGCCAGCGGTCGAGCGATTCCTGAACGTCTTCGATGCACGCCGACCAGTCGGCCGAGCTCGTGCAGCCAGCTGCGAAGATGATCGCGCCAAAATGCACGATCCCGTGCCACGAACGCATCGCATCCACCGGTCCCAGCCGTCTCATCCGAAGGCCCCGCGAGCCCGGATGATTGATGAACAACATGGACAGTCGGTCGCTTGCGCCAACTCTGCATGTGATTGTCGCTGAGGGCTTCCACAGGTTGACACTCTGTTCATCCACGAACCGGGCTAGATCGACTCTGCCGAACCCGCCTCTTTGCCCGGCAGCAACTCCATCCGCCGGCCATCAATCCTCCAGGAGAAACAACCGGAGCCCTCTGGATGCCGCGAATCCCCCGTCCGCCCCCGGGTCTGCCTGCAGGAGCTGGGAGACGATGGACAGACCGCCATAGATGGGGTCGTCAGGAATCGCGAGGGGAAGCTCCGTCGTCGACTCGCTCAGCAGGAGGGGGGTGAGAAACGTCGGCCTCACCAGCACCGTGCAACCGAAGGACAGGGTGAAGTGGTCGGCAAACCTCCCGGTCAGGAGGATGCCGACCTGGGGTTCCAACGACGAGCGCTTGAGCTTCATTCGAGGGTTGCTTCCCAGCTCCGGATCTTCGGTCAGGGAAATCCCCGGGACGCCGAGTGTGCCGGGGAAACCGTTGCTGTACAGATTCCAATCCGCGTCGAGCAGGTCCGCGTAATCCAGCATCCTCATGTGCTGCTCGACGATCTCTTCGTAGCCGGCGTCATTGAACCGATTGAAGTACTCGCCGGGGTCGTTCTCGAAGTCGAAGAGCATGTGCTTCCCCGTCTCCCAGTACACGAACTTGTACCGCGAGCTGCACACCATGCGCTCGATGTTGGCGTACCACGCCCTCGAGACCAGGGAGACCGCCGGCGGGTGCCCGTCGAAGGAAACATCGTGAAGGAAGGGCACGAGGCTCTCGCCCTGAAGCTTGGATGGCTCCGGCAGAGCGCACAGCTCCATGAGCGTCGGGTACAGGTCGATGTGCTCGACGGGAACCTCGCAGACCGCGCCGTGGGTCGAAGCGAGCCAGGGAACGGAAATCAGCAGCGGAGTACGGACGTCTTCCTCGTAGAGATTGAACTTCCCGTACCTGGCATGAGTTCCGAAAGCAAGGCCGTTGTCGCTCACGAAGACGATGATCGTGGAGCTCGTCTGGCCCGATTGGTCCAGAGCGTCGAGCAGGCGTCCGACTTCCTCGTCCATCCAGGTGATCATCCGCCAGTACGCGGCAATCGCCTCTCGGCGGCCGGTCTCCGGGTCATTCTCGTAGGCCGGGTCCAGGCAGTTCTGGCTGATATACGCGGACCCGTCGATGCCGTCGGCCTCCCAGTTGACGGACTCTTCTTCGGGTGGAAGCGGCGGCACGTCGGACTCCGGATCGTAGGTCGTTGCGAATCTCTCCGGATAGACGAAAGGGTTATGCGGGCTGCGGAAACCCATCGCCAGGAAGAAGGGCCCGCGAAAGCGCTGCAACATGTCGATCACCCGCTCGACACTCTTCGTATCCGCCTTCTTTCCCAGGGAGCCGTCCTCGCCGTTCTCGAAAGGTCCCCAGTAGAGAATCTTGGGGTTTCCTGGATCCGCGGGCTGCTCCACCCACGGGTCGTCCCAGTCGTTGTAGGACTCATCCCAGGCCTCCGGGACCATCATCCCGTCGTGGAACACCTTGCCGGCGCTGCCGCTGACGTAGCCGTTCGAACGGAACTGGCAGGGCAGGAGGGGAACTCCATTCAAGGAATCGTCGGTGAACAGATCCGAGTTGAGGAAGCAGCCCGTGCGGTTCGGACGCTGGCCGGTCATCAGGCTGACGCGAGAGGGCAGGCACAGCGGCAAAGGGCAGTAGGATCGGGAAAAACGCACTCCTCGGGCGGCGAGACGATCCAGATTCGGCGTCCGCACCGTCGGATGACCGAACGTCGCAAGATCCATATTCAAGTCATCGGCGTAGATCAGGAGCACGTTTGGAGTTGCGGGTGGATCCTCGGCACTTGCCGTTGCGAGAAGCCCTGATCCGACCCACAGAACAGTGACACCAACCCATCCCCACCGAAAACGGCCACAACGAGCGCCGCGATCCTTCTTCCCCGGCATGCAGCTTCTCCTCTTTGTTGTCCGGATCAGACGGATTCAAACTATCGATTCCACAATCCGGCGTCTGCACTTCCCGTTCGCGGACACCGTAAGGCCATCCTGCAAAAAAAGCGGGCGGCGAAAGACGACGCTCTTGGTTAGCACAAAGACGGTGATTGCAAGGCACCGACGGAGAGAAGCCGATCCAATGCGCCAATTCCCCTCAACAAACGAGTCGGGACAAGCGGCGTTGAGCTCAGAAATGTCTTATTCGCAATCGCCGGAATTGTTGAAGATTCACCCACAAAGTCCTGATGCGCTCGAAGCCTGTCGGAACAGAGCCTCTGATCGCTACTGATCCCACAAGAAAGCGCGCAGCCCGCGGGAGGAGGCGATGCCGGCCGGCGCTCCCGGGTCTTCCTGGAAGAGCTGGAGCACCAGGGAGAGCCCCTTGATCCTCGAGTCGTCGGGGATCTTGAACGAGAGGTAGGTGTCGGGGACCTTGAGCGTGAACACGTACACCGTCGACGGACGGATCAGAAAAGGGCCTCCCCACGGGCTGTCGATGAAGCTCGAGTTCCTGCCGAAGAACACGGCACCCAGCTCGGAGCGCGGCGACGAGCTCGTGACCTTGAGGGACAGGCTCGATCCGAGGACGGGAGGCGCCGTCAGTGACAACTCGGGAGCCCCGTTGGTGCCCGGCCAGCCGAGGCTGAAGGGGTTGCTGTCGGCCCGGAGCAGTCCTTCGGATTCCAGCATGTCCAGGTGCTGGTTGATGATCGAGCCGTATCCAGAGTCGTTGTAGAGGTTGTAGTACTCGCCCGGATCGTTCTTGAGATCGAACAGCATGTGCTGTCCTTCCTCCCAGAACACGAACTTGTACTGGGTGCTCCGCACGACACGCTGAACGTGCGAGTACCAGGCACGCGGCAGCATCGTGAACGCCGGACCTCGGGCCGAGTCGGACACATCCTGAAGGAGCGTCACCAGGCTCTCGCCCTGGAGATTTGCAGGAGAACCCAGGCCACAAAGCTCCATGAGCGTGGGATACAGGTCGATCTGCTCGATCGCGACGTCGCAACTCCTGCCATGCATCGCCTGGAGCCACGGAACCGCCACCAGCAGGGGAGCCCGGACATCGGACTCGTACGCAGTGAACTTGCCGTACTTGGCGTGAGTGCCCAGGGTGTAGCCGTGATCGCTGACGAAGACGACAATCGTGGAGTCTTCCGCTCCTGATTGTTCCAGAGCATCCAGGATCCGGCCGATCTCCTCATCGATCCAGGTGAGCGTTCGCCAGCATGCCACCGTCGCCTCGCGCCGGCCTCTCTCCGGATCGTTCTGATACTTGGGGTCGAGGTAGTTCTGGCTGGTGTAAGCATCTGGCGGGATTCCGTCCTTCTTCCAGTTTCCGTTGGATTCTTCCGGCGGCAAGGCCGGCACGTCCGCGTTGGGATCGTAGAGACCGGCGAATCGCTCTGGATAGATGAACGGAATGTGCGGCGAGTGAAACCCCATCGCGACGAAGAACGGCTCTTTCAAACGTTTCAGCATGTCGATGACGTGATCGGCATTCTTGGTATCGGATTGTTTTCCCTTGGAACCGTCCGATCCATTCAGAAATCCGCCCCAGTAGATCACTCGGTTGTCGCCTGGCACGGGATTGTCCGGCTTGTCCACCCACCAGTCGTCCCATTCCGCGTAGTACTCGTTCCAGGCACCCGGCACTTCCGCGCCGTCATGGAAAACCTTGCCAGCCCCACCCGTGGAGTAGCCGCTGATCCTGAATTGCTCGGGCAGCACCGGCACTCCGTTGATGACGGGTTCCGTCATGATGTCGGAGTTGTTGAAGCAGCCGGTGCGAGTCGGTCGCTGGCCGCTCAAAAGGGCGATGCGCGAAGGCAGGCAGAGCGGGAGCGGGCAGTAGGCCCTGCTGAACCGCACTCCGTGCGCGGCAAGGCGATCGAGATTCGGGGTCTGGACGACGGGATGGCCGAACGCATGGAGATCCATGTTGAGGTCGTCGGCATAGATGAGCAGCACGTTCGGCTGTGTCGGGGGATCATCCATTCCCCTCGCGACCTGCGCGTTCAAAGTCAGCCATGACCACGCCAACGCCCGCCCGAGAAACCGAATCCCCGCCGGAATGTCCTGGAGCTGCCAAGTCATCATCCCCCTCCTCCAACTTCTTCTCGCCCTTGCATCACAAGCGTGTTCGTGGGACGAGTCTCTTTTCGAAAAAGTTTCTTGCCGCCAGGATTCGCTCCTCAGGCACCCCCAACGCGGTTGGATCACCAGATCCCGTTTGAGTTCGCTTCGTTCCACCGCCGCCTTGATTCCAACGGAGCACCACTCTCGCGGTGACAAAAAAACACAGAATCGTATGAGGAGGCCATCCTCGATTCATTCGCAATAGTGTCTGGACGGCCCGCGCATCTCTCAGATCTTTGTCCTCAAATCCGCGCAAGGACGCGGCGCATCGAACAGGACTTTTTCCGGAAATCCGGGGCAGTGCAGAAGCGCTTGTCGGTCGGTGGACAATTTTCTCCGCCGTCTTTCCGTCACTGCGGACCTGCGCCTGCCCATCAACCTCAGCAGGAGCGGCCGCCTCGAATGAGTCGGCCACGGAGGAGGGGAAATCGTTTCTGGCACCTGCGCACGGGGCTCGCGTCAAAGGGCGTCCGCCCCGGTCTTTCTGCCATCTGCCGCTCAAGCCGGGCTCCCTCCCGGCCGATTCCTCTCCTGGACCCAAGGATGAGATTGAATCTCATTTACGAAGATGCTATGAATCCTGCTACCTCGGGCGAACCGCAGGGACACCAAGAGACCTCGACGTGATCGTTTGCCACTGCAAAGGCAAGACGGACGGTGACCTCCTCCGACTCCTTCAAAAGGAGCCGACGTTGGATTCCCTGGCACGGCGCTGCGGCGCGGGGACCGATTGCGGTGGCTGTATCCCGGTTCTCCTCGAGCTGCTCGAGCAAGGAGGGTCGCGGGCCGCCGTAGAGCAGATTGGCGCGGACTCGCAGCCGACCTGACCCCCAGCCCAGAAACCGCGCGGTTCGCAGACCGATGCTGGGTCACCGCCAGGAGCGGCCCCACCGCGCCGATCCCTTGAATCGCCCCCCCTCGACCAGTCTCTCGCAGCGAGCTCCTGGACAGATGGTTGATTGCAGCTCGTGGGTCGAGGTGCTTACCATCAGTGGGTAGTGCCAGCCTGGTGATCGAGACGCCTCCCGCATGCCAGGGCTGGATCTCGCAGTACGCCTTGACCGTGACCGACGGGGGAGACTGCGATGCGGGACGAGTCTCATCGGCACAGAAGCCATGGAGCGACCATGAAAGGCGATCCCGCGATCCTCGAGGCGTTGAACGAGGTCCTGACTGCCGAGCTGACGGCGATCAACCAGTACTACGTTCACTTCAAGATGTGCGAGAACTGGGGCTACCAGAAAGTCGCCGCAAAGAAGAAGGAAGAAGCGCTCGGCGAAATGAAAGACGCCGATGAAGTGATCGAAAGGATCCTCTTCCTCCAGGGTGTTCCCAACATGCAGAGGCTCAGTCCGGTCAAGGTCGGCGAGAACATTCCCGAGCAGCACCGGCTCGATCTCGACTTCGAGCTAGCGGCAGTGGCACGTCTCAATCGGGTGATTGCCCTGTGCCGCGACAAGGGCGACAACGGCACGCGCGAGCTCCTCGAGAACATCCTCAAGGGCGAGGAGGAATCAGTCGACTGGCTGGAATCCCAGCTCTGCATCATTCGCGAGATCGGCAAGGAACGCTATCTCGCCGAGCAGATCCACGGGTAGAGGATCCGATCCCGCCCGCCGGATTCGCGGCGTCCGTCCATCCCCCGTCCTTCCCGGCGTCTTCGCCGCGAAAAGTCTGGTCTCCTTCCTGCCGTCCTTCTCCGCAAGAGCCGCGCAATACGGCTAGAAACTGCATTCTGTTCTGGGGACATCGTTTGAAGGATCTCTTCCCTTGATGTACCGGAACTTGAGCGGTGTTGCGCTAGCCGCTTCGCGGCACCTACGGCCGCTTCGCGGCCGGGCGCGCCGACGACGTGAATCAACGGAGAGATCCAGCGACGAGGCGCAACACCGCGGATGCGGGCTCACCGCACGTCCGGCGACCAAGGACCGATTGGGATAGGCTCTACACTGCGTCTGTGCATTCGCCTCCGACGGTTGGCTCATCGGTCCCCGTGAGCCTCGTGGATCCTCCAGTGAAACCTCCGGTCGTCGAGCTGATCGACGTCTGCAAGACCTACGTTCGCGGCGAGGAGCGCGTGACCGGCCTCGACCACTTGAGCTTCCAGCTCTTCGAGCGAGAGTCGCTGGCGCTCGTCGGGCCTTCCGGCTGCGGCAAGTCGACGACCCTCAACCTGATCTCGGCGATCGACGTCCCGGACAGCGGTACGCTCCGAGTTCACGGCCTCGACCTCCACGCGGCCACCCGCGCCCAGCTCACCCGGCTTCGCCGCGAAAGCGTCGGAGTCGTCTTCCAGAGCTTCCACCTGATGCCGTATCTCTCCGTCGAGGAGAACATCGACCTCCCGCAGCGTTTGTGCGGGAGGCGGGATCCACGCCGCGTACGTGAGCTCCTGTGCGAGGTCGGTCTCGAGCACCGCGCGAAACACTTTCCTTCGCAGCTCTCCGGCGGCGAACAGCAGCGCGTGGCCATCGCGCGCGCGCTCGTGAACCGTCCGTTCGTCCTGCTGGCCGACGAGCCGACCGGCAATCTCGACTCCGCCTCGAGCTCCTCCGTCCTGAAGCTCATGCACGAGCTGCGGCGCACTCATGGCAGCTCGCTGATTCTCGCCACCCACGAGGAGAAGCTCGCACGCTCCTGCGATCGTGTGCTCCATTTCCTCGACGGCCGGCTGGCGGATCCCACGTGAAGCTCGTTCTGCTCGCACTCTTCTGGCGGCCGCTCCTTCGGACGCCGGTGCGCCTGCTGATCACCGTGCTCGGAGTCGCCGCCGGGGTCGCCTCGGTCCTCGCCACGATCGCCGCCAGTCACGCCGCCGTTCACAGTCTCGCCCGGAGCACGAAGGAGATCGCGGGACGAACCGTGCTCGAGATCACGCGTCCAGGAAGAGTCCCGGAGGGTGTCCTCGGCGAGCTGCGGTCGCTGTCGGCGCTTGCCACGCTTCTTCCGGTCGTCGAGGAATCGGTGCAGATCCCTATTGCGCAAAAAGTCGTTCGCCTGCTCGGAGTGGACCTGATGGTCGACTTCCAGGCTCGCGAGTTCCTTGCGGACGAAAACGCAGGTGCATCGATCACGGAGGAGGCGCTCCTGTCGCTCCAGGGCGGCGCGTTCCTGCCGTCTCCGCTTGCGGAGGAGCTGGGCGTTCGTCAAGGCGATCGATTCCAGGTCCTGGCTCATGCGCAGCTTCGCGAGCTCTGCGTGGCGGCCGTGTTCGATCCTCCGCGTCTGGCCGGAGCGTTCGAGGCCCTGATCGTCGTCGACATCGCCACCTCGCAGGAGCTCGTCGGACGCCCGGGTTTCCTCGACCGCATCGAGCTGGTGCCGCGAATCGGAGTTTCCGCCGAAAAGCTGCGCGAAACAATCGACGGCATCCTGCCGGCATCCTGCGTGGTGACGGAGCCCGAAACGCGCGCGCGTCAGACGACCTCGATGCTGCGCTCGTTGGAGTTCAACCTCGCCGCACTCTCGGGAGTCTCGCTGCTGGTGAGCGCCGTGCTGGTCGCGACCACCCTCGCGACCTCGATCGTGCAGCGCCGTCCCCAGCTCTCGCTGCTCGTGTCCCTAGGGGCCTCGAGCCGGACCATCGCTGTCGCGGTTCTCATCGAGTCCCTCGCAATCGGCTTCGCCGGAGGTCTCCTTGGAATCGCGCTCGGCCACCTCGGGGCGAGATTGTCGGTCGAGAGCGTGCGCGCGACCGTCTCCACCATCGTGAGAGGGATTCCATCCGCGGAGGTTCGCTTCGACCCCGTTCTCGTCGTCGGTGGACTTGCCCTGGGGATCTTGGTGTCACTCCTCGCCGGCCTGGTTCCCTTGAAGGAGGCATTGAGCTTGCCTCCGATCCAGGGGCTGCGCCCTCAACCCAGCCCGTTTCTGACCCGGCGGGAGGCACTCGCTTCTGTCGGGCTCATGCTCTTGTTCCTCGGGGTCGCGTGGCTGCTCGCTCTTCTCCCAGCATGGAATGGACTGCCGTTCGCCGCGCACCTGTCGGCGTTCGCCATCCTGGCCGCCCTGGCCTTCTCGTCCTCTCCGATCATCGACCTCGTGGGACGGATGTTCTCGAGGCTCTGGTTCCTGCGCTCGAGACTCCTGCCGCGTCTGTCGGTCAGCACCCTCACCGTGGGACGCGGTCGCGTCACCTGGGGATGCACAGCGATGGGCATGGCGTGCGCTCTCGCCGTCGCGATGGCGACGATGATTCATTCTTTTCGAGAGAGCGTGGTCGACTGGACCTCACGATCGATGCAGGCGGATCTGTTCCTCAAGTCGATGAACCGTGCGCCGACCGGCGAGCTCGGCACGATGAGCCCCGAGGTACTCCGGATCGCTGAGGATCGGTTCGGCCGCGGCTCGGTCGATCCTTACTACAGCTCCGAGGCATTCATCGGCAACGCACGCATCGCGTTCGCGGGCTCGGCCTTCGAGGTCGCCGCCCGACACGGCGGCGGCGTTCCGTTTCGCCGAGGTCGCGCCTCCGCCGAGGTCTTCGCGGCCGCGCGCAGCAATCACTCGGTGATCATCAATGAATCCCTGGCGCGCCGCTTCCGCCTCGGAGAGGGAGGAACTCTGAAGCTGCGCGTCGCGGGCGGCGTGCAGGAATGGCGGGTCGAGGGAGTCTTCGTCGACTACTCGAGCAGCGAGGGTCTCGCGGTCATCGACCGCGAGGATTACCTGAAGCGCTATCCAGACCACGGCCCGTATACGATTGACGTGTACTTGGGCGAAGGAGAGGACGCTGCCACCGCCCGGGAGCAATTACAGTGGGCGATCGGGACGAGGCACGCCGTCACCATCCTCCACAGTGCCGGGTTGCGCCGGCAGATCCTCGATGTCTTCGAGCGCACCTTCGCCATTACCCGGGCGCTGCAGATGATCGCGGCGATCGTCGCGGTGATCGCCGTGCTCACGGTGCTGAACGCGCTGATCGATGAGCAGAGTCGCAACCTCGCCGTGCTCGTCGCGCTCGGCGCCTCCCGCACGCAGGTGTTCGGCGTCGTCATCATCGAGGCTCTGGTCCTCTCCCTGATCGCCGCCGTCGCCGGGTCGGCGTTCGGCGGCCTTGTCGGCGTGGTCCTCGTCAAGGTCGTAAACGTGCAATCGTTCGGCTGGACGCTCCGGCTGCTGTTCCCCGCTGCCAGTCTCTGCACGCTGGTCGGTTTCGTACTTCTCTCAGGCCTCCTGGCGGGCATGATCCCGGCCCTTTCCGCCACACGCCTGCAGATCCGCGAAGTGCTGCACCAGGAGACCTGACGCAGCCCTGCATGAAGGGCCCGGCTCGGTTGTAGCAAGGGATCCGATTCCAAGACACAAACCCGGATACGGATCGACGCGGAGGAAGAGACAGCGATTCATGAGGATTTCCGACCCGTCGACCAAAGGTTCGACACGATGATCAGCGTGAGAGCAATCGTTCTTGCAGCACTTGCGGGCGCGTCCACGGCGGCTCCGTGGGGACCCGGTGGAGAGCAGGCCAAGGCCGGCGACTGGAAGGCCATCGAGCCGCCTCTGAAGCTGAGCTTCCCGCGGGATCACGGAAGCCATCCTGAATTCCGCACGGAATGGTGGTACGTCACGGGCGAAGGGGTTGACGCCGCAGGCGAACGGCTGGCCTGGCAGCTCACGATCTTCCGGAACGGCCTGCAGAGGGAGGATCCGGGCACCGAGGAGTCCAGCTTCCGACCGCACCAGGTCTTCGCCGCGCACCTTGCCGTGCACGCCGTTTCCTCCGCCCGAGTGGAGTTCGCGCAACGGATCCGTCGAGACGCCGGCGGAATCGCTGGCGCCGCCGAAGGTCATCTCCATGCGTGGGTCGAGGACTGGGAGATCCGCGCCATCGACGGTCCACAGATTCAGATCACTGCCAGTGACCGCGAGCGCGGCATCGCACTCGACCTGAAGCTCCTCCCGATCAAACCTGCCGTGCAGCACGGAATGGACGGCGTCTCTCGAAAGGGAAGCGATCGCGGGAATGCCTCGGCGTATTACAGCCACACGCGTCTCGAGACTTCCGGCCGTATGACGATCGGCGGTCAGCAACGCACCGTACGCGGTGAATCATGGCTGGACCACGAGTGGGGCACGACTCAGCTCGGGGCTGGCGTCGTCGGCTGGGATTGGTTCGCTTTGCGAATCGGCGACGGCTCGGACTTGATGATCTACCGCCTGCGCCTGCAGGACGGCACGCCGATTCCCCAGAGCAGCGGCACCCTCGTCGATCGTCAGGGTCGGGCGACATTCCTCGGAGTCGACGAGTTCGCGCTCGAGATCCTCGACCACTGGGAGAGCCCAAGGACCAAGGCGCGCTATCCCTCGCGCTGGCGACTGCGCGTTCCGGAGCACGGAATCGCCGTCGAGATCGTCCCACGCATCGCTGACGCGGAGCTCGACTCCACCCCCACCACCTCCGTCATTTATTGGGAGGGGTCGGTCGAGGTGCTCGGCTCGCATCCGGGTACAGGTTTCGTCGAGCTCACCGGCTACGCCCACTCGATGGCCGGACGATTCTGACCGTACAATCCCGCCCGACTCTTGGACGACGTGGTGTTCTTCCACGTGCAGGCCGTGCTCGAAGGATTCGGCGCCGACACGAAGGAGCGCGGACCGAGGGAGGCGGCGAAGCGCTGCGACCGTGGGCTTGCTGGAAGACTCTCAGGGCTCGGGGGGACTCTTTCCCCAATCCTTGAGAAGATCGCCCAGGGGATTGTTGTGCCCGCGGGGCGGCGCGTCGCGGGATCTGGATTCTTCACGGCGCGAGCCGTCACCTCCAGCGGGGGTTTTCCCTCGCGGAGATCGAGTGGCCGCGGTCGAGCGTGAGGTCGGAGAAGTAGTCGCCTCGGCCGGCCCTCGCGTGCGCGAGCTCTGCCCATCCTTGCGCGCGGTCAGGCTGATGCGGCCGCGCCCGACGTCGACCTCGACCACGCGCACGCTCAACTTGTCGCCGACTTTGACGACTTCGCGCGGGTCCTTGACGAAACGATCCGCGAGCTGCGACACGTGCACCAGCCCGTCGTGGTGGACGCCGACGTCGACGAAGGCGCCAAAGGCCGTGACGTTGGTCACGACGCCCTCCATCGCCATTCCAGGTTTGAGATCCTCGATCGAGGTCACGTCGTCGCGGAACTTCGGCGGTTCGAACACCTCCCGCGGGTCGCGGCCGGGCTTCTTCAGCTCCTCGACGATGTCGCGCAGCGTCGGCTCGCCGACGCCTTCACCGACGTATTTCTTGACGTCGATGCGGCCAGCCAGTGCCTCGTCTCCGACCAGGGCACCGAGCTCGACCGCGAGGTCGGCGGCGATCCGCCCCACCAGCTCGTAGCGCTCCGGATGGACGGCGGAGGCATCGAGCGGGTTCTCGGCATTGCGGATGCGCAGGAAGCCGGCGCACTGCTCGAACGTCCGCGGCCCCAGGCCCGGGACTTTGAGCAAAGCTTTGCGACTCTTGAAGGCGCCCTTGTCGTCGCGGTGCTTGACGAGCTTGGTCGCGAGCGCGGCGCCGATGCCCGCCACGCGCGACAGAAGCGAAGGACTCGCGGTGTTGAGCTCCACGCCGACGTGGTTGACGCAGCTCTCGACGACGTCGTCCAGCTTGCGCGCGAGCAGCGGCTGGTGGACGTCGTGCTGGTACTGGCCGACGCCGATCGACTTGGGGTCGATCTTGACCAGCTCGGCGAGGGGGTCCTGGAGGCGGCGGGCGATCGAGATCGCGCCGCGCACGGTGACGTCGAGGTCGGGGAATTCCTCGCGCGCAACCTCGGAGGCGCTGTAGACGCTCGCCCCGGCCTCGTTCACCGACACCACGATCACGTCACGGATTCCGGCGGAGGCCAGAGTCTTGCGGATGAGCTGCTCGGTCTCGCGGCCCGCGGTTCCGTTGCCGACCGCAATCGCGAACGGCTTGAAGTGCGCCACCAGCTTGAGGATGACGTTCCGCGCCACTTCCTCGTCGCCCAGGATGCTGAAGTTCACCGAGCCCAGGTACCTTCCGGTCGAGTCGACCCCGGCGCACTTGCAGCCGGTCCTGAGTCCCGGGTCGACTCCCAGAACGCAGCGTTCGCCCAGCCGCGCCTGAAGGAGGAGGTTCTTGAGATTGTCGGCGAACACCTCGACCGCCTGCTGATCGGACCGGTGTTTCACTTCTGTGTTGAGGTCGGTCTCGATCGAAGGCGCCAGCAGGCGTTGATAGCAGTCCTCGATCGCCGCGCGCATCTCCTTGGCGAACGGCGATGCGGGCGAGAGCTTCATCAGACTCTCGATGCGCGGCAGGACCGCTGCCGCGTCCATCTTGAGGGCGACCTTCAGCACCTCCTCGTTCTCGCCGCGACGGATCGCGAGATAGCGGTGCGAGGGGATCTTCGCGAGCGGCTCTTCGAAGTCGTAGTACTGCTCGAACTTGGTGGGCTCTGCCGTCTTCTGGGGATCGGCCTTCGACCCGAGCACGCCCTGCTCGAACGTGAGCTTGCGTACTGCGGCGCGGACCTCGGCGTTCTCGGCGACGGTCTCGGCGACGATGTCGCGGGCTCCGGCGAGAGCCGCCGCCGGGTCCTCGACTCCCTTCGCGGCGTCGACGAAGGACTCCGCCTCACGCGCGGGATCTCCCGACATGGGCTGCTCCAGGATGCGCAGTGCGAGCGGCTCCAGGCCCCGCTCGCGCGCGATCGTGGCGCGCGTGCGGCGCTTGGGTTTGAACGGTAGGTACAGGTCCTCTAGGTCCGACTTGGTGCGGCTCGCTTCGATCCTCGAGCGCAGCTCGTCGGAAAGCCTGCCCTGCTCCTCGATGCTCTTCAGGATCGCGCGGCGCCGCTCCTCCAGCTCACTCAAGTAGGCGCGCCTTTCCTCGATCGCCCGGATCTTCACCTCGTCGAGGCTGTGCGTCGCCTCCTTGCGGTAGCGCGCGATGAACGGCACGGTGTTGCCTTCGTCGAGCAGACGCACGACGGCGGAGACGGACTCCGACGTCAGCGCCAGCTCTTCCGCGATGAAGGGCACGGGGTTGAACGTGGCGGCGGTGTTCATGAGGTCATTCCATGCGGAGGATCAGAGTATCCCGGCTACAGATGTGCAGTCCAGAACTCGAGCATCTTCTTGTAGAGATGGATGCGGGCGGGCGGGTCGTTGATCCCGTGGCCGCGCATCGGGAACCACAGCATGTCGAAGTTCTTGCCGGCCTTGATCAGCTCGTCGATGAAGTGCCAGGAGTTCTGCGGGTGGACGTTGTCGTCGTAGGTGCCGTGCGCCAGGAGCAACCGTCCGTGCAGGTCCTTGGCGCGCAGGCAGAAGTTGGTCTTCGCGTAGCCCTCCGGATTCTCCGCCGGAGTCTTCATCCCGGTCTCCGCCCACTTGGTGTCGTAGTAGGCCCAGTTGGTCACCGGAGCGACCGAGATGCCAGCCTTGAACTCCGGCGAGCGAGACATGCACAGGAGAGTCACGCTGCCGCCGTTGCTCCAGCCCCAGATGCCGACGCGGCCGGGGTCGACGTAGCTCTGCTTCTTGAACCAGCGCACGGCGCAAACGAGGTCGTTCAGCTCGCTGTCGCCGCTCATCTCAAGGTGCACCTTGTTCTCCAGCTTCTTGGAGATCGCGGTCGCGCTGCGGTTGTCGACCTGCGCCACCAGGAAGCCGTGCTGCAGCAGGATGTTGTTGAAGTAGGTCTTCGCATGCCAGACGTTCTGCACCTCGGGAGCCGAGGGGCCGCCATAGATGTGCAGGATCAACGGGTAGCGGCGGCGCGGGTCAAAGTCCTTGGGCTTCCAGATCTGGGCGGGCAGTGCGAACCCGTCCTCCGCGGGAATCGTGAACTGCTCCGGACCGCAAAGCGCGAAGTCGGCGAGGAGGTCGGGCCGCGACGGCGCGATCACCGTGCGCTTCCCGTCGCTCACGCAGCACAGCGACAGCTCCGGCAACGTCGAGACATTCGAGAACGCGTCGAAGTACAAGGCTCCGTCCCGCCGCATCGTGATCGAATGTTTGCCGTCGCCGCTCGTCAAGCGTTCAAACCCTGACCCGTCGAGCTTCACGCGGTACAGGTGATTCTCCAGCGAGGACTTCTCGAGCGCGCCGAAGTACACCCAGCCGCCGCTCTCGTCGACTCCTGCGATCGCCTGCCTCATCCAGAACACGCCGCCGCCCGAGGAGCGCGTGGCCCACGGACCGTCGGTGACCTGGCACACGAACGTGCCGTCGAGGTTGTAGAGATAGAGGTGCGCGAATCCGCTGCGCTCGGACATCCACAGGAAACGGCTGCCGTCCTCGAAGAAGTACAGATCGTCGTGCACGTTGACCCAGGCGGCGTCAGTCTCGGTGAGAAGGCGCTGGCAGGTGCCGCTCAAACGGTCGGCGATGTGCAGCATCAGGATTCGCTGGTCGCGGGACATCGTCTGCAGGGCGAGGCGGCGCGAGTCGGGCAGCCACTCTACGCGCGCCAGGTATTCGAAGTCCTTGTGCTCCGGAGACAGCCAGCGTGTTTCGGGCGGGTCGATGGAGACGACGCCGGCGCGCACCTTGGGGTTGGGTCGCCCCGCCTTGGGATAGCGCTGCTCGATCACCCCGGGGACCTCGGGCGTGAAGTGCGGGAACACGATCAGGTCGACGCTGCTCTCGTCCGACTGCAGGTAGGCGATCGAGCTCGAGTCGGGCGACCACCAGTAGCCGATGTCCTGGCGCCCGTAAAGCTCCTCCCAGTACACCCAGGAGAGCGTCCCGTTGAGGATCGTCTTGCTGCCGTCCTGGGTGAGGCGTGTCTCGACGCCACTTGAGAGTTCGATCACGAACAGATCGTTGTTGCGCACGAAGGCGAGCTTCGCGCCATCCGGGGAGAAGCGCGCCGCCTTCTCGACGTCGGCCGTCTGAGTCAAGCGACGAAAGGTCGAACCGGGAAGGTCGAGCACGAAAAGATCGTCCTGCCAGGAGTACAGCACGCGCCGGCCGGTGCGCGCAATCTCGCTCGGCCAGGGGAGCGAGGTCGGCGCCGCGTCCTTCAACAGCTCCTTGAGATTCGCGACTGCCGCCTTCGAGTCGACCAGGGGAGTGCGCTCGTTGGTCACGGGGTCGAGCCTCTCGATCGTGCGCTGCTCCGCCGGCAGCCGGCCGTCATAGATCAGCGCCGCTCCGTCCGAGCACCACTGAACCTGCGGCACCGAAGCGACTTCTTGCGGGCCGGGACCGAAGATCCACTCGATCGACAACTCCTGTTTCGAGGACTCCTCGCGCCGTTCCACTCCGGCGCAGGACAGAAGACAGAGAGCAAGCGAGCACCACACCGATGCTGATGTGTCCATGCAGATCCGATCCCTTTTGTCCCGTTGAGCAAGAGACGCGGGCAGATTCTAGAGGCCGGATGGCGACAGCGTCACGAGCCCTCGCATCCGCGATTCGCTCCATCGCCTCGCTCGAGTTCACCGCGCCGGTCGCCGGCTCGGACGCCTACTTCGACGTCCTGTTCGAGCACCAGCGCGACTACGCCCCGACCTCGTGCGCCCTGGCCTGGAACTGCAGGCCGTCCTTCTGGAGGGTGATGCGAATCGTGCCCGCGGTCGGCGGATGCGCGAGCAGCTCCTCGGCAAGCGGCTGGCGGATCGTGCGGTCGACGACGCGCTTGAGCTCGCGGGCGCCGAACTGATCGGTATCGCCGAGCTGCAGGAGATGGTCGTACACGTTTTCGTCGAGCTCCACCTTCACCTTGCGCTCCGCGAGGAGCTGCTCGATCTCGCGGAGCTGGCGGTCGATCACTCCGCGCAACGCCTTTGAGTCGAGGTGGTTGAACAGGACGACCTCGTGGATGCGGTTCAAGAGCTCAGGACGGAAGGTGCCGACGAGCCCTTGGCGCGGATCGACCGGAACGGACACCTCGGCCCCGTCCTCCGTCCGGAAGCCCACCGAGCGCTTCGGCGGCTCGATCTTCACGTTCGAGGTCAGGATGATCACCGCCTTGGTGAAGTCGGCGCTCTTTCCGTGAGCGCCCGACAAGCGCCCCTCGTCGAACATTTGCAGGAACAGATCGAACACCTCCGCATGCGCCTTCTCGACCTCATCGAACAGGACCACCGAATGCGGGTGGCTGCGCACCGCCGAGATCAACAGCCCTTCGCGCTCGAAGCCGACGTAGCCGGGGGGCGCCCCGATCAGCTTGGCCACCGAATGCGCCTCGGTGTACTCCGACATGTCGAAGCGGATCAGGCGCCGCTCGTCGCCGAACAGGACGGTCGCGAGGCTGCGCGCCAGCTCGGTCTTGCCGACGCCGGTCGGACCCAGGAACAGGAACACGCCGATCGGCTGATGAGAGCTCGACAGCCCCGCCTTGGCGGTCAGGATCGCCCGGGTCACGACGCGCACCGCGTAGTCCTGGCCGAGGACGCGCGCGCGCAGCTCCTCGCCCAGGCTCAAGAGGTTCTTGGCGGCTTCGCCGCAGATTCTCTCGAGCGGCATTCCCGTCCACTGTGAGATGGTCGCCGCGACGTCGTCGGCCGAAATCTTTCCGGTTCCCTCACGAACGCCCCTGCGCCCCTGCGCCATCACCCGCTGCAATCGCTTTCGCGCACACGACTGGTCGAGCGCATCGAGCGCCTTGTCGGGAAGCCGTCGATCCGGCACGTGCCTGATGGAGAGGCGCACCGCCGCCTCGACCGCATCGGGAACGATCGACAGTTGATGATGGATCTCCAGCAGCGGCCGGACGCCGTGCAGGATCTGCACCGCCTCCTCCGGCGTCGGCTCCTCGACCGGGATCTTCTCGAACCGCCGCTCGAGGGCCGGGTCCTTCTCGATGTGGCGGCGGTACTCCTCGACCGTGGTGGCACCGATGCACCGGATCGTCCCGCGTGAGAGGCCCGGCTTGATGATGTTGGCTGCGTCCAGAGGGTCGCCGCCCGCCGAGCCGGCTCCCATCAGCGTGTGGATCTCATCGATGAAAAGGACGATCTCCGGATGCGTCTCGAGCTCACGGCAGATCCCGAGCAGTCGTTCCTCGAACTCGCCGCGGAACTTGGTGCCGGCGACCAGGACGCTGGTGGTGATCTCGACGATGCGCCGCCCCTCCAGGGGCTTGGGGCACGAATCCCTGACCAGCAGCTGCGCGAAACCCTCCACGACTGCCGTCTTGCCGACTCCCGCTTCACCCACCAGCACCGGGTTGTTCTTGTTGCGCCGCAGCAACACCTGCATCAACAGCTCGAGCTCGCGTTCGCGTCCGATCAGAGGCGGCAGCCTCCCTTCGCGCGCGAGCACGGTCAGGTCGCGGCCGAACTGGTCGAGCAGCGGCGTCGAGGTCTCCGCGGACTTTCGCGCCGGCGGTTCCACCAGAGCCTCCTGCAGCTCGGTGATGTCCACTCCCGTCGCCTTGAGGAGCTGCATCGGCAAGCTGCGACCCTCGCGCAAGATCGCCTCCAGGATGTGGTCCGGACTGACGTCGTGGACGCCGCGGCGCTCGGCGATGCGTGAGGCGATCTGCAGGACCTGCCGGCAGCGCGGCGTGATCAGGACGTCGTCGCCCGACCAGGACAGCTCGAGACTGACGATGCGCCGGCGCAGCTCGTTGAGGAAATCCGCGAGGTCGACCTTCTGCGCTGCGAATGAAGGCCCGATGCGCTCCTTCATGTCGTCGGCGAGCTGCAGGAAAAGATGCTCCACGCCGAGGTAGTGATGGCCCTGGTCGTGACTGTCATCGGAGGCATTCGAGAGGAGTCGTTCGGCGGCCGGCGACAATCTTGGGAGGTTCATGGCTTGGATCCGAGACGGAGATGAGCGGGCAGGGGCGCGCAAAACCTGGAGAAGCGCCTCAGTGGGGCATGAATTCGATCGTGGTGCAGCCGATCGTCATCAGGGCTCCGGGCGCGAGCAGCCTGCGCCCCAGCACCTGCTCCCCGCTGACGAGGGTGCCGTTCCTGCTCTGGAGGTCTTCCAGCCAGCATTCACCGCCGCTGCGGATGAGACGCGCATGATGCGAGGAGACGGTCGGGTCGAGCCCCAGGCACAAATCGTTGTCCTCGGCCCGCCCGATCAGGCACTCCGAACGGGAGATGCTCTTCCTCAGTCCATCCATCGGTCCGCCCAGGATCTCGATCAGGATCGGGCCGAGATAGGAGGGACGAAACTCGAGGGCCAGTCGCGGACGAACGTCGATGGCCGCGGTCGCGCCCGGGTTGACACGGCCCCATTCCGGTGGAATGTTTCCGGCGGAGTCCTTCTTCACGGCGGTTCCTCCTTGGGTCCCACTCCCCGACGCGCGGGCAATGATCCTATCGAAGCCGGGGCAAGGAGCCAGACTGCGATGATGATGGTTTCCGGCTCTCGAGGCCGGCAGATTCAAGTAGCCTCGGGGAGTCGGAGGAGGCTGAGATGGCGACCTGCAAGAGACTTGTGGTGCCGTGGATCCTGACTTGCTCCCTGTCAGCCTGTCGAGCGACCCCCGACGCGCTCCCACCCGACGGACCCTACGTGCTGGTGCTGGGGACGGCGCAGGACGGCGGCCTTCCGCACATCGGCTGCCGCTGTGATCGCTGTGAACGCGCCCGGCGTTCGCATTCGGCCGGACGCCTGGTCACCTCGCTCCTGGTCGCAGACCCGCGCGACGGCCGGCGCTTCCTGGTCGACGCGACGCCCGACCTCCGCTGGCAGGTGGAACGCGCCCGCCATCACCCGCGCTCACGCAGGGACCAGGGCCCGAGGCCTGCCTTGTTCGACGGCATCTTTCTCACCCACGCGCACATGGGTCACTACAGCGGACTCTTGCAGCTCGGCCCGGAGGCGTACAGCTCCAAGGAGATTCCGACCCACGTCTCCGAGCGCATGGCGGCGTTTCTTCGCACCAACGGTCCCTGGAGTCTTCTGGTCGAGAACAAGAACCTCGACCTTCAGATTCTCACGACGGGGTCGTGGCACGACCTGGGCAATCATCTCTCGGTACTGCCGATCACCGTCCCCCACCGCGACGAGTTCAGCGACACTTTCGCGTTCATGATCAGCGGTCCGGTTCGCTCGCTGCTGTATCTGCCGGACATCGACAAGTGGGAGCGGTGGAGCGAGCCGATCGAGAGCTGGATCGAACGGGTCGATTACGCACTGCTTGACGGCTCGTTCTTCGCGGACGGCGAGATCCCGGGGCGCAGCATGAAGGACATCCCGCATCCGTTCATCCAGGAGTCGCTCGAACGATTCTCCAAGCTGGCACCCGAGCAACGCGCCAAGATCCATTTCACTCACTTGAACCACAGCAATCCGGCATGCGATCCGGGGAGCAAGGAACGCCGCGCGGTCGAGGCGGCCGGAATGCACGTCGCCGAGGACGGGATGATCTTCGAGCTGTAGCCCGGATGATGCACCATGACGGCCCTCAAACCGTGAATGACTGGTAATCGTTGAGCGCTCTTGAATCGGCCTCGATCCCGGCCCTTGACCTCGCCGCGGCGGAGCAGGGCCGGCGCGGATTCGCGCGGCGGCTGGGCGACGCCTTCCGGGAGTATGGGTTCGTGGGCATCCACGGCCACGGCATTCAAAACTCGCAGATCGAGGCGGCACGAACCGTAACCCGCGCGCTGTTCGCGCTGCCGGCAGCGACCCGGCTCAAGTATTCCGTGGAGGGCGGCGCGGGTCAGCGCGGCTACACCCCGTTCGCGCGCGAGAAAGCCAGGGACCAGTCGATCGCCGATCTCAAGGAGTTCTGGCACGTCGGCCGCGAAATCCTCCCTCCGCCGGAAGATCCTGGGACGGCCCCATTGCCCAAGTCCCATGAGCCCGGTGTTTTCGACCGCGCCTACCCGCCCAACCTCTGGCCGGAGGAAGTGCCGGGATTCCGGGAGGTGACGCTCCTGCTGTACCAGTCGCTCGAGGATCTGGGCAAGCGATTGCTGCGCCTGGTCGCCGTCGACCTCGGCCTCTCTGAAGACTACTTCGACTCCAAGGTCGACCGCGGCAACTCGATCTTGCGCCTGATCCATTACCCGCCGCTTCCGGAACATCCGACCGGCGTGCGCGCCTCTCAGCACGAGGACATCAATCTGCTCACTCTCCTCGTCGGCTCGGAGCAGGAAGGACTGCAAATCCACACTCGTGCCGACCGCTGGATTCCCGTGACCACGATCGAAGGCACGATCGTGTGCAACGTCGGCGACATGCTGCAGCGCCTGACGAACAACACCCTGCGCTCGACCACCCACCGGGTCGTCAACCCGCCGCCGCCAAAGGACCAGGAGCCGCGCTTCTCGATGCCGTTCTTCCTGCACTTCAATGCCGACGTGGTCATCCGGACGCTGCCCACCTGCATCGGTCCCGGCCATGAAGACCGCTATCCCACTCCGATCACTGCTCATGATTTCCTCGAGCAGAGACTGCGCGAGATCGGCCTCCTGACCTGATTCCAGTACCGCCGATACGGACAAGGCGTCGCAGTGCAGTGCGCGGACTGAACGCGCCGCCCAGCGCGAACGAAGCACTGGGCGGGATGTTTTACTTGGCAGGTGTTCGCGTGGTACGCTCGCGAACCAAAGCGGTGCTTTGCACCGCACTCCAAAAGGTCGGCACCGCCCTCCATCGCGTCCGCCGCACGGTTTTTGGAGTGCGGCGCGACAGCGCCGCTTTGGTTCGCGTACAAAACACCGGGCGGGATGCTCAGAGGGGCAGGCGTTCGCGTGATCCGTTCGCGAACCAAAGCGGTGCTTCGCACCGCACTCCAAAAGGATGGCGACGCCCTCATTGACCGACGCACCCCACTCCAAACGAGCGGGCCCGAGCTGCCATTAGCGTTCGAGAAGTGCGAAGCGTTTTGGAGTGCGGCGCGACAGCGCCGCTTTGGTTCGCGAACGCTCGAACCACTCTCCCGAGGAACCGCCGACCAACGAACAACTCGCCGCTGGAAGCGTTCGACAAGGCACAAGCGTTTTGGAGTGCGGCGCGATAGCGCCGCTTTGGTTCGCGAACGCTCGAACCACTCTCCTGAGGAACCGCAGACCGACGAACAACTCCCTCAGCGGAAGCTCCTATATTGTCCACGTCAGTGAAAGACCCGTGGTACGGACCGGCCCTGCACGCCGCCACCATGGAGGATGCTTTCCAACAGTAGAGCCAAGAGGAGGAGTCACGATGCGCCGGGATGCCGCCGTGTTGGTGTGGATCGGTTTGTTGTCTTGGTCCACTTCGTGCCGAACCGGGTCATCGCTGGATTCCGGTCCGAGGACCGCGACGATCGACTACCGGGTCCGCTACCAGAAGAATGAGGGTCACCCGGACCTCCAGGTGACGATCAAGATCCGGGGGCTCGACCCGGAATCGAGCAACGTCACCCTGAGCCTGGAGGACTGGGGGGAATGGTCGGATCTCGATGCGTACTACCTGTGCGCTCTTCAGGGAGTTCCGCCGCTCGCCCCATGCGAGGGTTCGCCTGCCGAGTTCGCCCTCGACCTGCCGGAGCGCTGGGACGGCTCGGCGCAGGTTTCGTACCGGATCCCGCTGGTGCCCCACGGCTCGCGAGTCCAGCAGAGCCACGGCCTCCTGCCCTGGCAGGGACCAACTTATGCACGCTGGTTCACGGTCAACACCTTGATGCGAGTGCTCGTCGACGGAGAACCTCTCATCGCGCACCGCACGATCGAGTTCGCAGCTCCCTCAAGCATGCCGATCGCCACCGGCCTCGGCGGAGTGTCTCACGGCCGTCAGGTCGTGACCATGGGCCACGACATCGACAACGCACTGGTGTACGTCGGAGAGGTCGGTGCACACTGCCGGTCCCAGGCGGGCGACCTGGTGTTCGAGGTCGCGCAGCTCGGAGGAGGCGCCAACATCAACGAGGAGGTGCTGCACTGGGTCGAGAAGTACGTCGGCTCGTGCGGCCGTACGACGGGTCGGACTCTCAGCGAACCGGTGCGTCTGTTTCTCGTCGACGAGGGTGGCGGCGGCGTGCGCACCGACCACGGCCAGGAGGTCGCCATCGGCAAGGACGGGCCGCGGATCGCGCGATCCCCGTACTTCAAGCAGACCGTCGCGCACGAGTTGTTCCACAACTGGATCGGCGGATTCCTGCAGGCTCCGGACGAGTCGACCATCTGGTTCTCGGAGGGATTCACCGACTATCTGTCATTGTGGCACATGGCATCGATCGGCGAGGTGAGCCGCGACTGGTTCGCTGAGCGAATGATGGAGATCGACGAGGAGGCGCGGCGCGAGAGCTCGCTCGGAAAGATCGCCTTCGCCGACCCCGACGTCGACTGGCGCGACGGCGACGGCCCCAACGAAACGATGGCGTACAAAGGCGGCGCCTCGCTCGCGTTCGTGCTCGACGTCGAGCTGCGCGAAGGGGGCAAGACCGGGCTCGTGCAGATGATCCGGGACCTGATGGCGAAGGGCGGAGAGTACGACCTGGGCTCCCTGTGCCAGTGGATGGAGAGCCAAGGTCTCGGAGATTTCTGCGCCCACCATGTCCGTGGCAGGGAGATCCCCGACGTGCGAGCAGCCCTTCTCGAGGCCGGGTTCGTCGAGGGAAGGATCGAGGTGCCGCTCACCTACCTCGGGATCGCGACCGATTCCGAGCAGTTGATCTGCAAGGTGACAGACCTCGACCCGCAGGGACCCGCGGCGAACGCCGGCCTCAAGGTCGGTGACCAGATCGCGGGCTATTTCCCGAGCCGAGACGGCCGGCCAGAGGTCGCCGAGTCCGTGACCACTCCGTACCGCTTCCTGCTCAACGGCCTCGAGCCCAGCGTCACGGGCTGGTACCTCGACGTCACCCGCGGCGACCAGGCGCTGCAGATCCGCCTCAATCCCGAGATCATTCCGGGCGGGTACGTTCCCGGATATCGCGCCGGCGGAGGAAAGCTGGACGCGTTCTTCGACTTTCGACCTTGAAGCAAGACAATCTCGAGCAGAGTCGCCATGAGCGCGCCGCGGAACCCAACACCACTCGCGGCCGACCATCGAACCTGAGATTCCGCTCACAGAAACTCACGGCCAGAACGCCGCCACGGCCAGCAGCAACCAGACCGCCACCCCGACCGCGAGCT
>Ga0247727_10006253_pt1 | contig 23535 bp, 11 predicted proteins | sample WisWelCaveWW1625_FD_202498 | JGI IMG/M metagenome (GOLD analysis project Ga0247727, IMG submission 202498) | Biofilm microbial communities from Wishing Well Cave, Virginia, United States - WW16-25 | ecosystem: Environmental > Aquatic > Deep subsurface > Groundwater > Cave microbial mat | place...
GTGAAATCTTTGATGGTGGTTCCCAAAAATTCCACGCGCACATTCGGAATTCCGAGCCCTGTGATGGAATCAATCACTGTTCCTTCGAGATAACAAGCGCGTTTGTAATCAGGAGTGAGAACAAAAACTCCCTCACTGCGATCACCCGCCAGCACCGTTCCCGATGGGAAATAAGGATAAACTCCCCACACACCTTCAAAGCCGCCACCACTCAAGGGATGAGTATCATACGAACCAACTTCAACCAGATTGTCCGGTTTATGCGCGTCAACAATGCGGACTCCATCGCGGTAATGTGCCACGCAGAGATAATCATTGATCACATGCACGTTATGTTCCACCGATCCGCTTCCATCGTTTGCATGCCAGCGGTCGAGTTCTTTCATATCGCTCAAATCAGAAACATCAAACGCGGTCACATATCCGCCTGAAACTTCATCGGTGGTGAACAGCACATTGCCTGCATCGTTCAGCCATGTGTTGTGACAAAACGCACCCGGAGTATTTTGATAATTGAGAAAAACAGGATTCGCTTTATCCGAAATATCCACCACACCAAAATGCCCGACATAAATTTCTCCGGTCCAAAGCGTGTCATTTCTTGCGTAGCAATCATGCACGTAATTGTCCTGATAGTATCCCGCGATCTGCGGATTATCGGGATCAGCGAGATCAACAATCATGCATCCGCGTTGATCGTTTCCAACGTTGCCGTCATGATCATTAAATCCGTTGAGAAAAGCAAAACCGTTTTCATCAATAAAAATGCTGTGCGCTTTCCAGAAATAAAAACTGGTGTCGCCATACCAATAGGAAGTATCTACACTTGCAGGAAGATTGGAAAGATCAGCAATGAAAAGTCCATCGCCACATTCTGTAACGCAATAAACATGATCGTCCCACACTTTCATTTCGTGCCAGGTGCACATCGGACGTGCGAGAAAAAATAACTCCTGCGCATTGTCAGGATCGGTGACATCAATAATCGCCAAACCATCTTTGATTCCTGCCAGCGCATATTCTTTATTGTCATTCGGATTCGTGTAACCCCAAAGGCTGCTCATGCCCTGCGAATAATATAACTGGCTGCGCAACTCCATATTGTTTTGAGCGAATGCATTTAGAGTCAGAACGAGAACAATTAAAGTTGAAAGGAATTTTTTCATTGATCAGATTGAATTACCGATAGGAAAAAAATAATGCAGAAATCTTGTATCAAAAATAAGAGGATAATGATGCGTGAATAGGAAATTCAGAAGTTTACAAACTCAGTCATAACGTTCCAATCACACGAACCGCACTTCTTTTTTCTACCTTTGAAAATCTTCTTTTCACGTTCTTATTTACACCACTGTTTTACAAAACTCTTCACTGATATGCGAATCAAATTTTCTCTGAAAAAATTTTTGACCCTCCTTGTTTTTTTGGTTTTCACTTCTGCCAACGCGCAGCCGCTTTTAAAAATGCAGCAACCCAAGGATGCGAATTTTTATGAAGTGCAGAAATATTTTGATGAATATTTCAAACAGTTTGATACGAACGAAGATCAGGTTTTTCAAAAAACAGAAGAGGAGCAGGACAACTCATACAAAATTTACAAACGCTGGGAAGCATTCATGGAGCCACGCGTTTTTCCTTCGGGCAAACTGGATTATGAACAGCAGTTGTACAAACAATATGAATTGCTCAAAAGACAAGATGTTTCCACGCGCAGTTTAACAACGAATGAGAATTGGATTCTGGTTGGTCCTTCATCAACGATTCCGCTTAACGGAGGTGCGGGAAGAATAAATGGTTTGACCATCAACCCCCAAAATCCGCAGAGTATTTGGGCGGGCGCGCCTTCGGGTGGTTTGTGGCATTCAACGGATGGTGGAAATTCATGGACGACCAATACTGATCTTCATCCTATTCTCGGTGTGAGTGAAATTGCGATCAACCCGATTGATACTATGATCATGTACATAAGCACAGGCGATGGAGATGCAGGAACTACTTACAGCATCGGACTGATGAAAAGCATTGACGGAGGTTTGACATGGAATCTCTGCGGAATGAATAATTCCATTGCATGGTACGGAGCCACACGAAAGATTTTGATTTATCCCACCGATCCTTCTTTGATTATTGTTTGCACCGACAACGCGATTTACAGAAGTCATGACAGCGGTACCACATGGATACAAACACAAACCGATAATTTTTTCGATCTGGAATTCAATACCGGTGATTCCTCGATTCTTTATGCCGCGAGTACAACAAAAGTTTATATGAGCAGCGATACAGGTTCTACCTGGACACAACTCACAGATAGTTTACCAACCGCAGATGTCGGAAGAATTGCGCTTGCTGTTACACCCGCTGCTCCGAATATTATTTATGCGATGTGTACCGATGCAGCCACATGGGGATTTTATGGTTTGTATCGCTCAGTTGACGGAGGCGCAACCTGGGATCTGATGAGCAACACCCCAAACCTTATGGGTTGGGATGTAAATGGCGGTGACGCAGGCGGACAAGGATGGTACACATTGACTGTTGCAGCAGAAGGAACCGATACCGTTTATGTTGGCGGTGTAGATATCTGGAAGAGCGTTGATGGCGGTGCTACATGGACCTGCAACGCGCATTGGTACGGAGCTAACGGAGTGCCATACGTTCATGCGGATATTCATTCGCTCGATTTTCATAACGGAATACTTTATACCGGTTGCGATGGCGGAGTTTTTCAAACATCCGATGGCGGAACTACATGGACAGATAAAAGCAATGGATTGCAGATTGCGCAGTATTACCGTTTCAGTAATTCAAAAACAAATCCCGATATACTTTACGCAGGTGCGCAGGATAACGGAACTGCCCGACACAATGCAGGTGTGTGGGAACAAGTCACCGGTGGTGATGGCATGGAAGCGCTCGTTGATTTCACCGATGAAAATGTGGTTTACACTACTTATCAAAATGGTTATCTGATGCGCTCGGCTAACGGAGGACAAAATTTTTCTGACATCACACCGCCCGGTGCAGGCGCGTGGGTTACTCCGTATATCATCAATCCGCAGGATCATAACATGCTTTATTATGGTGGTATCACCGTTTACCGTTCCATCAATCAGGGATTCAATTGGTGGGATATGGGCGGTCCGGGAATGGCGGGCACGGGATTATTTAATGCACTGGCGCTCGCGCCTTCCGATCCGAATATTCTTTTAGCATCGCGCGGAAATGTTTTGCTGAAATCAATTTTCGGTGGCGGCACATGGACTAATCTCACTCCTAATTTTCCGGTTGCGCCTAATTACATTTCCTATATCGCTTTTGATAACACCGATGCAAATCATTTTTGGGTGAGTTGTTCAGGATGGACTCCGGGTGTAAAAGTTTTTGAAACCACCGATGGCGGATTGAATTGGGATAATGTTTCGCAAGGTTTGCCTAATCTTCCGGTCAATACAATTGTTCATCAGGATAATTCAACTGGTGTGCTTTATATCGGAACTGATCTCGGCATTTATTACAAGAACGATTATCTCAGTCATTGGATTCCGGTGAACAGCGCATTGCCGAATGTGATCGTGGATGAACTGGAGTTTCAATATTCTTCCGGTGTGTTGCGTGCGGCAACTTTTGGCCGCGGAGTTTGGCAAACAGATACGGTTACGATGGTGAATTATGCGTTGGATGCAGGAGTTAAGCGCGTAGAGAATCCTCCGCTATATGTTTGCGTGGATAATCTTGTTCCATCGGTGACTGTAAAAAATTACGGCACCACTGCCATCACGCAGATGAATGTGATTTATCAAATTGATAACGGAATTTCTTACACCTATAATTATTCAGGCTCGCTTGCCTCACTCGCTACGGTTACGTTAGATCTTGATCCTGTTACGATTTTAAATGCAGGTCAACATCAGTTGACTGTTTACATTCAAAATCCGAACGGAACGAATGATGATTTTATGGCGAACGACACGATGATCACTTTGTTCAATTTCGTTCCGCAGGAAACCGTGCCTGTTGCAGAAGATTATGAGATTGGAGTTTTTCCTCCGCACAAATGGCAGGTGAATAATCCTGATAATAATATCACATGGGAAACAACCGGCACCAGCGCTTTTGGCGATGGCGGTTTCAGTATGACGATGGATAATTATTGGTATAACGCCACCGGGCAGTTGGACAATTTCGTAAGTCCGCTGCTGGATTTCAGCGAATTTGAAACTGCAGAAATCACCTGGGATTTGGCTTATGCCCTCTATCCCGGCTATACCGATTCGTTGTTCGTTAAAGTTTCTGCGGATTGTGGCGAAACATGGACGCGCATTTATGCCAATGGCGATTCTACCATGACCACCGCACCTGATGTGGCTTATCCGTTCGCGCCTGATTCAACCCAGTGGAGAACCGAAAGCGTTGACCTCACCGCTTTTGCATACATGTCCGACATCATGATCGAGTTTCAGAACTGGAATGGCTACGGAAATTATTTGTACGTGGACAATATCAATATCACGGGTGACACCGTCATACTTCCTCATATAGTTTCTCTTGACGAAACAAATCAGATCCATCTCTTTCCTGATCCTGTTGAAACGGTTTTGCATTTTGACTTTCATTCCGTTGCTGTTCAAACTATCGAACTGTATAATCTGCTTGGAGAAAAAATGCTGGAAACTCCCGTTCAGAATTCTTTGGATGTTTCTTATCTCAGTTCAGGGATTTATTTGATTTGCTTTACTGATGCTGAAATGAGATCGGTAACAGAGAGGTTTGTGAAAGAGTAAAGCTTGTTCAAAAGACATTTAATTCGATCAATGTTTCCAATGTTAAGTTAATGTTACGGCAGCGTATTTTTGCCCGCCATGAAACTTAAAACAATTTTCCGTGCCCTGTTTTTTTTCGCTTCCCTTTGTGGAGCGCTGCAATCAAATGCTCAAATAGTCATCAACGAATTTATGGCAGCCAATTCATCAGCTGTCGTTGATCCCGATTACGGAAACACTGCTGACTGGATTGAATTGTATAATACTTCATCCATGGACATTGACCTTAGCGGTTATTACCTTACAGACAACCTGAGCGACACAACCAAATGGATGATTCCCGCAACCACAATTATTCCTGCAAATGGGTTTCTTGTTTTTTGGGCTGATGGCGCTGATACCGGACTCCACACCGTTTTCAACCTCAGCAGTCTTGGTGAAGAATTAGGTCTATATGATGCCGGTTTGAATCTGATTGATGGATTCATATATGCAGCGCAGGAAACAGATATCAGCTATGGTCGCGGTTTGGATGGTGCCGCTTATTGGTTGTGGTTTTCGGAATCTACTCCCGGCACATCGAATAATTTATCTATCGGTTACGAAGGCATTACTTATTATCAAACAGCTTTTTCGCAGTATGGTGGATTTTTCGATTCACTACAAAATATAGAATTGATTTCGCTAGGTGGCACAATTTACTATACACTCGATGGACGAACTCCGACAGAACAGGATTTAATTTATTCAGCACCGATTGAATTTGATACAACCACTTTCATTCGCGCAAGGGTTTTTGAAAGTGGTTTTATTCCAGGTCCCACGATTACACAATCTTATTTTTTTGACAACACTTTTCCCGACCGCGAATTACCGGTTGTATCACTCGTTACAAATCCTGAATTCTTTTGGGATTCAGTAATCGGAATATATGTGCAGGATTTCAAACCGGAATGGGAGCAACCGCTCAACATCGAATTATTTGAAAATGACGGAAACAATCAGTCGGTATTTAACCAACAGGCAGGCGTCAAAATAAACGGATTATATAGTTGGCAACTCCCGCAAAAAATGCTCGGCATTTATTTCCGGAAACAATATGGTGCGGGGAATTTGGATTATCCCATATTTCATGATCGCGACAGAACAGTTTATAGTGAGTTTATGCTCAGAGCAAGTGGAAGTGATTGGTCTTTTACTTTGTTCAGAGATGGTTTGTGTCAATCGCTAACACAGGAAAATGCTCCGGTGCACAATCAGGGATTTCGCCCTTCCATTGTATTCATTAATGGAAAGTACATGGGCATTCACAATATGAGATCGCGAACAGATGCTGATGACATCGCGCTTACTTACGGTTTTGCTGAAGATAGTTTTGATATCATCAACAACGATGGCGAAATTGAAGAAGGCACAGATGCACAATATCAATACATGGATTCTTTATTCAATACCGACTTAACCAATCCGGCAAATTATCAGGCGCTTTCAGATGTGGTTGATCTCACAAATTTCACTGATTACTGGATTACAGAAATGTGGTGCAGCAACAGCAGCTGGGGTCATAATGTGAAAATGTGGAAGCCTAAGTTTGGTGGCAAATGGCAATTTATTTTCGGTGATCTGGATCGCGGATTCACAGGAAGTACGGACGATCCGATCAGTGAATTTTCAGTTCCTGTTGGAGGAGGAAATACATACGATTACGGAAGGAATTGGCTCCAGCATATATTTCAAAACCAGGATTATGCAGATTACTTCGCGCTACGATTTAACGATCACCTCTACACCACTTATCATCCGGTAAGAGTTGGAAGTGTCATAGATTTTTTCCACGATCGCATTGATCAGGAAGTACCCAATCATGTAGCGCGTTGGAGCGGTACTACTTCATCCTATGGTGACGCCATTCCTTCAGTTGCTTTTTGGGAAAACGAAGTGCTTGCATTAAAACAGTTCGCACAAGATCGCCAGCCGTTCATGATGTCCGATTTGGAATCAACTTTCGGATTAGATCCTTTCGTCTCACTCGGTACTTCGAGTTTACCGGATGAGGGCGGAAGAATTCGCATCAATGAATTCATGATTCCCGGAAGTCCATGGAGCGGTCCTTATTTCACCAATATGAATTTTAATCTTACTGCGATTCCGAATCCAGGTTTTGTATTTGAAGGTTGGTCCAGGAATGAAGAAGATACCATTTTCGGATTGGGAGAAACCTGGAGCTATCTCGATAATGGATCTGATGCCGGAACAAACTGGTCTCAACTTTCTTTTGACGATTCATCCTGGCCAACCGGAAATGCAGAACTTGGTTATGGCGATGGAGATGAAACAACAGTTGTCTCATTCGGTCCTGATGCAGGAAACAAATACATCACAACTTATTTCCGGAAGGAGTTTACATACAGCACAATTGATTCAACTCCGGTGAGTTGTGTGCTGAAAGTGCGCAGGGATGATGGAGTTGTGATATATCATAATGGCGTTGAAATTCTACGCAGCAATATGCCGACCGGAAATATTGATTATCTCACTGCTGCTTCTACATCAATTGGCGGAACTGCAGAATCAGCGCTTAACGAATTTCTGATTGACTTACCGTTGCTAAATGGCGCCAACGTAATTGCTGCGGAAATTCACCAGTTCAACGGTCAAAGTTCCGACATCAGTTTTGATGCATCGCTTTCGATGATTGTTCCTTCTCCAACTATTATTTCAACTGACCTTTTGCTGAACGTAACGCTAACAGAAAGCGCAGCATACGTTGCACGGTATCAGCCAACGGGTAAGTGTATTCTTCCCGACACAATTGCAATGAATACAACTCTTGACATTGGTTGCTCACCGTATCTCGCAAGTGGAAATACTTATGTTCTTACAAACGTTACACTCACTGTTGATCCCGGTGTGGAGATTTGGTTTCCTGAAAAAGCAAGGCTGATCATTCAGGGAGATTTACAAGTAAATGGTACTGTCAATCAGCGCGTTTTGTTTAAAGCCAACTCCGAATATGGCGCGCAATCATGGGGAAACATTTCTTTTGAAAATTCCACTGCCGTCAATCATCTCAACTATCTGGAATTGAAAGATGCCACCGAAGGCACACATCCCATTCATAACAGAGCGGCAATTTCAGGTTGGTTCAGTGAAATTGAACTGGATCACATAACACTTACAGAAAATTTCAGTAACCCGATCTTTGGAGAATATTCTTCATTCACACTCACTAATAGTCTTCTTCAATCTGCCGTTTCGGGTGATCTCATCAATGTAAAATATGGTGATGGCTATATCAGCGATTGCACTTTTATAGGCAACGATCAACCTGATACAGATGCAATAGATTATGATCGCGTGAACAACGGAGTGATCCGCAATTCTTTGATCGAAGGATTTTATGGTTTCAACAGCGATGCCATTGACCTCGGAGAACAATGTCAGGATGTTCTTGTCGAGAATTGTCTGATCAATAATATCACGGACAAAGGAATTTCATGCGGACAAAGTTCTACCGCACTTGTTCAGAACAACACTATTGTCAATTGTAATCTCGGGCTCGGCATAAAGGATTTGGGCAATGTAACGATTGATCATTTGACATTGTACTCTGTTGTAACCGGTATTGCATGTTTTCAAAAAAATCCGGGGCTTGGTGGCGGATTTGCCGCCATCACGAATTCAATAATTTCCAACACCAGCGGATCGCCAGCATCATCAGATCTGTATTCAGCATTTACACCGGATAATTGTTTTTACGATACCGACACGATGATTGGTCTCAACTGCATTTGGCAGAATCCGCGTTTTGAAAATCCAACGGCATTTGATTTTAATCTTCAAAACAATTCACCTGCCATTGGCGCAGCAACAGATGGTCAGAATCTCGGCACACTCGATCATTCATTTACTTCCATTTCTGAAGTGATGATTTCAGATATTCAATATATCAACGCGGATTCATCTGACAAGGAGTTTTTGCAAATACTTAATTCCGGTTCTCAAATAATCGACCTCAGTAATTACATTGTTTCGGATGGAATTGAATTTGTTTTTCCTGAAGGAATCGCCATCGCTCCCAATGAAAAGATCACACTCGTAAAAGACATCACACTCTTCCCATTACAAAGCGGGCAAGTGTTTCAATGGACCAGCGGTCAACTTGATAACAGTGGTGAAATGCTTTTGCTGATTGATCAGCACGGTATCATAATTGATCATGTGCGCTACCGCGAAATTGCACCCTGGCCGCAGATTTTATATGCAGACCAGTACATCACGCTTGTTTCTACCGCACTCGATAATCACTTTGCAACCAGTTGGGTAGCTACTGATACCGTTGTTAACCATGTTGAAGAAATCAGCAGCCAAATGCCAATGGTGTATCCAAACCCTGCCGAAACTGTTTTGCATTTCGACTTCCATTCCGTTGCTGTTCAAACCATTGAACTGTATAATCTGCTTGGAGAAAAAATGCTGGAAACTCCCGCTCAGAATTCTTTGGATGTTTCCTATCTCAGTTCAGGAATTTATCTGATTCGGTTTACGGATTCTGAAATGAAATCGGTAACGGAGAGGTTTGTGAAAGAATAAATTATGCTTCGGTTTTTCTTTCTCACTCATAAACTCAATGCACGTAGCAAATTTGTGAGGATGAAAACCATTATCATTTTCGCAATTACACCGTTTTCCTTTTTTAATTGCACAGCCCAAAACTTCCAGTGGGTTCCAGTAGGTGATGGATTCGATACAGATGTAAGAACACTTTGTGCCGATTCCGCAACCAACCTACTTTACGCAGGCGGGAGTTTCTCTAACAGCGGAACTGTTCATGTTCAAAATATTGCCGCATGGGATGGAACGACATGGGATTCCCTTGATCATGGAGGAGACGGAAACAATGTCCTCACGATGCAACTTTATAATAATAACCTTGTCGTAAGCGGTCCATTCATTCAAATGGGTGGAGACACCATGAATTATATTGCCCAATGGAATGGAACCTCATGGAACCAGTTCTGCGATGAGGGGGCTAATGAAACCATGTATATGTTGAGAACAATTGTGGATACTCTTTATGGAGTTGGCGTTTTCGACACTATTTGCGGAGTCGGTATAGCAGGAATAGCTAAGTATTATAACAATCTATGGATTCCTTATCCTCCAATTCCAGGTATTAATAGTGAGCCCTCCTTTTTTTGCATAAATAAATACAATGATGAACTATACCGTAGGGGGTAATTTTTATTGCAGCAATGGAATACGAGAAATAGTCCGTTGGGATGGTAATCAGTGGCAACCTGTTGGAGATATTTTTCATAGTGCGCTGAATTATGTATCTGATATGATTGTCTACAACGGATATTTGTATGTATGTGGGGCATTTTCAACTCAATGGGGTGATGGTGCGTCCTCCATTGCAAGATGGGACGGTATTTCTTGGGAGGATATCGGTGGTGTAATTGACGATGGTATCGCTGATCTTGAAATTTTCAGAGGAGAGCTATATGTTGTATCAGGCTTTAATACTATTGGAAATTCCATTGCAGCGGAACACGTTGCTAAGTGGGATGGAAACCAATGGTATAGCGTTGGAGCTGATTTTGACATTCCGGGTACGCCATTGACTATGGCGGTTCTTAATGATGAACTTTATGTTGGTGGTTATTTTCCCACAATGAATAATGGTCAAATATTTAACAGCATTGCTAAGTATACAGATCATCCTACCTCAATTGAAGATGTAAATGGTATTCTAAAAATTTCTGTTTCCCCAAACCCCTTCACCACTCAAACCACCATCACCCTTTCTAACTCACAACTGTCAACTCGCAACCTACAACTTCTACTCTTCGATCTTCTCGGCAAACAACATCAAGTAACCTACACCATCGAAGCCAACACCATCAAACTCCAGCGCGGCAACCTTCCAGGCGGAGTTTATTTCTTTCAAATCATTTCCGGCAATGAAATTTTAGCCACAGGTAAAATCATTGTGCAGTAACAATTTGCCTTTGCAGCAGAATCCACCGGTATTTCGCTGAAATTGGAGTAATTGCTTGAAAAACATTGTTTTTTGATCAAAAACCGTGTTTTTCGTTCTAAATTGCCTTGTCGGGAAGATTCCTATAACTGTAGGAATCTTTCGCTCAATTGTAGGAATCATTCCCTCAACTGTCAGAATCTTCCGCGCAATTGTAGGAATGATTCCGGCAACTGTCAGAATCCTTCGCGCAATTGTAGGAATGATTCCGGCAACTGTCAGAATCCTTCGCGCAATTGTAGGAATCATTCCCGCAACTGTCAGAATCCTTCGCACAATTGTAGGAATGATTCCTGCAACTGTCAGAATGATTCGCAGCATGACCGAATAAAAAAAACCTGAACCATTTTCATGATTCAGGCATCTATCTTTCAAAACCAAATCTTAATCCGCCTTAATCATCTTCACCACATCAGAACTCTGTCCGTCATTTATTAAACGGATAAAGTAAACACCCGGAGACCAGTTGAGAGTTGAGAGTTGTAAGTTGTGAGTAAAAGGCGTGGAGTAAATTTCTTTTCCGAGAACATCAAAAACTTTCAATTCCATTTCTTCTATGCAAGACTCACAACTCACCACGCACAACTCAGAAAAAGGATTTGGATAAACAGTCAGTTGATGATTGGCGGAAATGTTTTCGATGCCCACATCTTCACCAACGGTAAAGGAAAATGCAGAAGCACATCCGTTAGCGCAAACAATGGTAACGCTGTATGATCCGGCAGGCACATTGAGAATTGTTTCCGAAGTCATTCCGTTACTCCATCCATATATATATGGTGGATCGCATCCACCAATTGTAAGCGAAATACTTCCATCGGTACATCCAACACATGATGCATCAACAATTACCACATTGGTAATTTCCGGAGTATCAAGCACGGTGATATAAGCCTGTTGTGTGATCGTATTATTTCCCACACCGTTAGTTACGGTGAGTGTTACATCATAAGTGCCAGGCGCGGGATAAGAAACTATCGGATTTTGATTATTGGAAGTGTCAGGCACAGCACCCGGAAAACTCCAACTCCATTGATTCGGATTATTGGTTGACAGATCAGTGAACTGAATGTTTTCATTTGGACAAACTGAAATCTGGTCAGCCATGAAATCAGCTACCGGAGGATAAACCGGAACAATGGAATCAAACGCCATGAAATCATCAATGGCTGCTTCGGTGATATTATCAGGAGAAAAATCCTGGATGCTTATAATGAGTTGAAGCGGATTAGCGAGTGAAGGAACAAAATCGGAAACGCTGAAAACAAAATCATTCCATGCATTTGTGCCGGCAGAAAAACTGAGAGCATTCACAGGATATGCGATTACTCCATCAGAAAGTGCAAAGAACAATTGATCGGTTGCATTGGCACCTCCTTCAAAAAACCAACGAGATAAACGGATATAAGGATTGTTGTAAGTTGATAAATCCATGAAAGGAGAGGTGAGGATAACGGATGCATCATCCACATCAAATTCATTCGCAGAATATCCTGCGGCTAAACCGGTGGCGTAGCAATCTGCACCAAAATCTCCTGCAACATCATCTTCTGTTTGCGCATCCACACCTGCAACATTTGTTCCTTCTGCATCACCACGCTGCCATCCGAAAAAAGGAGAGCCGGTAGAAGTCCATCCGAGATCAAGGATGAAATCATCTGCATACCCGCTATCCAAATGGATAGTCAGTGTATCGTATATCGAATCAATATTTAACGCAATCAATTCTTTTTCGAGATAACCCCATGCGCCTGCATAAACATCATAAACTCCGGGACAAACGGTTACCGCGAAATTGCCTTGTGCATCAGTGTCAGCGTTAAATTCCTGATTTCCATTAATGAAAAGTAATTGCGCATCTTCTATAGGGCTGCCTGTTCCGCTTTCTTTTACTCTACCTGTCAAGGTGATTGTTGCTGCCGTATCGATTACTATGTTGACAGTCTGCACTATGCCCGGAATAAAATTCACTGAAACCGTTTGAATCGGAAAGCCGGGTTTGAAGAATTGCACATCATAATATCCGTTCAGCAGATTTCCCATGTCATATTCACCGGAGAGATCAGACATTTCTGAATCAGGGCTGCCTACAATCGTTATCACCACATGATCGAGTGGAAATCCTGAACAATCGGTGATGGTTCCCTGAAGATAACTTCCATGAACGTATTCAGGAGCGAGGACACTAAAAGTGCCGTCATATAAATTGGAAGCAACCATATTGCCCGAAGGAAAATAGGGATAAACACCCCATGTGCCGCTATAACCGCAGCCGGCATTCAATGAATCCAAATCGTAATTGCCCACCTGAACAAGTATATCAGGATGAGAAACATCTACAATTGTAACTCCATCCTTATACCATGAAGTCACAGCAAAGTCACCACGAATATGAGTATTGTGCACCACCGATTGACTACCTGAATTGGATTGAATGCGATCTGTTTCTTTTATATCAGTCAGGTCAGAAATATCATAAGCAGTAAGATAAGAACTACAGACCTCATCAGTTGTGAAAAAATATTTTCTGTCATCACTTGGCCAAACATTGTGTGGGAAAGCACCGGGCGTGATGAGTGTGTTAATCAAAACAGGATTTGATTTATCTGTCATATCCACCATGGTGATATAGCCACCGAATATATGCGCAGCATACAGTGTGTCGTTGTTCACGAATCCATCATGAATATATCCTCCGGCATAATATCCGCCTACATAAACAGGATTGTAAGGATCTGTATTCAGATCACCCACAACTGCACCGCTCATATTACCGCCAAAGCAATAGACAAAACCGAGTGCCGTGTCGACATGCAACGCGTGAATATTATTGAGTACCGGACCACCGATGTTCGGGGTCCAGTAATGATTTGGTAAAACAGAACTGTCAGGAAGTGCGCTAAGATCAATGATTTGCAATCCGCCTCCTGCTTCGGTTGTTACATAAGCGAAGTCCTTATACACTTTCACTTCGCGCCAGAGGTTATCGGGTCCGGGTACCTGTACTTTCTGAACAGGATTTGCCGGATCAGAAATGTCCATCACGATTAATCCTTCCTGTGCGCAAACAAGTGCGTATTCATTTCCGTCTTCATCTACATAACCGCCAACATTTGCGAGTGTTTGAATACCACCGGCTGAATGAGGAAAAGTTTGCTGCGAGACGCGAATGATGTTCAGGTTTTGAGCATGCGATTGTGCAGCAGTACATAGAGCAATCAGGCAGATAAAAAAGGTTGATCTGTTCATATTTAATTATTAAAACTTGTTTTTTTTGAATACCTCTGCATCAGATTACTCTGACTTCAAAAACTTGAGTGAGTGAAATGAAATTTCATCAGAACTCAGCGTGATAAAATAAAATCCGGGCTTATAATTATTACCAATCGTGATTGTTCCGTTTTGATCAGAGAGTTGAATTCTCTGAATTTCTTCACCCAAAATATTGGTAACCACCACAAAAACATTTTCACGTGCAGTTGAAGTCAGATCGTAAGTCAGCGTTGCTTGTTGCGCAAACGGATTAGGATATATATTCAGTTCATTGGTTGTGGCTACAGTTTCAATTCCAACTCCGACACCAATATCATAACTTCCGATTTCATTGCAACCATTTGCGCAGGTGATGGTAACTGAATAGGTTCCTGCAGGAAGATTATTGATGGATTGAGTAGTCGCACCATTGCTCCAGAGAAAAGTACACGGTGCAACGCCACCACTTACGGAGAGTGTAATACTTCCGTTGCTCGCTCCGATATCTGTTGGATTCACCAAAGTTGCGTTCGTAATTTCCGCAGCATCAAGAACTGTAATTGCTCCTGCATGCAGCATGGCACTGCTTCCTGCAGCATTGGCAACTGTCAATGTAACATCATAAGTGCCTGAGGTATTATACTGAACAAGTGGATCAGGAAGATTGGATGTTGCAGGAGTTCCGCCTGCCAAAGCCCATGACCAACTCGTAGGATTATTGGATGACAAATCGGTGAACTGAACAAAATCGCCTTCACAAACCGTGTCTGCATCAGCAGTAAATTCAGCGACTGGTGGTGTGCTCGAAATGGAATCTGAAACAAAGAAATAATCAAAAGCCGCTTCAACAATATGGCCGGGCGTTTGATCTGCGGTTTCTGTAATAAATCTTACGCTGTTTGTAAGCAAGGGAATAAAGTCAAGCACACGGATGGTGTTTTTATTCCAGCTGTTTTCGTTTGCGTTCCATGTAATTGTTTCTATCGGATAAGTATTAGTTCCATCGGATATCCTGAAAGTCAATTCGTCATTCGGATTTCCGCCACCACCTTCATTAAAAAACCAACGGGAGTAAGTGATGAACGGATCGCTGTAAGTGGTCATGTCCATGATCTGAGAAGTAAGAACCGTATTTCCATTGTCTACATCATTCGCTCCGGCTTGTCCGCCACCAGCTAATCCGGTTGACATGCATGACTCACCGAATTCTCCTGTTACATCATCTTCAGGATTGGAAGGATCATTATTCAAATCAGTTCCTTCAGGATCACCGCGTTCCCATGCACCGGTTGATGCATCGCCATTTTCTGTCCATCCAAGATCAAAAAGAAAATCATCGTAATATCCCTTACTTAATGGAATAGTTACCGTGTTATTGTTAATGTCGAGCACGGCACCGGCTTCAAGTAGTTCCATGTAGCCCCATTTTCCGCAATAAATATCATAAGTCTCTGCATTAAAAGAACAAATACTGAATTGCCCATTCGCGTCAGCAGAAATTTCGTAATCCGTTGTCGGAGAATCAAACCAAACCTGCGCGTTAGCAATTGGATTTCCTGTGAGGGCATCTTCCACAGTTCCTGAAAGTGTAATTCCCTGCAACGGTATCATCGTTACATCAACGGTTTGTACAATGCCTGTAACAAAGTTTACTGAAATGGATTGTGTCTGATAACCGGCTTTGCTGAATTCTACGGTGTAAGTACCACTGCCTGCAATTCCTTCAGAATAATCACCACTGATATCTGTTGTTGTAGAAACTCCTGATGTCAGAATAGTTATCGTAGCATTATTCAATGGCATACCGCAGTTACCGTCCATCACATTTCCCTGGATATATGCGGCATGAACATAAGTTGGAGTAACCACAACAAGTTCACCTTCAATATCTGAAATCACAACTGTCCCTGATGGGAAAAATGGATAAACTCCCCACGCACCATTGAATCCATCACCGCTTCCTGAGTATGAATCATAGCGTCCGACTTCAACCAAAATATCAGGATGAGAAATATCCACGATATTAAATCCATCACGATACCATGAACTCACAGCCCAATCTCCTTTCACATGTGTGTTGTGAACGATGGAACCCGAACCAGGAGTACACTGCATGCGATCCAATTCTTTGATGTCGCTTAAATCTGAAACATCATAAGAAGTGAGATAAGAATTACTGACTTCGTCCGTTGTGAAAATATAATTGCGATCATCACTTAACCATGCATTGTGCGTGAAATTTCCGGGAGTTTGTTGAGTGGCGAGCACATCCGGGTTTGATTTATCAGTCATGTCCACCACTTTGAAATTGCCTGCATAAATATGTCCTGCAAAAAGTGTGTCGTCATCAACAAATCCATCATGAATGTATTCGTTGTCATAAGAACCAACGTAAACAGGATTGTAAGGATCGGTATTCAAATCTCCGATTACCGCACCGCCATTGCCTACATTACTTCCGAAGCAATAAACAAAACCTTGAGCTGTGTCAATATGCAAGGCATGAATAGAACCGAGATCATCACCGCTAATGCTTGGAGTCCAATAATGATTAGGTAAAGTTGAACTGCCGGGCAGCGGGCTGAGATCAATGATCTGCAAACCCGTGCCGCCTTCTTCAGTGGTCACATAAGCATAATCACCATAAACTTTTACTTCACGCCAGAAATTATCCGGACCCGCAATCTGAACGATCTCGACCACATTATCCGGATCAGAAATGTCAACGACTGAAATTCCGAGTGAAGCGCAAACCAGCGCGTACTCATTTCCCAATTCATCAATATAACCACCAATGTTGGCAAGCGATTGCCCCGGGTAGTTCAGTTGATCGCGGAAAATGACATTTGCATTTTGAGAGAAAGACATAAAAGTAGAAGCCGCAATGATGCAGCAAGCAACGGAAAAAGCACGAATCATGTTTTTGGATTTGATTTTTTTTGTTTGAGGAGTGGCAAAGATAAACGAATAGCTTCTTGCATTAATTGCTGTTATTTCTTCACCATGTAGCAGAAATGATGACTGGTAATATTGAACCTCTTATTGAGATAGAGCCGGTGAGCATTCCAGCGGTTTAAGCCATGACCGGAGTCGAGATGCACCTGATCGAATCCGTTTTCTTCTGCGTGATGAATAATGTAATCAAGCAATGTACCTGCAATACCTTTCCCGCGCGAGTCAGGCATAGTTGTAAGATCGTCAACGTAAATTGCTTTTCCCCATGCGAGAAAAAGAACTTCGCGCCAACCCATTGCGGCAACTGCATTTCCGTTTACTTCAATAAAGGAAAGTTTGTAGCCTGTTTGAATTTGTTTTTTGATGCGCTCCAAATATTCATCGGTCGTGATGTGCGGACGCAAAATCTGAATCACCTCACAGCATTTCAAAATTTGTTCATCACTAATTGCTTGTTGAATCAGCACCTTTTTCAAATTGTAAATCGTGATTTGTAAATCGCTACTCCGCCTTCACCAATTCAAAATCCATGAGTCTGAGAATTTCAACATGATGATTTTCGTAATAATCTATCATATCCGTTTTGCCGTGGTTAACTAATTGCATATCAAATGGCGAACTGCATGATTTCTTTATTTCCTCATCATTCAGATAATCCATCATGCTCAATCCTTTGGTTGCGATGAGTTTTCCGAAATAATACATAATCTCATAACCGCGGTAAACATATTCGCCCGGTTCAGCCTGATAAGTCAATGAGTAATCAGAAAAAATAGGATGCTCAATCATTTCAACACGGCTCAGAAAAAAAGCATCGGTAATGTGGAGATTCAATAATTGATAATAATCCAAACGGGTAGATTCAAAATCAATCCAGTTCGGCATTCCGAAAACGGTGATCTGATAATCATCCGCGAGTTGTGAGAGCGTTCGGGTTACACTCGTAACAAAAGCTTCATCGAAAGAAGGAATGATAATGACATTCGGCAGCGTGACTTTCAATTGTTCTTCCGCTTTCTTCTGATCCACATAAACTCCGGTGTAAAAAGTATTGATCGTGTCGTGAGAAAATCTGGCTGAATAGGATCGTATATAATCCGCAAGTTCTTCGGCAGATTCAGTTTTCTCCGAAATCATCATGATGTTCGAGTCGGTAAATTTTGAATACGCATAATCCATGATTGCCTGCGCATGAATTTTTGCTGTTGGATTCATGCTTACGAAAAAAGCATTTCCTGAAATATTATTGGCTGAAGTGATGGGAGAGATCATTGGGATTTGATTCAGCTTCGCAAAATCCGCCACCGTTTGAACCTGCTTGCCGGCAACGGGACCGATGATCAGATTTGACTTGATAAAATCCGCATCCTTTATGATGGAATTGATTTCATACTCATTGCTCTCTGTATCATACACATGAACCACCGCCTTTAATCCCTGATTTTTCAACTGATCAAGCGCCATCATCATGCCTTCATAAAACTGAACGCTCGTTTGTGTGGTTCTCGGAAAATCATCTTCATCCGGATCAATGCTGAATAAATCAACCGTATCCAGATTGAATGGGAGCAAAACCGAGATATGATATTCATCTAATAGTTTCAGATCATTTTTTACATCATCTTTTTTATCATCATCCTTAACTGAATCAATCACCACAATTTCTTTATCCTCTTTTTTTTCCTGATCCTCTTTCTTAACCGCAGGCTTGGTTAAAAAGCAGGAAGAGAAGAAAATTGTTGTGAGCAGCAATAATATTGACGGTTTCATCGTTTCATGTTTCCGTGGTTTCATGGCTTCATTGTTATAGAACCTTTTTAACAATGAAACAATCGAACAATGAAACAATCGAACAATGAAACAATTTTTGTTTTTTGCGTTATTTATTCCCATTCAATAGTTGACGGTGGTTTTGAACTGATATCATAAACAACCCGATTAATTCCTTTCACCTGATTAATAATTTCGCTTGAAGTGGTTGATAAAAAATCATCGGGTAACCTCGACCAGTCTGCAGTCATTCCGTCAACAGATGTAACCGCACGCAACACGCAGGTAAATTCATAAGTACGTTCATCGCCCATCACGCCAACACTTTGAATCGGGAGAAGAATTGTTGCAGCCTGCCACACCTTATCATATTGATCATATTTTTTCAGATTGCCGATGAAAATTTCATCTGCATCGCGAAGTATCTGAAGTTTTTCTTTGGAGACCGGTCCAAGAATTCTAATCGATAATCCCGGTCCGGGAAAAGGATGACGGTTCAAAATATCAGGATCAATTTTTAATTCTGCTCCGACCTTTCGCACTTCATCTTTGAACAAAGAACGAAGCGGTTCCACTACATTAAGTTTTAAGAAATCAGGTAACCCTCCAACATTGTGATGCGATTTGATAGTCTGTGACGGACCATGAACTGAAATGGATTCTATTACATCCGGATAAATGGTACCTTGCCCCAGGAACTTTACATTTTGAATACGGTGAGCTTCACGATCAAAAACATCAATAAAAGTTTTGCCAATTATTTTTCGTTTTTTTTCAGGATCAGAAACTTCGTGCAGCGCATTCAGAAATTCCTCACTTGCATCAACACCTGTCACATTCAAACCCATGTGCTGATAGGAATCGAGAACAGATTGGAATTCGTTTTTTCGAAGCAATCCGTTATCCACGAAAATGCAGTGCAGATTTTTCCCGATCGCTTTTGAAATCAAAACAGCAGCAACCGTAGAATCAACACCACCTGAAAGTCCGAGAACAACCTGTTCGTTTCCGATTTTCTTTTTCAAGCCGTCAATAGTTTCCTGAACAAAGGATGCCGGAGTCCAATCGCCTTTGCATTCACATACTTCTTTCACAAATGCAGAGAGAAGATTTTTCCCTTCAGTAGTATGAACCACTTCAGGATGAAACTGCACACCATAAACCGGAAACGCAAAATGATTATTGCTTTTGAATGCCGCAATTTCAACAGAATCGGTGGAGGCGATCACTTCAAAATATTCCGGCAAAGCAGTAATCGTATCCGCATGACTCATCCAAACCTGGCTGCGCTCACTTATTTTCCCAAATAATTTTTCAGGGGACGAGGTCTTCTGCAATACCGCCCGACCATACTCTCTTTTGTTCGAAGCAGAAACATTTCCACCAAGCATCTGCGCCATCAATTGAGCTCCATAGCAAATTCCGAGCACAGGTTTTTGATTCAACAGTTTTTCAATTTCAATACGCGGTGCATTTTCATCACGACATGAAAACGGACTACCGCTCAGAATAATCCCCTTTATCGAATCATCTATCTCCGGAATTTTGGAGAACGGAACAATCTCGCTGTAAACATTTAGCTCCCGAATTCTGCGGGCAATCAGCTGCGTATATTGCGATCCGAAATCAAGAATCAGGATTTTTTCATGCATGGGGCAAAGATAGTCGGCAGCATGAAATGATGTTCTCCACATAATTGTTTCACCGCATGATTGCAGTATTGAAAATCTTACTCAAATTTGTACGCACAATTAAAACCATTTCAATCATGAAAAAACTAAGCGCCTTACTTTTTGCTCTTTTCGTTTTCACATTTATCGCCTGCAAGTCCGGTGATAAAAAGGACAATAATGATACAGACAGCAACGATGCACACGAGCACCCGGATCATAATAATGATGCGAATGCCCATGACGACCCCAAGCTTGATGTGAATGGTGATGATGATGATACAAGACTTGATGTCAAGGAAGAAGATGCCAATGACGATAGGTTGGATGTTAATGATCCTAAGTAATTGCTTAATCGAATCAGAAAGGGTTTCAGTCGAAACCCTTTTTTTTGATTCTTTCTTCATACATCTTGATAACTTGTTGAAAAATATTTCCACCCTCCTACACATGCCTTCTTGTGCAATTTCCGTTAATTCGCCTGCGATTTTCTGAACGCAATAACCCCCTATAAAATTTTTAGAACACCATGAAGAATAAAATTGTAGCAATGATATTTTTCTCTCTGAGCAGCATCGTTTCATTTGCTCAAAGCCCAGATAGCGAAATAGATAATGAAAGTGTGGATGTTGAGCTCTTGCAAAGCATGATTTATACGCGAATTAATCAAACGCGAATGAGTGCGGGTTTGGATTCTCTCCTTCGACATGAAGTTTTGGACGCAGCAGCAATCAGTCAGGCTGAGGATAATATGGATTTGCAACGGATTGACACGAAAGATGATTTCGGAAAGCGGATGGAGAAAGCGGGCGGCACCAACAAAGCTGTTTACATGGCTGCGTACACCGGAACTTCAAAAGGGAAAAATGCTTACACTTATCTGGAAGTAACAAGTGAGTTTATTGAGAAATTCAATAAATCCAAAAAGGACAAAAAGACTTTGCTCACTCCGGATTATTTCTATGGAGGCATTGGAGTGGTTTCTGATCCGGAGAAAAAACGCGTTTATGTTTCGCTTTCGCTGGGTGGAATCAATGCACTCAACCTGGGAGTTGACCTACGCAACGATCTTGCAGTAAAATATTCGAAGAGCAGCAGAGGGTTGGAACAAAGCGATGGAAAGGGATGCAAGGCTTGTGATAAATTTAAGAATTGGGAAAAACTCTACAACGGAATGTACGTTAAAGACAACTATGTGTATCTGGAGTATGACAATCTGAAAGAACTTAAGACACTTTTAAAAAGAAGCAAGGATGGATTTGCAATTGATATTATTCAACGCGATCAATATCAGTGTGACAAGGCGAATATCATGGACAATAATCTGATCAGCAAAGGGATTTTACTTAAGCCATGGTTCAGCAAAAAATTATTGAAAAAGAATGAAAGGGAAGATGATTCCAATTCATTTCTGGGTCCGATTTCAAAAATCAAAGGGAAATATGAGAAGGCATTTGAAAACGGTTATGAATTGAATCTGTTAGTTGTTCAAAGCAAAATGATTTGCAAAACGATAGAACAAACTTTTACGGATGAAGGCGATCAGGCTTCATTGACCAAACTGAATGTTTATCCTGATACTTCAATTGCCGGTGATGCAGATGCGTGGAAACCTGATGTCGATAAACAATTTCTGGAATTCCGTATTCCGTTTGAAGTCAACAAGTTTAATTATGAATACAAAGATATCAAGCCGTTTATTGATGCACTTAATGAGCCCGAGTTTGTGGTGACGGATATTTTTATTGAGGCTCACTCATCTCTTGAAGGGGATTCTTCTATCAATTCGCGACTTCAAAAGAACAGAGCAGAAAGTATTGTGAAAGCAATCCAGGGATCGAAGCTTTCGAAGAAAACAGATTTACTTAAACAGGAAAATATTACCACTACCGATTCGTGGGAGATTTGGCAGGAACAAGTAAAAGGCAAGCCACAATACGCTGAGTGGGCGAAGATGACCAAGTTGGAAGTGAAAGCCGCTCTTCGCAAATCAGAAAACCTCGCGCTGTTCGATTCATTACTGGATGCGCAAAGATTTGCATTGGTTAAAATGGAAGTCACTTATGACATCACCGGTTCAAAGGAATTGCCGTTCGTGATTTCGCAGTTGAAAAAGGCAATTGAAAAGAAGGACGCGAATCTCGCATTACGGATTCAGAAGTACGGAGTTAAACAAGTGCTCACCGGAAAATACGCAGCAAATGAATTCGTGAATATGGATATTCCAAAAACGGCTCAGTTTGTAACGCTTGAAGTCAATCGAATTTTTATGGACACCAAATTTCTGAAGAAAGGGGAGATGGATGAATCGCTGATTGCCAAATTTGATTCGCTTTATAAAATGGCGCCTGAAAACAGTTTTGCTGCGTTCAACAAATATCTGATGACTATCAAGTTTTCTGAAATTGAAAATGCCAAACAGGTGGCTGAATTGCAAAAAGGAATCAACGCGCTTTATGGCGGAAAGATCACTCCTAAATATGTGGATGCACTGAATCTTGAATATCAATTCAAAATCATTGCGCGTTTCGATACCGTTGAAGCAGGACAGGAAATTGTGAACGCAGCCATCGAAAAAATCCGCAAGATTTATAATATCGAAACTTCCACCTGGCAGAACTCACTCAAACTCGGATATATTTTCATCAAACACAAAGACTATGATTTTGCTTGCAAGATCATGGGACCTTTTCTTGATGATAAGGATGTGGGAGTCAATCTTGTTTACGCTTATATCTCATCGGCTTGCCACAACCGCGCAAATATTTTCACTCCTGATTTCCGCAAGGCGATGAGCCGCGCCAAAGAAATGGATGAAAGCCGCTACTGTGATCTGTTCGGCAATCCGAATCTCACTTTCCAGGTGCTTGATCATCCGCTGATCAAGGAGGAGTTTTGCGCTACGTGTAATTAATTTGGTACGAATAAGAAAAACCCCGCTCCGTTTCCGGTTGCGGGGTTTTTGTTTTTTGCTCTGCGGTTTGTCGGTGACAAGAGGCTGACCGAGAACTCACTGTTCGAGGTTAGTAAATAAAAATCTATTCCTCTTCATGGGCTAATAGATTTGCTTCATGAGCAAATT
>Ga0247727_10006254_pt1 | contig 23531 bp, 17 predicted proteins | sample WisWelCaveWW1625_FD_202498 | JGI IMG/M metagenome (GOLD analysis project Ga0247727, IMG submission 202498) | Biofilm microbial communities from Wishing Well Cave, Virginia, United States - WW16-25 | ecosystem: Environmental > Aquatic > Deep subsurface > Groundwater > Cave microbial mat | place...
AGATGGTATTGGCCGGCAAGATCAACATGGAAATCGTCGATCTTTTGAGTCGCCATGGCGGCCTTGCGGTCGGCTTGAGTGGAAAGGACGGCGGGCTCATGCTCTCTCGACCGCTCACGGCCAAAGCTTGGGCGGCAAGCCTGGAAAAGGATCTCGACGACGGCGAGGGGGACGAGGATTTTGGCTTGGTCGGAGAGGTCCAGTCGATCGATCCTACGTTGGTGCGGAAACTTCAGCAGGATCATTACATTCCCGTCATCGCGCCGATCGGCACCGACCGGGAAGGGAATACATACAATATCAACGCCGATCTGGTAGCCGGGGCGATGGCCGCCGCGCTGGGTGCGGAAAAGCTGCTGGTGATGACCGATGTAAAAGGCATTCGTGATGCGAAAGGGCGCCATCTCTCGACAGTCTCACGCAAAGACGTGCAACGGATGGTGAAGAAGGGCACGATCAGCGAAGGGATGTTGCCCAAGGTCCATGCCTGCCTGGATGCGCTCGGTGGCGGCGTGGGCAAAGCCCATATCATCGACGGTCGAATTCCGCATGCCATTCTTCTCGAAGTATTCACGCACAAAGGTATCGGGACCGAGATCGCATCCTAGTCGGTTAATCCAGTCAGTCTCCAGCCTGGATTTTCCATGAATGCCGTCGCGAAATCACGCCAACAGGCCAGGCGAGAGGCAAGGGGTTAGGGGCTAGAGGGAAGAGCCGTGTTTCCGACTGGAAGTCTTTGCCACTTGCCTCTGGCCACTCGCCTCTCGCCTGAGTAGTGCGGGTTACTGTGGCGAACCAGCTGCTTCGAATCAACCGCCATCTTGAGGCCCTTGTCGGCGAGCGTCATCCTGAGACGAGTCCTCGCGCGCTTCGGAAGGCGGCGCACTACCTGGCGACGCAGTTTGCCAAGTCCGGATGGACCACCGGCGGCCAGCTTGTGAGTGCGTGGGGTAAGGTCTATCGCAATGTGGTGGCGATCAAGAACCCGGACCGGCCCCGACAAGGAGAGGGGTTGCCCCCACTCCTGATCGGGGCCCACTACGACACTGTGTCCGGGTCACCGGGCGCGGATGATAACGCAAGTGGGCTTGTGGTCCTCCTTGAAGTGGCTTCGCGCCTCCGCGCGCTGCCTCTCGCGCGACCAATCTGGCTCGTGGCATTCTGTCTTGAAGAGCAGGATCGGCTGGGGAGTCAGGCGTTCGCGTCCCGCTTCAGAGCCGAACGCCGCGAGTTGGCCGGTGCGATTATCTTGGAATGTGTCGGGTTCGCCAGGAGCGAGGCCGGCACGCAGCAGACCCCACCCGGTGTGCCCATTGCGGTGCCGACCCAGGGAGATTTTCTCGCCATTGTGGGCAACGAGGCATCCCGGCCTATGGTGCTCCAGCTTGAACAGGAGGGCCAGCGGTATGCGGCCGGCCTCAAGCCTCTGTCATTGGTGGTGCCGGGCCGAGGGGAAGGCATGCCTCAAACCCGCCGCAGCGACCATGCCTCGTTCTGGGATGCAGGCTATCCAGCCGTGATGTTGACCGATACGGCGAACTTCCGGAATCCGCATTACCATCGTGAGACTGATACCGTGGACACACTGAATTTCGAATTTCTCTCCAACGTCGTAGCGACGGTGACCGCAACCGCGATTCAGATCGCTGGAGTAAGACCATGAAGACGAGTCGCACGAAGCTGGCCCCCGCAACACGTCGTCTCGTGACCAGAGTCTATGGCCGTCTCGACTATGGCGCACTGGGACCTGTTTACTGTTATGAAGGCGGCGATGAGTTCTGGCGAGCAAAGCGGGGGCTCTGCAACCGTCTCGGAAGTCGGGTTGCCGTGCGGTTGAGGCGGAAACTAAGACGGGGTGGCCGCAGTCTCTACGTCGGCGCCGGGGTGGCGGAACTTCCCGTTTTGATGATGGAAACGGTGGAGCTGGGTCGGACGGTGGAGCCCTATAATCTCCGGAGACCCGAAGTCGCAGCTCTCAACCGTGCCTGCCACTCGATTCCCCTCACGTTCCATGCGGCTGATGCAGCCGGCGCGAAGGGCCGATTCGATCATCTCTGGATGGCCAGCGTGTTGAATGATCCTGAGCGGTTCCCGCATTTGTCGCCGCTGTCTTATGGAAGAGGCAATCCTCTCACCCTCGACCCTCTGAAGTTTGATACAGAGCGCCGCATCGTGCGTGCCTTGGTTGCACGTTGTATGGGAAAGCTCGCGAGGCCCGGCTTCGTCACGACTACCACAGAAGAAGTCCTGTGGTTTGCAGAATGGTGCCACCGGCATCGAGTGCCCTACTTGGTTGGGAAACGCTACTATCCGACGGCACTGGTGGGCGACCCGATCTGCTTCATCCAAATTGGCAAGAGACACTAGCAGGCTGCTGCAAAAGTTCGCCAGTCTGTCTCGTTCATTTGGTCTATCTAGTCTGTCTAGTCTGTCTGGTCTATTCGGTCTGTCTGGTTCATCTGGTTGGTTTCGTTCAACCAAACACACGAGATAGACCGAACAGACCAGATAGACCAGACAGACCGGGCTGCTAGACCTGGAAGCCTGGTCTAGCTTTTGATGAGTTATCCAGGTACTGGCCTGCGTACTTCACGTAGTTTCCCGCCGACTCCCTAATCCACGCGAGTTCTTCAGCGGTGACCGATCGTTTGACCTTCGCAGGTGAGCCAAGGATCAGGCTGTTGGGTGGGACGATGGTCTCTTCCGTGATCAGGGCCCCGGCTCCCACGACGGAGTCTTTCCCGATCACGGCTCCATCCATCACAATGGCCCCCATCCCGATCAGCACCCGATCCTTAATCGTGCAGCCGTGGAGTATCACTCCGTGGCCGATGGTCACCTCGTTGCCGATGATCAGCGGATGGGTATCGTGGGTGACATGGAGCATACAGAGATCCTGCACGTTCGTCCGGTCACCGATCCTGATATCGTGCACATCCCCGCGAATGACGGCATGGAACCAGACGCTGCAGTGCTCGCCTAGTACGACATCGCCGATGACAACGCCGGTCTCTTCGATAAAACAGGACGTGGGAATGGTGGGTTTGATACCCTGAAATGTGCGGATCATGCAGCGCACTGTAGGGGAATCGGCCGACAACCTGCAAGGGGGAAGCAGCTCAGGCTAGTGGCACGAGGCTAGGGGCTAGAGGGAAGAGCCGTGTTTCCGACCAGAGATCTTCGCCACTGGCCTCGCGCCAGTAGCTCGCGCTTCACGCTTCACGAACGACGCTTCACGAGACACGCGCCCGAACCTGTTCGATCGTGTGCAACAACGCCTGATGGGTTCGGCATCCCGCAACGAGCTTCGCATCGGAGACTGTCACCGGCTTATAGGGCGCCACAAACCGGTCTTTCAGGCGGGCGATTCGAGCCGCCGAGAGGTCTAGCCGCTCGGCGGAAATCGTGCCTGACGCCACCGCCTGCTCCACGGCTCCGAAGGCGGCGATTTCCCGATCCCGATCTTTACAAATCAACAAGACATCGCATCCCGCCAGCACCGCACGAACTGCAGCGTCTTCCACGCCATAATGGTCGATAATCGCGTGCATTTCTAGGTCGTCCGTCAACACCACTCCGTCGTATCGCAGTTCCTGGCGCAAGAAATTGTTGATGATGGCCGGTGAAAGCGTGGCTGGCAATTCGGGATCGAGGGCCCGGTAGAGCACGTGCGCGGTCATCATCGATGCGACACCCCGCTCAACGGCACGGCGGAACGGGGGCAACTCGACAACCTTCAATCGCTCCCGCGATGCCTCGACTACCGGAAGTTCTTTGTGGGAGTCGGTATTCGTATCGCCGTGACCGGGAAAGTGTTTTCCGCAGGCCACGACCTTGTTGTCTTGCAGCCCCGCCGCCGTCGCCAACCCCAGTTTACAGACCACATCCGGCGTCGCGCCGAATGCCCGGTCGCCGATGACCGGATTGTCCGGATTGCTGTTCACGTCGAACACCGGCGCCATATTCATGTTCACGCCCACCGCCCTCAGCTCTCTGGCAATGGTAGCCGCAGCCGCGTAGGCCAATTCGGTTGAGTTGCAGCGGCCCAGCAGGCCGCAGGGGGGAAAAATCGTAAAGCCCTTCGGCAGACGGGAGACCCGACCACCTTCTTGATCGATCGAGATCAACAGCGGCGAATGGGGGCTGCAGGCTTGCAGGCCGTTAGTCAGGTCGACCATCTGCTCGATGGATTCTAGATTTCGCGAGAAGAGAATAACGCCGCCCGGCTTGTACTCTTTGATGAATGAGGCCAGATCGGGCGTCACCGACGTGCCCAGAAACCCGACCATGAAGAGCTGCCCGATCTTTTCGCGAGAAGTCATGCGATGTCGTTCCAATGCTAGCAGGCTGCGGAAAAACTATATCGGTTGGCTAGAGCTTCGATGGTTTACACGTCGGGGACAAGTCCGGTCTATCTGGTCTGTTCGGTCTGTCTGGTTGCATGAGACTAACCAGACGGACCAGATAGACCAGATGAACAAGACAGGCTGGAGGACTTTTTCAGCATCCTGCTAGAGACTTCGATCGATCAGGTATTGCACCAATAACCTAGTTCCAATCGCGGTGGGACCCTTCGGAATGTAGGCCCGTTCCCGCTCGCTCCAATCCGTACTGGCAATATCGAGGTGCACCCACGGGCAGTCCCCCACGAACTTGCTCAGAAAGAGCGCCGCGGTGATCATGCCGCCGCCACGGCCACCGATGTTGCGCATATCGGCGACGTCGCTCTTGAGCTGTTCGAAATATTCCTCCCACAAGGGCATTTCCCACACTCGCTCGCCGGCCTTCTGTCCCGACTTCCGGACCTGTTCCTTGAGCGTCGGGTCGCTCCCGAACATCCCGATCGCAAATTGGCCGAGCGCCACGACGCAAGCCCCCGTGAGCGTGGCAATGTCGATCAGGGCCGCCGGCTTATAGCGCATCGCATAGGCGAGGCCGTCGGCCAGGATGAGCCGGCCTTCCGCATCCGTGTTCTGCACTTCGACGGTCTTCCCCGACAGCGTCTTCACGATATCGCCCGGCTTCATCGCCCGGCCACCCGGCATGTTTTCCGCCACGGGCAGGATGCTGATGAGACGCAGCGGCAGCTTGAGTCTGGCCGCCGCTCTGATCGAAGCCAGGACCTCGGCCCCCCCCGTCATATCGGCCTTCATGTGTTCCATATTTTCGGCAGGCTTCAGCGAGATCCCGCCCGTATCGAAGGTGATCGTTTTCCCGACCAGCACGACCGGACGCGCGTCTTTGTTCTTGGCTCCATTGTATTCAAGGATGATGAACTTGGGCGGCTCCTGGCTCCCGCGCGCCACGCCGAGCAGCGCCCCCATCCCCAAACGCTCCATTTCTTTCTGCTCAAGAATCTTGATCGAAATCCCTTCAGCCTTGGCGATGGTCTTCGCTTCGTCGGCGACCTTGGTGGGGGTCAGGACGTTGGAGGGATGATTACAGAGGTCGCGGACAAAGACGGTGGCCTCTGCCGTGGCGACGCCGCGCCGGATCCCTTCAGTGACCTGCCGCAGCTGACCCTTCCCCGGGATGAGAATCCTCATCTCCGCGATGTCGTGCCCCGAGACAGTCTCGCTCCGATAGACGGTGAACTGATAACTGCCCAGGATCGCCCCTTCAACCATCGCTTGCGCCACCTCGATCCATGAGGTTCCGGCAGGCGTCATCGTCGGAACCGCCACTGAAAAGGACCCAACCTTCGCCTGACGGGCGCGCTTCGCGGCTGAGCCCATCGCTTGCCGGATCGTCTCAAGCGTCACCTCGTTCTTCTTGCCCAAACCGACCAGCACCAGCCGCTTCGCAGGCACCAGACCTTGCGTGTGATACAGTAATACTTCGTTGGCCTTGCCTTCGAATTCCTTGGATTGCACCAGCTTGCCCAACGAACCTCCGAGGGCCCGATCGAGCAGAACCGCATCCTGTTTGGCCAATGCCTCTCCTTCACAATGCGTGAGCACCAACACCTCTGCGGAAGCGGTCTCCGCTCGCCCAACCTCTACCGTAACCTGCATGATCTTCATTCACGTCTCCTTAATTCTCGTGGCTCGTTCTCGCGTTTCTGAAGAATGTTCAATGCTCAATTTTCGATGTTCAATTGAACATTTGAACATTCAACATTGAGCATTGCGGTTGCTTGCGCTTCATACCCCTCGCATGTCGGGCGCCCAAATGTACTTGTGCACCTGCAACTGAAAACGGACCGGCAGACGATCGGCCAGAATCCACTCGGCCAGCTCACGCACATCAAGCGCGCCGAAGACCGGACTGAAGAGCACCGTACAGCGGCCTGCTATGTCATACTGGGCAAGAATCTCACGGGCCCAGTCGTAGTCGGCTCGGTCGGCCAACACAAACTTCGCCTCGTCTTTAGCCGCCAACTGAGAAAGATTCGGCCAGTGCATCCGATCCGTCATACCGCTCCCCGGACATTTCACATCCAGGATGACATGCGCACGTGGATCGACCGGCGCGATATCGACGGCGCCGCTGGTCTCAAGAAGGACCATATGGCCAGCATCGCACAGTCTGGTCATGAGCGGGAGACTCTCAGGTTGAGCAAGCGGTTCCCCTCCGGTGACCTCCACGAGGCGGCACCCATAGGCGCGCACCTTCTCCAGGACCTCATCGATCGAGCACTCATGCCCTCCATAAAAAGCATAGTCGGTATCGCACCAGGTGCAGCGGAGAGGACATCCGGTCAGCCGTACAAACACGCAGGGCTGTCCGGCGTAGCTCGACTCGCCTTGAATGCTATGGAAGATCTCGGTAACTCGCATACAACGCTCGTGTCAGAAAGTCATAAAGTCTGAAGGTCTGAAAGTCGAAAGTCGAAAGTCCAAGACCTGATGACCTGAAGACATTCCGACATGATGACTTCATACAATCTTGTTCACTTCCATCTCGCGACAGGCCAGCCGAGGCGGCGTGCCGTGCGAGCCATACCCCGGATCGGGTTGACCACCAGAGGATGCCCGACCAGTTCAAGAATGTCGCGATCGCCGGGGCTGTCGCCATAGGCGTAGGACCGGGCCAGATCAAGGCCCATTCCTTGAGCGTGGGCGAGGATCAGCTCACGCTTGCCTGGGCCATAGGGCAACGGGGGAATCAACGCACCGGTATAGACGGAGTTCCGTTGCTCCGGTTTCGCCGCGAAGACCGTGGACACGCCCAAAAACTCCGCCAGGGGCGCGATCAAGAAATCAGGCGCGCCGGTTACAAGAATCACCTGGTGACCGGCCTGTCGATGCTCGTCCAGCTTTGCGCGACCCTGCACGGACAGCCTGCCGATCATCTTGGCCTGACAGAACTCCCGCGCATGCGATTCAATGTCTGCGGGGCGCTTGCCCGTCAGATACACTTTTCGTTCTCGGAGGGAGTGCAGTGAAAACGGGGGCATGTGCCCCGCCAGCCAGGCCGCACTCCGTCTCAACTCGCCCCATCCCACCAGACCACGCCGCCACAGAAACCCGAAGAAGAGCACCTCGCTGGCCTCTCCCGGCAGGAGCGTATTGTCGACGTCGAACAACGCAGCGACGGACCCCTGTGCCCGTTGTTCAACGACATCATCGAGCGTGGAAGTGAGGCTGTGGTGAGTTTGCACAACGTTGGAGGGTCCGGTCAGCATGAGCGGCCCGATTCTACCGGAGCGTCCATTGATTGACAAGGATTTTGGCCCACTTCTATAATGCGGCTCCCTCTAGTTAATCGCTCGTCGTTCGTGAAGCGTGAAACGTCCGAATCCGGAAACGAACGACGCTTCACGAGATACGCTTCACGTTTGACGCCTCACGGATTCGGTTGCCGAAGTGGTGAAATGGCAGACACGCACGTTTGAGGGGCGTGTGGCGCAAGCCGTGCGGGTTCAAGTCCCGCCTTCGGCACCAAATCAAATATCCTCGATCCCCCCTGTTGAACAAGACAGGCTGGCGGACTTTTTCAGCACCCTGCTAGACTTTTAACGGCCTTCCATAGCACACTGTCGTCCTCCCAAGTGACCGTGCAGAACCAACCAGCTGGGGTGGGCACACATGCGGTTCTTGCAACCCGGTCTGCACCAGACATGCAAGCTGCCATTGCGCCCGCTGGAATACTTCAGCGAACTTTCAGGCATCCAGAATCGAGACGCTCTCTCGACCCAGCACTCTAAAGACTCCTCAACACATTATGTGACGGCGCATCCCCGATCGCGCCGTCGTTACCTGTACTCAGCCAGCTCACGTGGCCATTGCACGTGGCAAGGAGTTGCATCATGAGCAGTACCGATCATCTGTCGGAACTCGAATCCCTGCGATCGCAGGTGGCAGACCTCACGCGCGCACTTGCCGAGCGAGACCACTCGATGCAGGATCTGCGTGAACAATCCCAACTCTTGCGCACCATCATCGAAGGCACAGCGGCCGAGACAGGGGATGAGTTCTTCTCCTCGTTCGTCAAACACTTGACCTCGACGTTGCATGTGCAATATGCGGTGATCGGTGAAGTGCTTGAAGGCCGGCTCAAGAAGATCCGCACGCTGGCGGTGTCGGCCGGCGGAATCCTCGCCGACAACTTCGAATATGAACTCGCCCATACGCCCTGTGCCACCGCCCTGACACAGACCTTCGCCTGGTTCGACCAGGATGTCCAGGCAACGTTTCCTCAGTGCCAGCGGTTGGCAGACCTCGGAGCCGAGAGCTATTGCGCTGTGCCGCTCCGGACGAAAAGCGGAACAGTCATTGGATTGCTCGTCGTGATGGATACAAAGCCGTTAGAACACAGTGACCATCTGCAGTCCCTGCTGGGAGTCTTTGCCCCGCACATTGCCGCAGAGTTCGAGCGGAGGCGAGCTGAACAGGAACGTGCCCAGGCCCTGGCCGATTTAAACAATGCCATGGAGACGGTCCCTGATGTCATGTTCACTCTCGACACCCAAGGCAACATGGTGAAATGGAATCGTCGTGTCGTAGAAGTCACGGGATACAGCCCGGATGAATTGTTGAACAAGCCTGCCTTGTCCTTCGTGCCTCCGGAAGAACAGATCCGCACCGCAGCCGCAATCCAGAAGGTCTTCATGGAAGGGTACGCCGAACTTGAAGGTCAGATGCTCACCAAAGACCTCAGTACCATTCCCTATCACTGGACCGGCGCGGCGCTGAAAGATTCCGATGGCCGGATCATTGGCATCATCGGTGTCGGTCGGGATGTCTCCGAGAAGAAACGCGCTGAAGTGGAACTCCAGCGCCAACGGCGCCATCTTGTCGAGGCGCAGGCCCTGGCCCATCTGGGGAGCTGGGAGTGGGAACTCGACTCCGGCGAAGTGCAGTGGTCGGACGAACAGTATCGTATCTTCGGCCACGAGCCAGGGGCCATCGCGGTCACAGACGACACGTTCTTGACCTCGCTACACCCGGACGACAACGATCGAGCCCTCGCAGCCATCAACGACGCGCTTCTCGGAAATCGCCCCACCGATGTGGAATGCCGCATCGTCCGTCCGGACGGCACAGTACGGTTCATCCATGTGCGCGGCGACGTCCATCGGGATGCGACCGGACACCCGCTCAGCATGGCTGGAACCGTCCTTGACATTACCGAACGGAAGCAGACCGAAGAAGCGCTCCGCATCAGCGAAGAACGGTGGCAGCTCGCGGCACGAGGGAGTAACGACGGAATCTGGGACTGGAACGTCCGAACCGGTGCGGTGTACTTCTCTGTGCGCTGGAAGGCCATGCGAGGGTATGAAGAGTCCGAGCTGGCAAACTCGATCAGCGAATGGCAGAGTCGCATTCATCCCGACGACCTCGAACGAGTCCTGCATTGCATCGATCAGTACCTGGCCAAGCAACGTCCCGAATATTGCGAGGAATATCGTGTCGAGCGAAAAGATGGGTCCTACATGTGGGTCCTTGACCGAGGGATGGCTCTCTGGGCTGATGACGGAACGCCGCTCCGCATGGCCGGCTCGGAAACCGATATCACCGAGCGCAAGCGGGCCTATTCGCTGCTTATGGCTGTCATCAACTCCACAGCAGATGGCCTGCTGGCAGTCGACCGTGAAGGGAAAGTGACTATCGCGAACAAGCGGTTCTTAGAACTGTGGCGGATTCCGAAAGCTCTCTTGGATCGCGGAGACGACGCGGCACTGCTGGACTTAGTGCTGGAGCAACTCCAAGAACCGGAAGCGTTCCTGCGCAGGGTGCGGGAGCTGTATGCGCATCCGGAGCAGGAAAGTTTGGATATGCTGACATTCAAGGACGGACGTGTGTTGGAGCGCTATTCGCGGGCACAAGTCCTGAAGGAGGAGGAGGAGGAGGAGGAGGAGGAGATTGTCGGCCGGGTCTGGAGTTTCCGCGATTTTACCGTTCGCCTGCGGACGGAAGAAGCCTTGCGCGCGAGTGAAGAACGTTTCGCGCTGGCCTTAGAGGGATCGAGCGATATCTTCTGGGATGCCAGTCGGCTTCCCGGCGAGCCCTGGTATGCCCCACAGACACCGGTCTGGTGGTCGCCGCGGATCAGGAAACTGCTGGGATTGCAAGAGTCAGAGTCGTTCGAGACGTTCGAGCAATGGGCGGTAAGACTTCATCCCGATGATAAGGATCGCGTGTTTGGCCAACTAGCGGCGCACATTGAGCATCGAGTCCCGTACGATGCCGAATACCGGCTGCGCACCAATCGAGGCGACTATCTCTGGATTCGCGAGCGCGGGCAGGCGATCTGGGATGAGCAGGGAGAGCCCTGTCGAATGTCCGGCTCATGCCAAGACATCACCGAGCGGAAACAGGGGCAAGATGCACTTGTCCAGAGCGAGCGCCAGTTGCGAACCGTCCTCGATGCGCTTCCCGTGGGGGTCTGGTTTACCGATCGATCGGGCAAGCCGCTCTTCGGAAACCCGGCTGCGAAGGAGATTTGGTCGAACATCAAACAGATTGGGTTACAGACCCCCGACAACCAGTCGAGTTGGTGGGAGACCATCAAACCAGCCAACGAGCCACATCGCTGGGCCTTGAGCCGTACGCTCACGACAGGCGTCCCTTCGCTGAACGAAACCCTCGACTTCGAATGCCTCGATGGGACGAAGAAGGTCATTCGCAATTCGACCGTTCCGGTCCAGGATGAGGCCGGGAATATCCTTGGCGCCATCGTGCTGAACGAAGACATCACCATGTTGCGGCAGGCCCAGACAGCGCTCCAGCTGACCCAATTCTCCGTTGACCATGCGATTGAAGGATTCTTCTGGATTGGGCCTGACGCCAGGATTTTTCATGTAAACGATTCGGCATGCCGGATGTTGGAATATACCCGCGAAGAACTAACGACTATGACCGTGCACGACATCGACCCGAATTTTCCTCCGGAGGTCTGGCCGGCTCATTGGGAAGAGTTGAAGGAGAAAGGATCCTTGACGTTCGAGTCGAAACATTGGTCGAGGACCGGCCGCGTTCTGGACACAGAGGTCACCGTCAATTATCTGCAGTACGAGGGGAGAGAATACAACTGCGCCATCATGCGGGATATCGCAGAGCGCAAACGGGCGGAGCAAGAACAACACCGGCTCATCGAGGAGCTGACCCGATCGCAACAACACTTTCAAACCCTCTTCAACTGGACTCCCTCCGCTGTCGGGATCAGTACTGTGGCGGAAGGTCAGTTTTGTGATGTGAATGAGGGGTTTAGCCGGCTGACCGGGTACGCGCGAGAGGAAGTGATTGGTCGTACGACTTTAGAATTGGGGCTGTGGGCTGATCCATTGGAACGCGCGACTGTGCTTCGGGAAATTCGGGAACGGGGCTACCTGCACAATCGGGAAGGGCTGCTCCGGACCAAGTCCGGAGAGATTCGCTCTCTCATGGTCTCCATCGATTCGATCCAACTCGGGTCTACTCCCTGCCTGATCTATCTGGGCCATGACATCACCGAGCGCAAACGGGCCGAGCATGAGTCGCACGAGCGGGCCCAACAGGCTCTGGTGATGCAGAGCACGCTCCTCGAACTCGCCCATCTCGACGGTGCGAAGCCCGCGTTTTCTGATGTGATCCCACATGTGACCAAGCTCGTGGTGGAGGCGCTCGTGGTAGCACGCGTCAGCGTCTGGCTAATGTCTGAGGACCGGACCGAGTTGGTCTGCGAGGATCTGTACGAACGTTCGGAAGACGCCCATTCTGCTGGCACCAGGCTCACCGCTCGGAATCACCCACGCTATTTTGCCGCGCTCGAGGACAGCCTGGTGGTAGCTGCGTCCGACGCGCGCATCGACCCGCGCACGAGCGAGCTTGCCGAGGGCTATCTGCTCCCGCTAGGGATTACCTCCATGATGGTCGTGCCGATTCATCGTCAAGGCAAACTCATCGGGGTGCTGTGCCATGAACATGTCGGGTCGCCCAGGGAATGGAACCCTGAGGTCCAGAGCTTTGGTGCGTCCGTCGGTGAGTCGGTTGCGCGCATGCTGGAAGCGGCTAAGCGCAAACGGGCAGAAGAGGAGCTACGGAATTCCCACGACTTTCTCCGACAGGTGATCGACATCGATCCTAATTTCATCTTCGCCAAGGATCAGGATGGGCGATTCACGTTAGTCAACAAAGCGGTCGCCGATGCGTACGGGACGACGGTGGACGAGCTGATTGGCAAGACTGATGCCGACTTCAATCCGAACCAGAAGGAGGTGGAGTTTTTCCGTCGGAAGGATTTGGAGGTGATGGATTCGCTCCAGGATCTCTTCATCCCCGAAGAAGTCATCACGGACTCCAAGGGGAGAACCCGCTGGCTTCAGACTGTGAAGCGGCCGATTTTCGACAAGCAAGGCCGCGCCACGATGGTGCTCGGTGCGGCGTCCGACATCACAGACCGCAAACGCATGGAAGAGACTTTACATCAGCGAGAGCGTGACCTGCGCGCCGCGATCGAGGAACGCGAACGGATCAGCCAAGATCTACATGATGGCATCTTACAGTCGCTCTTTGCCGTGGGCCTCGCCCTCGAAACGACCAAATTGATGATGTCTCCATGGAAACGCAAGACGTCCGGCCCGCCAATCGATCAGGCCATTGATCAATTGAATCGTGTCATGCACGAGATCCGGAACTTCATCGCGAGGCTGGGCTCCGACCTGCTCCAGGGGAAGGACTTGCTGACGGCGCTGCAGCACATGCTGGCATCGCTGACGGAGAACCAGGCCACGCGTGTGCACCTCGCGGTCGAGGACCGTGCCGCGAAGGCCGTATCGGTTGAACAGTCCCTGCACCTGTTCCTCGTCATCCAGGAAGCGGTGAGTAATTGTATCCAGCACGGCCGCGCGCAAGAGGCCAGGGTGTCGCTCAAGATGCTGAAGCAGGGTGTCCGGCTGAGCATTCGCGACAACGGTCGTGGATTCAACCCGGACACTGCCAAGTGGCCCGGGCATGGGTTGGGTAATATGGCCGCCCGTGCGCAGAAGATCGGAGGGCGGTTCACCATCTTGTCAAAGGTGAATGAGGGAACACGCGTCGTACTCGACTTGCCGAAAGAGGCCTCCTCTGTCTCCCGCTAGGGCCAAGCCGATTCGCCTGCTCTTGGTCGACAATCACGAAGTGGTCCTAGTCGGCCTGCGCACCGTCTTACACAACAAGCGGGGCGTTACCGTCGTCGGCGAGGTAGGATCCAAAGCCGCCGCGGTGCGAGCGGTCACACAACTTCGACCGGACCTTGTCCTGATGGATGTCCGACTCCCGGATGGCTCCGGGGTTGAGGCCTGTCGTGCTATTCTCGCCAGTCATCCCACGACGCGAATTATCTTTCTCACCTCGTATGCCGAGGATGAGACCGCCCTGGCGGCTGTGCTGGCCGGCGCACAGGGATACGTCCTCAAGAATATCGACTCCAGCCTGCTGATTCGATCGATTCGTGTCGTCTCCAACGGTCAATCGCTTCTCAATCCGGCCCTCACCCAACGGCGCTGAATGGGGTTAAAGCCGGGCCTGCTCAAGCCGGCCCGGTGCGAAAACGATCCCTTTCCCCTCAGGAAGAGCGCGTCCTGGTGTTGGTGGCGGAAGGATTGACCAACTAGGAAATTGCAACCACGATGCAGCTCAGCGATAAGACGGTCAAGAACTATCTCACCAACATGTTCCAAAAACTGCACATCTCGCGACGCACACAAGCTGCCACCTTCTTCGTCAAGCGTCAGGCCTGACGGGGCGCCGGCCCCACAGAGCGTGAATCGTGAAACGTATCTCGTGAATGAGTTTCAGGTTTCGAGTTTCTAGTTTCAAGTTGTTGGCGAACTAGAAACTTGCAACGTGAAACTTGAAACCCGAACGAGAAACCAGAAACTCCAAGCCCGAAACCGAGAGAGCCAAATGCCCCTATCCACACCTTCACGTCGCTGTCGTTATGGCATCGGCACCGACGATGACGAATTGTTTATTTACCCATTCACCAGGGAGATGATACAGTTCGGCATTCTTTTCTAACAGGATGCTGAAAAAGTCCGCCAGCGTTATCGGAAGGTTAAGGCTGAGGCCAAGGCTGAGATGAAGAAAGTCAGGTCTTCGCTCAACCTTGACCTCGACCTCAGCCTGTCTAGCTTGTCTCGCGCGGGGTCCTGAGGTTCGGAGTCTTTCACCGAAGCCGAGGTATAGCCCACATTATTCATGAACACTTCTGCTGCAATCGCCGATCCGCTGCTACGACAAGCCTTCGGCCGGCGGGCTCGCCCCTTGGACCCTCACCGTACTGTTGGGGACTGGCGCCCTTCTTCTTGGCGACTGTCCCCGTTCTGGAAGCGGGACAGGCACCGCCGCAGATGTCGGAGCCAGTCCCCTGGGCTCCGCGCGCCGGTCTCGGCCCCTCTCCCTGACCCTCCCCCATACTATGGGGGAGGGTCAGGGAGAGGGGCCGAACCGTCATGAATAATGGGGGCTAAGATGTCATCTATTCTTGTCGTCGATGACGAAGACCAAATCCGCCAATTGATTCGCGAAACATTGGAGCAGTCCGGCTATCACGTCACGGAAGCGCGTGATGGAAAGGAGGCCCTCCAGCAGTATCGGCTGGCCCCAGCCGACGTGGTCATTATGGACATTCTCATGCCCGATCAGGATGGCCTGGAGACCACCGCCACGTTGCGGCGGGAATTCCCGAACGTGAAAGTCATCGCAATCACCGGCGGCAGTGACATGAGTGGTATTCTCAATTTTCTCGACGTCGCCAAAATGTTGGGCGCCCACAACACGCTTCAGAAGCCCTTTGAGATGAAGACCCTCCTTGACACGGTCCAAGCCGAGCTACAAGGATAGCCCGCCCGCGGCGCTCTCAAGAACCGTGAAAAGTAAGACGTGAAACGTGAAACGTAGGACTGCCGAGGGTATTCCCTCCGAAACGTTTCACGTTTCACGTTTCACGGATTGCTGGTGGAGAGGGGGCAAGCTTGACCATCAGTCAGAGAATCGCTAAGGTGGGTTAAGAGCCATGAGCCAGAGAGCCGTGGGAGAAGGGCCTGCGCGAATATGCCTCGTCTCAGCAAAGGAACACAATCACGGCGGCGAGGAACGGATCGTCCGCATCCCTTGGTCGGGGTGTTGGGCGGAAGCAAATCCGATTTCCCGATCTTAGAAAAAGCCGCTGCGATTCTGACGGATCTCGGGATTCCACACGAATTGATAGTCGTTTCCGCGCACCGGACTCCGGATCGCTTGTTCGCCTACGCAGAACAAGCTCCCGGCCGGGGGATCGAAGTCATTATTGCCGGCGCCGGCGGGGCGGCCCATCTTCCAGGGATGCTGGCTGCGAAGACGCATCTGCCGGTCATCGGGGTCCCGATCCCGACGGAGAATCTTCGTGGACTCGATTCGCTCCTCTCCATCGTGCAAATGCCAAGAGGGATTCCCGTTGCTACGGTGGCCATCGGAGGGGCAGAGAATGCCGGTTTGCTTGCGGCGCAAATCCTGGCGGGCCGGTATCCAGCGATTGCCGCTCGCGTGAAGTTATTCCGCCACACACAGACGGACAGCGTGCTCCAGTCTCCTGAAGCGAAGGGCCTGGTGACCGGAACGAAAGGTCCCGGCCGTCCGAGTCGCCGATCGTGAAGGCAGTCGTTATTGAGCCAGGCTCTGTCCTGGGCGTCCTGGGCGGTGGACAATTGGGCGCCATGTTCACCATGGCGGCATGCCGTCTCGGGTATCACGTCGCCGTTTGGGATCCAGATCCAGAGGCGCCGGCTCATCGTGTTGCCACGCACAGCTTTCCCGCTCCGTTCACCGACCAGCACAGTCTTGCGCGCTTCGCCGACCTGGTCGGCGTTGTGACTTATGAATGGGAAAATATCCCGGCGGAGCTCTGTCGAGCGTTGGAGCAGCGGAGGCCGGTTCGTCCGTCGAGCGCCGTCCTGAGCGTGATTCAGGATCGCCTCGAACAAAAGGGGTTCTTGGCCTCCAACGGATTTCCCGTTCCCCCCTTCGCCAGCCTGACCGCTCCCGATCAATTGGCGACGACTGTCCGACAGGTCGGCTATCCCGCCCTCTGTAAGACGGCAACGGCCGGTTATGACGGCAAGGGACAGTGGAGAATCCCCCGGGAGTCCGATGTTGGGGAGGTGGAACGAGCATTATCGGAATCCGCTCGCCCTGGCATGCGATGGATCGTGGAGTCCTTGGTGCCGTTTGAACGGGAACTCTCGATCCTGGTCGTCCGTGGAGCCGACGGACAGAGTTGCAGCTACCCCTTGGCTGAGAATGAACATGAAGAGGGGATTCTGCGAACCACCATGGTGCCGGCCCCAGGGTCTTCAGTTGTAGCCGAACGGGCGGCCGCTCTTGGGCGTCAAGTCGTGGATCGTCTGGAAGGGGTCGGGGTATTTTGCCTCGAATTGTTTCAGCTGCCCAGCGGGGAACTTCTCATCAACGAGATTGCCCCGCGGCCCCACAACTCAGGCCATTACACGCTCGATGCTTGCAGCGTGTCCCAGTTTGAGCAACAGGTTCGTGCCACCAGCGGGATGCCGCTTGGTGAAGTGCGTCTGCTGAGCCCAGCCGTCATGGTGAATCTCATTGGGGACGATGTCGCAATCTTTATGAAGAAGGGCGCAGGCTATCGAACCCTGCTGGACATTCCTGGTGCGGTACTCCATCTCTACGGCAAGCGTGCGATTCGACCCCGTCGCAAGATGGGACATGTCACGTTCCTTGGGGAGACGCTCAGTTTCGCCCTCGATCATGCCAAGCAATTTCGTGACAGCCTGGCGAACGGAGCCACCCTGTCTGCATAACCTGCGCTCTTGCGCGTTAATCGACAGTAACCGTAATGGTCAATGTTTAATGTTGAATGTTCAATTGAACATCGAGAATTGTGCATTGATCATTCCTTGGAAACACGAGGAAAGCACCCCCTCCCTCACCCTCCCCCATATTATGGGGGAGGGATGGGTGGGGGACCGACGAACCGTCATGAATATTGCAGGCCTGGCAAATCCAATCTGTGAGCCGTTTTTTGACCATCCCGCATCGTTCTATTTTGTGACTTGCTGTAGGGGGATGGATCAAACGGTTCAGCTCCTCAGGGCATAGCCTACTGGAAAAACATGGTTCCGCCCTGTTTGGGTATCGGTACAGGACTTGCTCCCCTCCTATCGGGTTGCTGAAAAACCATTTCGGCACAGCAGAACTTCGATAGCCGACACGTCTGGGACAGGGGGAGAACACCCCGCAGAATGCTCAAAAAGTTCGTCCAGCTAGGCCGCAGCGAGTTGGGGACTGGCTCCGCCGAAGGCGATGCCTGTCCCGCTCCCAGGACGGGGACAGGCGCAAGGAAGAAGGGCGCCAGTCCCCCACGATGCGAAAACGCTGCTTGGTGAAAGGTGCGTCTTGGCGCACCGGGGTTGGGCGGGTGAGAACAGAGGCTTTTTAGCATTCTGCTGGTCTTCGGTCGCCCGAACAGGAGATCATACAGATGAGCAGTCTTGCCTTCTCCTCTGAGAGTCTTGTCGAGTCGTCTTCCGCAGATTCATATCACGAGAGTGCGATTTCGCGTCCACGATATATTGTGCTTCAGTCGTTGGTCGGCGTCATGTTGGCCTACCAGTTGTTGTCTGGAGCGGAGCTGATCGCAAGCCGCCCAACGACCGGGGTGATCGTCGTTGGGTTGGTGGCAATGGTCCTCTGCCTGTGGTATGCGCCGACCTCGATCCTACAGGCCGCCTGGTTCAGCGGGACCGTGATCGGGATCGATACGGTTCTCGTGACTGCAACAATCTATCTTTCGGGTAATGCTCGGTCGGAACTCTATCTGTCGTACTTCATCCTCATGCTCATTGCCGCCTCGGTGCGCCGCCTCTCCCATGTGATTGGCTTATCTCTGTTGCTCTGTGCCGGGTATGGCGTCATCCTCTATCAGGGGGTTGTACAAACTGGTTCTTTATCGCCCGGGCATCTGCTGGGATTGCCGGTTCTGTTGGTGATGGCGACGTTCTACGGGCTTGCGCTGCAAACGATCGGGGCCGAACGGCAACAAAAAACACTATTGCTGGGGAGTATCGAGGTTCTGAAAGAGACTGAGCAGGCCTTGCAAGCGTCGCGCGATCAGTTGGAGGTTCGTATCAAGGGCCTCAAGGGCGATCTCTCACGGGCGAATGAGCATGTCAGGCAGGAGAAGAAGGAGCGAGAAGGCATCGAGCAGCAATTGCGTGAGGCGCTGAAGATGGAAGCGACCGGTCGGATCGCCGGGGGGATTGCCAACGAACTCAGCCATCTCGTTTCGGTGATCGGGAGGCAGACGGGTGTGGTCCTATCTCGCCTCAAGCCGGACGACCCACTCTATGGGCCGGTCGATGACATATTTCGAAGCGGGGGGCAGGCCGCAGCCGTGACCGCTCAATTGGCCGGGTTGGGCCTCCACGAAGGTCACATCCGACAGGTGCTTTCGGTCAAAGCCGTGCTGGAGGAGATTCGTGGAGTGATGAGAGGGCTGCTGCCCGTCTCCATCGATCTAAGCATGGTCATTGAAGATGCGCCGATGGATGTCGAGGTCGATCGTGAAGGATTCGAACAAGTCCTGCTTCAACTTGCGGTGAATGCGCGGGATGCCATGCCAAATGGTGGCCGGCTCCTGATTGAAGCGAAGCAGGCGTTCCCTGGGCATCTACCCAAGGTGCTGATTCAAGTGACCGATACTGGAAGCGGGATGAGCCGAGAGACCCAGTCGCACATGTTCGAACCCTTCTTTTCCACAAAGGAAATGAATGTGGGACTCGGACTCACCGCGGTCTATGGCATTGTGAAACAAAGTGCGGGCCACGTCGATGTCACCAGCCGTCCCGGCGAAGGCACGGTGGTGCGGGTGTCGCTTCCCCTTGTACGAGAGGGCCGACCTCCTGCTCCATCAATCCCGGCACACCTCGCAGCCAAAGGCCAGGAAACGGTTCTGTTGGTGGAACCGAATGAAATCGACCGTAAGCTCGCGCTCTCTACGTTGTTGCGGCATCGCTATCGAGTCTTGGAGGCGAGCTCGTCCGTTGAAGCGTTGCTGCTCACGCAGCAACATCCTGGAGCCGTCCATGTGGCCGTGAGCGATCTCATGATGCCGGAGATCAGTGGGCGTGATTTAGCCAGACGGTTGTTGAAGCATCACCCGATGATGCAGCCGCTCTTTGTCTCTGGGTATGACGACGAGACGATGGTGTCTCATCGCCTCAACCCGCGGTATCTCTTAAGACGTCCCTATCGACAAGCCGGGCTGGTGGAAAAAGTGCGTGAGCTGCTGGATGCGTGAGCACCGGATGGTCTGTCTGGTCTATCTGGTTGATCTGGTCTGTCTGGGGTTAACCAGACAAACAAGACAGACCAGAAAGACGAGATAGACTGGGTTAGTCGCCTCTGCGGCTTGGTGCCAAGAAGGGCACATCCGGGCGTTTGAACAGACCAACCAGTACCATCCCAGCGAGAAACCCGCCGATATGGGCGAAGAATGCTACGCCTCCGCCCGTACTGCCGATGCTCATCCCCCCGCTCAACAATTGCATTACGAACCACATGCCGAGGACGATACCCGCTGCCACCCTCGTTGCGCCTAGGCCGGGCATCATAACCAGCACGCGGGCTCGTGGAAACAACAGCACATAGGCGCCTAAGACACCGGAAATAGCGCCGCTTGCTCCGACCATGGGAACAGACGAGGATGGATCGGTCAGGGCATGGCTCAAGGCGGCCAGAATTCCGCATGTGAGGTAGAACACGACATACTTCGAATGCCCCATGACGTCTTCGATGTTGTTGCCAAAGACCCAGAGGTACAGCATATTCCCGATGAGGTGCATCCAGCCGCCGTGGAGGAACATGCTTGTGATCAACGTGGCGTAAGCGGGAATGGCGACACCCATCTCAGGGAGGTCGGCCTCCCCGAACACGAGGGCCGGGATTGCCCCGTACTGAAAGACGAACGTGTCTCCTGAGCCGGCGGGAAGGCTTGCCTGGTAGAAAAAGACGAGGACGCAGGCCACGATCCAAGCAATTGTGACGACCGGCGTCCGCTCGGTCGGGTTGTCGTCATGCAGAGGGATCATGGCAAGTATAAAGACCGTTATTTGGTTTGTTTCGTTTGTCTGGTTTGTCTGGTTTTTGGTTAAACCGGACTAACCAGATGAACCAAATCAACCAAATGAACCAAACAAACCAGCTCAACCAGAAGGCCTGCGACGGTCGGTGACCGATCGAGGGAGTGCCGGGTCATCCGGCAAGGAGCCATCAGGTCCAAGGCCGACTGAAAACCCTGCGGCGTGCGTATGGCCTCCACCGCCGAAAGACGCGGCGATGGCCCCCACGTCGGCCCCATCCTCTCGCGAGCGCATGCTGTAATAGCGACGCCCATCGCGATCGTGCCACATGATGCAAAATGGATGCTCCACGGAGAGGCGTTCGCCGATCTGACTCGTCAAGACCGCGCTGTGGACCGATGGAACGACGGCTCCCTGAAAGTCGACTAACATCGCTTGCGCAGCAAGTTTGCTCACGAGCTCGCTTTCATAACGCAAGATGGCCCGGCCTTCCTGTTCCAACTCCTTCTGCTTGAAGTGACTCCAGAGATGATAATCGAATGGATATGAGGCAACGGCCGCATTAATTTCCCGACTGGAGGGGAGCGCCCAAGTCCAGAGGTCTTTGTCTTGGATATAGTCGAGGAGCCACGGCGTCGGCTGATCGTGTGCCCATTCCCAGGCCAGGACCGCTCCGGACTTCTTCATGTCGAAGCAGGCATAGGGAAGGCCGGCGAGGGCTTTCTCTGCGGTGATGTGATGATCGAGCACGAGGAGCGCCTGTGTCTGAGCAGCCATGGTTTCCAGCGTCTCGCGGGCATAGCTGAAATCCACGATGACGACTCGTTGGTCCTGTAGCCCTGTGGGAGGAGGATTCCCGTGTTTGACGGGAATGAACCGAGCCGCTGGAAATTGAGTCCAGATCGCCCAAGCGGCGCCGAATCCATCGGCACATTCGGCGTGATAGAGCACGACGGTGGGGGGCTCAGTGAATAGATGTTGTGTGCGGGAACCAGCCATCGTCGCGGAGCATACCATGATGCTGCTTCGAGACTAAAGCGTCTTCGTGTGGAAGGATTATCCCTATTATTATGACGGTTCGTCGCGAAAGCGTGTCAACGGGCCAGGCCAGGGGCGCGAGGCTAGTGGCTAGAGGGAAGAGCCGTGCCAGGGGACTGGCTCCGCCGTCTGCGGCGGTGCCTGTCCCGCTCATCCGTCCAGCCGCGTATCCGCGCTTGCAACAGAAGCTTCATGAATAATGCGGGCTGGCCCCTTGCCTCTCGCCCAAACATTGGCGATTGGAGCAGAAACATTAATGAATAATGCTGGTTAGAGGGCGTTGAGATGGTCGATCAGTTGACGCAACCGACTTGCGCTCAGGCGGTTGGAGGTAAAGGCCAACCGAGGCAAATCCTTTAGGTCCAGTTCGTCGAGTTCTTCGGGGAGCGGCCCGCGCAATTCGAAGGTGCCCTCGGATAACAGGTCGCCAAACGTTTCATGAAGGCCGGCCACCTGTTCCGGGGATATGCGTGTTTTCAGCCGCATGGCCAAGAGCCGGCCCACATATCGAATCGAATGGAATCGGCGGTAAAAGTTCCTGATCTCATCGATCGCGTCGTCCACAGACGTGGTAATTTTGAACAGGCTGAGATCTTCAGGGTTGATCAGTTGACGGGCCAAGAGTTGGCGTGTGACGAAGGCGTACCAGTCGTCCCAATAGTCGCAGCCGGGAGCCTGGAGACACACGATCGGCTGTGGATCGCTCTTGCCGGTTTGGGCGAGGGTCAAAATTTCAAAACCCTCATCATGCGTCCCGAAACCGCCAGGGAATAGTGCAATGGCGTTGGCTTCTTTCTGGAAGATTAATTTGCGGGTAAAGAAGTATTTGAACGTGACGAGCTTGGGGTCATCGGCGATCGTGGCATTCGGACCCTGTTCGAAGGGCAGCATGATATTGACCCCGAAGCTGTTCTCGCGTCCGGCGCCCTCCTGGCACGCGCGCATGATCCCGTCGGCTCCCCCGGTAATGACCATGAACCCTTCCCCGACGATCCGACGGGAAAACTGGAAGGCCATCTGGTAGTTCGGATCATCCGAGACGGTGCGGGCCGAACCGAAGATGCTGATCTTGCGCCGATCGCGATAGTCATGAAAGACGCGGAAGGCGTGACGCAGTTCTTTTACGGCGCGGTTGACGATCTTGAGGTCCAGGACGTCTAGATGAGAATCGTGGAGCCGAAGCGTCCCGGCCAGGAGTTCCTTCATGATCGCGGCTTGCAGGTCGTCTTCCGGACTGTCAAGCAGGAGGCGAATTTGACTGAGCAACTCCTCGTTCGAGGGGAGGGGACGGGAACGGGCCTGGGAAGTCTTCATTTGGTTATCCATGTGTAGTTATGGTTTATCATCCGAGGGATGAAAAAATTCTATCAGCTGATCGCCTGTTGGTCAAAAGAACGGAGCATATGTGTGAGGCTAGGAGCGATTGGGTGAGGGAGGCATGGTTTGAAGTGCCCAGGCCCTGATACGTGCGAGATCGGTCGATGAGAGGTCAGTGAACTGAATGTCGACATGCCAGGTGCGGCTCCTGCTTGATGGCTCACTGGGCTCCGCCCCCGGACCCCTGCTGGTCAGGACCGTTCCATGAATGGTTAAGGGAGTATTTTGACCAGGAATGGAAAATGCCAGTACGACGTTCGTTCCTGTCAGGATCTTCGCGGTTGATTCGACCAACGCTCCGACATGGCTCAGTTGGGTAATCATGGCATTATAGTTGAGCCCTTGCGCCCAGGCTCGTCCGATCACACTCACGACGACGGGGATCTTCGTGCCGCATCGGGGGGGCGTAAGCATCAGGTTTTGTGCGCTGAGCACCCCAACCGGTTGGTTTTGTTTGGTGACAATCAAGAGAGAGGCACCTGTCTCCATCATGAGTGTCGAGGCCTCTGCCAAGGCCTCATCGTACTCGATGAACTGCACCGGGCGTGTCATGATCGTCCGGACTTCGATGTCGTGCGGTTCGAGCCCCTGAGCGACGACTTTCTTCACAATGTCGGTC
>Ga0247727_10006255_pt1 | contig 23528 bp, 36 predicted proteins | sample WisWelCaveWW1625_FD_202498 | JGI IMG/M metagenome (GOLD analysis project Ga0247727, IMG submission 202498) | Biofilm microbial communities from Wishing Well Cave, Virginia, United States - WW16-25 | ecosystem: Environmental > Aquatic > Deep subsurface > Groundwater > Cave microbial mat | place...
ATTTTTACTGGTTTTTGAAGGAATGCGAATGGCGCTTCAATGGGGGCAGCCATCAACAGCTTCTCAAGCAGCTAAAACATTGGTATAAACATACCAAGCATTAGGGCTTAGCTACGACAGCCCCAAACAATATTTTTGGACCTAGTTTGTGCCGGGAAACAAATCCGCGCCGCCGAACCCACGGCGGGGTGGCAGGGCAGATCGAGGGAAAGATTCGCCCGGAACCGAATTAACGACGATGCGGACCGCTTTCATTTCAATGGTGCTGTGAATGGCGGTGGCAAAAGCGGCTTTGAATTCCGTCATGCATTCCTGCAAGGCTGCGTCCGAAGCGCCACGGAATGTCGTCGCCAGCCTTTTTGTCTTCTGCAGCCATGCGGATGGGGGAGCTTCTACCCCGGCACCGTCATGCAGAGGCCTGGCGTTGACGTCGCGAATGATCCGGCCAAGCGTTTCATCAAAAACCCGCTGAAATTCCGGTCGGGTTTCGTCATTCAGGGCCGGGCTGCTAAAAGTGCATGTATAACGAAAATGTTGCATGTTTTCTTTAAATACCCTTATTTACTGGCATTTCCGGCACTCTAATGGTATTTTCCAGAATAATAAAGGAGATTTTATGGGATGGTGCGGTCAGACCCGTGGCGCCTGCGACCGATTGCCCGACGGCCAATGAACACCCACCTTCCGGCCAGCAACAACCTCAGAAAGAACCCCGCCGCAAAATGCCGGGTGTACTCTATACGCGCAAAGGTGAAGTTGTTCCGGCTGAACCGCCTCAATCCACACTGGATGTCGTGGCGAATTAATTTCCCTTCCTCTGCTCCGTACAGAGGAACCCTTTATAGATTGTTTCATAACCAACCACCCCGACGATATCGGTTGTTTTTTTCGGCACATCCGCGAATCCTTTCACAAATATTTCGGCGACAGCTAATGGCTCGGTGTCATTGCTCACGCACATCGTCTGCGTGGGATTCAGGTTTTTATACAAGCGATCGATTTGTTTTTTGCAAGCCTTGGACGGTGTGACGCGGTTTTTCTGCAGATGCGCAATGGAATGCAGCCCGGCGATGTAGCCGGAAATTTCGGCCCCGCAGCGTGTGCCTGAAAACTCGGCGGTATCACCCGCTGAATCCGCAATATCTTTTTTGCACTGGTCGTATTTGGCGCGCAGACTGACATTCTTGCGCGTACTCAGGAAATCGCCCGCCTTGATGTTCTGCAGCGCCGGGTTGATGACAAAGGCCGGGTTCTGAACGGGATAGCTTTTGGCCAAATCGCTGCAGAATTTCCCCGGCGTGATGATTTTGTTGAGTTCTTTATAAGCCGCGCGATTGAAGGGATCGGACTTGCCGCGCTTTTTCTCGAAATCGATCCAGCGCGTGACGGTCTGCACCGCGATATCCAGCATATAACCTGCCGTGTGTTCCTTCGGGTCGAGTTTGGGCAGGTTGACGCACATGCGGTTGTTGATGCGTTCATATTCTTTTTTCTTTTCCTCGGCACAAGGATCATCCGGGATGTTTTCGGTGATCGTGCCGCCGGAAACCACCAGCGCGCCTCCCGCGTATCCTTCCGCGAACGCGCCGCAGATGGTGGCCTGTAATTCGGTCAGGGTTTTGCTTTTTTCCAGCGCAACGCGGCAATCTTCATAGAAATAACCGACCGTTCCGGGTTTGTAATCAGCAGAAAAAGACGCCGGTGCAAAGACCGTCAGGGAAAATATTACAAAAAGGAAAAACCTAGCCAACGGCTTTGAGCCTGGGCGCAGCAGTGCCCGGTCTCATTTTCTCGCGAAGATAGTCGGCAACCTTGTCGATGGCGATACGCTCCTGCGACATCGTGTTGCGGTCGCGGACGGTGACGGTTTTATCCGTGATCGTATCGTTGTCGATGGTGAAACAGTACGGCGTACCGATTTCATCCTGGCGGGCGTAGCGCTTGCCGATATTCTGCTTGATATCGAGATCCACGGCGAACTCCTCGCGCAGCTCCAAATACAGTTTCTGGGCAATGGGCACGTGATCGTCTTTCGCCGTCAGGGGCAGAATGGCGGCCTTTTTCGGGGCCACGGAGGGGTGGAAATCCAGGTAAACGCCGGAGGGGCGCGAAGCATCGATTGTATAGGCCTCGCAGATCAGCGCCAGAACGCCGCGCGACAAACCTGCCGCGGGCTCGATCACGTGCGGCATGAATTTCTCGTTCGTCACCGGGTCCATATATTCCAGTTTCGTGCCGGAGAATTTTTGGTGCTGCGTCAGGTCGAAATCGCAGCGGTGCGCGATGCCTTCCAGCTCGCCATAACCCGGCGCGGTGAAGGGGAATTTATATTCGATGTCGGCGGTGCCGTAGCCGGCCTTGGCGTAGTGCGACAATTCATCGGCTTCGTGGTCGCGCATCTGCAAATTATCGCTGGAAAGACCAATGGAGCGCCAGAATTTCTGACGTTCTGCGAACCAGAAATCGCGCCATTTCTTGGCTTCGTTCGGGTGGCAGAACCATTCCATTTCCATCTGTTCGAATTCACGCGAACGGAAAATAAAATTGCGCGGTGTGACTTCGTTGCGGAAGGCTTTACCGATCTGGGCAATACCGAACGGCACGCGCACACGCGAGCTGTCGAGAACGTTTTTGAAATTGAGGAAAATACCCTGCGCGGTTTCAGGGCGCAGATAAGCCTTGTTCTCATCCCCCGCTGTCGCTCCGACGAAGGTATGGAACATCAGGTTGAATTGTTTGGATTCAGCAAGGTCCCCACCACAATTCGGGCACGGCGTCTGCAACCCGGTTTTTGCTTTTTGCTCTGTGGCCATATGTTCAAGCAACTGTGTAATACTTACAGGTTCCGAATAATCATTTTTCAGGTCCTCGGCCAACCATGACAAAGTAATCTCGGGTTTTCTAACCAGCGCTAGCCCGGGGGCTAATTTTTTTCCTTTGCGTTGCACCCATTGCAATGCCTTTGCGCTATCAAATTTTATAAACTGATCAAAATCTGTCGCTTCAAAAACTTCTGCAAAAGACTTAACCCATTCAGCTTCCTTAAGCATATCCCACACATGATCAGAACGAAAAAGCTTCTTACACTGACGGCATGTCTGCATTGGATCCGAAAACCCACCAACATGCCCCGACGCTTCCCATGCTTTTGGATTTTGTATGATGGAGGAATCGAGACCGACAATTTCCACCGGCGCGCCATCGGGGCCGAGCGGCGGCGTCATTACCATCGCCTTCCACCACAGATCGCGCAGATTGTTTTTCAGCTCGACGCCCAGCGGGCCGAAATCCCAGAAGCCGTTCAGGCCGCCGTAAATATCCGAGGCGGGAAAGATGAATCCACGGCGCTTGCAGAGCGCGACAATGTCTTTCATGTTCACGGTTGCGGGTTTCGGCTGTTCAGTCATTGGTTTTTCCTCGTTTTCAGGCGCTTATAATGACGTCCCCCCTTCCGGAAAACAAGAAGCGTGAGAACAGAAATCGCGCCTGGAAATATCTCCCTTGCTGTCCCATTATACAAGTAAACAATCCAGATTATTTCATTTATTAAAAGAATTATTATAATATAAATACACAATTAACTTAAAATTAACCAATATTTACTTGTATAGATTTCTATCTATAAAATATAGACTAAGTATTATAGAAAACAATATTTGATTTTTTTATATTTATACTGTATGGTTATTTTAAGAAAAAGAGTTAGAACAGAAAGGAGAAGCCAAATGGCACATGTAAACAACTGGAGTGGCGTACTTCCCGGCGGGGGCCGGGTTGAAAACCCCGAAAGGGCGGCACAAACCGCCAATTACAACCGGGAGGCCCAGCGACATATCATGCAGACGGCCTTCGCACAAAGTGCAGCCCCGACCCTCGGTCTGGGCTAATTTTTTGTTCTGAAACAGCGGGTTACGCCCAGAAATCCAGTGATTTTCTTGCATTTTCCGGGTGTTTCCCCTAAGGTGGGATTATGGTTTTAGTACGCGACTCAATTTCAGGCATCGAATCCGAAGTGGGCTTTGTTCGTCGAAGCAATATCAACGAGGTGAACAATCACCGCCGCCGGGCCATGGAAGAAACAGGCAGGAATCGTCATGAAGACGACGATTCACCAGAAAGCGGAGACGATCTGCTTCTGCTGGAGGACAAATGGGATTTCACCATTGCCCGTTCATTTGATAACCCGCGAGAAGATCTGGTCCCTGTCGAGCTTTCAAGCGGATCAACTTATTATTTCGACAGAGACGAGCTTCAAAAGGCTTTGGAAGCAAGTATGTCGCCTGACGAATTGCTCGCCCTGCGCCTCGAACGCAATTAATCCAGATTAGCGAATCAGAATTTTGCGCGTGCGTCCCTGGTTGCGGATCGCCAGCGAGAATCCCTGCTGGCCGGTCGTCTTCAGGGCCTTTTCGACATCGGCAACGGTCTTGATCGCTTGGCCGTTGATGTCGACGAGAATATCGCCCGGCACAAGAATGCGCGACGCCTGCGTCCCTTCGAAAATTTTCAGGACGACCACGCCCTCCTCTTCCTTGCCATACAGGCCCAGTTCCACTGCTACGGCCGGATTTATGTTAGCGATTGTCGTGCCGTTCAGAAGATGCGTGCCTTCGAGTTTGGTTTCCCGGCGCGGCGGATCGTCAGGCGCAGAAATCGCTTCGACTTCAAAGTTTTTCGTCTCGCCCTTGCGGATGGCTTCCATGCTGGCCTTGCCGCCAAGCGGGACTGTCGCCATACGGAATTTCATCTCGGGCGGATCATGAATTTCGCGCCCGTTCATTTTTACGACGACATCGCCGACCTGCAATCCTGCTTTCGCCAGCGGACTGAATTTATCGAGGGCGGTGATCAAAGCACCCATGGGACGCGGCAAGCCCAAGGATTCCGCGATGTCGCTGCTGACCTTCTGCGCCGTCACGCCCAGCCACGGCCGCACCACGCCCTTGTCGCTGCCTGATTTTTCTGCGGCGATAACGCTGGCCACCATTTCAGACGGAATGGCAAAACCGATCCCCAGCGATTCGCCATTGCGTGAATAAATCGCCGAATTAATCTCAACAACGCCGCCATCCAGCGCCACCAGCGGCCCGCCGGAATTTCCGGGGTTAATCGCGGCGTCGGTCTGAATAAAGAAATTGAAATCGCTGATGCTGAGCGATGAACGCGCCAGCGCGGACACAATGCCGCTGGTCACGGTCTGGCCGACACCAAACGGGTTGCCGATGGCCAGAACCATATCGCCGACTTCCAGCGCCTCGCTGGGTTTCAGCGTTACGTAAGGCAATTGTTCCTCTTTGGGGTCCACGCGCAGCAGAGCCAGATCCGAAGGCTCATCGGTCAGGGCCAGTTTCGCGTCAAACTCGCGTCCGTCGCTAAGCACCACGGTTATTTCCTGCGCGTCGCGGATCACATGGGAATTGGTGACAATCAGACCCGCCGGGTCGACAATCACGCCCGAGCCCAGTGAACTTTCCACCTGCTGTTTCATCCGGTTTCCGAACTGGCGGTTCTGGAAGAACGGTGCAAAAGCGGGATCATTGAGAAACGGGTGAACGGCAGAACGGGTTACGGCGCGCTTGGTGTAGATATTGACCACGGTCGGGGAAACCTTTTTCACAAGCGGTGAAAAAGACAGTTGCACCTGCTCCCGGGTTTCGGGAACAATGCGTGTTTCGTCCTGCGCGAGGACCGGCGCAAGCGCAAAGGCCAAAGGGCATACAACTAGCAAGGCGATAATTATTCTGATAAGCATGGGATGGAAATCTAGATAGTCTTCTTGTCTATATCAAGTGACGTTATGGAAAAAATATCAGGCCGCAAAACAATCCCCGACATCCGCGCCGCCAAGGCTTCCACGCCACTGGTGTGTCTGACTGCTTATACCGCGCCCATGGCCCGCATTCTCGACCGCCATGCCGATCTGCTGCTGGTGGGCGATTCCATCGGCAATGTGCTTTACGGACTAGAAAACACCCTCGCTGTCGATCTCGAGATGATGATCCGCCATGGCCATGCCGTGGTGCGCGCCTCCTCCTCCGCCTGCGTCATTATAGACATGCCTTTCGGCACGTATGAGGAAAGCCCGGAGTTGGCCTACCGTAACGCCGCGCGCGTCATGAAGGAAACGGGGTGCGATGGTGTAAAGCTGGAAGGCGGGCAGGATATGGCCGCAACAATCGCTCATCTTGCCTCGCGCAATATTCCCGTGATGGCGCATATCGGACTGCAGCCGCAATCGGTACTGAAAGACGGCGGCTACAAAATCAAAGGCCGTACCATTGATGAAGAGAAAAGATTACTGGCGGATGCGAAGGCGGTTGAACAAGCCGGCGCGTTTGCCGTCGTGATCGAAGGCACCATCGAAGACGTCGCTGCAAAAATTACCAAATCGGTTTCCATTCCCACCATCGGCATCGGCGCGTCGGCATCCTGCGACGGGCAGGTTCTGGTGACGGACGACATGCTGGGCCTGACGGACCGCGTGCCGAAATTCGTGAAAAAATACGCGAATCTTTCTGCCGACATCGAGAAAGCCGCCGCGCAATATGCCAAAGATGTGTGCGCGCGAAAATTCCCCGGCGCTGAACATCTTTATACGCGCCCGCGCCCTGTTATCGTCAAGGATGCTTCCTAATGGATATCGTGCGATCATACGCCGACCTTGAGAAAATCATTAGCGGCTGGAAAAAGGAAAAGCGCCGCATTTCCTTCGTTCCGACGATGGGCGCGCTGCATGAGGGGCATATTTCCCTTGTTCGAATTGCAATCGACAACGCCAACAAATGCGTGGCCAGCATTTTCGTCAACCCGGCGCAGTTCGCACCGCATGAAGATTTTTCTGCCTATCCGCGCGACCAAGAATCGGATCTTGAAAAACTGAGAGACGCGGGCGTTCATCTTGTTTACATCCCGCAGGAAAAAGAAATCTACCCGCAAGGCGCTGTCGCCGATTTGCAGGCAGGTCTGGCGGCGGCGGGGCTGGAAACCGATTTCCGCCTGCATTTTTTCAACGGCGTCGTCAGCGTTCTTGCCCGTCTTTTCGACCAAGTCATGCCTGATGTCGCCGTCTTCGGGGAAAAAGATTACCAGCAGCTTTGCGTGGTCCGTGAACTCGTGAAAGACCTGAATTCTGAAATTGAAATTATCGGCGGACTGATCGTGCGCGACGAAGAAGGCCTGGCCCTGTCATCGCGCAATGCGTATCTCTCGGAAACGGAGCTGAAAATCGCGCGGCGCTTCAACCAAGTTCTCTACAGTCTCGCCGAGTCCTTGAAAGCAGCACCCGATGAAGTCGGCGAAATCGTGCCCGGCGGCGTGCTGCGCTTGCGCGAGGCAGGGTTTGACGAAGTGGATTATGTGGAACTGCGACAAGCCAACACGCTCAAGCCCGTCACGAAAATCGCCGGCGATGGCAGCGCCCGCCTGCTGGCCGCTGTTCGCATAGGAAAAACACGGCTGATCGATAACGTGGCGGTTTAATCAGGACGTAATGGACCTCAAAGAAGAAGATATCCTTGGCCCGGCGATCCATACGCACTGGTATTACCTGACAAAGGGACGCGCCATGCGCGCGATGCTGCGCGGCATGAAGGCGCCAGCCGTTCTGGATGTTGGCGCCGGTTCAGGCGTTTTTCACGCCAGCTTCTTGAGACCAAAAATTTTGCCAGCGCGGTGTGCATTGATCCGAACTACCCAGAGGAACGCGAGGAAACACATAACGGAAAATCGCTTCGCTTCGTCAGGGATTATAGCGGCGTACCCTGCAAACTGGCCCTGATGATGGATGTGCTGGAGCATGTCGATGACGATGCGGGCCTACTTTCCCATTACGCGCGTCATCTTGAACCCGGCGGCTATGTCCTTATCACCGTTCCGGCCTTCGGATTTTTATGGTCCGGCCATGATGTGTTTCTTGAGCACCGTCGCCGTTATACGAAAAAAATGCTGATGGAAACACTCGCGAAAGCGGGGTTTGAACCGGTGAAGACCCGTTTCTTTTTTGCTTCTCTTTTCCTGTTGATCGCGCTGATCCGCCTGAGCAAGAAAATCCTCGTCAACCGGGGGCATCTCGAAGCCAAAAGCGAAATGAACAAAATGCCGGGACTCGTCAATGCGTTGCTGATTCTGATCCATGACATTGAACGCGTCACGATTTTTCCGTTCAACGGGCTGGCGGGCCTCAGCCTGTTCTGTTTGTGCAGAAAAAAAGGCAGCTGATCAGCCGCCTTTTTGAATTCCTCATCGAAAATCTTAACCGCCCACTTTGCGGACTTTGGATTTCTTCTTGTCGGCGGATTTGCTCGAGCCTTTAACGTCGGCTTTCGGCGCTTTGTCGGTCTTTGCTTTCGGGGGCTTTGCGGCCTTTTCCTTGGCTTTCTGGTCATGTTCCGAAGACACGATTTCGATCGTGCCGCTGTCTTTGCCTTTGGCTGATTCATCGCGATCAACGAGTTCAATCACGGCCATCGGCGCGGCGTCGCCATAACGGAAACCGGCTTTCAGGACGCGGGTGTAGCCGCCCTGACGGTCGGCATAGCGCTCGGCCAGAACGTCGAACAGTTTACGGACCTGGTCGTGATCGCGCAGGATCGCAATCGCCTGGCGGCGTTTCGCGAGAGCCGCTTGCGGGTTCGCCAGCGCTTTTTTACCGAGGGTGATGAGTTTATCGGTGTAGGGCTTCAGCTCTTTCGCTTTCGGCAGGGTCGTGACGATCTGCTCGTGCTTGATCAGGGAAGCGGCCATGTTCGCCAGCATCGCGCGGCGGTGGTCGGTTTCTCTACCGAGTTTACGGTGTTTTACACGGTGTTTCATTGTACTTCACTCTTTCTCGCCACCTGGCGATCTGCGGTCTCACGTATGAGAACCTTGGAACAACCGCCTGCCACGATATTCTGTCAGCAGGCGGAGCGGGCAACATGCCCTAAACTTAGCTTCTAGAACGGCTCCCTAGAAAGGCTCGTCGACTTTCTTCATCAGTTCGTCGATGTTCTCAGGCGGCCAGCCCTCAACCTGCATACCGAGATGGAGGCCCATTGCTGTCAGAACTTCTTTGATCTCGTTCAGAGATTTACGACCGAAGTTCGGCGTACGGAGCATGTCGCTTTCGGATTTCTGAACCAGGTCGCCGATGTAAACGATATTGTCGTTCTTGAGGCAGTTTGCCGAACGAACGGAAAGTTCCAGTTCGTCGACTTTGCGCAGAAGATTGCGGTTGAACGGAAGTTCTTCGCCTTCTTCTTTGCCTTTTGCTTCTTCCGGCTCTTCAAAGTTCACGAACACTTGCAACTGGTCCTGGAGGATGCGGGCGGCAAACGCGACCGAGTCTTCCGGGGTGATAACGCCGTTCGTTTCAACGAACAGGGTCAGCTTGTCGTAGTCGGTGATCTGGCCAACGCGGGTGTCTTCGACTTCGTAGGTAACTTTACGAACGGGCGAGAACACGCTGTCGACCGGGATGAGGCCAACAGGCGCTTCTTCCGGGCGGTTCATCGATGCAGGGCGGTAGCCCTTGCCGTTGTTCACGGTCATTTCCATGTTCAGCTTCGCGCCCTTGTCGAGCGTGCAGATGACCAGGTCCGGGTTCATGATTTCGATGTCAGCGCCGGCTTCGATCTGGGCGGCGGTCACTTCGCAGGGACCAACAGCCGAGAGGCGCATTTTCTTCGGGCCTTCGGCGTGCATACGCACGGCGAGAGCTTTTACGTTCAGGATGATGTCGGTGACATCTTCACGAACGCCCTCGATAGAGGAGAATTCATGGAGAACGCCGTCAATCTGCACGCCGGTTACGGCGGAACCCTGCAGCGAGGAAAGGAGAATGCGGCGAAGCGCATTGCCCAGTGTCAGGCCGAAGCCGCGCTCGAGAGGCTCAGCAATCACTTTGCCGGTGTTCGGCATGTCTGATTTGTTGATATCGAGTTTGGCCGACTTAATCAGTTCCTTCCAGTTCTTCTGTATCATGGTGTGTGCTTCCTTTTAAAATCTGAAATTTAAATCAATTAGACGCGTCAATTAAACGCGGCGACGTTTACGCGGACGGCAGCCGTTATGCGGAACGGGCGTGATGTCCTTGATCGAGCGGATTGAGAACCCGGCTGATTGCAAACCGCGAAGTGCGGATTCGCGACCTGAGCCCGGGCCTTTGACCCAGACTTCGAGTTCCTTCATGCCATGATCCTGTGCCTTGCGACCGGCGTCTTCGGCGGCCATCTGCGCGGCGTAAGGGGTCGATTTGCGCGAACCTTTGAAGCCCATCAGGCCTGCGGACGACCACGCAACAACGTTGCCCTGGGCATCACTGATGGTGATCATCGTGTTGTTGAAGGTCGAGTTCACGTGCGCGACACCGGAGACAATATTCTTTCTCTCCTTTTTCTTGGCGCGAACTGGTGCTGCTGTCTTTTCTGTTGACATTGTCATCTCTCTTTATTTCGCGGGCGTGGGTTTTTTGCCGGCAATGGTTTTTGCCGGGCCCTTGCGGGTGCGTGCGTTCGTTTGCGTACGCTGGCCACGGACCGGAAGACCGGCGCGGTGGCGCAGGCCACGGTAGCAGCGCATATCCTGGAGGCGCTTGATGTTCAGGGATACTTCGCGGCGAAGATCGCCTTCGATCTGGTAGCCGCCTTTTTCGATTTCCGAACGGATCTTGTTCAGAATTTCTTCAGGCGCTTCGCCCATGCGCATCGTCAGATCGATGCCGAGCTTTGCGCAAATCTTGAAGGCTGTGGGACGGCCAATGCCGTGAATGTAGCTGAGCGCGATTGGAATGCGCTTTTTGTCGGGGACGTTAACGCCGGCAATACGTGCCATGTGACTTTCCTTTCAATTTCTGGCCAAACCAGTCCGGGTCTGCCCATTACGCTTCCCCCGGTAGGTTTGTAAACTTATGGTCTTCAACTGTTTGAAGATGCGCGGAATATAGGGTGCGGGGCCGGTATCGTCAACCTATTTGTTAATATATAAACCCCTTGCCGGATGGTAAGAGCAAGTCATTGATTTTTAATGTATTTATTGCTATTTTCCGCCGCCAAGAAGCGCGTCGATTTTCGCCGTCACTTCGTCAATCGGCAGCATGCCGTCGATTTTGCGGAGCAGACCCTTGCCCTGGTAATAGGGCAGAATCGGCGCGGTCTGGTCGTTATAGACTTTCAGGCGCTTTTTTAGGGTTTCCTCGTTGTCGTCGGTGCGGGATTCTTTTGTTTCGGCGGCCCTGCCCTGAATGCGACCGATCAGGGCGTTTTCATTCACTTCCAGCACCAGAACGTGGTCGATCTGGCGCTTCATCTGGATGAGCATGTTGTTGAGCGCGTGGGCCTGCGGCACGGTGCGCGGAAAACCATCGAGGATGAATCCCTTTTCGCATTCAGGCTGAGCGATGCAACTGCCGATCAGTTCGATGATGATATCGTCGGAGACCAGTTCACCGACATCGAGAACGGATTGAATGCGGCGGCCCAGCGGACTGTCGCTGGAAACTTCGGCGCGCAGCATATCGCCGGTCGAAAGCTTCTTGATTTTATATTTCTGCTGGAGGCGGGCGGCCTGCGTTCCTTTGCCGGCGCCGGGCGGTCCAAAAATAACAAGGTTCAGAGACATTGTTTTCCTTTTGCGTTTTGAATTTTATTTGCCGCGAAGCTTGGCCTTTTTGATAAGACCCTCATACTGGTGCGCAATCATGTGCGAGTGGATCTGCGAGACCGTGTCCAGCGTCACCGAAACGACGATCAGAAGGCTTGTGCCCCCGAAATAAAACGGCATCGAATATTTCGCCATCAGGAATTCCGGCAGGATACAGATGAACACAAGGTAGAAAGCACCGATGGTGGTGATGCGCGTAAGGATATAATCCAGGTGATCGGCAGTGCTTTTGCCGGGACGGATTCCAGGAATGAAGCCGCCGTATTTGCGCAGCATCTCGGCATTGTCCTCGGGATTGAAAACGACGGCCGTGTAAAAGAAACAGAAGAACATAATCAGCGCGCCGTACATGATCATATAGGTCGGCTGTCCATGCTGCAGGAAACGCGCAACGCCGGCCATGAAATCGCTGTCGCCCATGCCGGCGAAACCGACGAACGACATCGGTAACAGCAGCAGGGATGACGCAAAAATCGGCGGGATAACGCCGGATGTGTTCAGCTTCAGCGGGATATGGTTTGTCGTTCCGCCCATCATGCGGTTGCCCATCTGGCGTTTCGGGTATTGGACAATCACGCGGCGCTGTGCGCGCTCGATGAAAACGATGAAGGCGATAACGCCGCAAACGAGAACGAACAGAACCAGCAACTGGAGAAAACTGAACTGTCCCTGGCGGCCAAGCTCAAGAACACTGGCGATCGCGCGCGGCAATTCCGCGACGATACCGGCAAAGATAATCAGCGATGTGCCATTGCCGATGCCGCGGGCGGTGATCTGTTCGCCCAGCCACATCAGGAACATGGTGCCACCGACAATGGTGATGACGGTGGAGACACGGAAATAAATACCGGCGTGAATGACGGCGCTGCCGCTCATGCCCTGCATGCTTTCCAGACCGACGGCAAGGCCGTAAGCCTGAATTGAGGCCAGAACGACGGTAAGGTAGCGCGTATACTGGTTGATACGCATGCGGCCCATTTCGCCTTCTTTTTTCATGGCTTCGAGCTGCGGCGACATCGAGGACGCCAGCTGCATGATAATAGACGCCGAAATATAGGGCATGATGTTCAGGGCGAAAATCGTCATACGCTGCAATGCGCCGCCGGAGAACATGTTGAACATGTCGAGAATTCCGCCGCCTTTTTGCGTGAAAATCTCGTTCCAGATATGTGGGTCGATGCCGGGAACGGGGATATATGTACCGATGCGGTAGACAATCAGGGCGCCGAGGACGAACAGCAATCTTTGTTTCAGCTCGGTCGCTTTTGCAAGCGCGCCCCAGTTCGCGTTTTTGGCCAGTTGTTCGGCGGCTGATACCATAAAAAGAACCCCTTAATCAGATGAGTGTTTCATCGAGATAGATAAAGGAAAGACGCCCCTACGGCAAGCCCTGTCCAAAAAACAAAACCCCGCTGATTTTGCGGGGTTTTTGCATGAATTATGGCACCGATATTGCCCGGTTATTACTCGGCTTTTTTGCGGACAGGGCGCTTCACCGGCGCGACTTCGCGGACGATGAATTCGATCTTGCCGCCGGCCTTCTCAACAGCTTCTTTTGCTGATTTCGAGGCCTTCGTGATTTTCAGGTCAACCTTGGTTTTCAGCTCGCCATTGCCGAGCAGCTTCACACCATCGCGCTTGCGCGACAGGATGCCCGACGCCACGAGTGTTTCTTCGTCGATCTGCTTTTTTGCATCGATCTTCTTGGCATCGATAGCGTCCTGCAGCTGGCCGAGATTGATTTCAACTAGGTTTGTACGGAACGCTTCGTTGCTAAAGCCGAGTTTCGGCAGACGGCGATAGAGAGGCGTCTGACCGCCTTCGAAACCGCGCATACCGGACACGCCGCTACGGGCTTTCTGGCCTTTTACGCCGCGTCCCGCGGTTTTGCCTTTGCCGGAACCGATACCACGACCGACATGCAAGCGTTTCTTTTTAGAACCCGGCTTCGGGGAGAGTTCGTTGAGTTTCATGTTCGTATTCCTTTATCTCTCTAATCTCTTATGCCGCGTCTTCGATTTTAACGAGATGCTGCACGCTGTTGATCATGCCGCGAACGGCAGCGGTGTCTTCCAACTCGCTTGTTCTGCCAAGCTTGTTGAGGCCGAGGCCGATCAATGTCTGGCGCTGGTAACCCTGGCGACCGATCGGCGAGCCAGTCTGCGTGATGCGGACGGTTTTACCCGATTTTGGTGCCTTCTTCGGAGCGGCTTCTTTTTTTGCCGGTGCTTTTTTCGCTTTTGTCTCAGCCATGGCTAATTATCCTATTCCGTGTCTTTTTTGTCTTCAGCGTCATTGCCCATTTTCACATCGCGGTTCGATACGATGTCGGCGACTTTTTTGTTGCGGCGGTTTGCAACGTGGCGCGGACTCTGCATGCTTTCCAGCGCGGCAAACGTGGCGTTGACCATGCTGTAGGGATTACTGGAGCCGAGGGCTTTTGCAACGACGTCCTGAATGCCCAGGGCTTCGAAAACAGCGCGCATCGGGCCGCCGGCGATGATTCCCGTACCTTTGGGAGCCGTGCGGAGCGTCACGCGGCCTGCGCCGTGGCGACCGTAAACGTCATGATGGATTGTGCGGCCTTCGCGCAGCGGAACGCGGATCATTTTGCGTTTGGCTTGCTCGGTGGCTTTTTTGATGGCTTCTGGAACTTCGCGGGATTTCGCATGACCGTGACCGACGCGGCCTTTGCCGTCGCCGACAACCACGAGGGCGGCGAATGCAAAGCGGCGTCCACCTTTTACGGTTTTAGAAACGCGATTGATGCCGACCAGGCGCTCGACGAGCTCCGGCTGGTCGCTATCTCCACGTTCGCGGCGTTGATCTCCGCCTTCTCTTCCACGAGCCATTCTTAGATCCTTTTCCTAATATTAAAAGTTCAATCCGCCGGCACGGGCACCTTCGGCCACGGCCTTGACGCGTCCGTGGTACAAATAGCGACCACGGTCAAAAACTACTTTCTCAACGCCTGCTTTTTTGGCGCGCTCGGCAACCAGTTTGCCGATTGCCGTTGCGGCATCCACGTTTGTGCCCTTTTTCAGGCCAACATCGGATTCCAGCGATGAAGCAGAGGCGATTGTTACGCCCTTAATATCATCGATGATCTGCGCGTAAATGTGGCGACCGGAGCGGTGAACCGACAGGCGTGGACGTGTTTCGCGGTTTCCGGCGCGGTCAATGTTGACGCGGCGGATCTTGTTGCGTGTGCGGAAATTTCTGCGTTGTGGTGCTGTAAGTGGTTTCATCGTTCTATTCCTTACTTCTTCTTGCCTTCTTTACGGAGGACATATTCATCCGTATAGCGGATGCCTTTGCCTTTGTACGGCTCGGGCGGGCGGTAACCGCGGATGTCGGCGGCCACCTGGCCAACTTTTTGTTTGTCGAGGCCCGTCACAACGAGGGCGGTCTGGTCCGTTACGGCAACCTTGATGCCGGCGGGAACCTTGTAGCGGATCTCGTGCGAGTAACCGAGTGCGAGAACCAGATCGCTGCCCTGCAGGTTGGCGCGGTAACCGACTCCCTTGATTTCCATTTTCTTGGTGTAGCCTTCGGTCACGCCGATCATCATGTTTTTCACGAGAACGCGCATGGTGGGCCAGATTTTCAGGGCCATCGGGCTTTTGGTGCGCGGCTGGAGGCGAACGACTTTTTTGCCTTCGACTTCTTCCTGCGCGATCGTGACGTCATCATGGATTTCCATGGACAGTTCACCGAGCTTGCCTTTGACCTTGACGGTCTGGCCGCTGATCTGGACTTCAACCCTTTGCGGGATCTTGACCGGGTTTTTTCCTACGCGTGACATTGTTTTTCTTCCTTATCTCTTAAATCCATATCCCGTTAAAATACCTGGCAAAGGATTTCACCGCCGACATTCGCGGCTCTCGCCTTGCTGTCTGGCATAACGCCCTGCGGTGTTGAAACAATCAAAATCCCCAGGCCGTTGTAGAAACGCGGCAGGCTCTTGACGTTCGAGTAAACACGGCGACCGGGCTTGGAGACGCGGTCGATCTGGCGGATGACGCCTTTGCCTTCTGAATATTTCAGTTCGATCATGAGAACTTTTTTGTTGTTCTCGCGCGCTTCGATTTTGTATTCGCGGATGAAACCTTCATCCTTGAGAACAGCGCAGACATTCTCGTGCAGACGCGAAAACGGGACTTCGATAACGGGCTTTGCAGCCTGTTGTCCGTTCCGGATGCGGGTGAGCATATCGCTTAAAGGGTCATTCATCGACATTATAGAAGCTCCTTACCAGCTGGATTTTGTTACGCCCGGAAGCTCGCCGCGCGAAGCAAGCTGGCGCAGAGCAATACGGGACAGATTAAGTTTGCGGTAGTAGGCGCGAGGACGGCCTGTGAGGGCGCAGCGGTTACGGATGCGGACTTTCGATCCGTTGCGCGGCATTTCTGCAAGTTTCAGAACGGCGGCAAAACGCTCTTCAGGCGATACCGTCTTATCCTTGATGATCGCCTTCAGCTTTGCGCGCTTGCTTGCGTCGCGCTTGGTCATTCTGCGGCGTTTATCGTTGCGTTCCAGTGAGCAGGTCTTAGCCATTACGGTTTCCTCTTCCTTAACTTATTTTCTGCCAATTATTTTCTAAAAGGCATTTTGAATGCCGTCAGTAATTCTTTTGCTTCTTCGTCTGTCTTGGCGCTCGTGCAGATCACGATGTCCAGGCCACGGATCTTGTCGACTTTATCGTAGCTGATCTCCGGAAACACGATGTGTTCCTTGATACCCATGGCATAATTGCCGCGGCCATCGAAGCTGCGGTCGTTGATGCCGCGGAAGTCGCGGATACGGGGCAGCGTGATCGTGACCAGGCGGTCCAGAAATTCATACATGCGGTCGCCGCGTAGCGTGACCTTGCAGCCGATCGGCATATCATCGCGGATTTTGAACGACGCGTTTGATTTCTTTGCGCGGGTGATCAAAGCTTTCTGACCGGCAATCAATGTCAGGTCATTGGAAGCGTTTTCCATGAAGGCTTTGTTCTGCGACGCTTCGCCAACGCCCATGTTCAGGACGATTTTCTTAAGCTGCGGAACTTCGTGCTTGTTCTTGTAGCCACGCTTCTTCTGCATCGCCGGAACGATTTCTTTTTCGTAGACTTCTTTATAGCGCGGTTTTGCTTTTTCTTTGGTTGCCATTGTCGTCTTCCTTATTCGATCACTTCGCCGGATTTACGGGCAAAACGGACTTTTTTTCCGTCTTTGAGAAACTTGTAACCCACGCGCGTCGCCTTGCCGCCCTTGGGGTCGGTCAGCGCCACGTTGGAGATATGGATCGGCAATTCTTTCTTGTTGATGCCGCCGGGAGATGTCTGTGTCGGCTTCTGGTGTTTGGTCACCATGTTGATGCCCTGCACCACAACGCGGTTTGCTTCGCGCAGGACTTTTAGCACTTCGCCCTTCTGGCCCTTGTCGCGGCCGGCGAGAACGATAACCTTGTCGCCTTTTTTGATTTTCAGTTTTGCTTTGCTCATGAGCCTTTTCCCCCTTACAGAACCTCTGCCGCGAGCGACAGGATCTTGGTGTAGCCCTTCACGCGCAGTTCGCGTGTAACGGGTCCGAAAATACGTGTGCCGATCGGCTCGCCTTGCGGGTTGATCAGAACGCAGGCGTTCGAGTCGAAGCGGATTTTTTCGCCGTAGGAACGGTTCAGACCGTGGCGGCTGCGAACGATAACGGCGCGGTGGACGGCGCCTTTCTTGACGCGACCGCGCGGAATGGCGTCCTTCACGGATACGATCACGACGTCGCCAATATTCGCGGTGCGGCGCTTGGAGCCGCCGAGGACTTTCACGCACTGAACGAGACGAGCCCCGCTGTTGTCCGCTACGTCCATTCTTGTCTGCATCTGGATCATGTCTGTAATCCTTATTCTTTCCTAAAAATTATTTCGTTTTCTTTTTGGTGTCTTTTTTAACCGCAGGCTTTTCAACTTTTTCAGCCTTGGGCGCTTCTTTTTTGGTGGATTCTTTTTTTCCATCAGTCTTTTGGGCGGCTCTCTTCGGAGCGTCAGCAGATTCTGGCACGGCTTTCGGGCGGGCGGCCTGTTTTGCATTAGTGGATTCCGTGATCACGGTCCAGCGCTTTGATTTCGAAATCGGGCGGCATTCCTGGATCTGGACGTTGTCACCGATCTTGAACTGGTTGTGTTCATCGTGCGCGGCGAATTTGTCCGACTTGCGGATGTATTTCTTGTAAACGGGGTGCATGTATTTACGCTCGACAAGAACCGTTACGGTCTTGTTCGCTTTATCGCTGACAACTTCACCTTCAAGGATACGACGGGGCATTCTTCTCTACTCCTCTTACGCTTTCTTTGCTTTGGCCTTGGCAGGAGCGTCTTTTTTCGGCGCTGCTGCTTTCACGGCCTTCGGCTTTGCAGGCGCGGCGGCTTTGCCGGTCTGCTTCATGTTGATGAATGTCTTGATGCGCGCAATGTTGCGGCGTGTCTTGCGGATTTCCGAGGTCTTCTCGAGCTGGCCGCCGCTGCGCTGGAAGCGCAGGTTCATCTGTTCCTGGCGTGCGTCGAGCAGAGCTTTTTTCAGCTCGTCGGCGGTCTTGCCTTTCAGATCTTCAGATTTTTTAACTTTCGTCATAATCGTCTCTCTTACTTGTGGCTGTCTTCGTGGCCGATACGGGTGACAAATTTCGTCTTGATCGGGAGTTTCATGGCGGCGAGCGAGAACGCTTCAACAGCCAGAGCGCGGCTGACACCGTCCAGTTCAAAAAGAATACGACCGGGTTTTACGCGGGCTGCCCAGAATTCAGGAGATCCTTTACCGGAACCCATACGAACTTCGAGCGGCTTTTTCGAAACCGGAACATCGGGGAATACGCGGATCCAGAGCTTGCCCTGACGTGACAGGTGGCGCGAAATCGCGCGGCGCGCGGCTTCAATCTGGCGCGCAGTCAAACGGTCGGATTCAATTGCTTTCAGGCCGTACGAACCGTAAGCGAGCGTAAAGCCGCCTTTGGCGTTGCCATGAATGCGGCCTTTGTGGGCCTTGCGGTATTTTGTTTTCTTAGGACTTAGCATGTCTTCTCTAGCCTTGTTTAAAACATAAAAAAATCACGTTCACATGGGCTTTTGGCTCGTTTTTGAACCCTAGTTCCCACATGGCTTTTGGAGCCATTTTTCAGTAAATTCGCGGGGACATTACCCCACTTCATTTGTAAAAGCCAGTATTATTTACCGGCTTTTACGAAGCTTATTTTATTAGCCCTGGTTGCGCGGAGCGCCGCCCTGGCTTTCGGCCTGGCGCTTGTTGCGGGCCATCGGGTCATGCTCAAGGATTTCGCCTTTGTAGAGCCAAACCTTAACACCGATAATTCCATAAGTCGTCAGGGCTTCTGACGTGCCGTAATCGAGGTCGGCGCGCAGGGTGTGCAGGGGAACACGACCTTCGCGGTACCATTCCATACGGGCGATGTCGGCGCCACCGAGACGACCGGACACGTTAATACGGATGCCGAGAGCTCCCAGGCGCATAGCCGACTGAACGGCGCGCTTCATGGCGCGGCGGAACGAAACGCGGCGCTCGAGCTGTTGAGCGACACCTTCCGACACCAGCTGGGCGTCGATTTCGGGTTTGCGGACTTCGAGGATGTTCAGGGAGACTTCGCCGCCGGCATGTTTGGACAGGTCCGAGCGGAGTTTTTCAATATCGGCGCCTTTTTTGCCGATGATCACGCCGGGGCGTGCTGTGTGCACGGTAACGCGGGTGTTTTTCGCGGCGCGCTCGATAATGACTTTCGAGATGCCGGCGGGCTTCAGGCGCTCCTGGATATATTCACGGAGCTTCAGGTCTTCGACCAGCTTCTTGGCGTAATCACGACCGGCATACCAGCGCGAGTCCCAAGTGCGGTTGATACCGAGGCGTAGACCTATTGGATTGACCTTCTGACCCATTTTTTGCTAGCTCCTATGCTGCTGCTTTGGCTTTTTTAGCCGTAGATTTTTTCGGCTTGTCAGCGCCCTTCGCTGCATCGGCCTTTTTGGATTCTTTTTTCGGATTTTTCGCGGTGGCCGCATCGTCGGCTTCGCGCACCGTAATTGTGATATTGCTGAATTTCTTCTCAACCGGAGCCGCACGGCCACGGCCGCGGGCATGGAAGCGCTTCAGCTTCAGCGTCTTGCCGACAGTGGCTTCAGCCACGATCAGGCGGTCGACGTCGAGGTTATGATTGTTTTCAGCGTTTGCAATCGCGGACTGGAGGACCTTGCGAACATCCTGCGCGACGCGGCGCTTGGAGAACTGGAGATCAACCAGCGCCCTGCCCGCTTTTTTGCCGCGGATCATCTGCGCCAGCAGATTCAGCTTCTGCGCGCTGCCGGAAATGAATTTCCCGTAGGCACGGGCTTCATTTGCCTTTGTGCGTTTTGGATTTGCTTTCTGTCCCATAATCTACTCCGCTTTCCTTAGTCTTTTTTCGCTTCTTCGGTTGTCGCTTTCTTCTCGGCGCTGTGCGCTTTGAAGGTGCGTGTGGGCGCAAATTCGCCCAGCTTGTGCCCGATCATCTGGTCTGTCACCAGGACGGGGATAAATTTGTTTCCGTTATGCACACCAAACGTCAGGCCGACGAAATTCGGCAGGATCGTCGAGCGGCGCGACCATGTCTTGATGACGCCTTTGCCGCTTCCGGTGCGGTTATCTTCCACCTTCTTCAGGAGGTGACGGTCAACAAACGGACCTTTCCAGACTGAACGTGCCATTATTTCTTCTTCCTTCTGATGATAAATTGATCAGTTTTCTTGTTGTGACGTGTTTTCGCGCCCTTGGTTGGTTTGCCCCACGGGGTGACCGGGTGACGGCCGCCTGATGTACGGCCTTCGCCGCCGCCATGCGGGTGGTCGATCGGGTTCATAGCCACGCCGCGGACGTGCGGCTTGCGGCCTCTCCAGCGGTTACGACCGGCTTTACCGAGGTTTTGGTTCATGTGGTCGGGGTTTGAAACCGCGCCCACCGTTGCCATGCAATCGGCAGGAACAATGCGCAGCTCGCCCGAAGCCAGCTTGATTTGCGCGTAACCCTGGTCGCGGCCTGCGAGCTGGGCATACGTGCCGGCGGAACGCACCATCTGTGCGCCCTTGCCGGGTTTCATTTCAATATTGTGAATGATCGTGCCGACCGGCATCGCGCGCAGCGGCATCGCGTTGCCCGGCTTGATGTCGACAGCGTCGCCGGAGATGATCTTGTCTCCTGCTTTCAGACGCTGCGGCGCGACGATATAGCGCTTCTCGCCGTCTTTATATTCAACGAGGGCAATCCATGCTGTGCGGTTCGGATCATATTCGAGACGAACGATCTTGCCTTCGACGTCTTTCTTGTCGCGCTTCCAGTCGATGATGCGGTAACGCTTCTTGTGACCGCCGCCTTTGTTGCCGGAGGTCAGACGGCCTTTGTTGTTCCGGCCGCCGGTTTTCTTTTTACCTTCGGTCAGCGTTTTTTCGGGCAAGCCCTTATGCAGCTGGCTGCGGTCAACTTGAATAAGCTGACGCATACCGGGTGACGTGGGTCTGAATTCTCTTAGTGCCATAACTTACTTTCCTCTTTTTTGTCCCTTATCGGCGGAGCCACCATAGTTTGGTTAAATCCTAAACGCCTGCAGCCGTGTCGATCGTCTGGCCTTCTTCCAGTCTGACAATCGCTTTTTTCGAGTCGCCACGGAAACCGATGCTGCCACGGAAACGTTTCGTCTTGCCCTTTTGAACGAGGGTGTTGACGCCTTTCACTTTTACGCCGAACAGCGTTTCAACTGCCAGCTTGATCTGCGGCTTGGTTGCGCTCAACGGTACTTTGAATGTGATCTGGGCATGCTCGGAACCGCGTGACGCTTTTTCAGTAACGTGCGGCGTCGAGATGATTTCATACATCCATTCGGCGGCTTCGACTTTTTTCGTTTTGTCTTTTTTTGCTGCTGTCTTTGCCATTGTCATTATCCTTTAAGTTTTTCCGTGAGGTCATTCACGGCTTCCTTGGTCAGAACCAGAGTGTCGCGGCGCATGATGTCATAGACATTCGCGCCTTGGCTTGGCAGAACATCGATGCGCGGCAGATTGGCCGTCGCGCGTGCGAAGTTCGGGTCGATTTCCTTGCCGCCGACGATGAGAGCCGAGTTAACTCCCATTTTCTTCAGCGCTTTGGCCATCGGAGCCGTTTTATGATCCTTGGCTTTCGCTTCATCGATGATGATGAGCTTGCCTTCTTTCACTTTCGACGAAAGGGCGATGTGCAGAGCAAGCGCACGAACCTTTTTCGGCATTTCCGTGGCATGGCTGCGCGGACGCGGGCCATGAACGACACCGCCGCCGACCGTCTGCGGTCTGCGTGCGTTACCGGCGCGGGCCTGGCCTGTGCCTTTTTGCGCGTGCGGCTTTTTACCGGTGCCGCTGACTTCAGAAACGTCTTTGGTCTTGTGCGTGCCGGCGCGGCGCTTGTTCAGCTGGTAGCCGATCATCGAGTGGATGATGTCCTGGCGGATTTCTACGCCGAACACATCCTTATCAAGCGTAATTTCGCCTGCGTCCTTGTTATCAATCGTTTTGACTGCGATTTTCATGGCTCTTATTCCTTATTCTCAGTCGTTGCAGCTTCAGCAGCAGGTGCTTCTGCGGGGGCAGGAGCAGCTTCCGCCACAGGGGCTTCAACTTGAGCTTCTTGTTTTGCAGATTGTTTCAGACCTGCGGGCTTCGGCACATCTTTGTGCAGCGGCTTTTTCACGGCGTCGCTGATCAGAACCCAGCCATTCTTGTTGCCGGGGACAGAGCCGCGAACCAGGATCAGGCCATCTTCGAGATCAATGCCGACCACTTCCAGGTTCTGGGTGGTGACGCGTTCGGTGCCGAGGTGACCTGCCATTTTCTTGCCGGGAAATACGCGACCGGGATCCTGGCGCTGGCCGGTCGAACCGTGGCTTCGGTGCGAAACCGACACACCGTGCGAAGCGCGAAGACCGCCGAAATTGTGGCGTTTCATCGCTCCGGCAAAGCCTTTACCGATCGAGGTGCCGACGACGTCAACGAATTGACCGGCGACAAAGTGATTGGCACCGAGTTCAGCGCCGACTTCGAGGATGTTCTCGTTCGAGACGCGGAATTCAGCGAGCTTTTTCTTGGGCTCGACTTTCGCTTTGGCAAAGTGGCCGCGGTTTGCCGCTGTCGTGCGCTTGACGCGGGCTTTGCCGGCGCCGAGCTGAACGGCGACATAGCCGTCTTTCTCAACAGAGCGAACAGCCACAACCTGGCATTCGTCAATTTTCAGAACGGTCACAGGGATATGGCTTCCGTCTTCTGCGAAGATACGGCTCATTCCCTCTTTTCTTGCAATCAGTCCAGTTCTCATTTCTCACTCCTATCCAGAGGTTGCCTCAGGCAACATAGAGCCAGTTGGTTTGTGCTTGTTTAAGCAGCCATCTGACCGATTTTAATTTCAACATCCACGCCGGCCGGCAGGTCGAGCTTCATCAAAGCGTCGATGGTCTGCGGTGTCGGGTCGATGATATCCAGCAGTCTTTTGTGCGTGCGCATCTCGAATTGCTCCTGCGAACCCTTGTCGATGTGCGGCGAACAAATGACCGAAAATTTCTTGATACGGTTCGGCAGAGGAACCGGACCACAGACATTCGCGCCCGTGCGCTTGGCGGTGTTTACAATTTCCGCCGTCGCAGAGTCGAGAATGCGATGGTCAAAGGCCTTCAGCGTGATGCGTATCGTTTGCGTGTCCATTTTCAGTTTCCTTCGCTTTCGCTCAATTACTCAATAATTTTAGAGACGACGCCGGCGCCGACGGTTCTGCCGCCCTCGCGGATCGCGAAGCGGAGCCCCTCGTTCATGGCAATCGGCGTGATCAGCTCGACTTCCATGTTGTTGATGTTGTC
>Ga0247727_10006256_pt1 | contig 23527 bp, 24 predicted proteins | sample WisWelCaveWW1625_FD_202498 | JGI IMG/M metagenome (GOLD analysis project Ga0247727, IMG submission 202498) | Biofilm microbial communities from Wishing Well Cave, Virginia, United States - WW16-25 | ecosystem: Environmental > Aquatic > Deep subsurface > Groundwater > Cave microbial mat | place...
CCGGGTGGTGCGCGAGGGAGAGCACACCGGAACCCACTACAGCGCGCCATGCCACTTCCACGCGAAGGCCATCTGCGCCCCGGGTCTCCACGGGCGCGCCCTTGTGCTGCCCGCGGTCGTCATCGACATACGAACCCAGGTGGCGGCCGACCCGGACTACGCGATCACCGTGCAGGACCTGATGGACTGGGAGACCGCCAACGGTCCGATGCCGGCCGAGTCGGCTGTCCTGGCGCTCACCGGCTGCGACGCGTTCTGGGGGCCGGAGTCACGCCCGAGCCAACCCAACTACTACAACTGCGGGACGCAGGGAGGCTTCCACCAGCCGGGATTCACGCTCGAAGCCGTGCGATGGCTGGTCGACGGCGGGGTCCTGGCCGAGCGCGGCGCGCTTGGCACCGATACGTTCGGACCCGACCCGGGAACCGATCCGAACTTCCTGGAGAGCGACCTGGCACTCCGGCGCCACCGCATGACGCTCGAGAACCTGACCAACCTCGAGCAGTTGCCGGCGGTGGGAGCTTGGATCGTGGTGGGCGGACCCAGGAACACGAAGGGATCGGGCGCTCCGGGAACGATCCTGGCTCTCGTGCCGTAGCGGCGGCGCCGGCCCCAAGGCGGCGTCAGCCGGGGCCTCGGATCGGGTTCTCCCACCGGACCTCCCTGAAGCGGGCGAAGTCCGAGTCGGCGGAGCACACCGTCAGGCCATGCTCGATCGCGAGAGCAGCGAGTTGCGCGTCGGAGACGAGGTTGCCGCTCAGCTGGTAGGAGCGGATCAACGAGCCGAGCACCTCAGCGTGGCGCTCGGTCGGCTGGGGGACCCACGCCGCGGGTGCCGAGAGCCATGCCTCGACGTGCGACCAGGCCACATCCGAGGAGAGAGGCCGATCGGCGGCTCGCGGATGCGTGCTGATCCGAAGGAACGCGACCAGGGTCTGCCACGGGAGGCCCACCCGCCGAGGGCCGTTGAGCTGCAGGGTGAGCCAATCGGCCGCCGAGCGGTGGAACGGGCTGGTGCGGTCGACCGCGAAGAGCAAGATGTTCGCGTCGACCAGCATCAGCGATGCCCGGGGCCCTCCAGCAGCTCCACCGCTTCGGCGACGTTGGTGGCATCGATCCGCAGGCCCAGGGCACCAGAGCGCTGTCGGAACGTGCGCCCGTCACGCGGTGCCTGGAGTCCCGCCCGGATCAGCTCGTTCACGGCCTCACTGAGTCCCAGCGAGCGGTCGCGCCGCAGAGCCTCCAGAGCGGCGGCCACGTCTTCATCGAAGGTCACGGTAGTCCTCATCTCGGGGAGCATACATCATGATGCGTATGTCCATGCATCGAGGTGCGAGTCCCGCGCGGGTCTCCCCGCACCTGAGATCTGGGACCGTCGGTAGGCTGCACGCCGATGGATGCCAGGGACATCACGCGGCGGCGCATGCACGGCCAGCGCTTGTGGGGTCGTCCTCTGGGCACTCCCCAGGAGGTGGTCGGCTGGCTCGGTGCCATGCAGGCACAGGAGTTGCCGGTCGCGAGATGGTCCGTGGCCCAACGAAGCAGGAGCGTCGGCGCCGCGGAGATCGATCGACTGGTCGCCGAGGGCGCCATCCTGCGGACCCACGTCCTTCGGCCGACGTGGCACTTCGTGCTCCCCGACGACATCCGATGGTTGCAGGCGCTCACCGCAGGGCGCGTACATCGGCTCACTGCCCACCGCTATCGGCAGCTGGACCTCGACGGGAAGCTCCTCGCCCGCAGCGATGTGATGCTCGCCCGGGCGCTGGAGGGCGCCCACCTCACGCGCAGGGAGTTGGGAGTGGCGCTCGAACGTGCCGGCATCGACACGAGCGGCCAACGCCTGGCTCACATGGTGATGCATGCCGAGCTGGAAGCGCTCGTCTGCAGCGGGACGCCGAGGGACAAGCAGCATACGTACGCGCCTGTCGACGAGCGGGCTCCGCACGCCGCCACCCTGGACCGGGACGAGGCGCTGGCCGAGCTTACCCGGCGGTACTTCACGACCCGCGGGCCGGCGACGCTCCGGGACTACCTGTGGTGGTCGAGCCTCACCGCGGCCGATGGCAGGCGCGGCCTCGACATGGTTGGGGTCGAGCTCCGCAAAGAAGCGATCGACGGCCGGACCTACTGGTGGGGCGAACGCTCACGTCCGAGGAAGCCCTCGGGGACGAGGGTCGATCTCGTGCAGGTCTACGACGAGATGGTCGTGTCGTACACAGAGAGCCGTGACGTCCTTGCGGCCAACTCCATCGTTCGGGCCTCGGGCGGGTTCATGCATGTGGTGCTCATCGACGGCCGGTGGGCCGGTCGCTGGCGATCGGTGCGCACCCAGGACTCGGTGGTCGTCAGGACCTCCTTCCCGCGCCAGCTCCGCCGCGACGAGACCGAGGTCCTGGAGGGGGCGGTGCGGCGATTCGGCCGCTTCCTGGGTGCGCCGGCCGTTCTGGGTTAGCCGGCTCTCGCGAGACTGCCGGAAAGGCGGCTGCAGCCGTCGTGGAGTTCATGGCGGACCTCTCGTCCAAGATGGACCATCGAGTGGATGTCCACCGATCGAAATGAAACGGGCTCCCGACGAGCTAGGGAGCGGCAGGCTCGTAGAGCCACGCCCCAGCCGTGAGCGCGATCTCGTCGTCGTAGCCGCCGGCGATCAACACGCTGCCGTCGGCCAGGAGCGTCGCGGTGGCGAACGCCCATGAGCTCTCGAGCGAGCCGTCGACCCCGGTGAAGCTCGACGATGAAGGAGCGAAGAGCTCCGCGAACGAGGCACCGCCGGCCACGAGCGCCCCCCCGCCGGGAAGGGCCACCACCGCGTCGGTGATCTTGTAGCGTTCCGCCGCCATGTCGGGCGCTTCGCGGAAGGTCTCCTTCCGCGCATCGAAGATCTCGGCACTCACGTAGCGCCCGAAACCATCCTGCTCGTCCGAACCGCCGACGATCAGGATGGTTCCGTTTCCGAGGCTGACGGCAGCGTGCTTGTGTCTGGGGACCGACATCGCATCGGTCCGAGTGAACCGGCCGGTCTTCGGATCGTAGATCTCGGCAGTGGCCAGGACGGTGCCTTCCTCTTCGCTGCCGCCGGCCACCAGTACACGGCCATCCGGTAGACGCGAGGCGACGTGCGCCCCGCGCGCGTCGTGCATCCGACCGGTAACGGTGAACACGCCCGTGCGGGGGTCGTAGATCTCCGCGGTCGCCAGGTAGCGGTCGCCGTCGGTGCCACCAGCGATCAGGACTGTCCCGTTTTCAAGCGGCGTGGCCGTGAAGCCGCCACGGGGGACGCTCATCGTCCCCGTGAGCGAGAACGACCCCGTACGGGGGTCGTAGATCTCCGCCGATGCCAGGAGCTCGTCGCTGCTCCAGCCGCCAACCAGCAGCACCTTCCCCGTGGGAAGCGGTGCGGCCGCGTGCCCGACGCGTTCGACGGTCATCGCCTCGGTGGTGACGAACGAGTGGCTCGAGGTTTCGTACACCTCAGCGGTCGCCCCGTCGGCGTCCATCTCGCAGCTGTCGAGCGTGCATCCGCCCGCGATCAGAACCCCTCCACCCGGCAAGGGGGTGGCCGTGTGTGCGGCCCGCGGAACATGCATCACCGTGGTGTGCCTGATCCGACCAGATGCGGAAGGGGGAGGCGTCGGCGCCTCGCTCTCCGGAGCCGCTGACGGACCTTGCGTTGCAGTCGTGGTGCAAGCGACCAGGAAGGACAGCGCGAGAGCTGCTGGCATCAGTCGCCGCGACCAGTGAACAACGGCGAAGCGTCTACGCATCATCCGCATGAACGTACTACCTTGCCTTTGCCTCCCAGGTTCCGACCGGACACCGTTCGGTTGATCGTCAGGCGTGTCACAGGGCCGCTGCTGCGTGCACCGATCTGTGACATGTGTACCGACCCGAACTTCCTGGGAGCGACCGGGCGCTCCGGCGCCACCGCATGACGCTCGAGAACCTGACCAACCTCGACCAGTAGCCGGCGCTGGGAGCTTGGATCGTGGTGGGCGGTCCCAGGAACACGAATGGATCCGGCGCACCGGGCAAGATCGTCGCGCTCGTGCCGTAGCCGGCTCCTGCTACAGGGAACCGCCAGCCGCTGTGCGGCCGGGGAGAGTAGATTCGGCACCCCGTGATCGGATCAGTCGAGCTTCCCAACGAGGTGACCTTCCCTACGTCGAGCAGGGTGACGCGTCGGGTGTTCCTCTCCTCCTCCTGCCCGGCCTGGGAGACTCCTGGCGCTCCTTCCAGCCGGTGCTGGATCATCTGCCCGCCTCGATCCGCGCCTTCGCGGTGACCCAACGTGGCCACGGCGACGCGAGTCGCCCCGAGGCCGGCTACCGGCCCGAGGATTTCGCGTCGGATCTCGAGGCGTTCATGGAAGCTCTCCATCTCGAGGCGGCCGTCCTGGTAGGGCATTCCTCGAGCTGCTTCACCGCTCGGCGATTCGCGATCGATCGTCCAGATCGAACCCTGGGGTTGGTGTTCATCGGCTCGCCCGTCGCCATGCGAGGTAACCCGGCAGTTCAGGAGCTGTGGGACTCGACGATGTCGAAGCTGACCGATCCGATCGACCCGGCCTTCGTGCGGGGCTTCGCGGGCAGCACGCTCGCCCGGCATGTGCCGGAGGCGTTCTTCGAAACCGTCGTGCAGGAGTCCTTGAAGGTCCCGGCGAGGGTATTCAAGGAGGTCTTGAGGGCTCTCTTGGAGGACGGATCGGCGGCGGAGCTCGACGCCATCGAAGCCCCCACGCTGTTGCTTTGGGGCGAACGAGATGCCATCTCGACCCGAAGCGACCAGGAGGAGCTCGCGGCATCGATCGCAGGCTCGCGCCTCATGGTGTACGCCGGCGCGGGCCACTCGCCACATTGGGAGGAACCCGCTCGCTTCGCGTCGGACGTGGCGGCTTTCATCGAAGGGCTCGGTCGCTGAGGACCATCCCGGCGCGGCGGCCGATCTGGCGATGCTCCCCCGACTGTTCGTGTCGGTACACTCCGCCGCCATGAGGATCCTGGTGGTGGGCTCGGGTGGCGTCGGTGGCGCGTTCGCGCCGATCGCCGCGCGTCGTGACTTCTACGAGCACGTCGTGTTCTCCGACATCGACCCAGCACGCGCCCAGCGCGTGGTCGACCGGTTCGGCTCGAACGGTCGCTACTCGGCAACCACGATCGATGCGGGCGACGCGGCCTCCGTGGCTGAGTGCGCTCGCGCCAACGGCATCACCCACATCCTGAACGCGGCCGATCCGCGGTTCGTGATGCCGATCTTCAACGGCTCGTTCGAGGCAGGCGTCCATTACCTGGACATGGCGATGTCGCTGTCGGAGGAGCATCCGACCGAGCCGTACGCCAAGGTGGGGAAGAAGCTCGGCGACGACCAGTTCGCGGTCACACACGATTGGGAGGGGCGTGGGCTGCTCGCCCTGGCTGGCATCGGGATCGAGCCGGGCGCCGCCGACGTGTTCGCCCGCTACGCCGCGGATCACCTGTTCTCGAGGGTCGATCAGGTCGGTGTTCGGGACGGAGCCAACCTCGAGATCGCGGCCTACGACTTCGCGCCCACCTTCTCCATCTGGACAACGATCGAGGAGTGCCTCAACCCGCCGGTCATCTGGGAGCGAGCGCGACGCGACGTCGACGGAGGGTGGTTCACGACCGAACCGTTCTCTGAACCCGAGGTGTTCTCGTTCCCGGAGGGGATCGGTGAGGTCGAGTGCGTGAACGTCGAGCACGAGGAGGTCCTGCTCGTGCCGCGCTGGATCGAGTGCGAGCGGGTGACGTTCAAGTACGGCTTGGGCGACGAGTTCATCAACGTCCTTGACGTGTTGCGCAAGACCGGTCTGGATCGGGTCGAACATGTCAGCGTCAGGGGCGTCGAGGTTTCACCGCGCGACGTGGTGGCCGCCACGCTGCCCGATCCCGCGTTCCTGGGGGAGGAGATGACCGGCAAGACCTGCGCCGGCACGTGGGTCTCGGGCACTGGGACCGACGGCAACCCGCGCGAGGTTTACCTGTACCACGTGGTGGATACCGAGGAGACCTGGGCGAAGGACAGGACGCAGGCGGTCACCTGGCAGACCGCGATCAACCCGGTGATCGCACTGGAGCTCCTGGCGAACGGTGTGTGGTCGGGCGCGGGCGTGCTGGGGCCCGAGGCCTTCGAACCGGTCCCGTTCATGGACCTGCTGAACGACCACGGGTCGCCCTGGGGCATGACCGAGATGTCGCCACGCTCCTAGGGTCGCTGCGCACTGCCCGCGCGGTGTCACCGCTGGATGCGGTCGGTCAGCAGCGCGAAGCGATCCTCACCCAGGTCGCTCTCGACGTCGCTCACGAGCGTAGCTGCGCGCGGGATCGCGAGCCGAACGGTCGCCAGCCGGAACACGCGCTGGGTCGGTGAGCGCGTGAGCGAGAGATGCTGGATGTTGCGGACTGCGGCGATCGTCGTCCGTCGCACGAGCGCCCCCGATCGCGCGACGATGTGCCCTCCCACGATCGCGTGACCCAGCGCCCGCAACGCCAGTAGCGTCGCGACCGACCCGAACGGAACGATCACCACCGCCGAGATCAGGCCAGCCCCCCACGCCAGCTCCGCGATCACGATCGCGACGAGGGAGGCCATCGCTGCGACGACCAGCCGCCGGGCGAGCGCGCGGCTCGGGGCCGGCCGAAGCTGAGCGTCGAGCACCTCAGGTGGCGTGCCCATCACCCGTCTCGCCAGATCAAGGCAGACGGCGCGGCTTCCGATCGGCAGGAGCATGCTGGTCCGTTGCGCGTCCTCGCCCACGCCGTAGCCCGCGGTGATGACGCGTAGGGAGGCCAGCCCGAACACACGTCGCACGAGGTTCTCCTCCAGGCGGATGGCCTGGATGCGGTGGATCGGGACGAACGCGCGCCTGACCTGAAGCAGGCCTCGAGTGATGACGAGCCGCTCGTTCTCACGGCGCGCCGTGAAGCCCCAGTAGACGACGATCGTGCCGACGAGCGAGATCGCTACCGACGCGATCAGCACGAACGCTCCCACGATGAGCGTGACGACGAGACCGGAGCGGCTTCCGACCACCACGCGTTCGAAGAAGCCGAACAGGGTCTCGTCCGTCAGGAACTGCTGGATCCATCCCAGCAGCGCCGCGGCGACGGCGATCCGGCCTCCCGTGGCGCCCGCGAGGAGCAGCTGCGCGGGTCGGAGTCGGACGAGCGGCGGTGCCTCCGGATGGGCTCGGCCGGCAGGCTCGTCCGAGAGGAGGATGGCCCGGAGCAGGTCGGCGTCCTGCGGTGACAGGGCGACGAGCGGTGCCTCCGTCCGCCTGCCTCCCACCACCTCGACTCGCAGCTCCACCACGCCGAAGAGTTGGTGCGTGAGCTTGCGAACGACGTCGACGCTCTGGATCCGGGAGAAGGGGAGCACTCGCCGCCAGCGGGACAGCAGTCCTCCGCGCACGAGGAGCGTGTTGCCGTCGATCCGGTACGACTGACGCATCCATCGGACGAGCGCGCTCGCTATCGAGATCCCCGCCACCACGAGCGCGAAGGCTCGGGGCGGCCCGCTGCCACCGAGCACAAAGGCCACGGCGAAGAAGAGCGCGAGCTGTCCCAAGCCCGCGGAGAGCCATACCGCGATCGCCGCCGGGTGCAGCCGACGCCACGTCGCGAAGGCGGCGGCCGGCGGCGCGTCCCCGAGATGGCTCTCCGCGCCCGGCGCGCCGTCGGGTCGCGGCGGGACCTCAGACGCTGCTGGTTCCCGCAACCCTCGATAGCTCCTCTCTGAGCGCCTCGGCCTCCGCGGGTGAGAGCCCCGGGATGCGCGCCGCCCTCCCCGATGCGGTGTACACGACGAGCTGCATCAGCCCGAAGGCGAGATCCAGCGGGCCCTGGTGGGTCTCCACGTACTGGATGCGGTCGAACGGGACGAGCGTGAGTACGAAGAACACCGCTCCCTTGGACAGGAACAGGTCGTTCTTCCGGATCTCGTAGCGCCATCGCCGGTACCGGAACCAGGGAACGAGACAGGCGATGGTCACGAGGGATCCGGCGACCGCCAGGGCGAGCGGGAGCTCGGTCCGGGAGATGAAAGCCACGGCGACGATCGCGGCTGGGATCGAGATCCCAGCCGCGATCGTCCACCACATCGTGAGGACCCGGCGGTCGAGGAGCCTCGCAGGTCGCCGCCGTGTCGTGCGTTCCGTGTCCACCTCCGTCCGGGCGAGTGTAGCGGGCTCGCCTGGCCGAGCTTCTCGCCGACGATGCTCGACGTTCGGGTGCGGGCGCGGACGGTCTGACTTACACCTTCACGACCTTCACGCCTGGGATCCGATCGAAGTCGTCGTCTCGGGTGATCACCGGTACCCCGTGCACGATCGCGGTGGCCGCGATCAGGCCGTCGATGGTATGTGGGGGCCGTTCGAGCCGCTTGGTTCGAGCAGCGATCTCCCCGAACTTGATCGCGATCGCTCTATCGATTGGCAGCGCTTCGAAGGCCTGCTCGACGGCGATCACTCGTGCGACCCGTGTGGCGCGTTCGCGGGTGCGACGTGCCAGTACAGCACCCTTGTGCAGCTCTGCGAGGCTGAGGACGCTGATCGCATACGTTCCTGGATGCTCCGCGAGCGGATCTTCTGCGAGGTCGACTAGCACCGACGTGTCGACCACGCCGTCGAAGGCTAGGTGGGCTTCCATGGATCCTCGCTGGAAATCTCATCCTCGATCCGTGCGTCTTCGGCGAACCCCGGATCGACTGGTGTTTCGCGCAAGATCCGCATGAGCTCGTTCCATGGCACGGCGACACGTCGCTGAGGGACTGGCACGAGGTCGGCCACGGGACGGCCGCGAACCGTCACGCGGATCGTTCGGCCTTCATCCACTTCCCTCAGCACCCTCGAGACGTCGTTCCTGAGCTCACGCAGCGGGATCGTACGGTCCGGCTCTGACACGCTACGAGTGTAGCACGTCGTAGACATCGCGTCGCTGGGGCCGTCAAACGGCCGTGACCAGGTCGTTGGGTACCATCACTGCCTCATGCAGCGTCGATACGAACCGATGGAGATCGAGCCCAAGTGGGTGAAGGTCTGGGAGGAGGAAGGCCTGTATGTGGCCTCCGAGGACCGGGACGACCCTCGCCCCCGGTTCTACGCGCTCGACATGTTCTCGTACCCGTCGGGCGACCTTCACATGGGCCACGCCGAGGCATTCTCGGGCGGTGACGCGATCGCGCGGTTCCGGTCGATGCAGGGCTACAACGTGCTGCACCCGATCGGCTGGGACTCGTTTGGCCTGAACGCGGAGAACGCCGCGATCAAACGCGGCACGCCGCCTGCCGAGTGGACCTACGCGAACATCGAGCAGCAGGCGGCTTCGTACCGGCGCATGGGGATGTCGTTCGACTGGACGCGGCGCTTGCACACCTCCGATCCCGAGTACTACCGGTGGACCCAGTGGCTGTTCCTGCGCTTCTTCGAACGAGGCCTGGCCTACCGGAAGCAGGCGCCGGTGAACTGGTGCCCGAAGGACGCGACCGTCCTGGCGAACGAGCAGGTGATCGGTGGAGCGTGCGAGCGCTGCGGAACACCGGTCGAGCGTCGGGAGCTCACCCAGTGGTTCTTCAAGATCACCGACTACGCCCAGCGCCTGCTGGACGACGTCGCGGTGCTGACCGAGTGGCCCGAGCGCGTGATCACGATGCAGCGGAACTGGATCGGCCGCTCCGAGGGCGCAGAGGTTACGTTCGCGATCGAGGAGACCGGCGAGGAGATCCCGATCTTCACGACCCGTCCGGACACCCTGTGGGGCGTGACGTTCTTCGTCTTCGCGGCGGAACACCCTGCCGTTCAGCGGCTGGCGGAGCTGGGCGGAACGTGGGAACTGGCGCGGCCCTTGGTCGAGAAGGCTCGGGCCACGTCGCTCGCCTCGCGGGAGGAAGCCGATACGACCGAGGGCGTGCCGCTCGGCGTTCACGCGGTGAACCCTGTGAACGGCGAGCGCGTGCCGTGCTACGTGGCGCCCTACGTGCTGATGGAGTACGGCACCGGCGCGATTATGGCGGTGCCGGCGCACGACCAGCGCGACTTCGAGTTCGCGCGGGCCCAAGGGTTGGAGGTCCGCGTCGTGATCCAGCCGCCCGGCGAAACGCGGGACGCGGACTCGATGACCGAGTCCTACGACCACGAGGGCGTGATGGTGAAGTCCGGACCGTTCGACGGGGAACCCTCACCCGCGTCGATCGCGAAGGTGACGGCCTGGCTGGAGTCCGAGGGTCGCGGCCGGGCCGCGGTCAACTTCCGGCTACGTGACTGGTTGATCTCGCGCCAGCGCTACTGGGGGGCGCCGATCCCGATCGTGCACTGTCCCTCGTGCGGAGAGGTGGCGGTGCCCGATGCGGACCTGCCGGTCCTGCTGCCTGAAGACGCGGACTTCCAGCCGGGTGGCGAGTCGCCTCTGGCCCGGCACCCAACCTGGAAGAAGGTGGCGTGTCCATCGTGCGGTGACGCGGCGGGCCGCGACACCGACACGATGGACACCTTCGTGGACTCCAGCTGGTACCTGTTTCGCTACTGCTCACCGGGCTACGAGGACGGGCCGTTCCGGCCGGAGGATGTGGCGCGCTGGATGCCGGTGGGGCAGTACACCGGAGGGGTCGAGCACGCGATCCTGCACCTGCTCTACACCCGGTTCTTCACCAAGGTCCTTCACGACATCGGGCTGGTTTCGTTCGTGGAGCCGTTCCCCAAGCTGATGAACCAGGGGCAGGTGATCTACGGCGGTTTCTCCATGTCCAAGACGAGGGGCAACATCGTGGAGCCGATGCCCATCGTGGAGCGGTGGGGCGCCGATTCGATCCGTCTGATCATGCTGTTCGCGGGGCCGTTCGATGACGACATCGACTGGAAGTTGATCGAGGGCGACCCCGATAGGCGGCCGGGGGTGACGTCGTGGCTCGGCAGGGTGTTCTCCGCTGTCGGAGAGGCGGTCGAGACCGACGCGAAGGAGCCCGTCAATCTGGCGCGCCTGACCCATCGGACGATCAGAGGCGTCACGGAGGACATGGAGCGGTTCCGGTTCAACACCGCGATCTCGAAGTTGATGGTGCTGACGAACGAGATGCGCTCTGCGCTGGACGCGGGTGGGGGAGCGCGCGAGGCGGCCTCGGCGCTGGCTCAGATGCTGGCCCCGTTCGCGCCGTTCGCAGCCGAGGAACTGTGGCGGGAGGTGTTGGGCGAGGGGTCGTCGGTGCACGTGTCGTCGTGGCCGACCTACGACCCCTCCCTCGCAGCCGAAGAGACGGTCACCCTGGTGATCCAGGTCGACGGCAAGGTTCGTGACAAGGTCGAGGTGCCCGCCGACATCGACGAGAAGACGGCTCTGGCTCTCGCTCGGGCCAGTGAGAAGGCCCGTCGGGCTCTGGACGGCAAGGCGGTGGCGCGGGAGATCGTGCGCGCGCCGAAGCTGGTCAACCTCCTGAGGGGCGGATAGAGAGTGGCTCCGCGGCGTCTCGCCGCGCGGCTGCTCGTCGCCGCCTCGCTAGGTCTAGTCCTCAGCGTCTGTCGAACCGACCCTCCGACCGGATCCCCCTTCACCCCGTCTGCAGGCGACGACCCGATCGTCGTGGCCGCCGGCGACATCTCCTGCCCTGGGGAGCCCTGCGACGAGCAGCGCCAGACCGCAGACCTCGTCGGGAAGATCGATCCGGATGCCGTGCTCGTGCTCGGCGATCTCCAGTACCGCGACGGGCTGCTCGCCGACTTCGAGTCGTCCTACGAGCCGACGTGGGGGCGGTTCGCCGACCGGACTCGACCGGTGCCCGGCAACCACGAGTACCACGTCCCCGGCGCCCGCGGGTACTTCGACTACTTCGGGGCGTCGGCGCACGAGGAGCAGGGCGGCTGGTACAGCTTCGACGTGGGTGACTGGCACCTCGTGGCGATCAACTCAGGGTCGGGAACGATCTCCGACGAGCAGCTCGCCTGGGTGGAAGCCGATCTGGCCGCCGACGACCACCTCTGCCAGCTCGCCTACTGGCACCACCAACGGTGGTCGTCCGGGACGGTGCACGGGCCCGATCCCGAGCCGGCGCTCATCTCGCTCTGGCGAACGCTGCACGACGGTGGGGTCGAGGTCGTGCTGAACGGTCACGAGCACAACTACGAGCGGTTCGCGCTCCTCGATCCCGACGGTCGTTCGGACCCCGAGGGTGGGATCCGGCAGTTCGTGGTGGGAACCGGCGGCCGATCCAGCTACCCGTTCGGCGATCCGATGCCGGGCTCGGAGCAGCGCATCACCGACGTGTTCGGGGTGCTCGAGCTCACCCTCGGAGCCGACGGCTACGGCTGGCGGTTCGTCGGGGTTCCCGGCAGCGTGTTGGACGAGGGCAGCGCCGGCTGCCACGCCTGATCTGGGCCGGGTTCCCGCAGGCATCCGCTTGTGTCGTACCCGCATGGAACGATGCCAAGCATGGCCTCGACCGCGCGCGTTACCCAACATATACTGTTGGGTATGAGCAAGGATGGCCCGGTGCTCGTCGCGCCCGACATGCTCGAGCGGCTCCGGTGGCTCGTGGAGACGTTCGGTAACAACCGCATGGCCGAGATGATCGGAGTGAGCCGGTCGCAGCCCTCACGGTGGCTGAGTGGGCAGGAGGGTATGAGCCCGCAGAGCCGTCGCCGCGTGGCAGATCTCGACTACGTGCTGGGTCGGCTCGTCGAGGTGTGCGTGCCGGACGTCGCTTGGTCGTGGCTCCACGGGGACAACGCGTTGCTGGGGGGCCGACCGATCGACGTGATGCTGCTGCGGGGACCGCTCGCGATCTTGCCGGCCGTGAACCTCGAGGCCGAGTGGGGATACGTCTGAGGCCAGGACGACTGTTCCGTGTGTTCCCCTACGTTGCGGGCGTTCGCCGGGGCCAGGAGGGCAACCCACTGTGGCGGCCCGTCACCCAGGGGAGCGGCCGCGTGGACAACCCCGAGCGCTACCTCGTGCTCTACGCGGCGGACTCGGCGGTCGGCGCCATCCAGGAGCGGTACGCGAGGTACCCGGCATGGTCCGAGGCGATGCTGGCATCCCCGACCCTGCCGGGAGCCCGATCGTCGCTCGCGGAGTTCGAGGCCGACATGGACGTGCTCGACCTCGATGACCCTCGTGCCTTGTCGCGGCGGTCCCTCCGGCCGTCGCGGGTCGTGACCCGCGATCGATCCGTCACGCAGGGATGGGCGCTCGACGTATTCGAGGAGGCTCGATGGGCGGGCGTCAGGTGGTGGAGCTCCCTCGACGCCGACCGCGCGTCCTTCGGGTTGTGGTCGGTGGATGGACTGCGCGTCCGAAGCGTGAGCCAGCTCGACCCGCTGCATCCGGCGATGCTGGAGGCTGCCGAAGGGCTCGCGCGGCGCTGGGTGTAGCTCGGCTACCCCACCGGCTCGGCGACGACGACGGGGACGCGCTGGACCGCGTTGTTCGAATAGCCGCCGACGTTCCACTCGCCCTCGAGCGGTTGGGTTGCACCGGTCTCATCGGTCGTCCGGCAGCAGAGCTCATGCTCGCCGGGCTCGGCCTCCCAGGTGAAGGTCCAGCCGCACCACGCGAAGTCGCCGGTGGCGGGCGTGAGCTCCGCGTCGGCCCAGGTCGCCCCGCCGTCCGAGCTGAACTCGACGCGCTCGATAGCGCCGAGGCCGGACCAGGCGCGACCCTGCACCAGCGTCGGGCCCGGTTCGGCGTGTCGTGTGCGGATCGGGAAGCCCGGCACGCCCGGGGGGACCATGAGGCTCCGCGGGCGGATCCTGCTGAGCGGTTCCCCCGGGTCGTTCTCCGAGGCAGCGAACCGGTACGAGTTGGTGTGCTGGTAGCCCTCGAAGGGTTCGGTGAGGACCTGGATCCTGTGCAGCCACTTCACCTGCGTCATCCCATACCACCCTGGGACGATCAGTCGAAGCGGGAACCCGTGCTGGGGGAGCAGGGGCTGGCCGTTCATCTCGTCGGCGAGCAGGACGTCGTCGCCGATGGCCTCGGCCAGGGGGAGGCTCCGCTCGTAGGCCTGGTCGATGGCGCCCTCGATCCCGCGGTCGAGCCCGGTGAACAGGACCTCCACGGAGCCGTCGAGCATCCCCGCCTCCTCCAGGAGCGGTCGGAGCGGCGTCCCTGTCCATTCCGCGTTGCCGACGGCCTCCAGGAGCCAGGGCTGGCTGAGCGGCCGGGGCGACTGCAGGGCTCGCCCGTTACCGGCGCATTCGAGGATGACGGGAACGGTCACGCGAGGGCGTGCGGCCAGGTCCTCGACGCCGAGGGTGAGCGGCGTGGCGACGTTGCCGTCGATCTCCAGGCGCCACGCGCCGGGGTCGACCGCTGGGATGTCGTAGTGGATCAGCAGGTAGTGGAGGCCGGCCGGCGTGATGGGGTAACGCAATGCCTCGAGCGGCATCCCGTGGTTGCGCGCCGCGAGCGCCAACTCGTCGTGGCCGATCGGTCCGGTTCGCATCTCCGCCATGGGTGCCAGATTCCATCACGTTTCGGCACGTTCTGGGGCGGAGTGTGACCACGGTCACGGTTGCAGCCACACGTCCGGGCTAGCGTCGTGCCTATGAACCTTCGGGAACGGATGGACTCGATGTCGCGCGGCGAGCTCGTGGGGCTGGTGGTCGTGCTCGCGGCGGTGTTGGCGGGCACGGCGCTCTGGTACGTGCGTGCGCTACCCAAGCCGGTCGAGATCGCGGCATCGTCGGACGTCGGCAACGCGGGCGGGGTAGTGTCGCCGTCACCCACGCCGGTGCCGATCCTGGTCGACGTGGCGGGGTTCGTGCGCGAACCGGGCGTCTACGAGTTCGTGGTGGGCGACCGGGTGATCGACGCGATCGAACGCGCGGGCGGGGCTCGCAAGGGTGCCGATCTTTCCGCGCTCAACCTGGCGGCGCCGCTCGCCGACGGGACCCAGATCCTTGTGCCCAAGCGCGGAGCGTCGGCGAGCGGCGCCGCTACGGGGACCACCGCTGGCGGCCTCATCAACATCAACTCCGCGGACGCGGCCACGCTCGAGGAGCTCTCGGGTATCGGCGAGGTGCTGGCTGCCGCGATCGTGTCCTACCGGGAGGAGCACGGGGCGTTCGCCACGATCGAGGACCTGATGGACGTGAGCGGGATCGGCCCCGCCACGCTGGAGGAGATCCGCGATCAAGTGACCGTGTGACCGGCGGATAGGGGGCTCCGTGACCGGTTGGCTCCTGCCGGCCGCCGCGGCGGGGGCCTGGCTGGGAGCGCTGATCGGCCGAGATGCGGCCGGCGCAGCGCCGTGGTGGGCTTGGGGCGCGTTCGGGATCTCGCTGCTCGCCGTTGCGTGGATGGTTGCGCCTCGCCGTGAGCGCGGCACCGATCCGCTCGCCGAGGTCGGGCTCGTGGAAACGGCGCCTGCGGCAGCTGCGCGGCTGGACCCGGGTCGGGTGTCGCGCGGGGCCGCACCGGCGGTGGCGCTGGCGTTCCTCGGGGTCGTGGTGGTATCGACGGCGCGCTCGGCGCTCGCCGAGGATCGCCGGCTCGCCTCACCGCTCTTCGACCTGTCGACCGGGGGCGTGACGATGCTCGTCGCTCTCCGCGAGGACCTCCGCGAAGGTCTGTACGGGTGGCACGGGGTCGCGACCGCCCTTCGCGTCGAGGCGGACGGAGCGGCGCTCGAGCTGCGGGAACCCGTCTGGATCGGCGGTGACGGTCGGCCGCCGCGTGTCTCTCGCGGTGACCTCGTCCGGCTCGAGGGGTCGATCGACGTGCCCGAAGACTCGGGGTTCGCGGACGGTCTGGCGCGGCGGGGGATCGCGGTCACCGTGCGCGCCACCATCGCGACGCGGGCGGGGCCGTCGCCCAACCCACTCGTGCGGGCCATGCAGGGTGTGAGGACGGTCGTGGGCCGCTCGATCGAACGGCTCTTCCCGCCGCGCGAGGCGGGGCTGCTGCTCGGCCTGGCGCTGGGAGACGACACACGTCTGGACCCCGTGCTGGATCGCGATTTCCGGGCAGCCGGCCTCGGTCACCTCCTCGTCGTCTCGGGCGGGAACGTGGCGATGATCCTCGCGCCCGTGCTCGCCCTAGCGGCGGCCACCCGCATGGCCCGATGGTGGCGCTTCGGACTGGCGATCGGGATCGTCGTCGGGTTCGTGGTGCTGACGGGAGGCGAGCCCTCGGTGCTGCGCGCCGGCGTGATGGCGGGGGTGTTGCTCGTCGGCGTGCTCCTCGGGCGACCCCGTGCGGCGGCCTCCACCCTGGCCGGGTCGGTGTTTGCGCTGCTCCTTCTCGACCCGTGGCTGGCGTGGGCGGTCGGCTTCCAGCTCTCCGCCATCGCGGCCGCCGGCATGGTGGCGATGGCCGGACCGATCGCCGAGCGGCTCGAAGAGCGTCACGTCCCGAAGCCGGTCGCGCTCGCGGCCGGCGCGACCCTCGCCGCCCAGATCGGCGTGACGCCGCTGCTCCTGTTCCACTTCCAAGAGGTGCCGCTCGTGGCGATCCTGGCGAACGTGGTCGCCTTCCCGGTCGTGTCTCCAGCTCTGCTGTTGGGCCTGGCTGCATCCGCCGCAGGGATGCTCTTCGTGCCGGCGGGGGAGCTCCTCGCCTGGTTCGCGATGTGGCCGATGCGGTTCCTCGAGGTGATCGCGGACCGCTCGGCGAAGGCTCCGGTCGGTCATCTGACGGCGGCGGGCGGTCCGGCGACGCTCGTGGTCGGGAGCGCCTTCGTGATCGCCTTGGCGTGGAACCTGCGCTCGCGGCGGCCGCTGCCGCGGCGACTCAAGCTCGCCGGGCTGGGCACCGTCCCCATCGTGGTCGCCCTCGCGGCAGCGGCCGCCGGCCCGCCCGCATCCCTCACCGTCACGTTCTTCGACGTCGGGCAGGGCGACGCCGCCTTGGTCAGGAGCCCGGCTGGGGCCACCATCCTCGTGGACGGCGGTCCCGAGGAGGATGACGTGGCGACCGAGCTTGCCGCGCTGGGGATCCGCCGCCTGGACGTCGTGGTCGCGAGCCATCCCCACGCCGACCATGTCGTCGGGCTCCCAACCATCCTCGCTCGCTATCCGGTCGGCCTCCTTCTCGAGCCGGGCTGCCCCGACACATCCGTGTTCGGCGCGGAGGTCGATCGCGCGGTCGAGGCTGAGGGCGTCCCCATCCGGCACCCGAGGGCTGGTTCGTCCTACATGGTGGGCGACTTGCGCATCGACGTGCTCTCACCGGACCGTTGCTGGACCGGCACGGAGTCGGATACGAACAACGACGCTCTCGTGTTGCGCGTCTCGCTGGGTAAGGACGTGGTGCTGCTCGCGACCGAGCCGGAGGAGCCGGCGCAGGAATGGCTCCTGGAGTCGGGGGCCGACCTCCGCGCGGACGTCCTGAAGGTGCCCCACCATGGGGGAGCGACCAGCGTGCCCGAGTTCTTCCAGGCCGTTGAGGCCGAGGTCGCGGTGGTCTCCGTAGGCGAGAACACGTATGGGCATCCGGTGCCCACGGTCCTCGACGCCATCACCGAGACAGGAGCGGAAGTCTGGAGGACGGATCAGCACGGCACGATCACCGTCACGTTCGGCGGCGGTCATCCGACGGTCTCCTCGGAGCGCTGAGGTGGGCGGAGCCGGTGGAACCTCCGACTATCGGCACGGAGCCTGGGTGCTCGCCTGACGGAGCCCAAGCGGAGCCCGCCACCGCGGTCGACCGAGTCGCAGCGAGCGGAGCCCATCATCGATGGCCGATCGACCAGCGCTTGCGGGCCGGGGCGGCCGAGACGGAAACTGGCGTATGACTCCCGAGGTCCACTACGCGAAGACCCGCGACGGCACATCGATCGCCTTCCAGGTCGTCGGCGAGGGGGAGATGGACCTCCTCTTCGTGCCTGGGTTCGCGTCGAACCTGATCTGGAACTGGGAGCTGCCGTCCTACGCCCACCTCCTCCGGAGATTGAGTTCGTTCTGCCGGCTCATCATCGTCGACCGCCGCGGCTGCGGGCTATCCGACCGGCTCTCCCCTCAAGACCTGCCGCCGCTGGAGATCCTCGCGGATGACCTCGGCGTCGTTCTCGACGCCATCGGATCCGAGCGCGCCTCGCTCTTCGGCACGCAGGACGGCGCGATGTTCTGCTCGCTGTTCGCCGCAACGCATCCGGAAAGGGTCGATCGCCTCATCCTCTTCACGCTGGATCCCGGCGGCCATCAGCCCTGGGAGGGGGCGTGGGGCCGCGAGGAGAGGGAGGCGTACCTCGCGCGGATCGCTGGGGGATGGGGAACTCCTGCCTTCGCGCGGTGGCAGATCGAGCCCCGTGCACCATCCGTTGCGGACGACCCAAGGATCCTCGAGTGGTACACCGCATGGCAGCAGCTCGCCGCGAGCCCAAGTACCGCGGAGGCGCTCTTCCGGCTCTATCTGGATAGCGATGTCCAGCCCGTACTCTCGTCTATCCGCGTTCCCACGCTGGTCCTGCATCGCGTCGGCGACCGGATCGACCCCATCGAGGAGAGCCGGTTCGTGGCTCGGCTGATCCCGGAGGCTCGATTGATCGAGCTCCCTGGAGAGGATCACCAGTGGTTCGTGGGCGATACGGATCCCATCGCCGACTCGATCGAGGAGTTCCTCACGGGCGTGCGCCATGCACAGGACCTGGATCGAGTGCTCGCAACGGTGCTGGTGACCGACATCGTGGATTCGACCCGTCGAGCGGCGGAGGCTGGCGATGCCGCCTGGAAGGAGTTACTGGCCGCCCACCACGAGCGCGTCCGGGCCCAGCTGGCCCGGTTCCGAGGGCACGAGGTGGATACAGCCGGCGATGGGTTCCTAGCCACGTTCGACGGCCCGGCACGAGCGGTTCGATGTGCCCAAGCGATCGGGGAAGCGATCGATCCACTGGGACTCGAGATCCGGGCCGGCGCGCACACGGGCGAGATCGAGCTAGCGGGCGAGCACATCCGGGGCATCGCAGTCCACATCGGCGCACGGGTGGCGGCGCTCGCTGGCCCGGGCGAGGTGCTGGTCTCCCAAACGGTGAAGGACCTCGTCGCGGGCTCCGCGCTCACGTTCGAGGATCGAGGTATCCACGAACTGAAGGGCGTCCCCGACCGTTGGCGCATCTTCGCGGCAGCCCCTGCGGACTGACGCAAGGCTCTGTCGCAGGTGGGTTGCGTCAGACCAGGGGCTAGTCTTGGTGCTGGGATACGAGCCGTGGAACAACTCGACGAGAACGCCCTCAAAACGTCGATGATGAGTCTCGCGCGGGTCCTAGGTGGCAGGAAGCGTAGATTCCGCCTGTGCGCACGCTCGATCGCCACCTCCCGGACTTCGATGTGAACGAGGTCCACGAGATCGCCCTCGACATGCCGCCGGAGACGGCGGTCGAGCGCGTGCTGGCGCTTCCGGTGACCCCCGACCGGCTCGTGCGCGCCCTATTCCGTCTGCGCGGACTGCGCGGAGCGCACCTTCCGCTCGAGCGGTTCGCGATCGAGGTGCTCGGTCTCGATCTGGTTGAGCGCACGCCGACCAGCGCGGTCGCCGCCGGTCGCCTGCGCAGGCAGCGCGTGGCCATCTCGTTCGAGGCCGAGGCTCGGCAGTCCGGTGGCTCGCGACTCATCACCGAGACTCGCGTCGCTGATGCGGACTTCGCCTTCCGTCTCTACTGGCTCGTCGTGGGCCCCTTCTCGGCGCTGATCCGGCGGCGCTGGCTTCGCGCCGTCGCTCGAGCACGATAGGCAGATGCTTACTTCCGCTCGGAGCTTGATGCCTAAGGTTCTCGAGGCGTCGGTGGCGGCGCTCACCGCTTCAGCCGATGCGGCCGGTCGGCCCAAGCGCTCTCGAGCTGCCCGGAACACGACACCGGCAACTGGCGTCGGGCGCCTTCAGGGCACGCGAGCCTCTCAGAGGAGCGATGGGCCGCGCTCTCCGCTGTGTCTTTGGGGGTCGTATTTCCCCCCGAGGAGGACAAGCATGGGCGACGAAGACACCATGCGGGCCGACCAGCCTCATCGAGAGTGGCCGAGGTGCTCGGCGCCTGCTGGCCTGACCGCCGCGGGTGAGCGACGGACTCTGGAGGTCCACTGGCCTGCAGTCTTGTAAGGGAGAGAGGAGGAACGAGCTCATGCCGTTCGACCCAGACCTTCCAGCGCAAGTCGAGGAGGCCGACGAAAGGAACTGGCGGCTGCTTCGAAACATCAGGTATCAAGCGAGGGAGCGCCCGTTCTTGGCCGAGGCGGGCATGTGCACCGACTTCGCGTCCGTGCCGCGAGTGTTCGTGTGGCTCCTCCCTCGGTACGGCCGCTATACGAGGGCCGCGATCGTGCACGACCATCTGTGGCGACAGGAGGTGCCGAACAGAGCCCTGACGTTGAAGGACGCTGACGGCATCTTCCGGCGGGCCTCCAGAGAGCTTGGCGTGCCCTTCCTTCAGCGCTGGGTCATGTGGGCGGCCGTGAGGTGGGGCGGTGTCATGAAAGGCGGGTTGAGGCAGATCAGCTGGTGGATCGATCTTCCGCGCGTCCTGCTCGTCAGCGTCCTCGTCGCTCCGATCGTGCTGCCGCCAGCGTTGCTGGTTGGGATCGGGTACGGCGCCTTCGTGGTCGTGGAGTCGGTTCTTTGGCTCGTCTTGCTGGTGGGGAAGGTGCTCGGGAGGCTGCTGCGAGTGGAGCGACCCGACAAGGTGGTCAACCCACCGAAGGTCTCCTGGAAGTTGTAGCCAGCTCCGGTATCTTCAACCAGCACGGCGGCGATGTCTCCCGTGTGGCTCCTGGCCATCACTGATGGCGACACCAGCACCGTGGTGTCGGCCATCTGAGGTCCCCACGAAGCCCGCACGGAAACGGCGGTCACGATGCAACGGCCAGCTCCGCTTCAAGCCGTTGACGAGTCCGAACGCTCGGGAATCTTGTGCAAAGTGGGGCGCGCTCCGCGCCCTCTCTTTCAACAGCGCCTGGCTCCTCGACCGACCGGAGGCGGAGCCGCTGTCGTTCGCGATCCGGTTCAACATCCTCAGCAGCGATGATCGTGCTCAGCTGCCGTTGGTGGCGAGGACCAGGCGGTAACCATCAGGATCGATGAAGACCCGCGCTCCGGCGCGAGGCCAGTACGGGTTGAGTGCGGGATCGTCGGCCGGGACCTCGCGATGTCCGGCCGCGCTGAGACGATCGGCGAGCTCGACGACGTCGTGACCGTCCGCGAGATACAGGACAAGGACGTCCTCGACCGTCGGTGTGGGCGCCAGCGACTCGCGTGGCGAGACGAGCTCGAGCTGGGCGCGTTCGTCTGGCAAACCGAGGACCGCGCCGTCGAACCCGTCGTGGTCCTCGAATGACCACAAGACGCTGAGCCCGATGAGCCGCTCGTAGAAGTCGCGTGACCTCGCTAGATCAGCCGTCGGACGCGCCACCCGCATCTTGACAACTGGCATGCGCACCAACCTACGACTCAGCTCAGGCGCGAGCACGGAGTCGGCGCCCATTCCGTAAGCATGCCGGCTGTTCGGGCCAACGCAGTGTCGCTCTTGACCCGAAGCAGCACTCCCCAGACGACGGTTCAAGAGGCCAGCGCGCTCGACGGCGCAGGCAGGCCATTCCTACGAGGGTGGTTCCTTCCACTCCTCGAGTACGAAGTCGCCGATCTCGGCCCCGGGTGGGTACTCCCCTCGAAGCATGGCCCGAAGGGTCGGGCCAAGCTCGATCCAAGACCGATCGGCTTCGTCCTCGGAGGTCTCACCGCAGTACGCCCAAGTTCATGGGCATGCAGCCCAGGCCGAGCGCGCCCACCGACGGACCGCCCGAGCCCAGGATGCGGGTGTCCACACTCATCCTGGCTCGTTGCCCTCGCGCCACTTGATGCCGCAGCCTACGCTCGGGTGCTGTTCGGGATCCACCGGCGCGCCGGCGAGCACCGCGTCGATCGCGGCGCGCAGGTCCTCACCGGTGACGGGCACGCCGTTCCTGGGCCGGCTTGCGTCCAGCTGTCCCCGGTAGACGAGACGCAGATCCGCATCGAACAGGAAGAAGTCGGGCGTGCACGCCGCGATGTAGGCCTTTGCCACCTCCTGGGTCTCGTCGAAGAGGTAGGGGAAGGTGTAGCCGGCCTCTCGAGCCTCTTCCGCGAGGCTCGCGGGCGCGTCTTCCGGATACGTCTGGGGGTCATTGGCGCTGATCGCGACGATCGCCAGGTCGGAGTTCAGGTGATCGCGGCCGAGCTGCGCGAGCGCCGGCCGAACGTGCGCCACGTAGGGACAGTGACGGCAGATGAACATCACCAGCAGGGCATCCGCCCCCACGAAGTCGGCGCGGCGAACGATCTCGCCGGTCGTGACGTCTGGCAGGGCGAAGTCGGGGGCTTCGGTACCCAGAGTGAGCATGGTGGACGTGACGGCCATGCGGAACCTCCTTCGCGGATCGGAGGCCATGGTAACGGCGGGCGTGCGGAAGGTTTGGCCGGGCATGCGTTGGCCGTTGCCATCCACCGGGTCAAATCTCAGGATGGGCTGAGAGGAACCTAGGGACCTCCGGGGCTTCCGCCGGGCTCGGCGGCGAGGCCTCGCCGTCCCTTGCCTTGAGAGTGTTGCCCAAGGAACCGGGGGGATGCCGCAACGCTGCACAAGCCTCGGCAGCTCCGCGCAGCCCAAATCACCGCAGCTCAGGGCCGGTTCTGACGCCGATGCCTGTTACGCGGAGGCTGTATCGGACGCGATCGTGATCCCGGTGCCGGCAGTCTGTATCCAGCGCACGGCGGGCTCTCCAGGACCTCAGATCGTGTCCATCAAGAAATAGTCCGCCTCGCTACCCCTGCCGTAGCCCGCGGTCACCTTCGTGGGTGGGGAGGTAGCGATAGAGTCCGACCGATGACCGCGCCGTCGCACCTGCTCTGGGGCGAGGACGACTTCCTGCTCCGTGAGGCCGCCCTCGACCTGCTGGGCGAGCTGCACGCCCGCGAGGTGGACGCCGCCGAGTGGCAAGGGGGGGAGCTCCAGGACCTCGCCACGCCGTCGCTGTTCGGCGAACCCCGGGCCTTGCTGGTGAACGACGCGAAGAGCCTGACGAAGGAAGCGACGGCGCAGTTGGCCGCCTACCTCGAGGCGCCCGATCCTGACTCGACGTTGGTCCTCTGCTGCCGCACGGCCGAGCACGGCAAGCCTCCCGCCGCGCTGGTCAAGATGGTCGAAGGGCACGGACAGGTGCGTCAGGTTCAGGTAGCGCGCAAGGACCTGGAGTCCTGGTTGTTGAAGCGGGCGCACGTGCTCGAGATCGGCCTGACGCCGCCGGCGGCTCGCGCGCTGGTCGAGACGATCGGTGAGGAGACCGGCGCGCTCGCCGCCGCGGTCCGCCAGCTCGCCTCCGCCTTCCCCGGCCAGAAGCTGACCCCCGACCTCGTCCACCGGCAGTTCCGCGGGCTGGGCGAGCAGAAGACCTGGGACCTCTGCGACCGGGCCTTCGGCAAGGATCTGCCGGGCGCCATCCGATCGCTTCGTGCCATCGAGGCCGGAGGGGACGACCCCCTGAAGGTGCTCGGCGGCATCTCGAGCCGCCTTCGCGATCTCATCCGCGTCCGCGCCCTTCCGGATCGGATGCCGCCGGCCGAGG
>Ga0247727_10006257_pt1 | contig 23525 bp, 28 predicted proteins | sample WisWelCaveWW1625_FD_202498 | JGI IMG/M metagenome (GOLD analysis project Ga0247727, IMG submission 202498) | Biofilm microbial communities from Wishing Well Cave, Virginia, United States - WW16-25 | ecosystem: Environmental > Aquatic > Deep subsurface > Groundwater > Cave microbial mat | place...
TAGTCGCGGCATGCTTGCGCCGTCGCAAACCGGCGGTCGAATTCCGCCATCGTTCGCGGATAGTCCCCCTCGGCCACCTCCGGATACTACGCATGGTAGTTACTGGAGGCAAGTGGATATGCCTTAGGGAAGAAGTAGCTAGTGGGTAGTGGACGGTAGCCAGCCAGACCCGAAGCAGCAGCCAGCATCCACCCTGTCCACTGGCTCCTCTCTTCGTAGACCATCGGCCCCCCGTTTTGGTACGCTTCCGCACCCCACGATGCTCCCGCTGCTTGCTCTCGCGTCATTCCTGGCGCAAGACCGAGTCGACACCGACCCCCGTCGGGACGACACGATCACGCTCACGATCAGCGGCTCGACCGACATTGACGCCGTTTTCCGCAATCGCGTGCTGGTTGACGCGCGCGGATCGCTGACGACGACGACCGGCGCGGAGCGGGGCGCGGGAACGATCGAAGGAACGGTGCAGCTGCGGCTGACGGCGTCGCTCCAGGAGAGCGTCACGACGTCGCTTCTCTTCCGCAACGAGCGGCTGCCGGGCGACGGGCTGCTCGGCGCGAACCCGGAGGGGCTCGGCCTCATCGTCAAGGAGGCCTGGCTCCAGTTCGACGGAGTTTTGAACCCCGGCGTCTCGCTCGCGATCGGCGCCCAGCCCTACTCGTTCGACCTGCGCGGGCGCGGCTCGCCGTTCTTCTTCGACCCGTACCACTCGGAGTCGTTCTTCACCGACATCAACGCGCCCAGCCTGGTCTCGGCGCTCGACTCGCTCCAGCCGACCGGCGCCGTCGTCCGCTACCTGACGGAGGAATTCGAGGCGACGGTGGCGGCGCTCGTCCTCATCGAGGGCGGGACCCTGAAGGACAAGGAGATTGCCGGCGTCGGCACCGTGCTCGGGCGGTTCGGCAGGAGCCGCTGGGGCTTCATGGCGGCGATCGACGCCGTCGCCGGCGCGCGGACGTCGCTGCTCACCTTCGGCGGCGGCCTTTCGTATCGCGAGTTCGCGGGGTGGGAGCTCTACGTCGAGGCCTACGCGCAGATCGGCGACCGGACGGAGATCATCTTCGGCGGCCAGAAGGCGAGCCTCTCCGGCATCGCGCACGGATTCCAGCTCGGCGCGCGGTACGAGACGTCGCACGGCCGGGCGCCGAGCGCGACGAACTATTTCCTCGAGCTCAACTACACGTGGCTCGGCAACGACCACGACATCACCGACGACGAGGAGAACCGCTTCATTTCGTACGAGAACGTGAACGACCTGCTGGTGCTGGAGAGCAGCCTGTACGGGCTCGATCTCGACACGAACTTCATGGTGCTCAAGATCCTCGCGGGGATGAGCCCGTGGGAGCGCGTGTCGATCTCGGGCGCGCTGGGATTCGCGAAGCTGAACGCGCCGGCGCCGTTCATCCCGTCGCTGCTGAACCGGACGAACGACCTGGGGATGGAGGCGGATGTCCGGGTCGTCTACGAATTCTCGAGGCAGGTGACGATCCACTTCGACGGCGGCGTGCTGACGAGCTCGGCGTTCATCAAGAGGAACACGAGCGGGGCCGAAGACAGGGCAGGAGTGGCGGTGATGGGCGTGGTGGTGAGGTTTTGAAAGTAGGAAGACGGAAGAGGGAAGTCGGAAGGAAAGAAGGAAGAGCGAAGGCGGACGGCGGAAGATAAGGCGAAGATACGGCGAAGATACGGCGAAGAGAAGGCGAAGAGAAGGCGAAAAGGGCGAGAGAAGACGGAAGAAAAAGAAGTCATGAGAGTGAAACGGGGCCTCAAGGTGGCGGCGGTGATCGCCCTCGGCACGATCATGTCGTGCGGGGAACGGCGCGCGGGATGTCTGCATCTCGACGCGGAGCCGTTCGGCGGCGGGGTCGTCTCGCTGGCCAATCCGTTGAATTACTCGACGAAGATCACGGGGATCGTGGACGACATCGGGGCGTTCAACCTGGGCGGCGCGAACCAGTCGATCGCCGCGGGCGATTTGAACGGCGACGGGCGGATCGATGTCGTCGTCGGCGCGCCGGGGGCGGACTTCAACAACCGCACGAACGCGGGGGCGGCGCATGTCCGGTTCGGAGCGGCGGCGTTCACGCTGGGCGACAGCGACCTCGCGCAGGTGGCGAACGCCGACCTTCACGTTCACGGGGCGTTCACGGGCGGGGCGGCGGGAGCGCTCGGCAGCGCGATCGCGGTGGGCGACTTGAACGGCGACGGCATCGCCGATCTCGTGCTCGGGGACGCGACGGCCGACGCGAACGCACGGGCGAATTCGGGGAGCGTCTACATCCTCTTCGGCGGGCCGGGTATCGGGACGTCGATCGGGCCGCAAGTGGGGCCGAAGCCGGTGCGCGATCTCGCCGACACGGCGCAGTTCAACGCGCGGTTCGACGGGATCGTGGCGGCCGACGCGCTGGGAGCATCGGTGCTGGTCGCGGACGTCAACGGCGACGGGATCGGCGATCTCGTGATGGGATGCCCGGGGGCCGATGCGCTGGGCCGCGTTGCGGCGGGGCGCGTCTTCGTCTTCTTCGGGCGGGCGGCGTTCCCGACGGGGACGATCGATCTGCTCACCTTCGCGGCGGACGTCGACTATCTCGGCGCGACGGCGGGCGATGCGCTCGGAACGACGCTGGCGGCGGGGCAGATCGGCGGGAGCGCGCTGACCGATCTCGCGATGGGAGCGCCGCTGGGCGACGGGCCGGCCGATGCGCGGGCCGATTGCGGCGAGGTCTACATCGTCTTCGGAAGCCTGGCGCTGCCGGCGGGGGCGATCGATTTTGCGAGCGCGCTGAATTTCAGCGTCGAGATCATTGGATCGACGGCGGGGGACGGGCTGGGCCGGGCGATCGCGATCGGCGACGTGAACGGCGGGTCGAACGACATCGTCATTGGCGCGCCGGTCGGGAACAAGGCGGAGGTCGTGTTCGGGCTGCTGGCGACGGGGGTGCGGGACCTGAACGCGGCGGCGGCGGAGATCACCTACACGGGCGCGGCGGCGGGGGATGCGCTGGGGACGAGCGTCGCGGTCGGGGATCACGACACGATTGCGGGGCAGGACGTGATTCTCGGCGCGCCCGGCCACGACACCGGCGGCGCGAACGCGGGCGCGGTCTACGTGATCAGCGGCGGGCCGGGGGTTGCGGTGGGGACGCGGAATGTCGTGGCGACGAGCGGGAACTACGAGACGCGGTACGACGGCGCGGCGGCGGGTGACGCGGTCGGGATGTGCGTCGCGATGACGAACGTGAACGCAGACGCGCAGATTGACCTGTTCATGAGCGCGCCGACGGCGGAGTTCACGCCGGCGGGGCTGACGGTGAGGACCGACGGCGGGATCATCTACGTGAGGACGGCGGCGGGGCCGAGCGTGGGCGTCGAGAACATCGTGAACCTGGGCGTGACGCCGGGCGCGTTCCAGGTGAGGCTCCTGGGGGCGGCGCGGGGGGCGGGATTTGCGGCGACGTTCGTCTACGCCGACGTGAACGGCGACGGCATCCAGGATGTCATCGTCGGCGCGCCGAACGAGGATCGGAACGGGCGGGCGAACTCGGGAACGGTCTACGTCATCTTCGGCAGGGCCGGACTCACGACCTCGCAGGAGATCACGGTCGCCGGCATCACGGGACTTCGATTCGACGGCGCGGGCGCGGGGGACCGGATCGGCTCGGTGCTCATCGGGATGGGCGACGTCAACGGAGACACCATCGACGACATCCTGCTGACGTCCGGGACGGCGGACAACAACGCACGGGCGAACTCGGGCTCGGTCTACATCATTTTTGGCCGGACAAGCTGGACGCAGACGATCTGGGACCTGGCGGCGCCCGGCGGATTCGACGTGCGCGTCGATGGCGAGCTCGCGGGCGATCAGCTGGGAACGGGCTGCATCAGCGGCGACTACGACAACGACGGGATCAAAGACCTGGTGATCGGTGCGACGTTCGCGAGCTTCAACGCGCGCGTGCTGTCGGGCAGCACCTACGTGGTCCTCGGCCGCACCTCCTGGGCGAGCGCGACGATCGACCTGGCGTCGCTGCCCGTGCCGTACGCGCTGCGGCTCGACGGGGCGACGGCGTTCGACCTCACCGGGCTCTCCCCCGCGGTCATCGACCTGGACGGCGACAGTCTGAACGACCTGGTCTTCTCCGCGTTCTTCGCGAGCTACAACGGCCGTGCGCAGTCGGGGAGCGTCTACATCACCTACGGCCGCACGCCGGCGCTGTCGGGCGTGCTCGATCTTGCGGCGGCGACCTCGTACGACGTGCGGCTCGACGGCGCGGTCGCGGGAGACGAGATCGGCTTCAACACGTTTGCGACCGACATCGACGGCGACAGCCGGGGCGAGCTGGCGATCGGAGCGTTCGGGAGGGACGTCGGGGCGGTCGCGGACGCAGGGAACGTGCTGCTGCTTTACGGCGGCGTGCGGCTCGCGTCCGGGACCATCGACCTGCTCGCGACCCCCATCCAGGATGCGACGGTGATCGGGCGCGATGCGCTCGGACTCTTCACGTCGTGTTCCTTTGCGCGGATCGCGCGCAACGGAGTCTACGACATCATTGCGTCGCCGACGAACAGCGGCAGCACCTACCACATCACGGGCTGGAACAACCGCTTCCGTGGACCGATCGACCTGGCGATCGAGACGAGCTACCAGGTGCGGTACGACGCGTCGCATCCAGCGAACCAGCTGAGCGGCGCGTACGCCTTCCGCGCATCGACGGACTTCTCCGGCGGGGGCGTGGACGACCTGGTCCTGATCGAGCGGCTCGGGGACGGCGCCGTGTGGGACGCCGGCGCGATCGTGTTCCTCCCGACGCCGGAGTGACGAAGGTCACGAAGCACGAAGGGAACCAAGGGAACGAAGAGTGCGCACCCAATGACGCTTGATTCACGCGTCAAGGCGAGCCGGAACACGGCCTTCTCCGAGATCCGGGACGAGATCGTCCTGGTCGGATTCGAATCGGGGAAGTACTACGGACTCGACGGCGTCGGTGCGCGGATCTGGCGGCTGGTCCAGGAGCCGAGGACGCTGCGCGACGTGCTCGCGGCGCTGCTCGCCGAGTTCGAGGTCGATGCGGCGGCGTGCGAGCGGGACCTGCTGGAGTTCGCGTCGCTCCTCGAGCGCGAGAAGCTTCTCGCGACGGTGGCGTGATGGGGCTCGTCGGGATCGTGAGCCGGGACGGCCGGCCCGTCTCCGTCGACGAGCTGCGCCCGATGATGCGGGCGGGCCTTTCCTGGACGACGGAGTCGGCGCCGCACGGCGTCTTCGGGTGGACGTCCTGCGCCGGTGCGACGGCGGGCGCGCGGGTGGCGGCGGCGGGGCGGATCGACAACGCCGACGGGGAGTCGCTTCGAGCCCGCCACGATCGCGAGGGCGTTGCGTTCGCGGCGCGGCTCGTCGGGGATTTCACCGCGGCGCTGTGGGATGAGCGGTCGGTGGTGCTCGTCCGCGACGGCGTGGGCGGGAGTCCGCTTTACTATCACTTGAGCGCGTCGACGCTCGTCTTCGCCACGGAGCTAAAGGCGGTGCTGGCGGTCCCCTCCGTCCCGCGGCGGCTGGACGAGTGCACGATCGCGGACCACCTGACGTCGATTCGCGAGGATCACGAGCGGACGTTCCATCTCGACGTGCGCCGCGTTCCGCCGGGGCACGCGTTGAGGGTGCTGCCGGACCGGCATGAGTTCGTTCGCGTCTGGCGGCTCGATCGCGATCGCGCGCTGCCGCCGGGCGACAGCCGTGAGTACGCGGAGCGATTCCTCGAGCTGCTGCGCCAGGCGGTGAAGCGCCGCCTCGTCGGCGTGGCGAAGCCGTCGATCATGCTGAGCGGCGGCCTTGATTCGTCGGCGATCGCCTGCCTGCTTCGCGAGGGGCGGACGGTGACGGCCTACTCGCTCGCGTTCCCCGAGGATGAGGCGTCGGACGAGCGGTCGTACGTCCGGGCGCTGGCGCGACAGGGAGGGCTGGAGCTGCGCGAGATCGACGGAACGGCGCTCAACGTCTGGGAGGAGCTGCCGGCGATGCTGCGCGCGTGCGACGAGCCGCCGTCGGCGACGCCGCAGTTCTACTACGCGAGGGTCCATCGCGAGGCGGCGAAGGACGGAGTCGACGGCGTCTTCGACGGCTTCGACGGGGACAGCACGGTGTCGTACGGGCTCGCGTTCCTGCACGAGCTGCTGGCGGGCGGCCGGCTTGGCCGGTTTCGCCGGGAGCTGACGGCGTTCGCCGGGAGGTACGGGATCGAGTGGTACCGGCTGCTGGCGTGGTACGTCGTGAATCCGGCGATGGGCGGATCGTGGCGGTCGTCGCTCAAGTGGATGACGGGGAGGGGCGGACCGCCGTGGGATCCCGACCGGATTCTGAATCCCGACTTCGCGAAGCGGGCGGGCGTCGCGGCGCGCTGGAAGGCGTCGCGTCCGCAGGGGACGTACGTGGCGGCGAAGGAGCGGCACGAGCACGTGCGGATGGCGGAGGGGGCGGGCGTGGTCGGCGCGGGGGAGTGGATTGAGCGGACGGCGAGGGAGTGCGGGACGGCGGCGCTGCATCCGTTCCGGGACCGGGACTTGATCGAGTTCTGCGTCGCGCTGCCGCCGGAGGAGAAGATGGGGGGCGGGCTGACGCGGACGGTGCTGAGGCGCGCGATGGAGCCGCTCTTTCCGCCGGAGCTGCGGGGGAGGCTGGACAAGTCGCGGTTCAGCCGACGGTTTGCGCGGAGCCTCGTGCCGCCCGGGGAGAACCCGCTGGGTCCGCGCGACTCGGAGGAAAACCGGATCGTGGCGCCGTACGTGGAGTGGAAGTCGGTTGAGAGGGTGTGGGAGCGGTACCGGCGGACGGGGAGCGGGAGCGACGTGATCCCGGTGTGGTGGGTGCTGACGCTGAGGGAATGGCTGAAGACGAACACAGGGCGAAGAGAACAGGCGTAACGATTGGACGACGGCGGAAGTCTCACCTGAAATGCTGTGCCGCGTGCACAGTTTCACGACCTCGGCGTCTGTGATAGAATCGACCCGGTGAGTGAAGACGGCGTGAAGAACGAAGAGAAGGCGACGGAGTCGAAGACCCCGGCGAAGCGCCCCTACCTGAAGCCGGAGTTGCGGACGTTCGGAACCATCGACAAGCTCACGGCGGCGGCGAGCGGGGCCCTGCCCGAGTTCCAGGACGGGACGAAGAATGGGCCGTAGAGGAAGTAGCTAGTAGCGGACCCGAACCGACCCGAACCGACCCGAACCGAACCGAAGCGAACCGACGAAGCCCCGAACTGGACCTCGAAGGCCCCAGCCTTGATACTGAACATCGTGGTCCGTCTCCTGCTCCATGCCAGCGCGGTCGCTCGGAACGCCCAGGCCGTGGTCTTTGCCGGAGCGTCGGGACAGGGGAAATCGACGATCGCCACCCTGCTGGCAACTCGTGGATGGGATTTTATCGGCGACGAGCCGCTCGCGATGGAGGGGATCTCGGTGCTCGCCGGAAATCGCACGGTGCGGCTGACGGCATCGTCGGCGGCGATGATCGGGATTGCGCGGCCGGTCGAGGCCGATGGAAAATTGGTGCACAGCGTCGCGGGACCGGCGCCGTCGACGTGCCCGGTGCGGCTCATTGCGATTCTTGCGACGGGCGAGCGGGACGAGCTCCGCGAGATCGGCGGGGCGGAGTGCGTGGCGGCGTTGCTCGCGTGCGCGTTTGCGAGGCCCGACGAGGCGGAGCGGCTGGCGCTCTGCACGGAGCTGGCGAAGTCGGTGCGGGTGGTGCGGCTCGCGCTGCGGCGGGACCTGTGGGACTTGGCGGGGCGGGTGGAGGGGCTGGTTGGTTGAGGGCTTGCGGCGCGGAGGCTCTAGAACCCGCTCTTGAGCAGCTCCTTGATCATGCGCTCCCGGTGGTGCAGCTGTCGCAGCTGCGGTGCCTTGAACCGGCGCATCACTTTCTTGAAGACGACCTCGAGGCTGCCGGGGCCCAGCAGCTCCACGCCGATGAGTTTGCCGTTCGTGTCCAAGTCGGCGACGACCCCGGGTCCAACCTCCAAGGAGCGGGCGGCGCGGAACCCCTTGGGGTCGCGGAGGTAGACATAGATCGCGGGGATTTGGGTGTCGAACTGGACCGTCAGCGAAGTTACGTCAGTCATTGGCTTGCCCACGTCGTACAGATGACGACTCGATCCGGGTACTCCACGTACACCACATGCACTTCCATTGATCCGAAGCCCTTCCAGGCTTTCACACTCCCAGGGATGTTCCCTGGGCCCTCGCCATCGCGACCGCAGATCGTCTGACGCACCATAGTATCGGTAATCCCGCGCTGCTGCATCCGCTCGCGGGCATGGCGCGTGTAGATGATCTTCTTGTTCGGGTCGACGTTGGGCACGTCGGCAGTCAGTCTACCACCCATTCATGGGGCAGAAGCAACCAACGATGGCGAACGAGAAGGAAGAATCGCAAGGACTTGCGAGTCGGGGTTTCCGGGAACGTCGCCGCGATTCGGAACGTGGCCAAGATTGGGCAACTTGAGGTTGAAGTGAGCGTGGCGTGGCCGGGACGTCCCCGGGATCGAACTTGGTCCAACGCGGCTGAGGCGGTAGGCTTGACTGCCTGATGGATCCGAGCAGCGAGAAGCTCAGTGCGGCGAGGTGGGTCTTCGGCCGTGTGCTCGACGGGCTCGGCGGGGCCACTCCTGCTGCCACGGACGAGGTCGCCGATTTCCTCATCGCTCATCGGCTCGCCGGGCTGGCGCGGCGCGAGGGGCTGAAGCACCGGAAGCTCGAGGCGGCCGCGCTGCTGGCGAAGCGTCGCGCGGCGGCGTCGCTGAAGCTCCTGAAGGGCGCGTGCGGGGCGCTGGCGGCGGAGGAGTTCGTCGTCGTCAAGGGCGTGCCGCAGGCGGTGTGGCTGCATGGGGATGCGTCGCTGCGGCCGAGCGGGGACCTGGACCTCCTGATTGAGCGGCCGCGGTTTCAGCGGATCAAGAAGGCGCTGGAGGCGGCCGGGTTTGCGGCGGACGTGGCGTCGCCGGCGGGACTCGAGGTCATCTTCCGTCGCGGCGGTGAGCAGATCGACGTTCACGTGATGCCGTGGAGCGACGCGTTGAGCTCGAAGGAGGTTGTGGCGGGGGCGGAGCGGATGGAGATCGACGGGATCGCCGTGCCTGTGGCGGCGAAGCGCCATCGGGTCGGGTTGATGGTGGGCCATTTGATTCACGATCTCGGGCGGCAGCTGATTCATCATCTCGAATTGTTGATGGCGGCGAAGGAGGAGGGGGTGGTGCTGGGGGGGAGCCCGGAGGAGCGGCTGATCCTGCGGGACGTGGAGCGATGGCTGCAGCTTGGGCCCTGCTTCGCGCCTTCGGGTGGCGCTACGCAGGGCAAGCCGGTGGGGCTGAGGTCGGTGCGGTGGGCGCTGCTCGATGCGTGGTGGCGGAAGGTGGGGCCGGGGGAGCGGGCGAGGAAGGACGACCGGTCGTCGTACGTGATGGATCTCTACGTAGAGGCGGTGTTGAGGCCGGGGAGGTCGGCGGAGACGCTGATGAGGGCGCTGTGGCCGGCGGTGAAGTCGGACCGGTGGAAGGGGGAGGGGTGGAGGCTGGGGAGGATCAAGCGGATGCTGGGACTGTGAAGAGAGATAGAGAGAGAGAGAGAGAGAGAGAGAGAGAGAGAGAGAGAGAGAGAGAGAAAGGGAGAGAAGAGAAGAAAGGGAGAGAAGAGAAGAAAGAAAGGCGCACTTGCTAATGCACTTGCTACTTATATAAATAGTAGCTACTGTATGGCCCATGATCCCCGGGCTGCTCCGGCGCCATCCGGCCCTGCGCAAGCAGCTTCGGGAGCCGGGCGGGGACGAGCCGGTCGACTTCGTCAGCAGCGACGGGCGCTGGGGGATCGAGCTGGCGGAGAACCTGCGCGGGGTGCGCGATCTCAGCGCCCATGCGCTCCTGCTGGCCCGGTGGGCCGACGCGCATCCCTCGCGGCACGCGGCGCTGATCGTCGTCTCGCCGCGGATGACGCCGCAGATGGAATCGGAGTGGGCCGGGATCCAGAACGTCCTGCGAAAGGACGTCGCCCGGCGCATCACGCTTCTCGCTCCGGATCGCGCCCTGTCATTGCCCCACCCTGCGTGGATGGACTCGCTGCTCGAGGCGCTTCGCGGAGCCGGGACCTCCGCCGCGCGCCCCGAGGCCCCCTCGGCGCCGACGTCGAAGCTCTTCGACATCGTCAAGCTCCTGCTTCACCGGTGGATTCGCGGCGAGGGTTCGGTGCCCGTTCTCGCGCTCGCCGACCAGGCGGGCTGCTCCTATCCGACGCTCTTCAAGGCGATGGCGAGGCTCGACCGGTACGGGGAGCTTTCGCGGACGTCGCGGCGCAGCGTGATGCTGAAGGACTTTCCAGCGAAGACGTGGAGCGAGTGCCTGGCGCTGCTGCCGGCGCTTCGACAGACGGCGGCGTTCGCCGACGCGTCGGGACGGCGGTTCGACCCGGCGTGGCTCCTGTCGCGGCTCAAGCAGCAGCGGCCGGCCCGGGTCGCCCTCGGCGGCGTCGAAGCGGCGCGGCACTGGAATCGGGCGTTCAACCTGAACGGCGTCCCGCGAATCGACCTGGTGATGCACGCGCCGGACGACGCCGGCTACGACCTGTCGTTCGTGGCCGGGCTCGATCCCGCCTTGAAGCCGATCCCGTCGGCCGACGCGCGGCACGCGCACGAGATTGTCCTGGCGGTGCATCGCGTCGCGCGGCGGGTGGCGCTCTTCGAACCCGATCCGAAGAAGGGGCTCGCGTTCGCCGACCCGGTGGAGACGCTCCTCGACCTGCACGATCTGCGGCTGGTGAAGCAGGCCGACGAGCTGATCGAGCACTTGATGAGCCCGGCTTCGCGCAGGCCAGGAACCCGCCGTGGATCTTGACCCGGCGGCGATTGTCGCGACGCTGAAGGCGGGGATTCCGGCGCGGTACCACGAGAAGCTCGTCGTGGTCGGCAGCGTCGCCGTGGCGTGCCACTTCGCGGCGAAGCTGACGACGAGCGCCATCAACACGAAGGACGCGGACGTCATCGTGGAGCCGAGCGGGAGCGTGCGGGCGTGCCGGCAGCTTGCGGAGGCGCTGCTCAAGCGGGGGTGGGGGCACCGGCGGGAGAGGGGATTCGATCCGCAGCCGTCGCGCCGGTCGAAGGGGAGGAAGCCGTACGTCAAGCTGGAGCTGCCGGGCGGAGGGGGTTTCTTCGTCGAGTTTCTCGGGATCCCGAGGAGGGACGAGCCGGTCGCGAAGCGCGAGGTCGACCTCGAGCTTCCCGACGGCTGGTACGCGATGCCGGTCTTCCGGTTCATGAGGTTGACGACGGTTGCGCCGTGCCGATCGCCGTCCGGGCTGCACTACGCGGCGCCGTGGATGATGGCGCTGGCGAACCTGTTGTCGCATCCCAGGATTGGCGAGCAGACGATGAGCTACGACGGGCGGCTGCGGGCGGCGAAGGATCTCGGGCGGGTGCTGGCGATTGCGCGGCTGAGCGAGGTGGCGGAGCTGGAGGCGTGGCCGGCGCGGTGGGAGGCGGGGCTGAGGGAGTGCTTTCCGAGGTCGCGGGGGGCGCTGGCGCGGGGGGTCGACCGGGGGTTGGTGGAGCTCTTCACGAAGCCGAGGGCGGTGAAGGACGCGATTGCGACGGTGGACGGGCTGGGGCTGCTGCGCGGGTCGCGGGTGAGCGAGGAGAGCCTGAGGGCGACGGCGGGGCAGCTGCAGGCGCTGGCGATTGAGCCGTTGAAGAGGGGAGTGAAGGGGGAGTGAAGGCGTGAAGGCGTGAAGACGACGGTACGGATCCCGGCCGTCGGATCGGAAGCCATGGATGGGCCACGTGTCACCGGGTGACGCATCAACGGGTAAGCTCCTCCGGTGAGACGGAAGAGGCTGAATGTCCGCCGGGGCTGCCCGCATGCCTGACTTCGCGAAGCGTTCGCTGTATCTGGAGACGTCGTTCTGGAGCCGGCTGGTCGATCCGCCGGAGTCGCACAAGCGGAGAGTGACGGAAGCGTTCCTGCGCGACGCTGGACGACGGCATCAGATCGTGGTTTCGAATGTCGTCATCGAAGAGCTGCTGGCCATCGAGTCGGAGGGGAGGCAGCGGGCGGTCATGGACATCCTCTCCGCTTCGGGTGCCGTGCGGCTTGCGTTCGAGCCGGAAGCCAGGCGAATGGCGCTGGAGATGCTTCGTGCGGGTCGCTGGGCACCTCGGCGGTTGGCGGACCTGATGCACGTGGCGTATACTATTCGTCACAAGGCGTACGCCCTCGTGACGTGGGATGTCGATGATTTGGCGCGCGAGAGGCCGCGGAACGTGATCCACGCTTACACGAGAGCGCGCGGCTTGCTGACGCCGTTGATCGGGACGCCGGAGGAAGTAGCGCAATGGCTCGAACCAGGGACCGCTCGCTAGCGGAGATCAAGGCGATCCGGCGCAAGCTGTCGGCCCGCCTGATGAAGGCGCACAAGGCGGGACGGTTGGACCAGGAGATGCGAGCGATGGATCGCAGGGCCGACGAGGCGATGCGGGAAGCCGCGGCGCGCGCGAAGGCGCGGCGCCGTAAGCACGCGTAAGGTTGCGAGGGAGGGTCACCTCCTGGGTGACCAGATCAAACAGGTGGCATTGTCCATCCCGCAGGCGACCATCCCTCTGGCCCGCGAGAAGGCGACAGAGTAGACCGCTGCCGCGCGGCCGTCGAACCGGCAGATCTCGTCCCGCGTCGCCGTGTCCCAAAGGCGGATCGTCGCCGCATGCCACATGAGGGTGCGCTCCTCATGCCGTGCCTGCCCGCTCGATGCGCGCGCTTTTCCGTCCGGAGAGAAGGCGGTGGAGAGCACCTCGCCGGTGCGGGCCCTGATCTGACGGAGGCACACACTGCTTGGACGAGGAGCGGCATCTGCGGCTGGTGAAGCAGGCCGACGAGCTGATCGAGCACTTGATGAGCCCTGCTTCGCGCACGGGGGAGGCGCTTCCCCCTTCGCGCCCTGAGGTGGCGCTACGAGGGACAAGCCGCAGGCCAGGAACCCGCCGTGGATCTTGACCCGACGGCGATCGTCGCTAGGGACCCAGAATGGGCCATGTGTCACCACGTGACGCATCAACGGGTAAGCTCCTTCTGTGAGACGGGAGCGCGTCGAACGGCGACTGGAACGGCTGGTGGTAATCGGCCTCCCCCGGCACCTGCCTAGCAGGGTGCTTTGCCCATGAAACGGCTTGTCTATGTTGAGACCTCGGTTTGGAGCCGGCTGGCCGATCCGCCGGATCAACGCGCGGCGCGATTGTCAGGGGCATTCATTGCCGAGGTTTCGCGGCGTCACCGGATCTTGATCTCGGATGCGGTCATCTTGGAGATCAGCCGGACGCCGGATCCAAGCCGTCGGCAGTACTTGGCGGAGCGCATCTTGGAGGTTCGCCCACGGATTGCGCCGCCGGACGAGCGGGCAGAACGGATGGCCGACGAGCTTCTCCGCCTCGGTCGGTGGCGGGAACGGCGATTGGTCGATCTGCTCCATGTGGCGTATACTGTTTTGGAGAAGGCGGATGCCCTTGTGACGTGGGACGTGGACGACCTGGCGCGGGAGAGACCGCGGCACGTTGTGCACGCCTACACGAGGTCGCGAAAGCTGTTGACGCCTCTTATCGGAACGCCGGAGGAAGTGGCCGTATGGCTCGGTCTAAAGATCGATCGCTAGCAGAGGTCAAGAAGATCCGCGCGGGACTGTCCGCCCGCCTGCTGAAGGCGAAGCGAAAGGGCAAGCTGCACCAGGAAATGCTGGCTCTGCACGCGGAGGCCAAGGAGTTCCTTCGTGACGCTTCCCGCAAGGCCCGGGCATCGCGCGGCCGCAAGCACGCGTAGCCGTACGCGCGGCGGCCAGTCCTCCGCAGACGATTGCGGGCGAAAGTGAGGAACGGAGGGCAGGCGGGGGGGAAACCTGCAATTCCACGTCGTTTTTGCGGTTTTTCCCGGACTCAAGTCCGGAGTTCTCCGTAGCGCGCGATCCAAGAACGTGTCGTAAGACACCGCAGACGGCGAAAGTGAGGAACGTTCCTCGGTTTCTAGGGGGTCGATGTCTGCCGCCGGTTGACGACCGCCGGGCCGATGAAGTAGCCTCGCTGACATTCATGGACCCCTCGACTCGCTCCGCTCCCTCGGGGCAGGACCCCTCGACTCAGAACCTTCGCGAACTGGCGCGCCGGGTGCGGGTGCATGCCGTGGGCATGACGTCCCGCGGGAAGAGCTCGCACGTCGGTTCCGTCCTCTCCATTGCCGACCTGCTGGCGGCGCTTTACGGCCGGGTCCTGCGGGTCGATCCCAGGCGGCCCGACTGGCCGGAGCGCGACCGGTTCATCCTGAGCAAGGGGCACGCAGGGGCGGGCGTGTACGCGGTCCTGGCGGAATGCGGGTTCTTTCCCGTGTCTCTGCTCGATACGCACTACCAGGATGGGTCGAAGTTGTGTGGACACGTCTCCCACATCGGCCTGCCGGGCGTGGAGCTTTCGACGGGGTCGCTCGGCCATGGGCTGTCGATCGGAACGGGAATGGCGCTGGCGGCGAAGCGGGACGGCCTCGCCTGGCGAACGTTCGTGCTGCTGAGCGATGGGGAGTGCGACGAGGGATCGACGTGGGAGCCGATTCTCTTTGCGCCGCATCACAGGCTCGACAACCTCATCGCCATCGTGGACTACAACAAGATCCAGAGTCTCGATCGCGTCGACAGGACGCTGGGGCTGGAGCCGTTTGCGGAGAAGTGGCGGGCGTTCGGGTGGAGCGTGCGCGAGGTTGACGGGCACGATGTTGACGCCATCGCCAGGGATTTGGGCCAGGTGCCGTTCGAGGCGGGGAAGCCGAGCGTCGTCATCGCGCATACGACGAAGGGGAAGGGTGTGAGCTTCATGGAGAACTCGGTGCTGTGGCACTATCGGCCGCCGGACGCGGATGAGCTGCAGCGCGCGCTCAAGGAACTCGGCGCGTGAGGAAGATCCGCCTCCATCCCGGACGGGTCGTGCTATGCTACCGATGATGACGACATCTGCTTGGCGGGAACGCGTGACGCTGGATCCCAAGGTGTTGGTGGGCAAGCCCGTGATTCGGGGAACACGGCTGGCGGTGGAGTTCATCATCGATCTGCTCGCCCAGGGGTGGACCGAGGCCGAGGTGCTGCGGAACTACCCTGGGCTCACGCGCGAGGACATCCAAGCCTGTCTCGCCTACGCGAGCGAGATCCTGCATTCGCAAAAGGTCTATCCGCTGGGCGCGTAGCACGGTGTCACTGCGCCTGCTGGCCAACGAGAACATCCCGCTGGACATCGTGACGGCCCTGGTCACCGCAGGGCATGATGTCGCCTGGGTGCGGCGCGACTCGCCGGGAGTGACCGACGAACAGGTGTACGCCCGTGCGAGGGACGAAGCGCGCCTTGTGCTCACGATGGACAAGGACTTCGGCGAGCTGGTTTTCGCCACGGTGCTCCCGATGCCGCCCGGCGTGATTCTGCTGCGGTTTTCATTGTCATCTCCCGTGCGCATTGCAGAGTTGACGGTATCGGCCCTCGGAGAACGTCGAGAGTGGGAGGGGCATTTCACGGTGGTGGAGGAGACGCGGCTGCGGATGGTACCTTTGCCCTCGCGGCCGTCGTGAGGGGCTCCGCACGACCCATGAGGACAGCATTCGTCAAGGCGCTGACCGAGCTCGCGGGCCGCGATCCGAGGATCGTGCTGATCACGGGTGATCTTGGGTTCGGGGTGCTGGACGACTTCGCGAAGCGGTACCCGAAGCAGTACGTGAATGCCGGGGTTGCCGAGCAGAACATGACGGGGATGGCGGCGGGGATGGCGATGGCGGGGAAGGTCGTGTTCACGTATTCGATCGGCAACTTCCCCACGCTGCGATGCTTGGAGCAGGTGCGGAACGACGTGTGCTATCACAAGGCGAACGTGAAGATCGTCTGCGTGGGGGGTGGGATGGCGTACGGGGCGCTGGGAATTTCCCATCACGCGACGGAGGATCTGGCGATTCTGCGGGCGCTGCCGAACATGACGGTTGTGGCGCCGGCTGATCCGGTCGAGGCGTCGGCGGCGACGGCGGCGGTGGCGGCGCACGACGGGCCGTGCTACCTGAGGCTTGGGAAGGCCGGGGAGCCGGTGGTGCATACAGGCGCCATCGACTTCAAGATTGGAAGGGGCATCCGGGTGAAGCCCGGGCGTGGCATCGTCATCTTCTCGACGGGAGGGATGCTGGCCGAGGTGATGAAGGCGGCGTCGCAGCTCGGGGATTGCGGGGTGGTGAGCATGCACACGGTGAAGCCGCTGGATGAGGCGATGGTGCTGGAGTGTGCGAGGTCGGCGAAGCTCGTTGTGACGGCGGAAGAGCACAGCGTCGTTGGGGGGCTGGGGGGAGCGGTAGCCGAGGTGGTTGCGGATGCGGGGGTGGGGACGAGGCTGCTGCGGATCGGATTTCCGTCGATCTTCACGTCGGAGGTGGGGAGCCAGGAGTATCTGCGGGGGGTGTACGGGCTGAGCGCGGAGAGGATTGTGGCGGCGGTGCAGCGTTCCGTCACGGCTTCACGGTGACTGAGTGCATGACCCGTGCGGTGACAATCGCGATGGAGCGAGCGGGAGAGGTCATGGGCCGACCAGGCCAAGCGAACGGGCGATCTCCTGCCCTGCCACTGTCAGTTGCCTGAAGGCGCTTGCCCTGTAGAGATCGGCCCAGCGGCTGGTCTTTCGAAGTTCCTGGGCGAAGCGCCACAACTTGCCGTACGCGAGGGCCAGCTCACGAGTGGAGGGCTGATGCACTCGTTCGAATGCGTCGGACAGGGCATTGATCATGCCATGCACGGTGCCGCGGTGCCGCGGTGCACGAAGGGATCGAAGCCGTTCAGGTCGCTGAGCGATCGTTGAAGCCGGTGTGGCGTCGATTCGAGTCCGCGACGGATCAAGTGCGCGGCGTAGGCCAATCCGGCCTCGAAAGGCATGTTGAACCGCGGGCAGCGCGGCTTGGGTCCTGAGAGCTGGACCCGCGAGAGCTCATGAACCGATGCGTCGCACCGCCGGATCAGTGCGAACAGGCGCTCCAGGCGGTTCCGATGCGGGGGAACTTCAAGAACGGACCTGGGTGTGAGGCCCAGGCCGGTGAGCGTGGCGATGAGGGCGAGATAGAGGCGCTCGTAGGAGGCGTCGAAGGGGATGTTGACGAAGACGGAGGTGTTGAGGCGAGCCAAGCGGATAGTCCAGCCTATGACGCGCGCCGGTGGCGCGAAGACGCTTTTCGCCGCTTTCCGTTCTGCATGACCTGATCGACTAGTCGTTTCACGTGGGCAAACTCCCTCGCGGAAAGGCCGAGTTGCTTCGCGGTCTTCCTCGGGTCGGGGTAGCGAGTGGTCACGCGGATGGGGGTCGGATGGGCCATGGGCTGATGATAACCCGGCGTGGAAGCCCGTCAAGTTGAAATGGCGGGCTTCAGGAGCGCGGAGGAGCGTGAGCAGCCCACGGTCGAAGTCGATGACGTGTGCGAGAGTCGCCGTGTGCGCGAGCAGCAGCTCTGGGCATGATCAGGCGCTCCGGCAGGGCGCTGCACGAGTGATCTTCTCGTCAGGCGGGATGCTGGGGGAGGCGATGAAGGCGGCGTCGCAGCTCGGCGACTGCGGCGTGGTGAGTATGCACACGGTGAAGCCGCTGGATGAGGCGATGGTGCTGGAGTGTGCGAGGTCGGCGAAGCTCGGAGCTGGAGGCGTGGCCGGCGCGGTGGGAGGCGGGGCTGAGGGAGTGCTTTCCGAGGTCGCGGGGGGCGCTGGCGCGGGGGGTCGATCGGGGGCTGGTGGAGCTCTTCACGAAGCCGAGGGCGGTGAGGGACGCGATTGCGACGGTGGACGGGCTGGGGCTGCTGCGCGGGTCGCGGGTGAGCGAGGAGAGCCTGAGGGCGACGGCGGTGCAGCTGCAGGCGCTGGCGATTGAGCCGTTGAAGAGGGGAGTGAAGGCGTGAAGACGTGAAGACGACGGTACGGATCCCGGCCGTCGGATCGGCAGCCATGGGTGACCAGATCAAACAGGTGGCATTCTCCATCCCGCTGGCGACCATCCCTCTGGCCCGCGAGAAGGCGACAGAGTAGACCGCTGCCGGGCGGCCGCCGAACCGGCAGATCTCGTCGCGCGTCGCCGTGTCCCAAAGGCGGATCGTCGCCGCATGCCACATAAGGGTCCGTTCCTCATCCCGTGCCTGCCCGCGCGCGCTTTTCCATCCGGAGAGAAGGCGATGGAGAGCAGCTCGCCCGTGCGGGCCCTGATCTGACGGAGGCACACATCGGATCCGGATTCCGAGGGCCGTTCGCTGCCAAAATGTCCCACGCCGGAGGGCGCCTCCCTGCAATTCCGCATCGTTTTCACGGTTTTTTCCGGACACGAGTCCGGGATTCGACAAGACAAGCGTCGTTTGCCGCGAAAGTGAGGAACGTTCCTCGATTTTCAGGGGGGGTGGCGTCCAAGTCCTGATCAAGCCAGCATTCGCTCGGCCGCGGCGGTCACGTCCTTGGCGGCTGGAAAGTACACGGCTTCCAAGGCGCGAGAGGTGGGTGCCGGCAGATCCGCCAAGGCCACACGTTGAATCGGAGAGCGCAGCTGCTTGAAGGCCTCGGTACCCACTGTTGCCGCTATTTCGGCACTGACGCCGAAGCTCTTCCAGCCGCCGTCCGCGACCAAAAGCCGACCGGTTTTTCGCACGGAGTCGATGACGCAGGCGCGGTCCCAAGGCTTGATGGACCGAAGGTCAATGTGCTCCGGGTCGACTCCCTTGGAGACGAGGGTCTCAACGGCCCGCCGGCATTCCACGGTCATGAATGACGACGAGACGATCGTGAGGTCTCGTCCTGCCCTGAGGACAGCCGCCTTGCCGATGGGAACTTCGTACATTTCTGCCGGGACAGCGCTTTCTTCGCTGTAGAGCCAGCGATCGTCGATGTAGATAACGGGATTCCCATCATTGACGGCGGCGATCAGCAGGCCCTTGGCGTCATAGGCCGTCGCCGGCATGACGACCTTGAGGCCGGGCACGTGAGCCAGCATTGCCTGAAGCGCCTGAGAGTGCTGAGCGCCCTGCTCGCCGCCGCGATTGACGATGGGGCGGATGACGATGGGCACATTGACCTGCCCTGAGAACATGTAGGACCAATTGGCGGCCTGGTTGATGATGGGATCAAACGCCAGGACCATGAAGTCCATTCGCGGATGGACGACGATGGGCCGCATCCCTGCCAGGGCGGCTCCGATCGCCGCGCCCGTGGTGGCGTTTTCGGACACAGGCGAATCGAGAATGCGGTCGCGTCCGAAGTCCCGGTCGAGATCCTGCATGCTCGTTCCGACATACCACGGGCTCCACAGCCCTTGGCCGATGACGAAGACGCGCGGGTCGGAGCGTAGAAGCTGCTGACACGCTTCGCGGATGGCCGATGCGTAGGAGAGGCGACGAGGGTCAGCGCGATTTGAAGACATGATCTTCCAGCGTGTGTATGGAGGGGGACGATGACGAGCGGGCGAATTCAACGGCTGCGGCGACTTCCGCTGTCGCTTCGGAAGTGATCTCGTCGAGCTGTTGAGAATTCACGCCGCGTTGTTGGAGGGCCTTCGCTGAGCGGGCGATCGGGTCCTTCGGCAGCCATTCCTTCAATTCATCGCTGCGCTTGACGCCGACGTCCATGTCCCAGGAAGGCCCCACGTGCCCCCGCCAGCGGTAAGTCGTGCATTCGAGGAAGCTGGGGCCGCCGCCGCTTCGCGCGATGTGCGCCGCGTCGCGCGCCGTTCGAAGGACGGCTTCCACGTCGTTGCCATCCACGAGACTGGCGGGGATTCCGTGCGCCTGGGCCGATTTCACCAGGCTGGGTTCGAGGCGGCGCTCGCGCAGGTGCATGTGGCTGGCGTAGAAGTTGTTTTCGCAGACGAAGAGGACAGGCAGGCGGTAGAGCGCGGCGAGATTCATGGATTCGTGACAGTGGCCTTCTTCCATCGCTCCGTCGCCGAAGAACGCGACTGAGACTCTTGGTTCCTTGCGCAGCTTCGAAGCGAGGGCACTTCCCACGGCCAGAGGGATCGTCGCGGCCACGAGCGGCACCGTGCCGAGAATCCCCTTGGAAGGGGCACAGAGGTGCATCGAACCTCCGCGGCCTCCCGAGCAGCCCGTGGTCTTGCCGAGGATCTCAGCCATCATCGACTTGAGATCAGCCTGCTTCGCGAGGTAGTGGCCATGCGAGCGGTGGCCACCCCAGACGTAGTCGTCGTCCGTGAGTGAGCCGCAAACGCCGGCGGCGACCGCTTCCTGCCCGATGTAGAGGTGGCAGGGAGTGCGGACTTCCTTCGCCGTGACGAGCTCCGCAACGCGCTCTTCGAAGGTGCGGATGCGCACCATGGTCCGGTGAAGCGCAACGAGCGTGGAGGTCTCAGCACCAGCGGCTGTCATGAGGGCTCAGATCGTAACAAAATGGCCCGGTCCAGTGGCGACGGGTCAGGCGGTTGTCTGCGTCGCGACCACGTAGAGATTGGTGAATCGACGCGCCTCGGCCTCGTTCGCGACTGGAATTAGCGGCTCTTCGTGGCTGCCTTCATCGCGAACCGCATCAAGGCGATGTCGCCCGCCATAGATGAGCCGTTTCACGATCGCCTTGCCCGCCATCGTCTTTGGAACAAGACCGGATCCCACCACATACTTCCGAAGGGCAACCGCGACGCCGGTCAGCGGGCCCGGTTCTGTGAGAGGAAAGCCACCAAAGATCTCTGCCGTGAAGCCGCCACCTTCCATCAACGACCTCAATTCGCTTGCGGAGTGGTACTTCGCACTGAAAGGACTCGGATTGAACCCCGGGCGATTCTTGTTGGGAAGGCAGACGACGATTTTTCCGGCTGGATGCATCAAGCGGCGGCATTCGGCCACGAACGATTCCGGATGGCGGAGGTAGTAAATAGCCTCGAAGAGCACGACCGCGTCGAAGCTCCCATCGCGGAAGGGGAGCCGATGGGCGTCGAACCGCACCAACGGATAGTCATCGGGAAGATGGCGCTGCGCCTCACGGAGATTCCCCAGCTCATAGTCGCCGCCGACAGCCATGGCGCATTTCTCGCGCAAGTAACCCAGTCCCATGCCCGTGCCGCAGCCGACCTCCAGGAGGCGCTTTCCCTGCGCTTGGCGCGCTGCAAAGCGATAGCGCGTATAGGCCATGGATTTCTGGTGGGGCGTCGCCACCATTCCCCACTGCTCCGTGATGGTCGTGTAGCCCCCATCGATGGGCGACCCAAGCTGGACGCCGAACATTGCCCCGGCCGTCTGGAGAACGAGGGCGATGTCCATCCGAAGCGTGTGGTGCCGAACGTAATAGAGCGCCAACTGGAGCTTCTCGGGCTGGATCAGCCTCCGATAGGCGCCGTCGGGGTCCTTGCGGTCCTTCAGGATCTCCCCTTCGTCGCGGAAACGAATAGAGGCATAGTCGGTGATCCCTGGCTGGACCTCGATGACTGCTTTTTCCTCAGTCGTGTACCGGGCGAATTCCGCCTGCACTTGGGGACGTGGGCCGACCACGCTCATATCGCCCAGGAGCACGTTGATGAACTGGGGAAACTCGTCGAGCTTCCACCGACGCAAGAATCTGCCGACGCGCGTAACGCGGGGGTCGCTCTCGGCCGTCGAGGCGCCGCCGATCTTGTCCGCATTTAGAACCATGGTGCGGAACTTCAGAATGCGGAACGGCCGGCCTCGCAGGCCGACGCGAACCCCGCGATAAAGGACGGGTCCGCCGTCCGAGAGCTTGATCAGGATTGCGACGATGAGCAGCAGCGGCGAGAGGAGAAGGAGGACTAGCGAGGAGAGAAACAGGTCGAAGAGCCGTTTGGCGAGTGCACGTGGCGTCGCCTGCCGTTGTGTCACGGGGCTTATCGAAAGAACCGCCGGATGGCGTCGCAAACCAGGCCCACCTCTTCGGACGTCGTCTCCGCACTCATGGGGAGCGACAGGACTTCGCGACAGATGGAGATCGTCTCCGGCAGAGCCGGGTTCCCGAGGCCCAGCGCTTTGTGCTCCCACATCGGCTTGGGCCAGCTCACGAGCGTTTCGACGCCGCTTGCCTTGAGATGGGCGCGCAGTTCATCGCGACGCTTCGTTCGAATGACGTAGTTCTGGAAGGCATCGACGTGCCGTTTGTCGTCGTCGAAGTGCGGCAGGCGAAGGTCACCCACGCCGTGCAGGCCCTTGCAGTAGAGTTCGGCGATCTCACGACGACCCTTCAGCCACGAAGGAAAGTGCCTTAGTTTGACGTCTAGAACTGCGGCCTGAATGTTGTCGAGGAGGGCGGTTTGCCCATGGTAGTGATACTCGCCGGTCTCGCGGTCCTCGCCATTGAACCGGAGGAGCGTGCAGGCGCGGGCGACCTCGGGGTCGTTGGTGGTGACGGCTCCGCCGTCGCCGAAGCAGCCGAGGATCTTGAATGGGTAGAAGCTCCAGCATCCGGCGATTCCGAAGGAGCCCGCCATTCGGCCGTCGAACTGTCCGCCGAGGGACTGGCAGGCGTCCTCGATAACGACGAGCTTGTGCTGTTCTGCGAGCCGCATGATCCGATCCATGTTGCAGACGCGGCCGTTGAGGTGCACAGGGAGGAGGGCCTTGGTTTTGCGGCTGATGGCGCGTTCCATTCCGTCGATGTCGACGTTGAAGTCGGGCGTCACATCAACGAGGACGGGGGTGGCCCCGGCGTGGACGATCGCGGAGACGGTGGCGACGAACGTATGCGCGGGTGTGATGACTTCATCTCCCGGCCCGACCTTGGCGGCGAGAAGTGAGAACGCGAGGGCGTGGTAGCCGCTGTTGAGTCCGATGGCGTACTTCGTGCCGACGAACTTTGCGAGGTTCTGTTCGAAGTCGCGCAGCTGCTGGCGGGCGATGAGGTCGCCGTTCTCGAGGCAGGTGATGAGGGCGGCATCAAACTCGGCCTTGTAGCGGCGGTAGTGTTCGCGGGGGTTTACGAATGGGACGTGGTAAGGCATAGGGCAGACGGGCCACTATACTTGGTCCACGGGACGCGCGAAAGCACCCGGCGGCCTACGGCCCTACGGTGTGCGCGTTGACGGCGCCATGCACGGTCGATATCGTGGCCGCCCTCGATGAAACGCGCCGTGGATTTTGTACTCGCCCTGGGACTGATGTTCCCCCTGACCCCGCTCTTCTTCTATCTGGGGTGTCTCATCCGGCGCGGCTCTCCCGGACCGATCTTCTATCGAGGCATACGAACGGGGCTTCATGGTCTGCCGTTCCTCATTTACAAGTTCCGCACGATGGAGAGAGACGCTGAGAAGCTCGGTGCAAACGCCAGCGATCTTGACCCGAGAATCACGATCCTGGGCCGCGTGCTGAGGAAGTACAAGCTCGATGAACTGCCGCAGGTGCTGAATGTCCGTAAGCGTTCGGTGAGCGGGGGTGGAAGTTCGTCGAGCCAGAGGGTGGAGTGGCACGCGATTTGAGCCTCGGAACTTACTTTGCCGGCGGCCCGAAGATCGGCTTGACGTTGAAGAGCGACATGTG
>Ga0247727_10006258_pt1 | contig 23525 bp, 20 predicted proteins | sample WisWelCaveWW1625_FD_202498 | JGI IMG/M metagenome (GOLD analysis project Ga0247727, IMG submission 202498) | Biofilm microbial communities from Wishing Well Cave, Virginia, United States - WW16-25 | ecosystem: Environmental > Aquatic > Deep subsurface > Groundwater > Cave microbial mat | place...
CTGGAGGCAAAAGGAAGGTTTTTGGAAAGAAAATGATACATTAAAAATATACTTCCCAAACGGGCGATTTAAACTGAATTCTTTAACATCATCTGTTCAAGAAGTAGAGTTTAATGTACCTGCAACAAAACGTGTAATAATTAAACCAAATCTTTGGTTTCAACTAGCCTTACCAGAAAAAGCTAAACTAGGTGAGAACTTCAGAATCTTTCGCATTGAAGATCATGGCGGAGAAACCGAAATTACTGATCCTGAGAAGTTAAAAACTTTCTATTTTGGTCATTATCGTTTTAAGGCAAAAGGTAAAGAGTTTAAATGTATTCCAGCCCAGGTAAATTTTGTTATTCAGGGCTTTTCTTATCGAGATAAGAATTACGAGAATGAAGAACGTAGAAATGTTCAAGAGAATAGCATACATAAATTTGAGCCATGCAAATAATTTAAACAGCGCGATCCAGTGCGATTTGTATTTTAATTCACGTTGTGATTGAAATCTATTCACAACGTGAATTAAATATAACTATTTGAAAAAGTTATATTTTAAACCGCCATCCGCTGCCCCATCCTCTCCTGCGCCGCAAATTGCAGTTGATACAGCCGATAATAAATCCCCTCCAGCGCCAGCAGCTCTTCGTGCGTGCCCATCTCGCGGATCTGGCCTTTGTGCAAAACGATGATGCGATCGACGTGTTTGATCGTTGATAAGCGGTGCGCGATGATGAGTGAGGTGCGATGCTCCATCAATCGTTCGACGGCCTCTTGAATGAGCAACTCGGTTTCAGTATCAATGCTCGAGGTGGCTTCGTCGAGAATCAGAATCGCCGGATCGTAAGCGAGCGCGCGGGCAAAAGCCAACAGTTGTTTTTGCCCGACGGAAAGCGAGTTGCCACGCTCGATCACCGGCTCCTGAAATTTTCCGGGCAGGCGCTCGATGAAGCGCAACGCATTCACATCCGCCGCGGCCTGCTGAATGCGTTCGGAGGAAATATTCGGGTTGCCAAGACTGATGTTCTCTTCAATCGTACCTGCAAACAAAAATACATCCTGCAACACCAGCCCGATTTGTTGGCGCAAATGTCCCAGCGGCAGGTTTTGAATGTCGTGCCCGTCCAGTAAAATTTGCCCCTGCTGCGGCGTATAAAAATGGCAGAGCAAACTGATGATCGTGGTTTTGCCCGAACCCGTCGCGCCGACGATGGCGATCTTCTCTCCCGCCGCAACTTTAAACGAGACATTTTTCAACACCATCTCATCGTCGCGATAACCGAACGTAATATTGCGAAACTCAATGGCGCCGCGCGCGCGTCCAAGACGCCAGTTATCAGTTGGCAGTTGCCAGTGGTCAGTTTCTAATTGTCCGTTGCCGTCAGCCATTGGCTCTTTGCCGTTCGCCACTTGCAAGCTTGCATACTTGCCATTTGCACCGTCTTCGCCCTCCGCCCTCTGCTCCGTCGGTTCATCCAGCAATTTGAAAATTCGTTCCGCGCTGGCCATGGCGGTTTGTAAAATGCCGTACTTCTCCGCCAAATCGCTGATCGGCCGCCAGAAACGATCCATATATAAAATGAAAGCGACGAGCTCGCCGAAGGTTAAACCGCTCGCGGCCGTTTGGCCGCCGAAATTTTCAAGCACCTTGCCGCCGCCGTACCAGATGATCAGCGCCACCGACAGCGCGAAAATCCATTCCACCACCGGATAAAAAACGGCGTGATAGAAAATCGTGCGCTTATACGCTTCAAGATGATCGCGATTGCGCTCCTCGAATTGCGCATAGTTTTTGCGTTCGCGATTGAAAAGCTGCACGATCGCCATGCCGGTGATGTTCTCCTGCAAAAAGGCGTTGATCTTCGCCAGCCGCAGCCGAATTTGCCGCTCGGCGTCGCGCACTTTCAATTTGAAAATTTGCGTCGCGACGAACAGCAGCGGCACGACGCTCAACGTCACGAGGGTGAGCGGCACGTTCATGCTAAACAACACCACGATGATGCCGAGCAACGCGAAAATATCGCCGAAGATAGCGACGAGACCGGACGAAAACATTTCATTCAGCGCCTGCACGTCGGAGGTCACGCGCGTCATCAAACGCCCGACCTGATTGCGGTCGAAGAAGCGCAATGGCAAATACTGCAGGTGCGAAAAAATGCCGAGCCGCAAATCGTACATCGTGCGCTGCCCGATCCAGGCCATCGTATACATGCGCGCGTAATTGAATCCAAATTGGAACAGCAAAACGCCAAGATAAAGCAGCGCGATCTGCGTCAGGCCGGCAAATTTTTCGCCAATAGGTTGGTTGCCGGAGATGTGCTTGTCAATCCCCTCTTTTACTAAATACGGCCCGGCAATATCGAGCACGCTGGCGATAAACAGTAACAGCACGGCCAGCGCCATGCGTTTCCAATAAGGCCGCACGTATTGCAGCAGCCGGCGCATCAACGCCGCGTCATACGATTTGGTCAGCTTTTCTTCTTCGTGCATGTTCATGTATGTAAAGAGTAGAATCTTTGTCAGAAAAGCAATAAATTTCCAACAGGCGAATGGGCTAACCAGCCGCCAGCTTTTTCAACTTTTCTTCTGCGGCGACGAGAGTCTCTTCTTTTTTGCAAAAACAAAACCGCACCTGTGTTGCGCCGTCCGCCGGATTCATGTAAAAACTCGAGCCCGGCACGGCAGCGACGCCGATTTCTTTCACCATCCACCGCGCGAATTGATTGTCATTCGGCTGGTTGTGCGCTTTCATCAGCTCGGCGATTTCCGTCATGATGTAATAAGCGCCTTTCGGCACGTAACAACGGAACCCGGCGTTTTCTAAAATTTCCACCAACCGATTACGTTTTTCGAGATACATCTTGGCCAATTGCTCATAATAACTTTCCGGCAACCGCAGCGCCACAGCCGCAGCTTCCTGCAATGGCGCGGCAGCGCCGACGGTGAGAAAGTCATGCACTTTGCGAATGGCGTTGTTTTGTATTGCCGGCGCAATCGCCCAACCCGTGCGCCAGCCCGTCAAGCTGTAGGTTTTCGAGATGCCGTTGATCGTCACCGTGCGTTCGGCCATGCCCGCAAGGCTCGCGATGCTGATGTGCTCCGTGCCGTCGTAAAGAATATGCTCGTAAATTTCGTCGGTAATTGCGAACGCCTCCCATTCCTGACAAAGCTGCGCAATAAACTGCAATTCTGCGCGGGTAAAAACTTTGCCGGTGGGATTATTCGGTGTGTTGATGATGATGGCGCGTGTGCGCGAGTTGAACGCGGCGCGCAATTCTTTTTCATCGAAATGCCAATCCGGCGGCCGCAATTTCACAAAGCGTGGCGTCGCGTGCGAGAGATACGTATCCGGCCCGTAATTTTCATAAAACGGCTCGAAGATCACCACTTCATCGCCCGGATTGATCAGCGCCATTAACGTCGCAATCATCGCCTCGGTGGCGCCGCAGGTGACGGTGATATTTTTATCGGGATCGACTGCCATGCGATTGTAGCGCTGCGCTTTTTCCGCAATCGCCCGGCGCAAATTCAGTGCGCCCCACGTGATGGCGTACTGATTGATGTCCGCACGAATGGCCGTTACGGCCGCTTCTTTCACTTCATCCGGCGCGGGAAAATCCGGAAAGCCCTGCGAGAGATTGACGCCGCCGTACATATTGGTGAGCCGCGTCATTTCGCGAATGACGGACTCGGTAAACGATTCGGTGATTTTTGCGACGGGAGGTTTCATTCTGGTTCCTCGTTGCTGATTGGCAAGTTCAAATTTTAAATTTATTGCAGGCGTTTTGCAATGAACTCAAAAATATCCGGAAGATTTATTTCGTCAGATGTAACCGGCTTTTTTCGGCTGGCAAGATGTTTATGATGTGGAAAAGTTTTCAGGTACGGATGATGCGGGGCGCAATCCCAACCAATGATTAATTCGTTGGCGGCGTTAAGCCAATAATAGCTGTAATAGGCTAACTTATCACTGCGGTATTTTTCAAGAATTCTCAGATTGGAGCCGTCTCGCAAAATAACTTTGCATTTGAACAACTCCAGATTTTTGCCGGATTCATGTTGAAAGGACTCAATTGAAACAATGAAATCACTGAATTTCTTTAAAGTGCCGGATTTCATTTCTCATACCCCGTTTAGCCGCCCATAATTGTCAATATCTTGAACGAGTGCCTTTGCTTTTTCAACAAGATATGACCATTCCCCATAATCTTCATGGGTTTCATAATTGCCCGCCGATGGCATACGCTCTTCGAATGCTTCAAATTTCATCTTATATTTACGTTCGAATTTGCGTATTCTCACGTTGGTGCTTTTCAATTCCTGGCGTTCCTCTGCGATAAGCCGTTTTACTGATTCATGAAGCGCCTGAAGAAAAACTTTTTCGCCAATTTTCGGATAGAACCGTGCAACTGATTCCGGTAGTTTAAGCTGAATTGTGGTCATGAATAAATTTTTAAAAGCGTCAAATTACATGCAATGCGACCAACTTAGATGATGCATTTATTTTAAAGATAATTCAGCCGAAAAGCAACAGGTAATTTCAAATAAAAAAAGCCCCGATGTAAATCGGGGCTTCGGGGGTTAGCGACTACGCCTGTCAGGTCTTTGCACAATGCGCGGCCAGGGAAAACCGCACATTTTCTCACCTTCCAGCGTAGGGCCTTGGGGGATGTGGAGGACGTTGGAATGCTTTCGATTAAATTTTACTCATCACACTGGTTTAATAGTGATATTAGATGACGAGATTTTCCTTTGGCGCCGCCGGTTTGGCGAATGCCTGGCGTTCGCGCGAACGTTCATCAACGTTACGGCGCGGCTCGACCATCTTCACTTCGTTGGCGGCTTTTTCCGCTTGCTGCCGGCGATACCAAATGAACCCGGCGACACCGCCGATCAGCATCAAGCCAATGGCCAGCCAGAACCACGGGAAGGAGGCGGCCTCCGCCGGCGCGTCATGCGGCGGGATGACGGTTTCGGGCGTCGTTTCAGGAACGAGTTGTTCGCTCGGAGAACTGGCCGCCGGCGGCGTTGCTTCCGTCAAATTTGCCGCCGGTTGTTGCTGCGGGCGTTCCGAGGTTTTCGTCACTTTGGCCGTCTGCTGCGCGCCAATCAAGGTGTTGGCGCGTGTGAGCGTGCGCGTCCGGCGCAATTCATTGATCACCGCCGCCGAGGGCAACAAAATTTCTTCGCCAACTTCAAGATGGCCGGGCTTCGGCGCGCGATTGACCAGCGCCAGCTCGCGCCAGCGTTTAGTGCTGCCATAATTTTGTTTCGCCAATTGGCTCAACGATTCGCCTTTTTGCACGCGGTGCACGCGCGGCTCATCCAAAAAGCGCCGTTTGCTCCACAGCATTTCGTTGTGGGAAACGAGCAGAAAGATAGCCGCCGTGAACAACAGGGTTAGAAATAATCTTTTCATATTTCACCTCGAAAAAGTTTGGCTGCGAGACGCCAGTTAAAATTATTTTACCTCGCCTCCGGGCGAAGATAGCGGCGCGCCACTTTATACAACAGCACCGCCAGACTCGAAAAGAAAATACCCATGAGGAAAATTTTATTGTACAGCATGGCCGAGTTTTGGCTCAACCACGTGCCCAACGAGGCGCCGGCGATGCCGATGGGATAATGCGCCAGGCGTATCCAGTTGGACGCCAGATTGTCCTCGCGCTCGGCGCCGCCCAGCACATGCGCGACCACCCAACCCAACAATGACGCCAGCAAAAATGGCAACGTTCTCATGTGGAGGTCCTTTATAAAATGAATTTTGCGAGATGACGATAAACGTGAGTTTTTAAAACGTAATTTAACAAAATAATATTTCAAGCTTGCGCTGGCAGCGGGTTGGTTGAATGGCGCTGCGCGACATGATAAAGCAAAGAGATTGCCACAATATCACTCGCACCATGGCCGAGAGGAAACGGTGCGCAGCAAGGTTTTGGAAAACAAGAGGTTAATTTGAGAAGTATTTTGTTAAAATAAGCTGGGGATGAATCAGTTGCAGAGGAGAGAAAGAAAGAGTCGTGTAAATCTTACGTAAAAACGCAAAACGAGTAGTGCAAATTTACGAGGTGTGGGTGAGACCTTTTCAGCAAGGCTAAACTTGATATGCCCTTAGGCCCGGCGGCGGTGGGCGAGAAAATTTTACCGCCCCAACGCGATCACGCTGCGTCCTGGCGATAACGCGCCAATTTGTTGTGCAAAGTTTTCAGGCTGATGCCCAAAACTTCGGCGGTGCGCGTCTTGTTGTTGTTTTGCGCCGCCAGCGTGCGTTGAATAATCCGGCGTTCGGCCTCGTCGAGCGTCGTGCCCAAGTCGAGGTGAATTTCGGCGGAATCTTCCTGGCCAAATAAATACTTCGGTAAATCCGCCAGGACGATTTGGCGGCCGGAACAGAGCAGCACGGCGCGCTCAATGACGTTGCGCAACTCGCGAACATTGCCCGGCCACGCATGGCGCGAGAGCGTCTCCAGTGCCTCGCGCGAAAAACTGTGAATGCGTTTGCCGGCTTTGGCGGTATAGCGTTGGAGAAACTCCTGCCCCAACAGCGACAGATCGCCGATGCGTTCGCGCAACGGCGGTAATTCAATTTCCACCACTGCCAGCCGATAAAACAAATCTTCCCGTAACGTCTTCTCCTTGACGGAGCGGCGCGCGTCACGGTTGGTGGCGGCGATGACGCGCACGTCGACGACAATTTCCTTGCGGCCACCGAGCCGGCGGAATTTCTTTTCTTCCAAAGCACGCAGCAGCTTGGCCTGCAACTCGTACGGCATCTCGCCGATCTCATCGAGAAAGAGTGTGCCATGATCGGCCAACTCAAAACAGCCGGCTTTCTCGTTCAGCGCGCCGGTGAAGGCGCCTTTTTCGTGGCCGAAAAGCTCGTTCTCTAAAATGTCCGCGGGCAGCGCCGAACAATTTACCGGAATAAACGGCGCTTTGACGCGGCTGCTGCGTTGGTGAATCGCGCGGGACACCAGTTCTTTGCCGGTGCCGCTTTCGCCGGTAATCAGCGTGCTGGCGTCGGATTTCGCCACGGCTTCGATGAGTTTATAAATCTCGCGCATCGATTCGCTCTGGCCGATGAGATCTTCGTAGCGCGTCAACTCGCGCAACTGCGTCGTCAGCGCGCGATTGGAAACCGTGAGCGTATTTTTCTCAATGGCTTTGGCGATCACCTGTTTCAGCCGCGCGCCTTCGACCGGCTTGGTGAGATAATCATACGCGCCGTGCCGCATGGCTTCGACCGCCGAATCAATCGTGCCGAAGCCGGTGACCATGATCAGTTCGGTCGGCAGGCCCTTCTCGCCCAAGCGGCGCAACAAATCGAGGCCGCTGAGATCAGGCAACGACAGATCGACGATGGCGACGGCGATTTCCTCATCCTGCAAAATTTGCCAGGCGGTTTCGCCGCTGGCGGCAGTGACTACCGCATACAGATCTTCCAGCAGGGTTTCGAGCGCGGCTAAAACGGCCGGCTCATCATCGACGAGCAAAATTTTTTCACGCGAATCAGCCAGGTGCATCCTCCATGAGCATCCAGGTCATCCTAATTAAATTGTGCGGTAAATTCTTCGACGCGATCTTGCAATTTTTCAAACTCCCCCGCGATCAGCGCCAAATGTTTCAGCAGCCGTTCCTGTTGGGGTCCGCCGTTTTTCTGCGCCAGAATCTCGGCAACTTCGAGATTGAGTTTGGCGGTGTGTATCGGTCCGCGCAGATCATGCGCGAGCTTATCGAGCGCTTTTTTGAGGTCGTTGGTGGTCATAGCAGGTCATGATTAAAAAATTTCCAAGCCGACAACCGTATTCAACTCAGTACCCCTGGCAGGACTCGAACCTGCGGCCAAAGGTTTAGGAAACCTCTGCTCTTCCAAACTGAGCTACAGGGGCAAATTCACAACTTTGCAATGTACGAAAAATTGCGTCCATCGTCAAATAAAAACTATTTCAACAAGATACCCACCGGACAATGATCCGAGCCTAACACTTGCGGCATGATAAACGTTTCCTGCAAGCGCGGCCGCAACGCCGCCGAGATGCAAAAATAATCGATGCGCCAGCCGACGTTGCGTTGGCGCGCGTTGCTCATCTGGCTCCACCACGTGTAATGCCCGCCGTCTTTATAAAATTCACGAAACGTGTCCACAAAACCGGCTTTGACGAAATTGGAAAATCCGGTGCGCTCTTGCGGTGTGAAGCCGTGATTGCCGACATTCGCCTTCGGATGGGTCAGATCGATTTCCTGATGCGCCACGTTCAAATCGCCGCAGAAGATCACCGGTTTTTTCTTTTCCAGCTTTTTTAGATATTTCAGAAAGTCCGCATCCCATTGCATGCGATAGTCGAGCCGCGACAGATCGCGTTTGGCGTTGGGCGTATAAACATTCACGAGAAAATAATCCGCGAACTCCATCGCCATGACGCGGCCTTCGCGATCATGTTCGGCAATCCCCATATCATTCTTGACGCTGAGCGGCGGGGCTTTGGTAAAAATCGCCGTGCCGGAGTAACCGCGCCGCTCGGCAGAATTCCAATATTGTTGATAGTCCGGCAAGAGAAAATCGACCTGCTCGGGATGAGCTTTGGTTTCTTGCAGGCACAAAACTTCCGGAGCCGTGCGCGCGATAAATTCCAGCAATCCTTTTTTTATGGCGGCGCGAATGCCGTTGACATTCCAGGAAATAATCTTCATGATCAGGCTGCCTTTCGTGAAAACTAAATAAGGAACAATATAATATCAGCGCCTGACGAAAACCAAGCTTTTAATTTCGCTTGACAATAAAATTCAATTCAATATATTGCACAAGCGATCGCATTTTGGAAAATTTAACTTCGCAGCATGAATTCTTCATTGCAACATTTGCGCGTCTCCTCGCCCGGCCGCGTGTGCCTCTTCGGCGAGCATCAGGATTATTTGAATCTGCCGGTGATTCCCTGCGCCATTTCGCGGCGAGTTTCTATCGCCGGCAAACGGCGGAGCGATCCGCTTGTGCATCTCGCTTTGCCGGACATTCACGCGGAAATTTCCTTTTCGCTAACCGCGCCGCTCGTTTATCAAGAAGAGCGCGATTACTTCCGCAGCGCCGTCAACGTGTTGCGGCGCGACGGCTTCACGTTTGCGACCGGCTTCGACGCGGAAGCGCGCGGCAATATTCCGATTAATTCCGGAACTTCAAGCTCGACCGCGCTGGTGGTGACGTGGATCAATTTTCTCGCGCAGATGAGTGAACAAGCGAAAAAACTATCGCCCGCCGAATGCGCGCGCTATGCGCATGCCGCGGAAGTGATCGAATTTCACGAGCCGGGCGGCATGATGGATCACTTCGCCACAGCCTGCGGCGGCGTTTTCTTTTTGCAATTTCATCCGGTTATAAAAATGGAGGCGCTACAGCCCAAATTAAAATCATTTGTGCTGGGCGATTCCGGCGAGCCGAAAGACACGAAAGGCATTTTAGCGCGCGTTAAAAACGGCGTGCTCAAAATTGCGCAGCAGCTTGCCACCAGTTATCCGGAGTTTTCGTTGCATACAGTCGCGCTAAAAGATCTTGATCATTGTTTGCGTAACTTGAGCGCCGAACAACAGACCCTGCTGCTCGGCACGATCCGCAATCGCGATATAACTTTGGAAGCGCTCGCTTTGTTGCGCCAACCGATTCTGGATGATCGTGAACTGGGAAGATTATTGAATGATTGCCAAACCGTGTTGCGCGAAAATTTGAAAATTTCGACGCCGAAAATTGATCGCATGCTCGACGCCGCCATGAACGCCGGCGCGTTTGGCGGCAAAATCAACGGCTCCGGCGGCGGCGGTTGCATGTTTGTCTACGCGCCGGAAAACACCGAACGCGTAGCGCGGGCGATTGAGGACGCGGGCGGCAAAGCTTATATTGTCGAAGTTGATAGCGGAACGCGGATTGAATCTCATACTGAATGATTTTCCAACGGATTAAAAAACGACCAACGGATTTTTGTCGTGGGCTTTATCCGTTGGTCGTTTTTCCATCCGTTGGGATATTTTTTTTTTAAATGTCCAACAACGCCAATCCGATTTATCGCCATTTCACCAAAGCCGAGTTGGAGCGCGAATATTCACCCAGCTCCTGCGTTCCGGATATCAATGTTTTTTTGCAGAAATATGCCGAACGCAGCCAAGCCGCGCGGCAGAGCTGCAAAGTGATAACCGGCATTCGATACGGTGCGAGCGCCGATGAAACGCTGGATTTCTTTCCCGCCGCCTCGGCCAATGCACCGGTCGAAGTTTTTATCCACGGCGGTTACTGGCAGGCGTTGAGTAAAGATGAATCCAGCTTTGCCGCGCCGGATTTTGTGCAGAATGGCGTCGCGTTTGTGGCGCTCAATTACTCGCTCGCGCCGAAAGTCGATCTCGATGAAATCGTTCGGCAATGCCGCCATGCAATCGCGTGGCTTTATCAAAATGCGAACGATCTTGGTTTTGACAAAAAGCGCATTTTCATTTCCGGCAGTTCGGCGGGCGCGCATTTAGCCGCGATGGTAACGGCAACAAACTGGCAGCGCGATTTCGGACTTCCCAATAGTTTAATCAAAGGCTGCACGGCGGTGAGCGGTGTGTTTGATTTGGAGCCGCTTCGCTTCACGTACCTCAACGATCCGTTGCAACTCGATGCCGAAACCGTACGGCGCCACAGCCCGTTGTTTCTTCGTCCCGGCGTTCCAACCGATTTAATCGTGAGCTGGGGCGACAATGAAACGGCCGAATTTAAACGGCAGAGCCGTGAATTCGCCGCAGCGTGGGAAGCGCGCGAAGTTTTTGAAATGAGCGGCCATAATCATTTCGACGTGATTTTGAAATTAGGCGAGGCAACGACGCCACTGGGCCAGGCCGTGTTCCGGCAAATCGGCGCCAACATAATCTGAATTTAATTTGGCCCTAAATCAACAAACAACTTTCAGAATTTTATTGTGAGTTCTGCAGCGCATGCACCCCAATCTCGTCATTCTCGCCGGCGGCATTTCCTCGCGCATGAAAAAGGCGCCGCCGGATTCTGCGCAACTTGATCCGGTATTGCGCCGCGAGGCGGAAGAGAAATCAAAATCCATGATCGGTGTTGGCGGTGAGCATCGGCCATTTTTGGATTACCTCCTTCACAATATCGCTGTGGCGGGTTATCGGCATGTCGTCATTTTAATTGGCGAAAAAGATGATTCGATTCGAGCGTATTACGAGAATGGCCGTGGCGCCGCACAGTTTTCTAATTTGAAAATTACTTATGTGCGGCAACCGATTCCTGCCGGCCGCGCGCGGCCACTGGGCACGGCCGATGCGCTGTGGCACGCGCTCAAAGCCACACCGGAATGGCGGGGGGAATCTTTCACGGTTTGCAACAGCGACAATTTGTATTCGCCGGAAGCGCTGCGGTTAATGCTGGAAGCACAACACGCTAATGCGATGATCGACTACGATCGCGCCGCGCTGCAATTCGCGCCCGAAAGAATTTCGGCTTTCGCCGTGCTCAAAAAAGATTCGCGCGGTTATTTGGTCGATATTATTGAGAAACCCTCGGCGGCAGAAATGCACGGCGTCGCCGTTGCTGGCCGTATCGGTGTGAGTATGAATATTTTTCACCTCTCGTATGATCAAATTCTGCCCTGCCTCGAAACCGTGCCGTTGCATCCGGCGCGCGAGGAAAAGGAATTGCCCACCGCCGTCAAAATGCTCGTTGATAAAAATCCGCATGCCGTCTTCACGACTCCGCGCGCCGAGCACGTGCCGGATTTAACGCTGCAATCTGATATTTTGCTCGTGCAAGAATATTTACATAAAATGTTTCAAAGTTTTTAATACACGAAAAAATGAAATCTGAATAAAGTTTAAACGGGAAAGTCATTATGCCAGAAATTAGTGTCTTTGATCTTTTTAAAATCGGCATCGGCCCTTCCAGCTCGCACACGGTCGGCCCGATGAAAGCCGCATTCCGCTTTGTGGAAACGCTGCAAGCCAACCATCTGCTGCAACAAACCAAAATCTTGCAAGTCGAGCTGTTCGGCTCGCTCGCGCTCACCGGCAAAGGGCACGGCACCGACCGCGCGATTTTGCTCGGTCTTGAAGGCGAGAAACCCGATCAAATCAACCCCGATGAAATCGAGGCGCGTTTGGCAAAAATTAGAAATTCCAACCGCCTCGTCCTGCTCGGCACGCACGAAATTATGTTTGAGGAAAAGAAGTATCTCGTTTTTCATTATAATAATTCTCTGCCGCTGCATCCGAACGGCATGCGTTTTATGGCCTGGGACACCGACGAGAAACTTTTGCGCAAAGAAGTTTATTACTCCGTGGGCGGTGGTTTCGTGGTCGATGAAAAAGAAGCGACGGCGACGGTGGCGACATTTTACGAAGAGAAATCAATTCCGTTTCCCTTCAACAGCGGCGATAATCTTTTGCAGCTCGGACGCGAGCACGGCTTGGCGATTCACCAGCTCGTGATGGAAAATGAAAAATGCTGGCGTGCCGAAACGGAGATTCGCGAAAAATTGTTTCGCATTTGGCAGGTGATGCAAGATTGCGTGCAGCGCGGCCTGCGGCAGGATGGAATTTTGCCGGGCGTATTAAAAGTGAAACGCCGCGCGCCGGAACTCTATCGCGACTTAACGGTGAATCCGGAAAAAACGTTGCGCGATCCGCTCAGCGTGCTGGATTGGGTGAATCTTTACGCGCTTGCGGTGAATGAGGAAAATGCCGCGGGTGGCCGTGTCGTTACCGCGCCCACGAATGGCGCGGCCGGCATCATTCCGGCGGTGCTGCATTATTATCAAAGACTCTCGGCCAATCCAACGGACGAAGGTCTCATCCGTTTTTTTCTCACCGCCGGCGCGATGGGCAAACTTTACAAACAAAACGCTTCGATCTCCGGCGCCGAGGTCGGCTGCCAGGGCGAAGTCGGCGTCGCGTGTTCGATGGCCGCCGCCGGACTCGCCTCAGCGCTGGGCGGCACCAATGAACAAATTGAAAATGCCGCGGAAATCGGCATGGAGCACAATCTCGGCTTGACCTGCGATCCGGTCGGCGGCCTCGTGCAAATTCCCTGCATCGAGCGCAACGCGATGGGCGCGGTGAAAGCGATCAACGCCGCGCGCATGGCCATGAAAAGTGACGGCACGCACAAAGTCTCGCTCGATCAAGTCATCGCCACCATGCGCCAAACCGGCGCGGATATGAAAACGAAATACAAGGAAACCTCGCAAGGCGGGCTCGCGGTGAATGTGATTGAATGCTGAATTGGGCAATTTTAAATTTTGCGGTTGGATTTTGTCGGATAGTTTCGAGTATTTAATATTTTCGTAAAGGAGTGAACGATGCGAGTGCTGCAGTGTTGTTCTGTGCTGTTATTGTGGGTAATCTCATTGTTAGCGCAAGACGCCGTGCATTATCAATCCGATTTTTCTCTGGAAAAATTTGTCGCGCGGCGCAACAAAATTTTTGATAAAATCGGCAATCAGGCCATTGCCATTGTGCAGGGCGCGCCGGCGGTGGATGGGTTCAAAGTGTTTCGCCAGTCCAACGAATTTTATTATCTCTGTGGATTGGAAACACCGCACGCGTACATTTTGCTCGACGGGCGTAGCCGCAAAGCCACGCTCTATTTGCCGCATCGCGATGAAGCGCGCGAACGCAATGAAGGTAAATTATTGACCGCTGAAGATACGGAGCTGATCAAAAAACTTACCGGCGTTGATAATGTTCGCGGCGTGGAATTGATGCCGCGCGATTGGATTTGGAGCGGTCTCGTGCGCCCGCCGGCGCCGACGATTTACACGCCGATGAGTCCGTCCGAAACCGAAGCCGACAGCCGCGATGAGTCGCTGAGTGGAAATGCCGGCATCGCTTCCGATCCGTGGGATGGCCGGCCCTCGCGCGAGGGTCATTTCGTTCATCTCTTACGCACGCGCTATCCGCAATTTGAAATTCGCGATCTCTCGCCGATTTTCGATGAAATGCGCCTCGTCAAAAGTCCGGCCGAGATTGCGTTGATTCGCCGCGCCTCACAAATCGCGGGGCTGGGGATCATGGAAGCGATGCGCTGCACGGAGCCGGGCGCTTTCGAATATCAACTCGACGCGGCCGCACGTTATATTTTTCAAATCAACGGCGCGCGCCGCGAAGGTTATCCGTCGATCACGGCTGGTGGGAAGAACGCGTGGATGGGACATTATTTTCACAACTACGACGCGCTGCAAGACGGCGATCTCGTGCTGATGGATTACGCGCCGGATTATCGCTATTACACCAGCGACATCGCGCGGATGTGGCCGGTCAACGGCAAATTCACGCCGGCGCAGCGCGAGCTGTGCGGCTTCATTCTCGCGTATCGCAACGCCCTGTTCAAATATATTCGTCCGAATGTTACCGCCGCACAGATCATGGATGAAACCGCGGCGGAGATGGAAAAAGTTTTGAACGCAACGAAGTTTTCCAAACCGATCTACGAAAAAGCCTGCCGCGACGCGCTGAAATTTCGGGGCCATCTGTCGCATCCGGTTGGCATGGCGGTACACGACGTCGGCGTTTATACGCGAACGCCCATTCAACCCGGAACCGTGTTCTCGATTGATCCGATGATTTGGGTGCACGAAGAAAAACTGTACGTGCGCATCGAAGACGTCGTGGCGGTCACGGAAACCGGCGTCGAGAATTTCACCGATTTCATTCCCGCCGCGCTTGCGGATATCGAGAAGATCATGCAGGAGAAAGGCGTTTTACAATCCCGTCCTGCTACGCCGGAGACGTTGATTAAACCGCTTAAAAGATAAAAAAACAAAATTTGTTAAAAAATTTTCCGGCCCCTTTTTTGAACGCGGATGACGCGGATTTGGCGGATTGGCGCGGATAGAGCAGAAAATAAAAAACCGCGATCATCCGTGTTCAAAGCTTTTGCTTTAACGCTCACTTTAAATTGTAAATTTTATGTTCAGGTTACTTTCATTTATTATAGTCTTGATTGTCGGTGTCACTGAGTCAGCATTATCTCAAAAGGTTGACGTTTACAGCCGTCCCCGCCGCGTTGAGCGCAGCCGCGATTATGAGGCGACGCATTATCGCATTAAACTCAAATTTGATGAAGACAAAAAAACTTTCTGGGGGGAGAATACGATGACGCTCACGCCGTTTGCGGAAGTTTTCAATCAATGCGAACTGGACGCGGAAATTCTCAAAGCCACGTCGGTTGTCGATGCCGATTCGCAGCCACTAAAATTCGAGCAAACCGATAGCAGCGTCGTCGTGCAACTGGCGCGAACTTATCATTACGGCGACACCCTTTCCTTCACCGTTTCTTATTATTCAGTTAATCCGCAACCCGATGCGAAAAAATACGGCATGTCGCCCGATTACGATCTCGGGCTTGATTTCAAAGACGCGACGGCGGATAATCCGCGTTTGATCAACACGCTGTCATTAGTTTTGCGACCTACGGCGAATATCTTTTTTCCCAACACGATCTCGGCGAGGATGAAGGCGCGCTGAATTTGCTCGAAAAGAAAAATGCCTATTTGCGCGAAGCCAACAATCGCTATAAGCGCCCGATCGTGTTTGACCGCTATATTTTCCCAAATGAAAATTTTGACAGCCACACTTATCCGAAGGGCGCCGCCGTTTTGCACATGCTGCGCTGGATCATGGGGGATAAGCCTTTCCAACGCGCGCTGTCCCATTTTCTCCATAAACATGCGTTTCAAGCCGTCGATACGTATCAACTGATGGCGGCGATCAAAGAAGCGACCGGACAAAACCTCGATTGGTTTTTTGCGCAATGGATTTTCAAAGCCGGACATCCGGTTTTTGACGTGAGTTATTCATGGAATGAAAACACCAAAAAGCTTCAACTCAAAACAATACAAACACAGGAAACTTCGGAATGGATTCCGATCTTCAAAACACCGGTCGAGATCGGCGTTACGACGGCGTCGGAAAAATTTTCCCGGAAAATTTGGCTGCAGAATAAAGAAGAAGTTTTTGAGTTTGATTGTGCGCAAAAGCCACGGCTGGTTCGTTTTGATGTTGGCGACCATCTATTGAAAGAAGTGACGTTTGCGAAAACCGCCGACGAGCTGCTCTATCAACTGCAACATGATGACGCGATGGGAAGAATGTGGGCCGCCGAGCAGCTCAAGAGCCATGTGAACGATCCGCGGGTGACGCCAACTTTAATGGCGCGCGCCGAGCAGGATGCTTTCTGGGCGGTGCGCCGCGCGGCAGTCGAAGTCATCGCGAGCCGCCAAGAAGCAACGGCCATGGCGTTTCTCAAAAACAAATGCCAAGATCAACATTCCCGCGTGCGCGTCGCCGCGTTGAAAGCGCTTGGCGATTTTAAACGAAAAGAGCTGGCCGGCTTTTTCAAAAACCGTTTTGAAAAAGATGACAGCTATCTCGCCCAGGCCGAAGCGTTGCGGGCACTGGGAAAATGCGACGATCGCGCGGCGATGGCATTTCTACAACGTGCCGCCAAAATAAAATCTCCCCGCAACGTTATTCAAACGGCAGCGCAATCGGCCTTGAGTGAATTGGGGGCAAAGTAATGCCATGGCGGGCGCTGGCATTCGCGCTGATTGCGGCGCTGGTTCATGCAGCGTGGAATTTCATCCTCAAAAAAGTTGAGGATCGGCAGCTTGTAAGCTGGTGGGCCATTCTCCTCGGTGCAGCGGTGGCGCTGCCGTTTCTTTTGCCGAACGCCGAAATTCCACCGGCTATCTGGCCGTATATTCTCAGCAGCGCGTTGGCTGAAACGATTTATTATCTCGCGCTGATGCGCGCTTACGCGAATGCCGATTTCTCCTTGACCTATCCGATTGCGCGCGGCGTCGCACCGGCGTTGATTGCGATGTGGGCGATTATTTTCATCGGCGAGCGGCCTCGATGGACCGGCATGATCGGCATCGCCATTATTATACTGGGATTGATCGTGATTGGCGCCGGCCAGCTTGCGTTCAAACACCGCGAGGCGCCGATTCAATTCAGAAACATTTTCCTGGCGCTGTTCATTGCGTTGCTGATTTCGGTTTATTCGGTGATCGACGCCGTCGCCGTGCGCGCCGTATCCCCGTTTCCTTATTTGATGCTCGTCCTCGGAATTGGCGGCTTATTCATAATGCCGGTGATGCTGAAAAGATACGGCCTCCGCGCCGCGCTGAGGAGCGGGCAAAAAAATTTTCGGCAAATTTTTGCGGTTGCCGCGTTGATGCCGCTGGCTTACGTTTTGGTTTTGCAGGCTTACGCGATCGCGCCGGTCAGTTACATCGGCGCCGTTCGGGAAATCAGCATCGTGCTCGCCGCGTTCGCCGGCTGGCGCTGGCTCGGCGAAGCGTTCGGAAAAGTTCGCACCCTCGGCGCAATTTTAATCTTCATTGGAATTCTCGTGATTGCGCTGGCAGGATAATAACCAGTTGGCCGCAAACACTATTGCTCATTCGCAAACTGTTTGCAATTCTCTTTGGTCAAGCTTGATTTCATAATTCAAAGAGTCAATGCAGCATACAAGAATGCTTGCTGCCGGCTGTAAATATTGCGAGCAACCGGCAACAAGCAACATGCAAACAGTTTTTAAATCCCCAACCGCAAAGTCGCGCGCAGCTCGCGGCCCGGCAGCGGATAGCCTTCGATAATGCTGAAATGTTTGTCAAACACGTTCCGCATTTCGAGATGAAGCAACGTACTCATTTCGCTAAAACGAATTTGGCGGCTGAGAAACAAATTCGTCACTCGATACGCCGGCAGTGATCGGCTGTTATTCGCATTAATGAAACGCTTGCCGACACATTGAAAATTTCCGCCTAACGTCAAATAACGTAAATCCAAATTGCCCTGTACATCAAATTTATCACGCGGCCGGTAAACTAAATCGTTGCCGTTGGTCTGTGCATTGGCGCCATCATTTTTTGCTGCGAGCCGGGTGTAATTCGCGCGCCAACTGCAACGATCGCCGTTGCTGCGCCACGCCGCGCTCAACTCGAGGCCGCGCAGTTTGGCGTTCTCCAAATTCACCGGCGAATAGCGAAAAGTCGCGTCGCTGATCCAGACAATCAAATCGTTAATTTTAGAATTGAAACCGGCCAGTTCAAACTGCCAGTTGCCGGCGCGTGCAAATTCATACAATACGCCGCCGTCAATTTCGCGGCCACGTTCCGGCAATAAATTCGGATTGCCCGCCAGAAACGGCCCGGCCGGCCAGAACAAATCATTCATGCTCGGCACACGAAAGGATTTGCCAATGCTGCCGTGCAAGCTGAATCTTGTTGTGGCTTGACGATTGAGCGCGAACGCCAACTTCGGACTCGTGCGTTGGCCGGCATCCGAATAATCGTCATAACGCAACGACGGCATGACTTTGAGTTGCCAGAAGTTTTGTCGCTGCGCCAGCGGCTTCCATTCCATTTGCGCGAAGGCGCTGCGCTGCGTGCGCTCCGGCTTGCCGAGGTCGGTGCTGGTGAGACGATAATTTCCGATTTCGCCGCCGGCGAGCAAATCGAGCGTCGCATGCAGGCGCGCGCGATTTTGCAACGCGCCGAGATCGGAGGCCACCTCGTGATGGCTCGCGAAGGCAAAAAACGGATCGGGATCGTCGTAACGCTGATCGCGACGCTCGGCGGAAAATTGCGCCGCGAGCTGCAGCCAGGAATTTTTATTCCATTCCACTGCCGCGCTGGTGAGATGATTCAAATCTTTTTGCCGCGCATCGTCACTGAGAAATTGCAACGACCCCGGCACGCTTTGCTCGAGCTTATTCGTGCGATGCAAAAGCTGCAAACTGAGATCATCGCGCAAATTTCCCGACCATCGCGCAAAAATCTCGCGGCGCTGCGAGCCGTTATTTTTGCGTTTGATTTTGCCGTGCTCATCAATTGGATAATCGCCGTCGCTGACGAGACGATCCAGTGTCACGGCCCCGCGCCAATTGGCGCGACCGTAACCCAATTGCACGCGGCTATTGAACGTGCCGAAACTGCCTGCGCTTGTTTGTAGTGTGCTGGAGAATCCGGCGGGAGGTTGCTGCGTGCGCAAATGAATCACGCCGCCGATCGCATCGCTGCCGTATTGCGCCGAGGCATTGCCGCGCACGATTTCGATTTTATCGACGCCGACGAGCGACAACAAGCTCGCATCGACGCCGCCGGTTTGCGGATTATTCAACCGCACGCCGTTGGTGAGCACCAGCGTTTGCCCGTCGCCCGCGCCGCGTAGATTGATCGTTTTAAGGCCGCCGATGCTGCCATATTCTTTGACAAAAATCGATTGCGCTTGCGCCAGCGCCTCACCGATATTCTGCCGCGCCATGATTTGGGGCGAGTTGATTTCCACCAACTCCGTGGCCGACGGCAACTCCGCGCGCACGGCAGCTTGCCGCGTCGCCGTGACTAACGTTTCGGAGAAAAGCAGCGTCATCGCGTCGAGCTTTATTTTTAAATCGTCACCAATTTGCGCGAGCGCGAGCGTCGTTGTGCGATATCCCATAAAACTGATTCGCAATGAATCAGCGGCGTCGCCAAATGCAGAAAAGCGAAAGCGGCCGTTTGCATCACTGCTCACGCCGGCGCCGTGCGGCGTAAGAAAAACATTGGCGCCGGCCAACGGCTTGCCGTTTTGCGCATCCGTCACCTGACCGCGAAGCAGTTTGCCGTTTTGCCCTGCGGCCCAATTGGCCAAAAGCAAAATTAGCAGCGCGATCACGAGTTTTTGTTTGAACATTTTTCCTCCGTGAAAATTAAAAAAATGAAATGGGGGGACACCGGGGAAAGGCAGGGAAGCATGGCGAAGCGGGACAAAAAAAGCCCCACTTCGAGGAAATGGGGCTGTAAAAAAAGCGAGATCAACTTCACAGCGCACCGTGCCTTGCCCTCGAAGGCTGATTTCCGGCTTTTGCATCGCCGGAAATGTGGACTCAAGACACAGGCAGGTCTCCTGACTTGCAGCGGAATTAACTATCAAGCCTTCCCCTCGGGATGAGAGTGGCGTGATAGCACGCAAAAAACCAATGCTGCTTACAGTTGCGGGCCAGTTGTCGATTTACACGACATTCCCTATTCTTCCCGCACGTAAAATTTTATCACATGCGGGACACCTGTGTTGAAAGCAATATAACCGGAAGCTGGTGAAAAAGCAATGAAAATTTTAGAAATTGCATTCCTGCGGAAAATTTTATAAATTTACTTTACGGCGCACGAACTTTTCAACTCAGACCATTTGACTCAAGCACCGGAGAACTGCAACCATGAAGAAGCGTTTGGACTGGCGCCGACTAAGCGTTGTCGCCAATAGTATTTTGGTTTTTCTGTTTTTGTTAACCTGCGATTTACCTGCTGCCGATACCGGCGCAAGCGCCGATACGACGATAACGAGAAAGAAATCCAGGACGCTGTCGGGTGAGGAGAAACAGAAGAAGAAAAAGAAGAAGAAAAAATCGGACGATGATGACGACGACGATAGTGATGGCACGCTGGTGAAAGGCGCGCGGCCAACTCCGCCGTTTGCGGTGCCGCCGGTCGTTGCCGGCAAACGTTACGCCTATTTTATTGCGATGGGCGATTGGGGCACGGGCAGCCCGGCGCAACGGCACGTCGCCGGTTTAATGGACGCCAAAGCTGCGCGCGACTCGCTGCATTTCGTGTTGTTGCTGGGAGATAATTTCTACAGCAGCGGCGTCACCTCGGTGAATGACCCGCAATGGCAGAAAAAATTTGAAATGATTTACAATTTGCCCGCGCTCAACGTGCCATTTTTCGCGTCGTTGGGAAATCATGATTATAAAAAGAACGCCAATCCGGACGCGCAGATCAAATATGCCCAACGCCGCCCAACGAAATGGCAAATGCCGGCGCGTTATTATACTTTCACGCGCGCGCTGGAGGCGAATGCGACGATCCAGTTTTTTGCGCTCGACACCGAGGCGTTGAATAAATTTGACATTATGGGCAACACGCAGGTCGAATGGTTGGAAGCCGAATTGGCGAAATCACCGGCCACCTGGAAAGTCGTTTTCGGGCATCATCCCGTTTTTTCCAACGGCGAGCACGGTGATACGCCGGCCATGCAAAAATACATTCGCCGGTTGCTCGAAAAATATCGCGTCGATTTTTACCTGTGCGGCCACGATCATGATCGCCAACTGCTGCAGCCGGTTGCCGGCGTGCGCTACATTGTCTCTGGCACGGCGGCGAAATCGCGCGATACGGTTTGGCATAACAACACGATCTTTGCCGCCACCGATCTCGGCTTCGCGTGGTTCCGCGTTGCGGCGGAAGAATTTCATGCGCAGTTCATCAATAAAAAAGGAGAAATTGAATTTGCGCATACGGTCAACAAATCCGCCGCCAGAACGAGCGGCAATGCCGCAAACAGATAAAATGCAAAATAGATAAAAAGATAAACAGAGAAACAGATTGCTGGTTATCGCACAAATTTCTTTTTATCTTTTTGTCTGTTTATCTTTTTTAAATTTATGCGCTTCATTCATTTTGCCGACACCCATCTCGGCTATGCGGATTATTCCAAAGTTGATTCGGCGAGCGGCGTGAATCGGCGCGAGCAGGATTTTTATGACGCGTGGTGGCGCGTGATCGATGCCATCGTCGCGGCGAAGCCGGATTTCGTGGTGCATGCCGGCGATCTGTTTCAATCGCCCCGACCGAATAACCGCGCCATTGCCGTGGCGCTGGCCGGTTTATCGCGTCTGGCGGAGGTGAATATTCCGTTTGTCGTGGTTGCCGGCAATCACTCGATGCCGCGCATTCGGGCGTTGGGAAATATTTTTGAAGCCTTGACTGTTTTGCCGAATGTTTATGCGTGTTATCAAGGCCGTTATGAAAAATTCGTTCTCTGCCATCCGACTTCCCAAAAGTCCTGTGCCATTCATTGTCTGCCGCATTGCTCGTTGACCACCGAGCTTGAAAAAGCTTACGCGGAATTGCACATCGACGCCAATGCCGCATGGAATATCCTCGTGACACACGGCGGCTGGCGCGCGATGAATAGCGACGGCCTCGACACGCGCATGGGAGAATTTAACGAACAATTTCTCGAAGACCCGGAAGGGCGGCTCGGCATCAAATTTGATTATATCGCGCTCGGCCATTATCATCGCCACCTCGCAATGAACGATCACACCTTTTATTCCGGCTCCACCGAGCGCACGAGTTTCAATGAAGCCGGTTATACTTCTGGCTACATTCGCGGCGATTTGGAGAGTCGCACTTGGGAATACGTGGCGATCCCTTCGCGCCCGATGCGGCGTTTGCCAACGCTGAATGGCGCGGGCAAACCGCCGGCGGAAATTATGCATGAGCTGGAACAACGCGCCAACACGGAAATTCGCGACGCGCTCGTTTCTCTCGAATTGCAAAATCTCTCGCGCGATACTTATTTGCAGCTTGATCTATCCGCCATCGACAAGCTTTTTGCGGCGGCTTTTCATTTTGAGCGGCAATTACACGTTATCGCGAGCGGCTCGCAAGCGGGTTCGGAGATTTCGACTGCGACTGTCGGGCACATCGGCTCGCTGCGCGATGAGTTTGCGCGTTATCTGGTGGCGAACGGCGATGGCGCTTTATCCCGTGAAGAACTTGAGCGCGAAGGCTTGCGTTATTTGATGGAAGCGGAGAGTCAAGAAAACTAATGAGGGGTTTAAAAACATAAACCGAAACCACAACTGAAAATTGAAGTTCCGTAAACGGGACAGCGTTAAAGCAAAAGCTTTTGAACACGGATAACGCGGATGACACGGATTTTCACAGATTTTCATTTTTTGCTTTATCCGTTTTTGCTTTATCCGTGTCATCCGCGTTCGAAAAAATGACGAAGAAATCTTCAGAATTTTATTCTGAGTTTGATCGCGTTTTGGCCTAAATTTGTTCGAGCATAAAACCACCTCATGATCCTGCATTCTCTCCGTCTATATAATTTCCGCCGGTTTCGCCGTGTTGAAATTGAATTTCCCGAAAATGTCATCGGCCTGTTGGGCCGCAACGGCGCAGGTAAATCGACGTTATTGGAAGCGATGGCCTGGGCGCTTTATGGCAGTCGCGCGGCGCGCACCGATAAACTGCAAATTCGCTCGCAATTTGCCGATGAACGCGACAATTGCGAAGTGGAATTGGCGTTCAAGCTCGGCAGCGAGAAATATCGCGTCTTCCGTTCGCTGGCCGGAAAAAACGCCGTCGGCGAAGCAGCGCTTTATCACGGCGACAGTCTCGTTCCGGCGGCGGTTCGCGACAGCGGCGTCAACCAAGAAATTGAAAGGCTGCTCGGGCTCGACCAGCGCGCGTTTGAAGTTTCAATATTTGCCAAACAAAAAGAACTGGCGACGTTGGGCGATTTGCAAAATGAAGAGCGGCGCAAAATTGTGAGCCGGTTGATCAATTTGGAGGCGATTGATCGCGCGCGGCAACAGGTGATGAGCGACGCCAACGCCAAGCGCAAATTTCTTGAAGGCGCGCAGACGACGCAGGTCGATCTTTCCGCGCTGGAAGGGCAGTTGGCGCAACAACAGGCGCGTTTGCTGGCCGCGCAGGATTCGCTGC
>Ga0247727_10006259_pt1 | contig 23524 bp, 15 predicted proteins | sample WisWelCaveWW1625_FD_202498 | JGI IMG/M metagenome (GOLD analysis project Ga0247727, IMG submission 202498) | Biofilm microbial communities from Wishing Well Cave, Virginia, United States - WW16-25 | ecosystem: Environmental > Aquatic > Deep subsurface > Groundwater > Cave microbial mat | place...
GATCCCTATGCGAACAGCGCGCCTGGCGCTTTTGCTGTGCCTGCTGGCCGCCCTCTGGCGCCCCGGTTGGTCCGGAGAGCGGAAAGGGGATTCTACCCCGGACGCGGAATGGGCGTTTCAGCCCCTGCGCCGCGTGTCAAATCCCACCGCCGGCATCGACGGTTTCATCACCGAACAACTCCGCAACAAAGGACTGACCGCCGCCCCGCGGGCGGACCAGCTCACCCTGATTCGCCGCGCCACTTTTGATCTGACCGGGCTGCCGCCGGCGCCCGAGGAGGTGGATGCGTTCCTGGCCGATCGATCCGCCCAGGCCTGGGCCCGGCTGATCGACCGATTGCTCGCTTCCCCGCGCTACGGGGAGCGGTGGGGCAGGCATTGGCTGGATGTAGCCCGCTACGCCGATTCCGATGGCTATTCCAACGACTACGAGCGCCCCAACGCCTGGCGGTATCGCGATTACGTCATCCGCAGCTTCAATCAGGACAAGCCCTACGATCGCTTCATCCGGGAACAGGTGGCCGGAGACGAGCTGGATCCGGAAAATCCGGAAAACCTGGTCGCCGCCGGGTTCCTGCGGATGGGTCCCTGGGAGCAGACGTCAATGAGCGTGGCCGCCCTCACCCGCCAAGCCTTTCTGGACGACATCACCCACAACACGGCGACGGCGTTTCTGGGCCTGACGCTGGAGTGCGCGCGCTGCCACGATCACAAGTTCGATCCCATTCCCACGCGCGACTACTACCGCTTGCAGGCCGTCTTTGCCCCCATCCTGTTTGAGAAGCGCCCGGCCCCGTTCTTGGGGACGGAGAATCAGGAGGGCTTCCAGCGCGAGACCGCCCGGATGGAACAGCAGATCCGTCGCACCGAGGCCCGCCTGGAAGAGTTGAACGAGAAGGTGCGCGGAGCGCTCCTCGAGAAACACGGCGTGAGCAGGGTCGCAGATCTTCCCGCCGAAGCGCTGCGCGAAGGCCTGCGGAAAAAGGAGAACCTGACCGCGGCTGACCTGGAGCGGGAGCGAGCCTATCGCAAACGACTCGAACTGTACCGGCTGGCGCTGGACCGCTACCGGCCGCTGGCCTATACCGTCTCGAGCGGCGGGGGAAAGGAGACCAAGATCCCCCCAGAGACATTTGTCCTGCTCGGAGGTTCGCTCGCCTCGCCCGGCGACAAGGTTTCCCCCGGAGTCCTCAGCGCCGTCCGTTGGGCGGGCTCGGCTGCCTCGCCGTTCCCGTCATCGGGCGCGGGGCGCCGGCTCGCCCTGGCCCAATGGATCGCCAGTCCCTCCAATCCCTTGACCGCGCGGGTGATGGTCAATCGCATCTGGCAGCACCACTTCGGAAAAGGACTCGTGGATACGCCGAACAACTTCGGGCGGATGGGAAAGCCGCCCACGCATCCCGAGCTGCTTGACTGGCTGGCCGGCTCCTTCATCGATCGGGCGTGGAGCATCAAGCAGATGCACCGCCTGATGATGATGTCGGCAGCCTACCAGCGCAGCAGCCGGCATCCCCGGCCGAACGAGGTCGCTGCCCTCGATCCGGAAAACGTTTTTCTTTCTCACTTCTCCCCCCGGCGAATGGAGGCAGAGGAATTGCGCGACTCGATTCTGGCGGTTTCCGGGGAGCTGAGTTCCGACGCCGGCGGCCCGGGGGTCTTTCCCGAGATGAACGCGGACCTCGCCCGGCAGCCCCGATTGATCATGGGCACGATCGCTCCCGCTTACCAGCCGTCCCTCTCCCGGCGGGAGCGGAATCGCCGGACCATCTACGCCTTCCGGCAGCGAAACCTCGTGGATCCTCTGGTTGAGGTCTTCAACGGGCCCAGCTTGAATGAATCCTGCGGGCGCCGCGAGAGCGCGGTGGTTGCCTCTCAGGCTTTGGCGCTTTTCAACAGCCGGTTCGCTCACGATATGGCGTTGGCATTTGCGCTGCGGCTGGAGAAGCTCACCAGCGACCCAGGGCGGCAAATCGAGTACGCGTTCCGGCTCGCTTACAACCGGCTCTCCACCCGCCGGGATCGCCAGCTTGCGCTCGATTATCTCTCTGGCATGAGGAAGGCGGTGAGCTCGACGCCGCCAGAGGCTGCCGGGCGCGAACCCCTGGTTCGGAGCCTGATCGGCGAATTCACCGGCCAGCAGTTTGATCTGGAGGAAGAGGCGGACCCGGCCGGTTACGAAGCAAACATTCGGCCGAGCGATGCGCCGGCCCAAACGCGGGCCCTGGCCGGCCTGACGCTGGTGTTGTTGAACTCGAACGAGTTCCTGTACATTTACTAAAATGAGAAGGCGCGATTTCTTGTTCCAATCCGGGGCGGGACTGGGCAGCGTGGCGCTGTCGGCCCTGCTGCACCAGGAGCAGGCGCGGGCCGCAGCGCTCCCCGCCCGGCCGCCACATCATCCGGCCAAGGCCAAGGCCTGCATCTTCCTGCTCATGGAAGGCGGGCCCAGCCACATCGACACGTTTGACCCCAAGCCGAAACTCGCACAGCTTCACATGAGCGAGTTTTCCCGCCAGGACCGCTTCGCCTCCGCCATGGAGAGCGGCCGGCGTTACTTCGTCGCCAGCCCCTTCCGGTTTCGGAAAGCCGGGCAATCCGGCTTGGACTTCTGCGAACACTTTGAGCAACTGGCGGGCTGCGCGGATGACATCTGTTTCTACCGCGGCGCGGTCGGGGAAAGCACCAACCACCCGACCGCCCTGTATCACTTCAACACGGGGAATCCCTTCGGCGGCGATCCGGCGATGGGGGCCTGGATCTCTTACGGGCTGGGGACGGAAAACGAAAACCTTCCCGCCTTTGTTGTGCTGCCCGACGTGGTGTATCCGCAGGGCGGGGCGGGAAACTGGTCGAATGGATTCCTGCCCGCCGGCTGCCAGGGCGCGCCGCTCCGGTCGAGGGGCTCGCCGTTGCTCGATCTGGAGCCGCCGCCGGGGATCACTGCCGGCCAACAGCGCGAAAGCCTCGACTTTCTCCGCGAGCTCAACCGGCGGCATCAGGAGCGCCATACCGGGCATCAAGACCTGGCCGCGCGGATGGAGAGTTACGAGCTGGCCTTTCGCATGCAAACCGAGTTGCCGCTGGCCGTCGACCTGGAAAAAGAGCCGGAGGAGACGCGGCAGCTTTACGGGGTCGGCGAAAAACAGACCGACGCTTTCGCCCGCCGCTGCCTGCTGGCGCGCCGGCTGGTGGAGCGCGGTGTGCGGTTCGTCCAGATCTATTCCTCCGGCTGGGATTCCCATGACGACATCGAGACGGCGCATCGGAATCGCATGTGGGCGGTGGATAAGCCCATCGCCGGTCTGTTAAAGGACCTGAAACGCCGCGGGATGCTGGAAAGCACGCTGGTGATTTGGGGAGGCGAGTTCGGGCGCTCCCCAGACAACGGCATACGGCGCGGTGGAAAAGCCTACGGGCGCGATCACAACGCCGCCGGGATGACCATCTGGATGGCCGGGGGCGGGGTGAAGGCCGGCCGCATCGTTGGCGCCACCGACGAGCTGGGCCAGAAAGCCGTGGAGGTGGCGCGGCCCATCAAAGTCCTTCATGTCACCTTTCTTCACCTGATGGGGCTCCACGACGCCCGGCTGACTTACTTCCACGCCGGGCGTTTCAAACAGCTCAGCCAGACCGGTGGGGCGGTGATCCGGGAGCTTTTGGCCTGACCCCATGCCGCTGAAACCGATGTTTTTGCCCTCGGTCGAGAACAACCCGAAGCTCTCGGCTGCCTACGCGCGGGCGATCGAGCAGTTGAAGGCTTCCGGTTCGGCGGTCCCTCAAATTTTTCACCTGTTCGCTTTCAAGCCGGCCGTGACCGAGCACCTGGCCCGTTTTTCCCAGGAGGTCATGCGGGGGCCGTCCCCGCTGAGCGCGGGGCTGCGGGAGCTGATCGCCGCGTTCATCTCGCGACAGAACCGGTGTCCGTTTTGAATCGGCTGCCACGCCGCAGTTGCGGCGGAGCTGCTCGGGGATCGAAATCGGGTGGACGCCGTGCTCGCCGATTACCGCTCCGCCCCGATCCCGGACGCGGAGAAGGCCCTTTTCGCCTTTCTCCAGAAGGTGAACCAAAACTCGGCCGGGATCGAGGCGGCTGATCTGGAAGCTCTCCGCCGCGCCGGATGGGACGATGAAGCGATCTACGACGCGATCAACGTCTGCGGCCTGTTTAACTTTTACAACCGCTGGATTGACGCGACCGGGGTGCAGGAGATGACGCCGGAGATGCACTTGCTTTCCGGCCGGCGGCTGGCCCGGCGGGGATACCTGCTCGTGGCCGGGCAGGGGTGAAGGAATCGGGACGGCCACAAAAAAAGGCAGCCCCTGCGGGCTGCCTGAAAGTGGCAGTCAGATGGCCCCGTGTTTCCCTACTTTTTCTTCGGTTTTTTCGCGGCCTTTTTTGCCGGTATCTTGGCCATGTTTCACCTCTCGGTTGAATTGAACATCCGGGTCTGGAGTCCCGCTCGGGACGGATTGTAGCCGGCGGTTGGAGAGGGCGGCTGCCCTTCGCCGCATGCTACATTACGCCCACTAATTGTTTTAGCACGAAAATCGCCAAAGTCAAAACATTTTTTTTCAATATGTTCCATTTGTGATCCCCCCGGGCGCCCTCCGCCGCTCCGCCGGCCTGCGTTGTGCTATCGTAGGCAGGATGCATCTGCTCACACTTTCAGCAGGCGGCCGCCTGGCGGCGGCCATCGCGCTGGCCCTGGGCCTGGCCTGGCCGGCGGCTCCGCAGGATCTCCAGGAATTCGAAAAGTCGGTCTCTGAATTTACGCTCGCCAACGGGCTGCATTTCATCGTCCTCGAGCGGCATCAGGCCCCCGTCGTCTCCCTCTACACGCACGCCAGGGTCGGCGCGGTGGACGACCCGAAGGGCCGCACGGGGCTCGCCCACATGTTCGAGCACATGGCCTTCAAGGGCTCCGACCGCATCGGCTCGAAAAACTACCCGGCGGAGAAAAAAGCGCTCGCTGCCGTCGACCGCGCCCTGGAGCAACTGCGGGAGGAAAAGAACCGGGGGCCCCGCGGCGGCGAGGGGCATAAGGCGAGACTGGAGCGGCTGGAGAAGGCCTTCCAGGCGGCGGTCGAAGAAGCCGGCAGGTTGGCCGCATCCGACGAGTTCACCCGGGTGATCGAAGAAAGCGGCGCGGTGGGCCTGAATGCCGGCACCAGCGCCGATTCAACCGTCTATTTTTACAGCCTGCCTTCCAACCGCATCGAGCTGTGGTTCTACCTGGAGTCGGAGCGGTTCCTGCGTCCCGTGTTCCGGGAGTATTACAAGGAGCGTGACGTGGTGCGGGAAGAGCGGCGGATGCGCACCGAGTCCAACCCGATCGGCAAGCTGGTGGAGGCGTTTCTGACGACCGCTTTTACCGCCCATCCTTACGGCCGGCCGGCGGTCGGCTGGGCGAGCGACCTGGAGAATCTCAGCGTGGCTGACGCGGAGGAATTTTTCCGCGCCTACTATGTGCCGGCCAATATGACCGTGGTCGTGGCCGGCGATGCCGATCCCCGGCGCGTCAGGAGCCTGGCCGAGATGTATTTTGGCCGCTTGCCCAATCGGCACTTGCCCCCGCCGGTGCATACCGTGGAACCGGAACAGGAAGGGGAAAGACGCATCGAGATCGAGTCGGCTTCCCAGCCGTTTGTTCTCGTTGGTTTCAAGAAACCCTCGCAGCAGGACCCCGATCGTGCGGTGTTTGATGTCATCTCCGATGTCCTTAGCGGCGGCCGCACCGGCTGGCTCTACAAGGAACTGGTGCGCGACAAGCAACTGGCCTTGCAAGCCGGCGGGTTTCCCAATTTCCCCGGCGACAAATACCCGGGCCTGTTCCTCTTTTATGCGGCTCCCACCTCGGGCCATACTGTAGCCGAGAATGAAGCGGCCATGTACGGGCTGATCGAGAAGCTCAAAGCCGAGCCGGTTGACGCGGATACCTTGAACATGGTGAAGACGAAAAACCGGGCCGCGCTGATCCGCAAGCTCGATAACAACGCCGGGTTGGCTGCCGAGCTGGCTTCCAATCACGCCGCCTTCGGAAATTGGCGTCAATTGTTTTACGAGCTGGATGAAATCAACCGGGTGACCGCCGAGGACGTCCGGCGGGTGGCCCAGAAGTTTTTCAACAAGCGCAGTCGCTCGGTAGCCTACCTGGTCGCGCCGCCCCAGGCGAAATGAGAATTCCGGTGAAAAAATCGCTGACCCCTCTACTCACGATGATATTGGTGTGGGGACTGGCCTGGTCGCTGGCCCCCGCTGCCGGCGCCCAGCAAGGGCCCGCCCCTCGGGCGTCCAAGCCCGCTGCGGCCCCCAAACAATCCCTTCCCGGTCCGGTTTCCACCTACCGGGAGCTGGCGGGAAAGTATCCGCCGCTCCGAGAAATCCAAATCCCGCAGGTGGAGACGCACACGCTCGCCAACGGCCTGCGCCTCTATCTGCTGGAGGACCACACCCTGCCCATCATCAGCGGCCGGGCGCTCGTTCGCGCCGGGAACCTGTTTGACCCGCCCGACAAGGTCGGGCTGGCCGAAATCACCGGGGCGGTGATGCGCACCGGCGGCACGGTTTCCAAGACCGGCGATCAACTGGACCAGGAGCTGGAAAGCATGGCCGCGTCGGTGGAGACCGGCATCGGGGAAACCAGCGGGCAGGCCAGTTTTTCCACCCTCCGGGAGCACTGGAGCAAGGTGCTGGGCATCTACGCCGATATCCTCAGGCATCCCGCTTTCCGGCAGGAGCGCATCGACCTGTTCAAAAACCAGGCGCGCAGCCAGATCGCCCGGCGCAACGACGACCCTGGCCAGATTGCTCACCGGGAGTTCAACAACCTGGCCTACGGCAGGGACAACCCCTACGGATGGCAGCAGGAGTACGAGCACCTGGACCGCATCGAGCGGGGGGACCTGGAGCGTTTTTATCGCCGGTACTTTTTCCCCGCCAACATCATGCTCGCCGTCTACGGGGACTTTTCGGCGCCTGAGATGAAAGCGCAGATCGAGGCGGCGCTGGGGAATTGGAAAAACGACCAGGCCCTCGCGCCCGCCTTTCCCGCGGTGCCCGAGAATCGCCGGGGCGGCCTCTACCTGGTCAATAAAGAAGACGTCAATCAGACCAACATCTGGATCGGGCACCTGGGGGGCTTGTTAAAAGACCCGGACTTTCCTGCCCTCCAGGTTATGGGCGACATTTTGGGCGGCGGTTTTCCCAGCCGCTTGTTCCAGCGCGTGCGCACCAGGCTCGGTTACGCCTACCAGGTGGGAGGCGGCTGGGGCGCCAACTACAATCACCCGGGGCTGTTCACCGTGACCGCCGGGACCAAGTCCAATTCCACTGTGAAGGCGGCGAAAGCAATGCTCGAGGAGATCGGCCGCCTGCGCGAGGCCGAGGTCACCGACGCCGAATTGAACACGGCGAAGCAAACCGTACTGAACAGTTTCGTCTTCAACTTCGACACGCGGGCGAAAACTCTGAACCGGATGCTCAATTACGAGTACTGGGGCTATCCCAAGGATTTTATTTTCCAGTACAAGAAAAAGCTGGAGGGGGTGACAAAACAGGACGTTTTGCGCGTGGCCCGCCAGTACTTGCGCCCAGAGGGTCTTACCATCGTCGCGGTCGGCAAGTCTGCTGACTTTGATCAACCGCTGGGGGAGTTGGGCCAGCGGGTCATACCAGTTGACATTACCATTCCCCAGCCGAAGCAGGCGCGCGCCAAGGCCGATGCCGAGTCGATCGCCCGGGGCCGCGCGGCGCTCGAACGGGCGCAAAAGGCAGCCGGAGGGGCAGAACGGCTGGCCGCCCTCAAGGATAAAGTGATTTCCACCAATTCCCAACTCACCGGCCCCATGGGCAAGATGGCCGTCAAGCAGACCGTCCGGATCATTTTTCCGTCTCTGTTGCGGGTGGAGCATGAGATGCCCTTCGGCAAGATCTCCGTGTTCACCGACGGCAAGGGCGGCTGGCTGCAGTCGCCGCAAGGCCCGGGGCCGCTGCCCGGCCCGGAGCTGCAACAGGCGCGAGGACAAATCTTCCGGCAAACCGAAACGCTGCTGCTGAGCGACCGCGATCCCGGCCGGGCGATCACCCTGGCCCGGAAAGAAAAGATTGCCGGCCGCGAGGCCGAGGTGATCGAGATCAGCGCGAAGGAAGGCGGCCAGGTCCTGCTCTTTGTCGACGCCGCCACGGGCGAGGTGTTCAAGAAGCAGTATCAAGGAGACTCGCTGGCCGGCCCGTCGGCGCAGGTGGAAGAAACCTACGAAGATTTCCGCGAGGTCGGCGGGGTCCGCGTTCCTTTCAAGGTCCTTGTCTTTCAGAACGGCCAGAAATTTATCGAGACCGATCTGACCGAATGGCGGTACAACACGGGCCTGAAACCCGATGAGCTGGCCAAGCCTTGAGGGGAATCGTGGGCAAGCCCCTGATCGGCATTCCGGCGCGCTGGGAGGACCGCGAGAAGGGCGATTGGCAGAAAAGCCGGTGGTACCTCCAGCCAACCTATTTTGAGGCCGTTGTGGCCGCCGGCGGCTTGCCGGTGATGATCCCGCTGATCCCGGATCTGGTCCCGGAGATCTTCCCGCGCCTGAATGGGGTGCTGCTGTCGGGCTCCGACAGCGACGTGGACCCCCACCGGTACGGCGCCGAGCAGCACCCGCGAGTGGAGTTCGTGCTGCCGGCGCGGGACCAGACCGATTTTGCGCTGCTGGAGGAGGCCGATCGCGCCTCCCAACCCGTGTTGGGCATTTGTTACGGCATGCAGTCGATGAATGTTCACTACGGGGGTACGCTGATCCAGCATATTCCCGACGCCGTGCGAACCGAGATCGAGCACGGCGAGCGCTCGACACAACATTTGATCCAGGCCCAGCCCGGCTCGCTGCTGGAGGAGCTGGGCGGCTCGGACCCGCACACGGTCAACAGCACCCACCACCAGGCCGTGGAGCGGGTGGCTGCCCGGTTCCGGGTCACCGCCCGCGCCCCGGATGGTATTATTGAGGCAATGGAAGCAGCCGGCGAGGGGCGGTTTCTGATGGGGGTCCAATGGCACCCGGAACGCATCTTTGCCGCCAGCGCCCTCAGCCTGGCGCTGCTGCGGCGATTCATCGAGGCTTGCCGATGAGGCCCCTGGCTCTTCTGCTTTTGGCGGCTGTCTCCCTCCGCGCCCAAACTTCGCAGGAAAAGGGCCAACAACTGATTCAGGAATGCTTCCAGGCGGTGGGCGGGGAGGCCCTGCTGAAGTTGCGCGACCGCGTGCAGCGGGGGCGCGCCTACCAGTTCTACCGGGATCGTCTGCGCGGCCTGTCGGTGGTGACCATCTACACCAGGTACGACTTCCCGCCCTCCTCGCCCGTACCCGGCTGGATCGGCTTGCGCGAGCGCCGCGAGTTTGGAAAGGACGGGGACTACGGCGCCCTGTTCATGGACGGGAAGGGCTTCGAGATCACCTTTCGCGGGGCCCGGCCGTTTCCGGAAGACTACATGCACCAGTATCGCGAGCGGCTTCGCCGCGACATCTTCTACATCCTCAAGTTCCGCTTGCGGGAGCCGGACATGCTATTTGAATCCCTGGGCACCGAGATCATCGACAACCAGCCCACCGATGCAGTTCGCATCACCGATGCGGACAACCAATCCAGCACGGTCTACTTGCTCAAATCAAGCCGCCTGCCCATTCGCCAGGAGTACGTCCGCCGCGACCCCAAAACCCGGGAGGTTTTCCGCGAGGTGGGACACCTTAGCAGGTACCGCCAGGTGGAAGGCCTGCAGCTTCCTTGGAACACCCTGTTGATCCGCGACGAGGAAAAGATCTTCGAGATGTTCGGCGAGACCATGGAGCTCAACAAGGATCTGGAGGAATCCCTGTTCACCCTGAAGAAGGGATTGAAGATCCTGCCGCTGGAAAGGTAGGGGCTCGCTCAGGGTTCTCGCTTCGGCAGTTCCAGGCTGCGCCACAGGTACCAGCAGGCGGCGCTGCAGTAGGGGCGCCAGGGCCGGGCCAACCTGGCGAGCTCGGTCGGGGTGGGGAGCCGGTCCAGCCCGTAAGCCTTTCGCGCCGCTGAGCGCACGCCGTAGTCGCCGACGGCCAGTACGTCGGGCCGGCGCAGCGCAAAAATCAGAAACATGTGAGCCGTCCACACCCCGACCCCCTTGACCTGGGTGAGGGCGGCAATTACCTCTTCATCAGAGAGAGCAGCCAGTCGCCCGAAACGCAGGGCGCCGCGGGAGGCCTTCTCCGCCAGATCGCGCAGGTAGGCAGCTTTCCGGCCGGACAATCCGGCGGCGCGCAGACGCGGGAGCGGCGCCTGCAATACCGAGCGCGGAGTTACGCGCCCCTTCGCCAGGCAGGCCTCCAGGCGGCCGTAAATCGTTCGGGCCGCCGTTCCGTTCAACTGCTGGAAGACAATCGCCCGGGCGAGGGTGGAAAAATCCGGCCTGCGATACTGGATCCGGCAGGTTCCCACCTCCTCGATGATGCGCCGAAGAACCGGATCGGCATCTTGAAGATGCCGGGAGGCTTTTCGATTCATGGCTGCGGGGCTCGCGGCTCCGGTAGATAGCCGTCGCGGGCGATCACGTTGACCGCCGGGCGTTTCACCCTCACCTCGATGCTGCGAAACACCGGCGCCACGGTGGCCGGCTTCCGGGGCGTGTAGGTGAGGAAGTAGGAATTCCGGGCCTGCTCGGTGATACGCGCGTAGAGGGATTCGATCGCCGTCTTCTTGATCGCAGTGAACATCTCGCCCCCCCCGGCGGGCCCGTAGCGGGCCAGAACGCTGGAACCGCGCGACAACTTGGCGTCGTCCAACCCAATGGAGTAGACGGCCACGCCCCACCGGCGCAACTCGGTGAGCAGTTCGGCCGTCGAGATTCTGTTGCGCGAAGAATTCAAGCCGTCGGTGACGAGCAGGATGACCTTGCGGCGCCAGGGTTCCCGCACCGCAAGCTGGCGCGCCGCCGCCTGCACGGCGTCGTCGATGTTCTTGGAGGGCTGGCCGGCCGGCCCTCCGGCGGCGGCCCCCGCCGGCGCCCCGCCGACCGGCCAACGGTTGATGCGCGGCACCGGGGAACTGATAGGTTCCCCGGCGCGGGAGTATTCCACGCCTAGTTCTACCTGGTTCAACCCGGCCCGGATTTTGTCTTTCTCCGAGGTGAAACCGGTCACCGCACCGAACCCGGCGGCAAAGGAGAACAACGCCACCTCGTCAAACTCGCTGAACGCTTCGGCCAGACTCGGAAAGGTTTCCTTCACCCGCCGGGCGGTAGGACGGCTGAGGGCGGCGTCCAGGAGCACGGCCACCGAAAGGGGGGCCGGATCGGCAGAGAATCCGGTGATCTTCTGCTCCACCCCATCCTCCAGCAATCGAAAATCACCGCCCTCCAGCCCCGCAATCAGACGCCCGCCGGCGTCTTTCACCGTGACGGGAACCATCAGTTGCTCGGTTCGCGCCCGGAACACCGGGGGAGGGTGCTGCACACCCGGCGCGCGGAAGTGGAAGGCGCCGGCAGATGCTAGAATAAGAAAAACCAGAGGCTGCGGGATTCGCCAACGCTGCGATGGAAGGTTCATGGCGCCAAGGCTGCTCCTGGTTCCAGGATAGCCGATGAGGCGGACCTTTTTCATTCCGGTTCTCGGCGGGGCGATGCTGGTAGCGGCGCTGAGCTGGCGCGCCCCGGCTGGCGCCCAACAACAGTCCCCTCCCCCAGATATTCCCACCATCGCCGTCGACGTCCAAGTGGTGAATATCTTTTTCACAGTGAGAAACAAACAGGGCGGCCTGGTTGCCAACCTCGACAAATCCGATTTCACGATCGAGGAAGACGGGCATGGGCAACCGATCAGATACTTCTCGCGGCAATCGGACCTGCCTCTCACTCTGGGTCTGCTCGTGGACACCAGCGTCAGCCAGGGGAACCTGATCGAGCAGGAACGCCAGGCCTCGTCCCAGTTTTTCTCTCAAATGTTGCGCGTGCGCAAAGACCAGGCCTTCCTGATCAGCTTCGATGTCAATGTGGACCTGTTGCAGGATTTGACCGACTCGGTTCGGCTGCTGCGGGCCGGCCTGGACAAGCTCCGGGTGAACTCGGGAGGCGGCGGCGGCCTGCACCCCGGGCCGGTTCCCACCAGCAGCAAGCCCCGTGGCACCCTGCTTTACGACGCGGTGTTTCTGGCATCCGAGGATCTGCTCAAGCGGCAGGTGGGGCGCAAGGCCCTCGTGTTGATCACCGACGGCAATGATTTCGGCAGCCGCATGACCCTGCAGCAAGCCATCGAGGTCTCCCAAAAAGCCGACGTGATTCTTTACAGCATTCTGTACCTGGACCGGGAATTCTACTACCGGGCCGGCGGCTATGGAATGATCGGGGGGTTCGGCAACGGTTCGGCGCTGAAAAAGCTCAGCGAGGAAACAGGCGGCAAGATGTTCGAGGTCGGGCGCAAAAAACCGCTGAAGGCGATTTACGAGCAAATTCAGGAGGAATTGCGCAGCCAGTACTCGATCGGCTACACGCCGCCCCCACTGGCGACCAACGCCTTCCGCCGCGTCAAAATTGTGCCTCGCAACCGCGACCTGCGCGTGCAAGCGCGGCAGGGATATTACCCGACGAGGGATTGAATCACCAATTCCCTCACCGCCCCCTGTTTCGCAGGTAATCGCGTACTGCCGCCGACAGCGGCGGCATGGGCTCCAGGCCGGCGGCTTCCATTTTGCTGTTGGAGAGCGCGGAGTACTTGGGCCGCCGCGCGGGGGTGACATACTCTCGCTCGTTGGTCGGGGTGATCTCGGCGCGCAGGCCGGCTTCGGCGAAAATCATGAGCGCATACTGGTACCAGGAGACGGTGGTGCCGCCTCCCATGTGGTACAGGCCGAAGGGGGCTTTCTCCAGCAGGTCCACCGAACGGGCGGCCAGGGCCGGGGCGTAAGCAGGCGAGGCGTAGAAGTCCTCCACCACGCGGATGGCCCGACCTTCGGCAGACATGCGCAGCATCAGCTCCACGAAATTTCCCCGGTTGGTGGACCGGCCAGCGGGCCCGAACACCCCGGCAGTGCGCACCAGGTAGAGTTTCTCCAGGCACGCCTGCGCGTAGAGTTCTCCGGCCAGTTTCGAAACCCCGTAAGCGGAGACCGGCCGCGGTGGGTCCTCTTCGGCATAAGGAGTAGTTTTCTCCCCGTCAAAGACGTGGTCGGTGGAAAAGTGCAGCAGGGTGACGCCCTGATCCCGGCAGCAGGCGGCCATGTAACGCACCGCCAGGCCGTTGGCCTGCATGGCGGCCAGGGGCTCCTTTTCGGCCACGTCCACCTGGTTGTAGGCGGCCGCGTTGAGCAGCCAATCCGGGCGGTGCTGGCGCACCGCCTGCTGGATTAGCTCGGGGCGGGTGATGTCGAGCTGCTGGCGCCCCAGGCCCGTCGCCTGGTGGCCGCGCGCGGCGAGCGCGCGGACCAATTCGGTTCCTAGCTGACCCCGAGCTCCCAGCACCAAAGCCTTCAACGGATGCCGCCCCCGCACGGAGAAGTGCCATTGTACCCGAGACGCGTACGGCGAGGGAGCGGCTGGTGTCCTATGATTCTGTCGCGCCGAAAATCCGCAGGTCTCTTCCGGTCATCTCCGCCGGTTGAGGAATCCCCAGAACCCCGAGAATCGTGGGGACAAGGTCTTGCAGCGCGCCGCCCAAGCGAAGCCGGGCGCTGGAATCGTCCACCAGAATCAACGGCACCGGGTTGGTGGTGTGATAAGTGTGGGGATCTCCGGTGAGGGGATCGACCATGGTTTCCGCGTTGCCATGGTCGGAGGTAAGGATCCAGGCGCCGCCCTTCTGCCGCAGGCACTGGTAGATACGGCCGAGGCCGGCGTCGACAGCTTCCACTGCGCGCACCGTGGGATCGAGCTTGCCGGAGTGTCCCACCATATCGGCGTTGGCAAAATTCATCACGATGGCGTCAAAGCTCCCGGAAGCGATCGCCCGCGTGACCACCTCGGTGATGCCTGCCGCGCTCATCTCGGGCTGGAGGTCGTAGGTGGCCACCTTGGGCGAGGGGACCAGCTCGCGCTCCTCTCCCGGGTATGGTTTCTCGGTGCCGCCATTGAAAAAGTAGGTGACGTGGGCGTACTTTTCGGTTTCCGCCACGCGGAGGTTTTTCCATCCCAACCCGGCAAACACGTGAGCCAGTATGTTCTGGGGATGTTCCTGCTCGAGGAGGTATGGCAGAGAGAAAGTTTTGTCGTAGCGCGTCATGGTGAGCAGGCGCAGTTTCTTGGGGGCCCCAGACCGGGGCGGCTGGGCAAGGGCGGGATCGGTAAGCGCCAGAGTCATCTGCCGCGCGCGATCGGCGCGGAAATTGAAAAAGATCGCCGCGTCCTGGTCGCCGATCAGGCCCACCGGATCCCCGCCCGCCCCGGTGATCACGACCGGCTCGAGGAATTCGTCGGTAACGCCGCGCTGATAGGATTCGCGGATGGCGCAACCGGGATCAGAGGCCCGGATCCCTTCCCCCTGCGCCATGGCGCGGAAGGCGCGCTCGATACGGTCCCATCTCTTGTCGCGGTCCATGGCGTAGTAGCGGCCGCTGAGGCTGGCGATGCGGCCCACGCCAATGTCGCCCATGCGCTGCTCGAGCTGGGAGACATAATCCACCCCGCTCTGCGGAGGCGTGTCGCGGCCGTCGAGAAAGGCATGCACCAGGACGCGCTCAACCCCTTCGGCCCGCGCCATCGTCAACAGCGCGTACAGATGCGTGAGCTGGGAATGCACTCCGCCCTGGCTGAGGAGACCCAAAAGATGCAGTGGATGGGATCGGGCGTGCCGCATCAACTCCAGCAGGGCTGGATGACGGAAGAACTCTCCCGATTCGATCAGGCCATCGATCCGGGTGACATCCATGTGCAGCACGCGCCCGGCGCCGATGTTCAAATGCCCGACCTCGCTGTTGCCCATCTGGCCCTCGGGCAGCCCGACAGAAGGGCCCGAGGTGTGAATTAAGGTGTTTGCGTAGCTGCGGAGCAGCAGATCATAGGTGGGCTTGCGCGCCTGGGCGATGGCATTGCTCTGGCGAGCGGGGCGGAACCCCCAACCGTCGAGGATGGTCAATAGCAGCGGTCTGGGCCGGCTCACTCTACCTTTATAGCGCAGAGGGGAAGCGCGTCGTGGGGAGCCGCCCGGCGAAGGGAATTAAAGCTCGCCCAACATCCGCCGATGACTGGTGCGAGCGTCGCCAACAGGGACTCTCCCAATGCCGGATTTCCGACAGGCCTGTCGAGTCGCCGTCGCTGTTTTTCTTACCTGCTCGGCGGTTGCCTGGTCTCAGCCTCGGCAGCCGGATTACAACTTCTACGACAGGCGGACGATGAGGCCGGCGCGCGCGGGAGGCGCAACCGTCCGGCAATTCTATCGGCTGGGGAGCGTGCTGACGGCAGCCGCTTCCGCCGACGCAGAGACGATTGCGCGCGCCTTCCTCCAGGAGCATCGGGAGCTGCTGGGCCTGGAGAGCACAACCGTTTTCGCTCTGCCGCTCGAACATCGCTACGAAAGCCCGGAGGCAGGTCTTGTTCATCTGGCATTCCGCCAGCGTCACAGCGGCATTGGCGTGTTCGGCGGAGACGTGCTGGCGCACGTCAACCGCGACGGGAGCCTGCTGGGGGTGGATTCCGGCGCCGCCGGGTGGGTCGCACCCGGCCTTTCCGTCTCCCCGCGTCTTTCGGCTGCAGAGGCGGTAACCGCCGCTGCCCGGCTTCTGGCGCCGGACGCGACGCCTCGGGCGCGCATCGTTTCGCCTGCCAGCGACGCGGAGCGCAAGACGCTTCTGGCGGTGAGCGCTTTTCGCGACCCGGTTCCGGCCCGGCTGGTGTGGTTTCCCAAAGACGGGGAGGCGGCGCTCGCCTGGGAGCTCTCCCTGCACCTGGACGCGGTCCGCTGGTACTCCGCCGTGGTGGACGCAAACACGGGCGATCTGTTGTTCAGCCACAATCTGTATAGGGACGACAAGCCGCGGGGTTTGGTCTTGCGCGCCGCCGACGTGGCGCATCCGAATCGGGGCGGGCAGAGCCTGGAAAACTTCACCGGCTGGCCGGCGGCCGCCGGCGACTGCCCTGCCTCCATCTACCCCGCCCAGTTCCGCTCCGGGCAATCGCAGAACCAATGCTGGGTCGCTCAGAAGGAAACAATCGGAAACAACGTCGAAGCTTGCCGGGATGCCGACGGCAACAACCGGTGCGACTTCCGGATGTTCGATGCGCAATCTCACTTCGAATTCACGTTCCCCGACAGCTACGCCGCCACCGGCAACGCCGCCCCGGACAGCAACGCGGCCGTGGTGAACCTGTTCTACTGGAACAACGTGTTGCACGACTGGCTCTACGGGCTGGGATTCGACGAGGCGGCGGGGAATTTCCAGGACGACAACTTTGCCCGGGGCGGTTTCGGCGGGGACCGCGTCCTGGCCGACGCCCAAGACGGCGCGGGATTCAACAATGCCAATTTCGCCACCCCTCCCGACGGCTCCTCCCCGCGCATGCAGATCTTCCTGTTCACCGACAACGGGACCTACCTGCGACGGGATGCGGCCTTCGACGGCGATATCATCACCCATGAGTACATCCACGGGCTGACGCTGCGTCTGGTCGGCGGGCCGGGCTCGACCAATGATTTACCGCGCTGGCAAAGCGGCGCCCTGGGCGAGGGGTGGAGCGACGCCTATGCCTCTTCCTTCACCAACGATCCCGTGGTTGGGGAATACGTCTCGCGCACGCCCTCCACCGGCATCCGCTCGGTTGCTTACAACAACAGCCCCCACACCTTTGGCCGATTCGGAACGCTCTATCGCCGCAGCATCGGGCCGCTCGGCCTGCTCATCGATCTACCCCAAACCCACCGGGACGGGGAGATTTGGGCCACCGTGCTGTGGGACCTGCGCGGCGCTCTGGGCAAGACGGTACTCGAGCAGCTCCTCACCACGGCGTTGAAGCTGACCCCTTCGCGTCCGTCGATGCTCGATGCGCGCAACGCTATCCTGCAAGCCGCGCAGTCGATGGGCGTTGGCGGCGCCGGCCAGTGCGGCGTCTGGTCGGTTTTCGCAGCCCGCGGCTTGGGGGCCTCGGCGGTGTTGAACCGCGTGCAGACCGGCCAGGCCAACGACACGGCCCTCAGCGTTTACGAGGCTTTCGATTTGTCCGTCTCCTGCGGCGGCTCCCCGCCGGCCTCCGGCGCTGCTCTGCTCCTCGACGACATGGAGAGCGGCCCCAACGGCTGGACGGCCACCGGCCTGTGGCATCAGAGCGCGCGGCGCGCTTCCTCCGGCGTCCGCTCCTGGTGGTACGGCCAGGAAGCCACCGGCAACTATTCCACCGGGGCGCGCAACAGCGGAACCCTCACTTCCCCGCCGATCAGCCTGGCCGGCGTCACCAGGGCGATTCTCCAATGGGACCAGCTCTTACTCGCCGAGGGATTCAACCGCTCTTACAGCCTCGGGCCTTCGCTCGCAGACCCGTATCTGAACTTCGACAGTGGATGGGTGCAGGTGAGCATTGACGGGGGCGCCAGTTGGGATACTCTCACCACACTCGCCCACAACAGCGAAGGGGTAACCTTTGACCCTCACAAGGTTAATCTCTCGCGCTTCGCCGGCAGCACCATCCAGGTGCGATTCCTCTTCGATACCCTGGATGAGCAATCGAACCTGGGAGAAGGATGGTATGTCGACAACGTGCGAGTCCACCGGCTGCTGACGGGAGTCCCGGCTCTCAGCGTCACTCCGGCGCAGTTGAGCTTTTCGGCGTTGGCTGGGGCCGCGGCGCTGCCCGCGCAGTCTCTGACCGTCTCCAATCAAGATTTGGGCGTGATGAGCTGGACGGCGACGGCTGCCAGCAGCGGGTGGCTCTCTGTATCGCCAGCATCCGGCTCGGGCAATGCCACATTGACTGTGACTGCGCTCGCCGGCGGGCTGAGTCCAGGAACCTACAACGGTACGGTGACCATGGCCGCTCCCGGGGCAACGGGCTCGCCGGCGGTGGTCACCGTCACCCTCAACCTCACCGGGCCGATCGCCGAGTGGCGCTTTGATGAAACCGGCGCCGGCGGCGGGCTCAGCGTTACCGACACTTCCGGCAATGGCCATCACGGCGCGACGCGGGGGTACGGCTCAGCGGCATTCCAGGGGGTTGTAGGGAATGCCCGCGCCCTCAACGGCTGGACCGACTGGGTCGAAACGGCCGCCTCTTCGGCTTTCAGCCCCGCCAGCTTCAGCTTTCGAACCTGGGCCAAGCTGCTGTCTTATCCCACCGACTCCGGATGGGGCGTCCTGGCGGCTCACTATGACGGAAACTACCGGGGCTGGTATGTGGGGGCGCACGCCAGCGGCCGGGTGATCTTCTCGGCGGCGAGCCTCCCGTCGAGCGCGCCGTGGCTGCTCTCGAACAGCGCCCTGGAGCTGGAGCGCTGGTATTGCATTACTACAACCTATGACGCCAGCGCGAAGCTGGCTGCGATCTACATCAACGGAGCGCTGGATGCGCAAGCGGTCTTCCCGGGCTTCACCCCGCCGTCAGCGCAGCCGCTGACCATCGGCCGGGCCTCCTGGTTCAACGGCTATTTTCTCCATGCGGTAATGGATGAGGGCCGCCTGTACCCGGTGCGGCTCGAGCCGGCGCAGGTCGTGGCTGACTACCAAGGCTTTCCCCCCCCGCCTCCTCCGCCGGCGAACAAGAATCTCGTCGCCGAGTGGCGGATGGATGAGGCCGGCGCGGCCTTGAACGACAGCTCCGGCAACGCCCGGCACGGCACGGTCTACGGCGCCGCAGTCACAGGCGGCGTGTTGAATGGGGCGCGCAGTTTCAACGGCTCGGGCAATCACGCCAGCGCTGCTGCTTCGGATGCCTACGGCCCGGCTTCCTTCACCCTTCGCGTCTGGGTCAAGCTGCTGTCTTACCCTGAGGCAGCCGGATTCGGCGTCGCGCTGAGCAACTATGGGGGGAATTACCAGGGCTGGTACCTGGGCGTGCACTCCAGCGGCCGGGTGATCTTCTCGGCCGCCAGCCTGCCGGCGAGCTCTCCCTGGCTCGTGTCGGCCAAATCGCTGGCCCTGAACCGGTGGCACCACCTCGCCGCTGTGTACAATGGGGCGCTCCGCCTGGCGATCATCTACATCGACGGCGTGGCCGATGCCCAGACCACCCTACCCGGATTCACTCCGGCGCCATTCAATCCTGTCTATCTCGGGCGGGCCTCCTGGATCGATGGCTACTACTTCCATGCTGCCCTGGATGAGGTCCGCGTCTATCCGGTTGCCAGGAGCGCGGCTGAAATCTTGAGCGATTACCAATCTTTTCCGACCGCGCCTCCTCCGCCGCCATCTCCACCGGTGGCCGAGTGGCGGATGGACGATCCCGGCGATGTTCTTACAGACGCTTCCGGAAACGGACGCCACGGCTCGGCGCAGGGCACGGTCTCCGTCACCGGGGTGCGCCAGGCCTCCCGCAGCCTGAACGGGGTTTCCGACTGGGTGCAGGTCGCCGCCTCGCCCGCCCTCAACCCACCGAGCTTCAGCTTGCGGGCCTGGATTAAGCTGCTAACCTATCCCGCCGGAGGATGGGGCGCGATCCTCGGCGACTACGGCGGCAATTATCAGGGCTGGTACCTGGGCGTGCACTCCAGCGGCCGGCTCATCTTTTCGGTGGCCAGCCTGCCTTCCAACTCTCCCTGGCTGCTCTCCAACTCCTCCCTGGCTTTGAACACCTGGTATCACGTCACCGCTACATATGACGGCCTGACGCAGGCGGGAACGATCTACAGGAACGGCGTCTCCGACGCGCAGGCTGTCTTCCCCGGATTTAGCGGTCAGGCTCCTGCGGACCTGTTCATGGGTCGGGCTTCCTGGTACGACGGCTACTACCTGAACGCCGTGCTGGACGAGGTCCGGCTTCTCGACTACCGCCTGGCCCCGCCGGAAGTGCTGGCCGACTACCAGTCGTACCCCTGATCGCCGCCCGAGTTTGTCGGCCGCCCGCCATTATGCGAAACTGCAACGGGAGGATCACGTGCGCCAACTCGTTGTTCTGGGGCTGCTGCTCAACGCGGCTCTCCACGCCCAGCAGCCGCCGCCGTTCCCTGAAAAAATGGTCCCCTATCCGGTCGTGGCCGACATTGATTTCGCCGAGGGCCCCATCTTTGACCAGAAAGGAAACCTTTACTTTGTCAACTACATCCGCAACGGGACAATAGGACGCAAGACACCCGACGGCTCGGTCAGCGTGTGGTGTGAAACCGGCGGACAAGCCAATGGCCTCAAGGTCGACTCGGAAGGTTACATCATCGCCGCCGATTACCGCGGCAAGCGCGTGCTGCGGATCCATCCCGACGGCAAACAGATCTCGGTGCTCGCCGACAACTACCAGGGCGAAAAATTCCTGGGCCCCAACGACTTGTGCCTGGATCTGGCCGGCACGATCTACTTCACCGACCCGACCGGCTCGAGCAAAGACAAGCCGATCGGCTCGCTCTACCGGCTGGGCCGCGACCGGCAGGTGCGGCGACTCGCCACCGGCCTTGCTTTTCCGAATGGCCTGGCGGTCTCACCCGACCAGAAAAAACTCTACTTTGTCGAGAGTGGGCGGGACCATCTGGCGGCGATGGATCTGCTTCCCGACGGCCGCGCCGAACCCCCACAGGTGATTTACAAGTTCCCCACTGCCGGGCTCGACGGCATCATGTTCGACGAATACGGCCGCCTGTGGGTCACCCGCTGGGCGAACGGAACCGTGGATGTGATCACCCAGGACGGCCAACTGGTGCGAAGCATTCCGGCGGGGGGGACCAACGTCACCAATATCTGCTTCTGGGAAAAGAGCGTCTACCTGACCGTGGCGGGCAGCCACAGCATCCACCGGATCCAGGTCGGGGTGGGAGGCGCCCAGCAGTGGAAATGAAAGCCCGGAACAAGCTGCCGCGGGTGATGACGGGGACCGGCTCCCCTTACTGCAACGGAATCCCGAACAAGGCTTCCACTGCAACCGGCGCATCGCCGCGCATGGCGGGACGGAAGGCCCAGCGGCCCAGGGTGGCGGCTGCGGTCCGGTCGATGGGCTGACCGGAGCCGCGGACGACTCGCAGATTGCCGATTTCGCCGCGTTCGTTGATCAGCGCGAAGATGACCAGTCGTCCCGAGGCGGGCTGTGCGCCTGCCAGATCCACCGGAATCCTTCCCAGCGGAAAGGGCGGCTGGGTGGACTGTTTGGGCTGCACGCGGACGACCCCCTCTTTTCTTTCGAGAATCGATTGAGCCGTGGAGCCGGGAATGCAGTATTGCAAGATCCAGCGGCGGGGAGAACCAGGAACGTCGAAGTATACGGTGTAAACCGGCTGACCGGTGAGGACCTCGGCGCCTTCGAGCACCGTCTCCTGGGCTGTCTGTTGAACAATAATCACGCCCATGTTTCCAGTGGGAGGCTGGGCCCGATCCGTCTTCCCTCGTGTGTCGGTCGCTGCAGCGCCGGCCGGGTCGATTGCGCCGGGAAGGCCGGGAAGCAGGTCGGCGTGGCTGCCTTGTTGGGAGTGGGGTCCTGCGATGGCGGCGCCTGGGGCGGCTTTCTCGGTCGAGGAGGAGGGGGGCGCTTCGGCGGGCCGGTTGCCGGCCTCCAGAAGATAGCCCGAGGCCGGCGGGGCTGGAGTATTCATCAAGGCGATCAGGTTGATCGGCGCGCCTGGCGGGAGTGCAGAGGCGGGCAGTTCGCCCGGCGGAGCCAGCTCCTGGGGAGGCAAACTCAGCGGCGCAATATTGGCCGGCGGCATCGGCAGTTTGGGCGGGCGAAAGGTGAGCACCGGGCCTGCGCCGATTTGCACGTTCCTTACCTGCAGTTCGCGATTCGGTTTTTGGACTACTGGAAGGCTGCGCGGCAGAGAGAACGGTCGCAAGGGTGGTTTCTGCTCCACCGTCGAGCCCACCAGGCGCGATTCATCGGGCGGCGCCGGCCGCTGCGCCCACAACAAGGCCGTGGGAAGACTGTGCTGGATGGCCATGGGCGTCTCGGGCGGCTGATCAGGCTGGATGACGACGTCCCGTGTCCGGGCGCGCGGGGATTTGGGAAGCTCAAACCTCCGCGGCGGCGCGGCGGCTGTGGAAACCTGCTGGTCCTGGGGTGGGGCGATGATTCGCGGGGCAGCCTTGGCTGCTGCCGGCGACCGGGTTGCAAGTCTCGCCGCGGTTCGCGCCAGGTCGCGCTTTTGGGTCGGGCGCGGAGGCGGCGTGTACATCAACGGCTGCGGGATGCGGAACTCCATGATCTTCAATTGATAGTTCTTGAACTGAAACTTGATCTTCTCGTGAAAAATATACGGAATCAGGGGAAGCGACAGCAGCACCAGCACGTGAAGCCCAATCGAGGCGGCCAGGCCGCGGCCCGGCAGGCCGGCTTTCATCGAGGCGCTGTAGAATAGCGGGGTTTCTTCCGGGTAATAATCATCAAAGAAGACCGAGGTCAGGGACTGCTCCGGGTTACCCCGGCCGCGCTTGGAGCGAACCCCCCACACGATTGCGAAGGTGAACGCAGCGGCCGAAATCACCGCGGTCAAAAGCCCGGCCGGATCGGTTGATGGCAGCATGAGCAACCTTCTACTTAGGCCCTATCGACAAAAGTTTAAGGGAGTTCCAGGGAGACTCCCATTGGGCCAAAACACTAGGAGGGGGGACCGATTTTACTTATGGCGCCGTGGAAGGGGGAGGCCCCAGGCCCCGGAGCAGGAAGGAGAGGAACTGCCGCGCGTCGCGCGTGCTGCCGGCAAAGGTTTCCAAAGCCTTGTCTTCAGGCCCCAGGATGGCGTAGAAGGGGATGGCGCTGGTGTCGAAACGCGACACCAGAAGATTTTGATTGGCCTCCGAGGCCCGATCCAGCCCGTCGGTGTAAAGCTCCACCAGAACGAACTTCTGGAGGGCTTCGGCGATCTCCGGGCGGGGAAACATGTTGGCCTTCATCCACAAGCAGTTCGAGCAGGCGTAGCCGGTGAAGTTGACAAAAAGCGGCTTGCCGCTCTGCCGGGCTTGGGCCAGCGCTTCGTGGTAGTCGTCTTTCAGCCATTTCAGGCCGCCGCCCCCGGCGCCGGCCAGGCCCACAGGGCTGGGGGCGGGTTCCGGCACATAGGCGTCCAGCTCGCCCAGCCGCGCGCCGAACATGCCCGGCACCAGCGAGACAGCCAACACCAGGATCGCCGCCGCCGCCGAAAGCCGCCACAAGCTCAACGGTTCCGGGGGGTGTTCCTTCAGCTTGAGTATTCCTAGTAAGTAGAGCCCGGCCAGGGTAAACAACACGATCCAGGCAGCCAGGAACCGCTCGCGGGTGAGCAGTTTCCACTGGTAAACTTTGTCGATATTGCTCACATACTTGAGCATCGCGGCCAGGATGAAAAAGCCCATGGTCACCTTGGTGCGCTCGAGCCACCCGCCGCTCTTGGGCAGGCGCGCCAGATAGGCGGGAAAAAGGGCAAGCAGAAAGAAGGGAGAGGCCAGCCCGGTTGAAAAGACCAACATGCCCAGGATCGGCCAGTACAAC
>Ga0247727_10006260_pt1 | contig 23520 bp, 11 predicted proteins | sample WisWelCaveWW1625_FD_202498 | JGI IMG/M metagenome (GOLD analysis project Ga0247727, IMG submission 202498) | Biofilm microbial communities from Wishing Well Cave, Virginia, United States - WW16-25 | ecosystem: Environmental > Aquatic > Deep subsurface > Groundwater > Cave microbial mat | place...
GGAAGAGCATCAAGACAATCCTGATGTGGAATCCGGACATGATAAAGCGCATAGCCGCGACACAGCGCAGGTTGATCATGGCGGCGTACAAGCTCGTGAAGCCAGGGGGCACCCTGGTTTACAGCACCTGTTCGACAGAGCCTGAAGAGAATGAGGCGGTCGTGAGCTATTTGCTTGACAATGCTGATGCCAAAGTCGAGAAGATCGATTTGTCTGGATTGAAGCGCTCGCCTGCGGCCACTGAATTCGAGGGCAGGACCTATCGAAAAGAAGTTAAAGACTGCCTGCGGCTCTGGCCGCAGGACAATGACACAGAAGGGTTTTTCGTTACTAAGATAACACGCCCATGAAGACAGTCCATCGCCTGCTCGCGTTGTACAGCACGATGATAGTGCTGTTCGTCATCCTGTTCTCATTCGTCATCTATGCCTCACAGCCGACGCCGACAGAAGTGGTCAACATGATAGTATCGATAGTGATGTTCGCGCTCATCCCGTTCGGCATCATCTTCCTAATCTGGAAGCATCACAAGCACTGATCACTTCACCAGGTTGATCGGCTTGCCTTTCAGGAAGGATTCGATGTTCTCGACTGTCGTGTCAAGTATCCGTAGCAAGGCTTCCTTGCTGTAGAATGCGCTGTGTGGTGTGATGTATGCGCGCGGGTGGCTGACGAGCAACGAGCAGGTTTTCGGCGCCTTGCCTTCCCTGAGATCGCATTCTTCCTCGAGCACGTCCAAGCCGACTCCTGCAAGTATCCCCTTGGTCAGTCCGTCGACAAGCGCGGCAGTCTCGATGATTCCGCCGCGGGCAGTATTGATGATGATCGCGCCTTTCTTGACCTTGCTGATGTTATCGCGGTTCAGCAGGTGTGTCGTCTCCTTGGTCAATGGCACGTGGAATGTTATCATGTCTGATTCTGCCAGCAGCTTGTCGAAAGGGACATACTGGATTCCGCATTCTTTTGCCCATTCCTCGTTCTTGATTATGTCATAGGCTATGACTTTCATCCCAAACCCCTCGTTGGCGATATGCGCGACATTCCTGCCGATCTTTCCTGTGCCTACCACGCCCAGCGTCTTGCCGTGCAGGTCTGTGCCCAGCAGGTTGGTGAAGTCAAACCTTCCTGAGCGTGTGCGCTCGATGCTTTCGAAAAGTTTGCGCGTGACATTCAGCAGCAGTCCGAAAGTGTGCTCTGCGACTGTCCGGTCTCCGTATGCAGGGACATTGCTGATAATGATCCTCTTTTTCGCGCAGTGATCCAGATCGATGTGGTCAAAGCCAGTGCTCAGCGTGGTTATCAGCCTGAGTTTTGGCATCTGCTCAAGCCTTTCCTTTGTCGCGCGGGAGAAGACAAACAGGCCGAGCACGTCCGCATCCTTTGCCCTGGCAGCGTTTGCCTCAGAGAGCGACTCGTCAATGAAGATGAGCTTGTGCTTCTTCAACTGCTTCTGAAGGTATTCCTTGTGCCAGGGTTCTATCGCATAGAACACTATGGTAGCCATGCGCCATGCCGTGAGAAATCAGTATTTAAGGGTTTCTGCCCTTCTTCAGGATGACTAGCTGTTGATAGCTGCTAAGGATCAGGCGCACTGCCGATTCGCGGCTTTCGCGGTATGCCTTGATGTCCTTGCCGATGGTTGCGAGTTCTTGGTATAACTCTGGCACGTGCCTGCGGTATTTCACTGCGCCCAGGTCGGCGAAATTCCTGAGATTGTGGAAAAGACCTTGCGTAGCGTACAGTTCATCAAGCATCTGATCAAGATACCCAAGCTTCCTGACAGCCTCAGGCTCAGCATGGCGTTTTGAATTCAACACCTTGACTCGCTCATTGACCTGCTGCGTATATGCCTTTGCCTGGAAGCCTGCATCAAGCATACGTTCAAGATCTTTTTCAATGTAGACTTTATTTGGAGGAACGTACTGCTCCCTGATCTTCGGAGGCTCGACTAAGGAACCTGGCTTTTCTTCCTTCTTCGGGTCAGCAGGAGGGATGAAGATCCGCGAATTCCGCGGCTGTGGTTCGTTCTGGATGCGAGAGACAGCGATATCCAGAGAGCTCATGCCATCTTCAGGAGGAACGTACGTAGAACGCAAGCCAGCGGGGACTATATCAAGCCCGCTGAAATCATAACCTGCTGGCTCTGCACCTCTTCTCTTGCTCATCTTCACTCACCGAATCTAAGGCCCGCAGCTGTTTTCTCTTGTATTCTGGCTATTTAAATACTCTGACATATCCGCCTTAAAAAGCGGCTTTATCGCGTATTTGTGTCAAACTTGACAAACCCCGAAAAGTATATATAGACCAATTTCCATCCTCAATTGTCTCGATACAGTGAGTTGGGGTGCAGACAGTGGTTCCAAAGCTCAACATAAACCAGACGGTCTGGAAGATTCTCGCGAGCGACCTAGCGGTGCAGAAGGACTTCAGCAGGAAGATCATCAACGTCAGGGCCCTGTCAAAGCACATCCTGAAGAAGTATGAGCTCCCTGCGTCCTTGGATTCTATCATCTCTGCCATCAGGCGATTCCAGAGCAATGACCACTTCGATGATAACGAGCGCGAGATGCTGCACATCTTCAAGGACAGTGTTGTCAGCACCAAGAACAACGTGGCGTGCATCACGCTCGGAATACGACCGCAGGAATTATTCGGCAAGCTCTGCATGGATGGTCACTACCAGAACGGCCATAGCATCCCCATCAAGACGACCACTGGCAGTGACGAGACGAAAATAATCGTTGAGCAGCCGCATCTGGACAAGGTCAAGGGATGGTTTGACAAGCCTGACATCATAGATATCGACAAGGACCTGAGTGAGCTGCACATCGTGGTGGCAGACAAGGCGGTACACACAAAGGGCGTGATGGCGCGCATCGCCAACGAGCTCTCGCTCGCGAACATCAACATCCACGAGGTCATAATCTGCCCGCCGGAGTTCCTGCTCTACGTCAAGGAACGGGACATAGTCAAGGCGCACGAGGCGATATTGAAGCTCTGCGAAGGCAGGGATTGAGTGCTTCTTTCTGAGTCGTAACAAAGAATTTTTATAGCAGAAGCTATGCCAATCGTCTATGCCAATACGTGTAGCGATTAACGGTTTTGGTCGTATCGGAAGGCAGATTCTTCAGGCAGGACTGCACGACCAGAAAATCGAGTGGGTCGCGGTGAATGACCTGACCGATACCAAGACTCTCGCGCACCTGCTGAAGTACGACTCGAATTATGGCATCCATCAGGGCACTGTGCAGGCAAAGGAGAGCAGCATTGTCGTGGATGGCGCAGAGGTCCAGGTCTTGTCTGAGAAGGACCCGGCAAAACTGCCGTGGAAGAAGCTGGACATCGATGTCGTTGTGGAAAGCACTGGCTTGTTCACCAAGCGCGACCTGGCGATGGTGCACATCAGGAATGGCGCGAAAAAAGTGCTCATCTCAGCCCCCTCGGAGGACGCTGACATCACGGTTGTCAAGGGAGTCAATGAGAATCTCTATGACAAGTCAAAGCACAAGATCATTTCCAATGCATCCTGCACGACAAACTGCCTCGCGCCAATGGTGAAGGTGCTGCATGACGCTTATGGCGTGCAGAAAGGATACATGCTCACTGTCCACGCATACACCGCAGACCAGCGGCTCGTTGACGCGCCGCACCGTGATCTGCGCAGGGCACGCAGCGCAGCAGTGAACCTTATCCCGACGACGACCGGCGCTGCCAAGACAGTGGGCGAAGTCATAAAGGAACTCAAGGGCAAGCTTGACGGGATGGCTATCCGTGCGCCTGTCCCTGGCGGCAGCATCGCGACATTCACGGCGCAGCTGGACAAGTCGACTACAAGCGAAAGGATAAACGAGCTGTTCAAGGAGATAAGCCACAATGCCCTGCGCGGCATTGTTGAGTATTCTGACGAGCCGATCGTCAGCCATGACATCCTCAAGAACCCGCACTCTTGCATCTTTGACGCGCCCAGCACGAACGTGCTCGGCGGCAACCTCGCGAGCATCACCGGCTGGTATGACAACGAATGGGGATATTCGTGCAGGATGGTTGATATCCTGAAATTGCTGCTCTGACTTTTTGTGTTCGCAAATCTTATATAACCGCATGTCTCGCAGCGAAGCATGTCGACATTCGCGACATTGAAAGACTTGCCGATCAGGCCAGGTAAACGTGTTCTTGTCAGAGCTGACCTCAATGTGCCGCTGGACAAGAATGGCAATGTCGCTGACGATACACGCATCCGTGAATCCTTGCCGACAATCAAGCATCTGCTGAAGAAAAAGGCGATCGTCCTCCTGGCATCGCATCTTGGAAGGCCGGAGGGAGTTGATGAATCATTGCGCCTTGATACTGTCGCTGAGCGGCTTGAGAAGCTCATCGCGCAGCACGTGGTCAAACTCTATGATTGCGTCGGCTCAGAGGTCGAGGACGAGGCCAATGAGCTGCACAATGGCGACGTGGCAGTGCTGGAGAACCTGCGATTCCATCCTGAGGAAGAGGCGAATGACGACTCTTTCGCCCGCAGCATGGCAGAACTCGCTGATTTTTACGTGAATGATGCCTTTGGCAGCTCTCATCGGGCACACGCGAGCATAGTCGGTATCCCAAAATATCTCCCATGTTCTGCCGGATTTCTGCTTGAGAAAGAAGTGTCCATGCTCAGCAAGGCATTATCGCCAAAGAGACCTTTTGTGCTCGTTCTGGGCGGCGCGAAAGTGAGCGATAAGATCGGAGTGATTGAGAATCTCGCGAAGAAAGCAGACAAGGTGCTCATCGGTGGCGCGATGATGTTCACTTTCCTGAAGGCGGCAGGCGGTTCTGTCGGCAAGAGCAAGCTTGAGCAGGACAAGGTCTCGCTTGCGAGGAAGCTGCTGTCCCGGTTCGGCAGCAGGATTGTTTTGCCAGATGATGTTGTTGTTGCTGACAGGATAGCGGCGGATGCGAAGTCAGCGACAATCTCTTGTGACCATTTTCCTGCGGGCGCGATTGGATTGGACATCGGGCCCAAGACGATTGCGCGATTCGCAAGCGAGCTGAAGCGAGCCAAGACTGTTGTCTGGAATGGCCCGATGGGCATGTTTGAGATCGCGCGGTTCGCGAAAGGGACCAAGGCGATTGCGTCTGCGATAAGCAAGCTGAATGCGACGACAATCGTCGGCGGCGGAGACAGCGCGGCAGCGGTTCATCAGTGGAAGCTCGCCAAGAGATTCTCTCACGTCTCGACCGGTGGAGGCGCGTCGCTTGAGTTCCTTGAGGGAAAGAAACTGCCTGGCGTCTCTGCTCTCGAGGAGAATGCGGTCAGATTTGGTTTGCGCTAGTATCCGAGCGCTATCCCGACCATTTTTTCATGCTTCTTGAGGGCGTCAAGGAAGCTGTTCTGCCCGTAAAGCTTGCGATTGAGCTCAGGGATACCAGGAACAGGGCCTCCGCCCTTGACGCACGCATCAGTGTAAGACAGGATGCCAGCCACGTCATCTGCCTTTCTCAAGGTTCCCCGCCAGAAGTCCATGTGGATGATTGTCCTGACATAGATCTGCCTGCCGTCACTGAGCTTTATTGGCGTGACGATCTGATAAGGGACTTTCACTATCGCTTCGCGCGATTCAAAGTCTTCCGCATACGTGACTTCTGTCTTTCCTTCGCGCGCTTTGCCCATGCATAGGGCATTTTTCCATCAGGATAAATAGTTTTCTATGCTTCAGAGGAGAATTCCCACAGTCGCGCCTGTCACGTCCTTGATCTTCGCCTCGAGCCGGATCCTTAGTTCTGCAAGCTTGATGCGTTCCATGTCCTTGCGGATGTTCGTGAGGCGTTGGTCTGCAATCTGGAGGTTGCGCCTGGTCTCATCACGCAGCCGTTGGACGCGCTCAAGTGTCTTCGAGGCGGCGCATTCCTCGATGGCGCGTTGCGCGTCCTTGACTGCTTTCGCGCGCTGGCCATACTCGCGCATCCATGTGCCGAGGTGTTCCTTGGTCAGGTGCACAAGGGCGTCAAGGACATACTGTCTCCTGTCTCCGAGCGACAAGCGGTCGAACTTTAGCAATCGCTTGATGTCCTCGATGATCTCAAGTATGTCGAGCCTGAGGTCTTCCACGAGCGTGCCGACAGGGTCGCTCAGGTAGCGTTCTGTGAGCTTGACATTGCGCGTTGCCATCCTGTAGAACTTGCGCATCGCGGGTTCGAAGTTGTGGAAGATGTCGCGCACTGCCTGCTCGTGTTCCTTGACCTTCTGCTGCGCTTCATTGAGTTTCTGCAAAGCAGTTTGGCGTGCAGGGTCTTTGAGCAATCTCTCTTCTTCTGAGTTCAATAGCTTGATTGAGCTTTCTGCCTCGTTGCGCTGCTTTTCCAGTTCTGCGCGTTCTGCTTCCAGAGTCTTCAACTGCTTATGCCGAGCGATAAGAGCCTGGATGTCTGCACGCAATGAGTTTGAGACATCAGGCTTTGCCTGCTCATGCAGGCTCTTGATGCTCATTATTTCGCGTTCGATCTCTGCGAGAAGGGCTGTTATCTCCTTGCTTTCGTGCGCGAAGAATTCCTGGAGTATCTGGAATGGCCTGAGGATGCCTTGGGTGAATTCCTGCGCTTCGTGCTGATGCTGGACCAAGAAGGGATTCAGTTCCTCAGCCGCTGCGGGCATTGGGATCTTGTCGAGGTACTGGAGCACCCGTCGGCTGTATTCCTCCCGATTGCCGATCATGAAGTCCTTCGCACGTTCAGGTATGTCTGGGTTCATGAGTTGGGCTGATTGCAGTGCAGAGACTTTCTCACGGATCGTCGCAGCAAGCTGGTCGATGCGTGAGCGCGTTGCCGCAAGCTGTTCCACAAGGCGCGCATTCATCGGCGCGCGCGCCTGCTTCAGCCATTGCTCGAGCTCGCCCAAGGCGACAGCGGCAGAATCAGGCGTGTTGGTTTCTGGCGCAGTCTTGCCGAAGAGTTCCTTCAAAAACCTGAACATATGCTCGTGGAGAAGCGTAAGGTTTTTATAGCTTCGTGAGCGCAGAGTTCTTGATGAAAAGGGGTGGGGTAAAGAAGGAGCAGCAAGTCAGCGCTCTTCAGCAAATCCAGGCTTTGTTTGACGCTGCAGCTCTCGCGTTCTCCAAAAGTCCTGAGAAGGCGCGAGCGCTCGTGCAGAAGGCGCACCGTCTCGTCCTGCGTTTCAAGGTCAAGCTGCCTGTCGTGCTCAAGAAGAGGTTCTGCAAACACTGCCACACGCTCTGGATTCCTGGCAGGACAGTACGCGTACGATTGACCAAGGGACGCATCGTCTATTCCTGTTTGCGGTGCAAGAGAATCAAAAGACAGCCAATCGGCAGATATAGCGGAAGACAGAAGTAATTATACATTTTGTCTGTCTTCCGCTATTAGCCAAAGACATACTCTTGTATATTTGCTTATGTCTTTGGCCATAGCATTATTCTCAGTGAAACACCGAAAAATTTATAAACCCCTCTGCTGTTAAACTGGTTAACAAAAGGGGTTGTGTAAGCTTTGAAAAAAGAGGGGTTTGAGACACATCACTATTCTCGACGTAGAGGACTTGCCATTACTTTACTTGTCACCATTCTGATAATCAGCACTCTGCTGCTTCTCCACGAGGCAAGCATCACCGGCCTTGTTGCTGACAACACAAGCACAACAGCCAACCAGCCGCCTGCATATGCCGGCCCAAGCAGCTTCAGCACCCCGCAGGACACTCCGCTTACGATTGACCTTGCGCCATTCTTTACCGACCCTGAGGATGACGTGCTCACTTTCCTGGTCGCAGAAGAAGACCAGATCGCGGCCACTGTCATCGGCAGCATTGTCACGCTGACGCCTGCGCCAGGCTTTGCTGGCGAGCGCGTACTCACGATTGTTGCATCTGATGACGCGAATGTTGTCAGGGTGTTTGTGAGGCTTGCTGTCGGGCAGCCTGATTTCACTGCGCCTATCGGGGTCCCTGCAGAGAACGCGACTGTTCCAGAAACGCCTGCAGAAGACATAACCGTGCCTGAACCTCTGCAGGAGAACATCACCCTCCCAGAGCCGCCTGCAGAGAACACGACTCTTCCTGAACCGCCTGCGCAGAACTTCACGACCCCTGAGCCTGCCCCTGAAGTCCGGCTTGGCAGGATGATAGGACTCGATGAGGACATAAGCGATGAATCAGGCACGGTTGTCGGAAGAAAGCTCGCAGACGAACCTGATTATGAAACATTCTTCACGTTCATCGGAATCAATGGGGCTGATTTTGCCGTGCGGTTCTACCACAACGCGACAACGATAATGCCGGTCAGGATGGAAGGCAATGTCACTGCTACATTGAGCACGAGCATCGCAAATCCTGGCGAAGAAGTCTCCTTGTCTGTCCTGCTGCAGGAAGGCAGCATACCCAACTTCACCCTGCACGTCGGCCTTCAGTCAGAGGTGTTTGAGTTCGGCTCCCAGTCGCAGCCCCAGGGCTTCGGACCTCTTGACGTGATAACGAGCTGCAATGTCACGATGAACACGAGCACTGCCCTGGCGCAGAACCTGACAGGAAACAGCAATTGCATAATCTTCGGCAACGACAGCATAGAGCTTGACTGCGCCGGCTTCACGATATTCTACGGGGCGAGCGGAGGCCGCGGAAATGCCGTGATTGCGAGCAATCACACGAACATCACTGTCAAGAACTGCAACATCATCGACAACAGCTCTGCTGTCGCGTTCGGCATCGCCATCAATTTCACGAACACGAGCAACAGCTTCATCATCAACAACACCATCCAAACAAACGGCACAAATGACAACTACGGCATTTTGCTTCACAGGAATTCGAGCAACAACACAATAGTCAACAACACAATACTGCCCCGGGGCTCTACCACGACAAATGTCGGCATATTCGTGCTCTTTGATTCGCTGAACAACACCATAGACAACAACAGGATCAACACCACAGGCACATCAGGCAATTACGGAATCAACGTGAACACGCGCTCGCACAACAGCAGTGTCACCAACAACATCGTCCAGACAGGGTTGCCTGGAGTTGCTGCGACCACAGGCAATGATGCGATAGTGATAGACGCGAACAGCAGGGACGCTACGGTCACAAACAATGATGCCATCAGCAATGGCACGAGCACAAATCACGGCATCACTGTCATCACAAACGGCAACAATGCCCGTATCGTGAACAACACCATCTTGTCTGACGGCTCTGCTGGCACAGACAACGGCATCCGCATCGAATCTAATTCCAACGATGTTCTCATCGAGAACAACACGATACGGTCAGGGCGCCCTGGAGAGACCAACAACTTCGCGATCGTGCTAATTACAGGCGTATCAGGGACGATTGTCAGGAGCAATGTCATCAATACGAGAGGCACCATAGGGAATGAAGGCATCCGCCTCCAGAGCGCAGCGCAGAACGTCACCATCCTAAGGAACACGATAAATGCGTCAGGCACTACCACTGATAATTACGGCATCCAGCTGCTCACTTCGGTCAGGAACGTCACAATCGCCCATAATCTCATCAACACAAGCGGCACGTCTGCGAATTATGGCATCCTGCTGACCTCTGCTGTCGCGAACAACACGATAGCCAACAACACGATAAGGACACGTGGCACCACCACGAACAATTACGGCATTTATCTCCTCACCACGGTCGAGAACAACACCATAGACGGGAACAGGATAGACACCAGCGGCACAGGCACGACAGGCAGCAATGGCATCACGCTCCAAGCGACCACAAGGAACAACAGCATCGTTTACAACAACATCACTGCCAATGGCACGAGCAGCGACAATCTGGGCATATACATCTTCACAGGCTCGACTCGTTCGACAATACATAACAACACAATAGTGGCTGATGGCACCAAGAACAATTACGGAATCAGGTTTGACACAGCTGCCGACAATGCCACGTTCATCGACAACAACATCACAACTATGGGCAATGACAGTTTTGGCATCAGGATGGACAACTCTCAGGGAAATTCGTTCGCACGCAACAACATTTCTACATCCGCCACAAGCCTGTTCATCGAGGGCACTGTGATCGAGCACTTCAGCACGCACAGCATAGCCGCGAATAACTTCATCAATGGCAGCGCGATACAGTATTATGGCGGCGCAGGCGCATCGCCTGCCTGCCCGAACAACCAGGTCTTGAACGCCCCGACGAATTTCCACATAGACTTCATCGGCTGCCTTAATGTCACCCTGACAAATTTCATCGCGCAGGAGTTCGTGACCCTGGTCAACACAGTGAACATGACTGTGAGCAACATCCAGGTCTATCCTGCGAACAAGTACGGCATCCGCGTACTTTTAGGAGCGAACGGCAACGTGCTTGTGAACAATACACTGCAGACCAACAGCACGTTCACTGACAATTATGGCATCTGGCTGGCAAGGTCTGCGCAGAACAACACTGTCGTGAACAATTCCATCAAGACAGGCGGTGTCTCGACAGACAACTATGGCATCTACCTGTTCAATTCGTCCAGCAACAACACGGTGATGGGCAACCTTGTGAACACCACAGGCACGACCACAAACATCGGCATAAGGATCGAGGAAGGCAGCAACAGCAACACGATAATCAGCAATGAGGTGCGTACGCGTGGAGCAACCACCACAAACCACGGAATCCATATCTTCACGAGATCCTCTGCAAACCTTATCCACAACAACACGATAATCACAAACGGCTCTGCCACAAATTTCGGCATCTACCTCCAGACAAACGCGCTGAGCAGCAATGTCACGAACAACACTGTTGTCACCAGCGGATCATCGACAAACAATGTGGGCATCAGGCTGGAAGGCGGCAGCAACCACAACCTTGTCGCGAACAACACTGTCCAGACAGGCATAGGCTCCACAACCGACAATTATGGCATCCAGCTCGTCACAAGCGTCTCAAACGCCACGCTCATCGACAATACTGTCCAGACAGCAGGCTCGGCAGCAAACTACGGGATTTACCTGACAAGCGTCGTCCAGAACAACACCATCAAGCAGAACACTGTGCGCACCATCGGCACAAGCACCACAAATTACGGCATCTATGTCGTCACCACCTCGCACAACAACACGATTACAGAGAACAACATCAACACGAGCGGTACGACCGGCAACTACGGCGTCCTGCTCCAGAGCACTATCCACAACACGTCGGTGCGTAACAATGTCATCCGCGCGCGAGGCACAGGCACTGACAATAACGGCATCTACCTCCTGACAACAACAATCAACAACATCATAGTGAATAACACGATATTTACCAATGGCACAAGCACTAATGTGGGCATCCTGCTCGAGTCGACTGCGCGGAATAACACTGTCACCAACAACACGATAACGACAAACGGCACAGGCAATACCAATTACGGCATCTATCTTTTCACTACCGCATTCCTTAACAATGTCTCGAACAACATCATCACCACAGACGGGCTCACGCACAACAACACAGGGATACTGCTTGACACCCGTGGTGACAACAACACGGTCGCGTTCAATGCAATCACAACAGTCGGCAGTACAGTCAACAATTTCGGCATACAGCTGCTTGGCATCTCACGGCTGAACAACATCACAGGGAACACGATAAGCACGCGCGCGAACCTCAGCCACGGCATCCTGCTCCAGAACGGCCCTGCCCTCAACAACATATCAGGCAATAACATCAGCGCATCAGGAACAAACAGCTTTGCCATCTTCATCCTCCGTGCCAACCACACCCTGCTCAATGATAACGTGCTGCTCAACACGAGCCAGTGGATAAACTCAACCGCTAACTCCTTGAACAACAACTTCACCAACACGACCTTTGAGAATGGCGTAGGGATGATCCGCATCCCAGGCAATTTCAGCCTGACAGGCATGCAGGAGATAGGTGTGGCGCGGCTGAATGTGACGCAGAACCGCGCCTTCCTCAACAGCACCAACCTGACCTTCCTGAACCAGAGCGGCCAGGTCACCTTGCGCGGCATCACTTTTACAGAGCCGAAGACCACGATTGATTTCGAGGATGATGGGACATTCGCTGATTGTCCTCCATCCATCTGCACCATTGACAGGTTTGAGAGCAATGTGCTGAAGTTCAACGTCACCCAGTTCACCTCATTCTCATCGGCAGAAGGGGGCTTGCTTGTCGTCCTGACAAAGATAGATGCTCCTGACCCTGTCAATGCAAGCTCATTGCTCAATTACACCATCACGATCAACGTATCGAATAGCAATGCCTCAAATGTCACCATCACAGACGATTATCCTGACCAGGTCATCTTCCAGACTGCCACGCCAACGCCAGTGACAGGTACCAACAATACATTCATAGCAGGCAATATCACCAATGGTTCCTCGTTCGCCACAAACATCACTGTGCTTGTGGGCAATGTGACAAACGGCACAGTCCTTGTCAATTTCGTCAACATAAGCTACAATAACCTGACAGGCGGAGTGCTGTCAAGCAACGTGACTGAGACCACAACTGTGCTAGCGCCGGCCATTGATGGTTGCGCGCAAGTCAACCAGAGCCTCTCGCTCTCACGGAACGTCACTGCCAATGCGAGCTGCATAAGCTTCGGCGCTGACAATGTCGTGTTTGACTGCGCAGGATTCACAATCACATACGGCACGAACGGCACTATGAACGACACATATGGAATCAACGTCACAGACCGCTCGGGCGTCACTGTGAGGAATTGCGTCATCAGGAAGGGCAATGAGTCAGGACTCAGGAGCCATGGCATCGTCCTCGTCAATGCTTCGAGGGCGCAGGTGCTGAACAACATCATCACGACAAACGGCAGCGGCAGGGATGACGGGATAGAGCTCCTGGGCGCGCCCACCACGACCAGGGTTGACATCGTGACCAACCCGAACAACCTCAACAACCCGCAGTGCCTGAACAACCAGACCGCGAATGTCACGCTCTGCAATCCGTGCTTCACGACTGTTGGCGGGGTTGACTGCGCGCTCCTCGGGGCGACTGCATGCAGCGATGGCAGCGGTTTCAAGACTGAGACTCTGCTCAGGTTCAACATCAGCAGCACTGTGCAGCCCACAGGAGGCGATGCAGAGGTCATCGGCGGCGAAGGCGTGTTCTGCCGTGTGAATGAAGTCCAGGTGATCGGCTTCGGCACAAGGAACAACTGCGGGACATTCAAACGCACAAGGATCCCTGCGAGCGCGTTCATATCAGGCGCAGAGAACAACTTCAGCTGCTCAATCGCAGGCTGGGGCTCTGACGAGGACAACGGCTTCAAGCTCTCAGCATTCTCGTACGACACTCCAGGGCCTGCCATCGCGGTAGGCAACATCACTGTCCGTAACAATACCGTACTCGCCACAGGGGGCAACCAGAGCCATGGCATATTTGTCGATGTCATCGAATCCGTTATCGCGAACAACACGATAACGACCGCAGGAGACCATCTCGGCCACGGCATCCTGGTTTCTGGCGGAGGAAGGTCGAACATTATAGCGAACAACACGATCACTACGATAACCAGGGCGTCTGATGGCATCCAAGTGCTTGGCGGCAGCCGGAACACGCTCTTCAATAACTCATTTGCCAATTTCACCAGGGCTGCGATAAGGCTTGAGGGTGCTTTGAACAACACAATCAACAGCAGCACCATACCGAGCATGTTGCCTGCCCTGACCTCGCTGTTCATCTCAGAGCCTGATGGCACGATCAATTACACAGAAGCCATCACTGTCCTGAACGACACCAATCTCGCCAATGTGATGAATATCAGCCTTAACTTCACCAGGCTCAATACCACCCGTTTCGGCGGCCAGCAGTTCAACAGGTCAGCTGCGCTGCAGTTCTTCGGCATGCCGTTCTTCGACAACCGTCCTGTGGTTGATTTCGAGGATGACTTCACATTCCAGGCATGCAATGAGCCGCGCTGCACAGGCAAGAACTACAGCGCAGACACCCGCATACTCAGGTATAACGTGTCCTCGTTCACCACTTATGCCGCCATAGAGATCTCAGCCTGCGCGACGCTTGACCTTGACTTCAACAGGACAGAACAGACATTCACGCTGATAAACAACGTGTCTTCGCAGGGCACGTGCTTCACAATCATCGCGAGCAACATCACGCTTGATTGCGCAGGATTCACTGTCTCCTACGGTGGCACAGGCGTCACCAGCAATGGCGTGAATGTGCAGAACACCTTTGCCACGAACAACATCGATAATATCACTGTGAAGAACTGCTTCATTGAGAAGAACGGCACTTCAGGAGAAGATGCGCATGGCATCCGTGTGCAGCATGCCAGCAATGTCACCCTCCAGCTCAACAACATCACGACGCGGAGCAACCGCTCGCACGGCATCGCGCTCGTGAACGCCACGAACTTGACCATCGTGAACAACACTATCGCGCCTGAAGAGGATGCGCTGCGCATTGATGGGGCTGTTGTCGAGCACTGGTCCACGCACGAGGTTGTGAACAACACAGCGAACTTCCGTAATGTCACGTATTATGGCGGCCGAGGCCTGTCTCCTGCTTGCCCGAACAACCAGGTCCTTTCGCAGCCGAACTTCCCGCACATCACGCTCGTCAGGTGCGCGAACGTGACCATTGTCGGATTCAACGCTTCAGACAGGCTCACGGTCGTTGACTCTAACTTCACCAACGTGAGCAACTCTGTGTTCGCGAACAACACGCGTGGCATCGGCGTGTTCTTCGCAAGAAGCACGCTTATCAGGAATAACACCATCAGCACTGCGCCGCGCGGTGGCAACAACTTCGGGATACAGGCTTCAGGAGGCGCTGAGGTGAACATCACACTGAACACCATCCAGACCGACGGCACGTCTTCAGAGAACTTCGGAGTCCTGCTATCGAATCTCACTGACAGCAGGGTCGTCAACAACACGATATTCACCAATGGCACGTTCTACGGACGCGGCATCGCTGTGTTGCCTGCCTCGCCAGGCGATCTTGTGCGCGGTCTTCTCCTCGCGAACAACACTATCAGGACATTTGGCAGCGCGAGCGACAATGACGGGATTGCGTTCAACGGTTCACAGACAGTCTCTGACTCCAATATCACAGGCAACTTCCTGCAGATCAATGGCACTTTCAGCAATAATGGCATCGAATTCAGCGCCAGCAATGGCACGAACATCCTGATGAACAACAATACCATCAGGACGCGAGGGTCTAGCACGCACAACGTAGGTATAACTTTTCACAGCGCCACGAACATCACGCGCATCAATGTCAGTTCGAACATCATCGAGACCAATGGCACGACTGATAATTATGGCATCGCGATGACAGCGACTGCCGGAGACTTCATCATCATCCAGAACAATTCAGTCAATACCAGCGGCACAGGCGGTGTGAATGAGGGCATAAGCATCTTCAGCTTCACGGACCTGGCAGAGATGAACATCACAGAGAACAGCATACAGACAGGCGGCACCACATTCGGCGACGGCATATTCGTGGGAGGGACACGCACTTCCAGTATCAGGATCCTGAACAACACCATCCGCGCGCTTGGCAACGGCTCGAGCAACAATGGCATCTATGTCAGCAGCAGGGCTGCCCAGGGCTACAGGATAATCGCGAACATCGTGCGCACCAATGGCAGCGGGACCAACATCGGGATTATCCTGGCTGACACCTCTGGCCAGAGCTTCAACCACAGCCTGATAGAGAACAACACCATAGAGACCAGCGGCGGACTGGTCAATGGCGGAGGGAATGACGGCATCAGCACGACCGCCAGCAACACGATCGTGCACAATGCGACTGTCGTGAACAACAGCATCAGGACAGGCCCGAATGCTACCAGCAGCACCAACTCCTCGACCAACAACGGCTTCGATGTCTTTGACTTCAGGGACAGCACAATCACGAGGAACACTATCGTAGTGACCAGCGGAGGGCTGAGCCTTGGATTTGACGGCGTCGGCCGCAATGTGACAGTCACCCACAATACATTCCTCATCACTGATGCGGATAGCAATACAGGGATGGACTTCAACGGCAATAACATCACGATAGTCAACAACACCATCACTATACTCAACAACACAAATAGCGTAGGCATCACAGGCGTCACCAGCAGCCTTGTCGAGAACAACACGATCTTCGCCTGCTGCTCGACTTCCAATTCCGGCACTCTGAACCTTGGAACCGATAACACGATCAGGAATAATACAGTGACCACCTGCTGCCAGACCTCTGACACAAGAGGCATCAAGACCTCCACAAACACGCTCGTCGAGATGAATGTCGTCCATACAAACGGCACAGGCATAGATCCTGGCGTGAACAACACTGTCGTCGGCAATGTCATCACTGCGAACACAGGGATGACTTTCGGCAGTTCAGGCAGCACAACGCAAAACTCCACTGCCAGATTGAACAACATCACTGCGGAGGGTGACGGCATCGTCATCCATGGCAGGAACATCACGCTTATCGGCAACCGCATCGTCACGAACGGCTTGGCAGGGGGCGCCCAGGGCGTCTTCCTGAATGCGAACGGATTCAATACAGAGTCGGGATTGAACGTGCACGTCGAGAACAACGTCATCATCACCAGCAGCAATGGCAGTGACAATTACGGAGTCCTCCTCGAGGGCAATATCACCAACGTGACCATCCTGAACAACACCATACAGGCAAACGGCACTGGAAACAGCACAGGCATCAGGCTTGAGACGATCTTCGCGAGGTTCTCGGCGAACGGCGAGGGAGGGCTTGGCAACCGCAACCCGATCACGAATTCCCGCATCGAGAACAATGTGATAACAACAGAAGGGCCGGCAGGAAAGAACACAGGCATCCTGCTGTGGCGGGATGTATTCAATACCACTATACGCGGCAACCGCATCAACACCACAGGCGCGCGGGATAATTTCGGCATATTCCTGTTCAACAACGCTTCGCAGGCCACCATCGAGAACAACAACATCACTGCCAACGGCAGCAACAGCTATGCTATCTTCCTGCTTGACGGCAGCCTTGGCGCGCTCAGCTTCAATGACAGCTTTGAGGACGGCACGCTCGATCCTTTCACCACGTTCGGTGACGGCGCATGGGCGATCAACTCATCCTTCAATGCGAGCGGCACGAACAGCACCAAGAGCCCGGCGCTCTCTGCGAACCAGAGCTCAAACCTATCGCTCAATCTCACCATCCCGATGGGCAGGTTCCACTTCCAGTTCGCCCTCAGGAGGTCGCTGAACTCAGAGGGCGCGAACATCGACAGGATCAGGTTCTTCGTTGACAACACAAGCGTCTTCACCCTGACAAGCACTGTAACCGCCTTCAGCAAGTTCAATGCCAGCCTCGATGAGGGCACGCATAACCTGCGTTGGCAGTTCGACGACAATACCGCTGCAGCGACAACAGGTGTGTTAATCGATGACGTGCAATTGTTCCCTGGCAAGCCCAGCACGAACAACACTTTCACAGGCATGCGGCTCAGCGGCAGAGAGTGGCTGCTGGTGCAGAACTCCAGCGCGAATGCCAGATTCACAGACATCACATTCGACGAGCCTAATGGCAGCATCAGGATATTACCGCTTGTTTTGCTTGAGAATGACACAAACCTCACCAAGCGCAAGCTCAACATCACTTTCAACCGTGCCTTCCTTAACTCGAGCAACCTTAGCTTGCTGAACATCAGCGGACAAGTCGCCCTGCGAGGGATTGGTGGCGACAATCCTTCCCCAATCGTTGACTTCGAGGACGATGGCACGTTCATAGCGTGCAACCCGCCGCAGTGCATCGAGCAGAGTTTCTCCAACGGCGTGTTCGTTTACAACGTCACCAGCTTCACCGCATATTCCTCGAGCGAGGGGAACGTGAATGTCACGTTGAGCAAGGGCGACAATCCTGATCCGGTGAATCCTGGCGGCTTGCTTAACTACACCATCACAATCAATGTGACTGATGGCAACGCAAGCAATACCACGCTCACAGACATCTACCCTCCCCAGGTCATCTTCATCAACAGCTCGCCGCCGAACAGCACAGGCAACAACACGTTCATCATCGGTAACAGGAGCGCAGGCAGCTCGTTCAGCGTGAACATCACAGTGCTCGTCAACAATGGCACGGCAGGCATCGTCATGAATAACACAGCAAACATCAGTTTCCAGAACAGCACAGGCGTCACAATCTTCCTTAACGTCACAGAGAATACAACTGTCAGGACTCCAGCCCCATTCAATTTATCGAACATTAGCATGAACAAGACCGACAATCCTGACCCTGTCACTGTCGGAAGGCAGCTCAATTACACTATCAACGTCACAAGCACAGGCAATGGCACAGCATACAACGTGACAGTCAACGACACATACCCGACACAAGTCATCTTCAACAGCGCACAACCAGCACCGCTCTCTGGAACAAACAATACGTTCATCCTCGGAAACCTGACCAATGGGACAAGCAGCCTCATCAACATCACAGTCAATGTCAGCAGCACACTCACCAATGGAACAATCCTCACAAACACAGTCAACACCACATTCCAGAACGAAACAAGCCAGGCCCTCCAAAGCAGACTCGCCATAGAAAACACAACAGTTCTCGCACCAATCTTCAACATCAGCAACCTCACTGTGACAAAGATTGACACGCCTGATCCTGTGAACATGAGCAGCCGACTCAACTACACAATCTTCGTCAACATCACAGGCAACGGCACAGCATACAACGTGACAGTCAACGACACGTATCCAACACAAGTCATCTTCATCAACGCAAGCCCAACACCGCTCTCTGGAACAAACAATACCTTCATACTTGGCAACCTGACCCCAGGCACTAACTTCAGCATCAACATCACTGTCTTCGTCCAGAATGTTTCCAACAACATCACCATAAACAACAGTGTAAATGTCTCGTTCCAGAACGAGACCGGTCAGGTGCTGAGCATAAATACGACAATTAGCACCACAGTCGTTTTCATCCAACCAATTATCCTCAACTTCAGCAACATCTCTGTCATCAAGACAGACGCGCCAGACCCAGTAACTGTTGGAAGACAGCTAAACTACACCATAAACGTCACCAGCAATGGAAACGGCACTGCATACAATGTGACAGTCAACGACACATACCCAGCCGGCGTCATCTTCAACAACGCAACCCCGACACCACTCGCCGGAACAAACAACACATTCATCCTAGGCAACCTGACACCAGGAACAAGCAGCCTCATCAACATCACAGTCAATGTCAGCAGCACACTCACCAATGGAACAATCCTCACAAACATAGTCAACGCCACATTCCAGAACGAAACAAGCCAGGCCCTCCAAAGCAGACTCGCCATAGAAAACACAACAGTTCTCACACCAATCTTCAACATCAGCAACCTCACTGTGACAAAGATTGACACGCCTGATCCTGTGAACATGAGCAGCCGACTCAACTACACGATCTTCGTGAACATAACAGGCAATGGAACCGCATTCAACGTAACAGTCAACGATACTTATCCAGCGCAAGTCATCTTCCAGAATGCCTCGCCACAACCGCTTGCCGGAACAAACAACACGTTCATACTCAGCAACCTCACACCAGGCACTAACTTCAGCATCAACATCACCATATTCGTGCAGAACGTCAGCAACAACATAACAATAAACAACACAGTCAACGTAACCTTCCAGAACGAAACAAGCCAGGCACTCCAAAGCAGAAACATCACAATCAGCACTACAGTCGCCTTCATACAGCCCACTGTCTTTAACTTCAGCAACCTCAGTGTGACAAAGCTCGACGCGCCAGACCCTGCAGAGAACAGCACGCAATTGAATTACACAATTGTCGTCAATAGCACTGGCAATGGCACAGCGTACAATGTAACGGTCAATGACACTTACCCGAACCAGATCATCTTCAACAGCGCGCAGCCAAGTCCGGTTCCAGGCACTAACAACAGCTTTGTCCTGGGCAACCTCACGCCTGGAAACAGCGTGACAATAAACATAACCCTCAATGTTACTTCTCCTGTGAGCAATGGGACAGTCATCAACAATACTGTGAACGTGAGCTTCCAGAACGAGACCAGTCAGGCATTCCAGAACGTGACAGCGAGCGCGAGCACTACGCTGTTCAACGGCACTGCGCCATCTCCACAACCACCAGCTCCAGCGCCTGCTCCAGGAGGCGGTGGGGGCAGCGGCGGAAGGCCTGGGGTTGAGATCAAGCCTCCGGAAGTCGAGGCGCCTGCTCAATGCGTTGAGAACTGGCTGTGCGAAGGATGGGGTCCATGCGCAGGAGGAGTGCGCGTGCGAGCGTGCACAGACCAGAATGCCTGCAACATAACCCGGTTTATTCCGGCAACGCAGCAGCAGTGCTCTGTTCCAGAACCAGCCCCTCCTCGGCCTGCGATTCAGCCTGCGCCTGAGCTGCCGGCGATAGAGCAACCTGCGTCCGGACTGCCTGAGATAGAATTCTGCAAGGTCCTGCCTCTTGGCATGTACGGGGCATTGATAGTGCTCGCGACACTCATCCTGCTCTCAGCCGTGCTGAGGAACCCCAAGCAGCGCAAGGGACGCACTGTTGTGAGAAGGATAACAGAAGCAGGATTCCTGGTTGTGCTCGCGCTCTTCATACTGAACTACCAGAAATGCGACCTGTTGCCGCTCCTGCAATTGGCATTATTGGCGTTGCTTGTACTCGTGCACATACTGCTCATCCTGCTGACATGCGGCAGGACTCCAAAATCCATATCGCCTCCGCTGCCTGACAAGCGCTTCTACGACAAGCTCAGCAACATAGACAAGAAATTCGCACAGGTTGAGAAAGGCAAGCTATCTCCTGCCAGCAAGAAAGAAGTTGAGCATCGCAAAGCCGCGCTGAAGCCTTCTCCAATCCAGGGCTTGCGCATGCATGAGCCTCGGCTGCGGCAAGAGCCCACAAGACTCCAGCGCATCCTGACCTTGCCTCCTCGTCCCAAGCATGAGAAGACCGAGGTGCGCAAGCCTGTTGCGAAGAAACCAGGATTCTTCGAAAGCCTGTTTGCCAGGAAAAATGTAGGCCCAAGCAAACCAATACCTTCGCCAGAGCCTGTGCTGATACGCAAGCAAGAACGATCCAAGGAAAGGAAGAAGCGCGTTTCATATCCTGAATCAGACAGGTTTGATAAGGCATTTGAACTTCTTGATCGCGGCAAGCTGCCTGCGGCAATCAAGAGGAATCTCGAGAAGCCGAGACCATTATCCCTGCCAGAACCTCTGCACATGCCTAAGCAGATGGATGTTCCTGCAAAGCACGTGCAGAGTGCTCTGCAGAAGCTGCTTACTGTTCCGCACCCAGCACCTCCAAAGCCGAAGCGCGAACTGCAAGTGAAGGCGCCTGAGCCAAGAAGCCTCTCGCGCTCAGGATTCTTCAGCAGGATATTCGCAGGTCCAAGTAAGCACGTGCACAAGGCGCCAGAGCAGGTGCCGCGCGCGTCTCCAGCGCGCATGCCTGACATCAAGCTGCCGCCGATCACCCTGCCGCCGCAGAAGCCGCGCAAGGACCTGAAGAAGGACAGATTCTACCAGAAACTTGACAGTCTGGACAAGATGCTTGAGGAGCTTGACCGCAGGCAATACAAGCGCAAGGGGGTGCGAAGATGAAGCTCGCCCCCAAGATCATCTTCATGTATTCTACAGAGCACCTGCTGAAGAAAGACAAGATCAGGTTCTATTATGCCCTCAAGGGAAGGGACGGCAAGACAGGCATAGTCAAGCAATACAAGATTGAGCAGCTAGGCAGGGCTGTGCTCTTTGTGCCTGACAGCTTCTCACAGAACGTGCACGAGTTCCTGAAGTACTGGAAGTGCGAATACGACACAAAGAAAGTGCTGGTGGAATCATGAGCGCAGCGAATGATGTCCGTCAAGGAGCGCAGCGAGTTGACGGCAGAATGACTGCGATGAAACTCTCTACAAAGGTCATCTTCATGTATTCGACAGAGCACCTGCTGAAGAAAGACAAGATCAGGTTCTATTACGCCCTCAAGGGAAGGGACGGCAAGACAGGCATAGTCAAGCAATACAAGATCGAGCAGCTGGGCAGGGCTGTGCTCTTTGTGCCTGAAAACGTCTCACAGAACGTGCACGAGTTCCTGAAGTACTGGAAGTGCAAATACGATACAAAGAAGGTGCTGGTGGAAGAATGAGCTGGACAAGAATATTTATATATAGGTACGAGCAATTCAGAAGGAAGACATATGCTCAATTGGAGGGATGGAATAGGGGCACAAATAGAGCCATTTCCAGGCAGTTCTTGTTCATGCCTGGGGCGCTAGCAAAAGAGGTGTTGGTAGAAGGATGAAGCGCGTAGAGCGCAGGCTTGTGCTGGCTATTTTCATAGCTGCAGCCATAATCAGCAGCGCGGTGATGCTTAGCGATTCCACTATCATCGGCCTGACAATAGAGAACGAGACCCTTCCGGCAAACCAGCCTCCTGCTTACACCGGTCCGTCCAGCTTCAGGACGCCTGTTGATACGCCTCTCGCGATCGACCTTGCCCCCCTGTTCTCTGACCCAGAGAATGACGCGCTCACGTTCCTTGTCACAGAAGAAGACCAGGTGGCTGTTTCGCTGAACACCAGCGTTCTAACTCTTGTTCCTGCTGCAGGCTTTGCCGGCGAGCGGGTCATAACGATCATTGCCTCAGATGGCAGCAGCATAGTACGCACGCCTGTCAGGCTCATGGTTGAAGGACCTTTGGCTGAGCCTGCTGCGCCTGCTCCTGAAGCTCAGACCACGCCCGAGCAGCCGCCGCAAGACAGGACTGTCGCGCTTGACGCAGACGTGCTTGATGAATCAGGCAGCAAGGTCGGCAGGAAGGTCTCTGACGAGCAGTCATACGAGACGCACTTCACGCACATAGGCATCGAAAACAGCCAGTTGGTCATAAGGTTCTATCACGACGCAGCCGTCCCTCTTCCAGTCTGGACAGAAGGAATCTTCAGCGCAGCCGCGAGCACAGCGCTTGCCGCTCCAAACGAGCTAGTGAACGTTACTGTGCCTCTTGAGAACAACGCCATCCCCTATTTCAAATTGCACGTTGGAGCCGAATCAGAGGTCTTCGAGTTCGGAACTCAGCAGCCTCCGCAACCGCAGTTCGGCACACAGGACTTGGTCAACGGGTGTGCGGTGATAAATGCGAGCACGTCTTTGACCGCAAACATCCAGGCATCAGCAGGGGCGAACTGTTTTGTCATCAATGCCAGCGGCATCTCCTTCAATTGCTCGGCTTTCAGCATCAACGGCAGCGATGGCACAGGCACAGGCATCAATGTTACCAACCAGACCGGAGTCATCATTCAGGATTGCTTTGTTGAGAATTTCAGCGTGAACATCAATTTCAACAGGACAAACAATAGCGTTATCAGGAATACCACGGCACGTAATTCAAGCTTACAGAGCATTGAAATCCTGAATAGCAACAACAACCTGATCGTAAACACTACGGGTCAAAGCAACAGCAATGTAGGAATCAACATTACTGGAGGAACCAACAACACTTTGGAGAACG
>Ga0247727_10006261_pt1 | contig 23520 bp, 23 predicted proteins | sample WisWelCaveWW1625_FD_202498 | JGI IMG/M metagenome (GOLD analysis project Ga0247727, IMG submission 202498) | Biofilm microbial communities from Wishing Well Cave, Virginia, United States - WW16-25 | ecosystem: Environmental > Aquatic > Deep subsurface > Groundwater > Cave microbial mat | place...
GCAAGGGCAACGGTGGATGCAGGCGCTCAACATGATGGGCAACCCCGCGATTGCGCGAGTGCTCGCGCTCAGTCCCGAGATGCTGAAGCGCACGCTCGATCTGCTCGGGGTGCGGTCGGCACGCGACCAAGCCATGATTGGCGGCGCGCTCCAGAAGCTCATGGAGATCCAGATGCAGATGGCGCAGGCCCAAGCGCAGGAAAAGGGCGTCTCCCCGATGCCGGGCGAGCCTCGTCCGCCGCAGGTGGGCGCTGGTCCCGCGCCACAAGCCATGTCCATGCCTCCTGGGTTGCCGGCGTGATCTGCGATCGCTGTGGTGTCGAGCTCGAGGTAGGCCTGTGGCCGTGGTGCCCGCACGAGCGGGGCCGCTTCGGCTTTGAGCCACTCACACCGTATTTCGACCGCGACTTGGTCCCGGGTGGGGTCCAGGTCAACTCCAGGACCGAGCGTGCTGAGATCATGAAGCGTAACCGCGTCCGCTTCCGCGACTCGAGGGACGATTTCTGATGCCTCGCCCGACCGGCCAGAATCACGGCGAGACGGCACAGTGGCTCAACCAGAACGTCGACTCGCGCTATTCTCCCGCACAGTGGGAAGCGTGGGTCGCCGAGGGCGGGTACGATTCGGCGTGTCCTGACGACGCGCCGTTCCGCTCGGCACGGGAGGGTGCCGGCGGCGCCTGTGTGGCAAAGCCGGTGGATTGCCCCGAAGGGCAGTTCCTGCACGGCAACCGCTGCTATGGTGAAGGTGAAACTCCTGGCGGGTTTGGGCTGGGAGGATACCAGGGCGCGGGCGCGGCGGGAGGAGCTGCTCCACGCGCAGCTCCACGCGCGCTCACGCTGCAGGACCTGCTCATAGACATGTTCTCGGGACGTAAGTCCGCCTTTGGATTGCAGGCGGGCCGCGATCCGTTCGCATCTCAATTTCAGGGGACATTCGGCGTCGATCAGTACGGAGCTCCGCTGCCACAAGCACCCGAGCTCACGTCGAAGCCTCTGGCGGGTGGGGGGATCATCTGGGCTCCGGCGGGCACAGACCTCACGGCGTTTGGGGCTGGCGCGCCGTTAACGGCTGCCTCGACGGCCGCCACCTCACCCGGCATGGTATCCCCCAGCCCTGGCCTCTCTGCTCAGCCTCCCGCGCCGCAGCCGATCGGTCTCTTCCCGCCCCAGGGCGGTATCCTCCCGCCGAGGAGCATTGAGGACCTCTTCGCCGTGCCTGGTGGGCGTGACGCGCTCATGCCGTGGTTCTAAAAATCCATGCACATTCCTTCCACAGGTTTTCCACAATTTCATGCACAGGAAAGCACCAGGCTGGCTAACAAGTTACGGAGTTTTCCACAGAAAACAGGCGCGGATGAATAAGATAGGCTGTATCTCGTACTCAGTCAAAGCATCAGGGGAGGGGTGGTCTGGAGGGGAGGGGCCCGCGGTCGACCAGCGCCAGCTCTGGCGCTGCGTTGCGTGCGGCACCGTGCGTGAGTGGGGATGGCGGACGCCCTCCGCGGACGCAGTGCTGGAGCCGTGGCTGTTGTGTTTGCAGTGCTCGCCCCAGGCCCACGTCCCGCACGTCCATGCGGGCGGACAGGCGCGGGAGGTCAAAGCGTCAGGGGAGGGGGGTGCGTGAAGTACTACGAGATCCGGCGGATCGTGATCGACAACGCGACCTGGACTGCACTCACGCCACCGATCGACTGCACGTCCGTGCGGATTACCCTCGGCTCTGACCCCAGCAACCTCCGCATCCGCACGGACTCCGCGGACGCGGCCACGGAGAAAATCATCGCCGCCGGCTTCGAGCTCACGGTTGCATCGAATCCAGGTGCGGCCTCGATCCCGTTCCAGGCGGGCGTGACGCTCTTCTGGATGCAAGCCCTCTCCGGCACGGGCCCGGCCATTGTGGAGTTCGTGCGGTGAGAGTCAGCCTTGTCGGTCTCCCGTCAATGGTCCACAGCCTGACCGAGCTGCTGCATGATCCGATCAACCGCGGCGTTTACACCGTGACGGCCACGGACCCGCGGGTGACCGTGGAGCTGGAACCGGTGCATACTCAATCGGTCGTGTTGACCGGGGTGCGGAGCGACTTCTCGGACCTGGTGCTCGATCATCTAGTCGAGCTCACTGCCGACCCGGTCGTGGTAGACCGGAAGCGGAAGCGTGCAGACCTGACAGTCGGTGTGCCGGCGAACTCGAGGCCGTCTATCGTCGAGACGGCACTCTACCGGGCGATCCTCGACCTGCGCTCACGCAACGGGTCGGTCTCGTCCGTGCCGGTGAAGCGACGGCGCCGCTGGTGGTGGCCATTCGTGCTCCTGCTCGCGTCGGTGCAGGCAGATGCGGCACCGCTGCGGTATGCGCTGAATCCAGGTGCCGATCCGGCTCGCCTCCACTCGCCGCTCTTGTTCCAGCCCGCCCCCGGGGGCCTGTTGCCGATACTGGTCAAGATCAGCGATGGGACGGACACCGCACTCGTATCCGGGACCGGCTCGCTCCAAGTCACGTGCGACAACTGTGGAGCCGCTCCGTCTTTCTCCGACAACTCCGCCTTCACCTTCGGGACAACCGGCATCTCGAATGTGGGTTTCGTCGTGGACGACACGGCCACCAACAGCGTCGCTGAGAATAGCGCGGGTGCGCCGCGGATGAGCACCTCGAGGGTCGTCTACTTCAACCAGACGAACCAGGGCGGGACGGTATTCGCTACCATCCGCGACCTCGCGGCGAACGACTCCCTGAATGTCGCCATCGTAGACGGCACAGGCGCTCAGATCACGAGCTTTGGCGGCGGCACGGAATACACGGAAGACGTTGCCACGCCGGCCGATCCCATCGGCAAGGCGACGATGCTACGTCGGCGCGACACTCCGACGGCCGAGGTCACTACGGCGGGTGACTGGGTCGCCGCGAACGCGACGAATTACGGCGCGCAGTTCTGCCAAGTCGTGACCTCGGCCGGCGCTTTCGTGGACAGCTTCGGCGGATCAGGCGGAACAGCTCAAGCCGACGAGAGCGCCTTCACCGAAGGCACGACAACCTTTACTCCCATTGGCGGGGTCTTGAACGACACAATCACTTCCGATCCCACCGAGGACCAAGCTGCGGCAGCGAGGATCACGGCCAAGCGGGGAATCCACGTCAATCTGAGGAACGTAGCCGGAACCGAGGTCGGCTCGGTAACCACCCCGCTTGTTGTCGGGGACGGTGCCGGCGCTCTTAACGTAATCGTGGATTCCTCGGCGCTCCCAACTGGTGCCGCGACGCTCACGGAACAGCAGACGCAGACCACAGCACTGCAATTGATCGACAATCTACCCGTGACTCAGGGCTCCACCACCGCCGGGCAGAGCGGGGTCCTGGTCCAGGGTGCCGTCACGACCTCGGCGCCGGCCTACACGACCGCACAGACGAGCCCGCTCTCCCTTCAGACGGACGGGGATCTGCGCGTCGAAATAGAAGACGCACTGCCGGCCGGAACGAACAACATTGGGGACGTAGACGTGCTCACGTTCCCCGACAACGAGCCGGTCAACGTGGCGCAGGTCGGGGGCTCGGCAGTCGTGGCCGATCCGTGCATGCGTGAGGCACGCATCCCCGTGTCGATCAGTCAGACCGCCGGCGCGCAGCTCATCACGGGCACGGCCTCCGAGCGGATCTTCATCTGCTCGTTCCATGTAGTCACGGCGACCGCCCAGAACGTCGCGCTCGTGTCCGGGACCGGTACCGTGTGCGCGACGAGTCCCTCTGGCGTCCTCGGCTTCGGCGGGTCCACGGCGGCCACTGGGTGGAACTTCGCGGCAAATGGTGGTATCCAGATGGGCCACAGCAACTGGAGCTACGGCAAGACCGATACCGACGCGGATAACGTCTGCCTGCTTCAGTCCGGCGCGGGGCAGGTGTCGGGTGGTCTGACCTATGTGAGCGCTGCCGATTTCTGATGCGCCGCCTCATTCTCGCGCTCGTTCTGGCCCTGCTCGATCTCCCGGCCTGGGCAGCCCTGGATGTTGCGACCGGCACGCTCGGCACCGGCACCGGTGCGGTAGGCACGACCGTGTCGGTTACGAGCCTTAGCTTCCAACCCAAGGTTGTGATCTTTGTCTGGGCCGGAAGGACTGCCGTGGGGCAGGCCGAGCAGGATCACAAATTCGGTGCAGGATACATGATCTCCGCGACCGACCGGGGTGGGACGACCACGCAAAGCGATCACGGCGTCGGCACGTCAGCGGCCGACTCCCAACTCTACGACGATGCCGCGATAAAGCTGCTGCTCATCGACGGCACGGTCGACGGGGCCGCCGATTTCGACGCGATGCTCGCCAACGGCTTCCGGGTCATCATCGATGATGTTTTCACTCAAGACTATCTGGTGTCCTGGCTCGCCATCGGCGGCAGCGATCTGACCGATGCGGTTTCCACGACCGTGGTGTCAGCGACCAGCGTGGGCACACAAAACATCGACGTTGGAGTCAATCTCGACACGGGGATTGACGACAAGGCAGTCATCATTTTCGGGCGCGGCGCGACCATGAACGTTTCCCAGACAACCTCCTTTTTCTCGTTTGGCGCGGCGGCCGGTAACACAATCACGAATAGCCTCCTCGCATCACGCGCCGGAGACGCGCAGGGTACATCACTCACGCAGAGTTACTGCCTCAGTGGCGAGGTATTGGCCACACAGGACAATGATACTGTGACCCGCCGGGCTGCGGTATCGGCATGGCTATCCAATGGCTTCCAACTCAACTGGCTCGAAGTGCAAGCCTCAACGCGATCCTTTCGGGCGCTCGTCCTAAAGGGCGGTCGTTACCAGGTCGGAGACGCCCTGACCAGCACAGGAGGCACCAACCAGACGGAAACCACTTCCTACGTGCCCAAAGCACTCATGATCGGCTCGGCGAACCGGGCGGCAAGTGTGGTAGACACAACCACTCCTCATGATGAGCGTAGCGTCGGATTCGCCACGGGTCCGACCGCGCGGAATTACTGCTCGATCATCGACAAGGATGCCGCCGGCACAATGGACATCGGCGTCGCCCAGAACACGGACGCGATGTACGGAAACCAGTCCACGGACGCAACCATCATCATTGAAGGGCTCGGGGATCTCGTGTCCTTCGACGCGGCGCCAAGCTTTACTTACGTCATGGACGACCCTGACCCGGTGGCGAGTTTCTTTTGGTACCTACTCATGGCCGACGTGCCTGGTGCCGCTCCGTGCGTCCCCACGTTGACTCTGCTCGGTGTTAGTAGGTGTTCCTGAGAGGTGATCCGTGAGAAAAGTGATCGCTGTTCTCCCCCTCATCGTCCTCATTGGCCTCCGCCCTCCTGCCTACGCGGGCCTGTACGAGCGCATCATCGGAACGGAAGAGCCAAAGATCGCCGTGCATTCGTTCATGGCCGCGTTGGGCGAGATGGAGCGTGGGAAGATCACCGCTGGAACCCTCGCCACCGCGTTCAGCCTGTCCGCTGCCGAACAGACTGAGGCTGCAACGCTCTTCAATCGCATCGTGACACCACTCGAAAGCGTGAGCCTCGGCGGGTTCGCCACGCTGACGAACATGGGGGCGACCTACGACACCACCACGACGGTGTTTGCATCCCTGGGCCTGGGATGGTGCAGAATTCAGACTGCGGGCATCACCGGAGTTGAGTTCTCGGTGTCGGTAAACAAGATCGGCAGCGGGACTCAATCCTGGCAATTGTGGAACGAGACGGACGGAACCGAGATTGCTGTGATCGACGACGCTGGCGTGGCTGGCCTCAAGACCCTCTCCGTGACCGTATCCCTGCCGGGGCCACTGGCTGCGGCGCTAAAAACGCTACGGGTTCGGGCCAAAAGCACGATTGCGGCGGACGATCCCATCTACCTCGGGGCCGCGCTCATGATCCGCCGCATTGACCGCCTGACGAGCGTGGAGCTCCACGAGGTCCTCCTGCTCGCGGAGCACGGCGAGGCCTATACGGTGGTCGGTGCGCTCAAGGCGCGGCTCGGAGTTCCGTAGATGCGCACGGAGACCAAGGTACTGATAGCGGTCGCAGTCGCAGCCGTGATAGCGTGGATCGTCTTGGGGAGAAAATCATGAAGGGTAAGAAGCTCGCAGCGCACATGGCCGAGATGAGCGCGAAGGGCGCGTTCAAGGATGCGGCCCCGGCGAAGCGGCGGAAGCGCAAGCACGGCAAGCTCTCGGCCGACAAGGCGAAGGTCATGCTCCACGAGGGCAAGGCCAGCGGGAAGGCGCTTACGAAGAAGCAGCGTGGGTACTTCGGCGCGGTCGCCGCCGGGAAGGCACGGAAGTAAATGCCAGAGACGACCAAGCCCGATCCGAAGGCCAAGCCAGACCCGCGTCTCGATATCGTCCAAGCGGTGAAGGACGCGGCCGAGGAACTGGGCCCTGAGGAGTTTCAGGACGCCGGAGAAGTCGTCGCGGAAGAGATTGAGGAGGAGGCCGAGGAGCCGGAAGAGAAAGCGACCGAGGAACCAGAAGAGGCGCCGGAAGAGGAGGACGAGGAGGAACCAGAGGAACAACCGGAAGATCTCACCCCGGACCTGATTGAAAGCCTCACCGATGAGGACCGCGCTGCCATCAAAGCGAACCCCGCGATGGCGAAGCTCGAGCGGTCGCTCCTGCGCGCCTACGCGCAGAAGACGATGAGGCTCGCGGCGTACAATCGGATCATCAAAGGCCTGGAGGACAATCCAGACGAAACCCTCGCCCAGCTCGCGGCAGGGCGTGGACTGACGGTGACGAAGCCTGCCGCCGCGGCAGAAGTGAGCGCGGTGGACAAGGCGAGGGTCGCAGCCAGGGAGGAGGTGGTCCGTCTCTTCGGCGCGGAGCACGCGGATGCTGTGCTCGGCCTGATCGAGCAGGTGGCGGCGATCAAGACCGAAGCTGCGGTAGAACCCTTGAAGCGCGCGGCCATGAGCTTGGGTCAGCACCAGCAGGCAGCTGACATAGCCGCCGCCACGAGCACGTTCATGCGCGAGCACCGGCAGGAGATTACGTCAGAGGTCGAGCGTGGGATGGTCAGCCTAGGGCAAGAACTGCTCAGCAAGGGCATGGGCCCCGGCCCGGAGACGAACCGCGACGCTTACATGGAGATGCTCCTCGAGGTGACATTGGCCCGACAGGGCAAGAGCAAGACGACAACGCGCCTCGCGGAGCGCACGAAGCGCAATCTAGAGGAAGCGGAACCTCAGCATGGCGCCGGCTCACGTGCGGCCGTGAAGTCAAAGAGCAAGGTGGACGACGCGAAGGATTTGAAGACCGCACTCAGGATCGCAGCGAACGAAGCCTGGGCCGAACTGTCGGGGAGAACGACGTAAGCGGGGGAAGGGGAGCGTTACCCGCTGGCTAGGCGTGCCGCCCCGGAAGCCCTAGCCTTCCCCCGAGGCGGAGTGTCTCACGCCTCCTTGACACTTACCACAACTTCATGCTAACGTTGAAATAGTCGTAGCCGCTGGAAACCGTCCAGGCGGCGGTGGGGACCACACGAAGCGCTGATTGGCGCGGAGAGTGTCCAGCCGCAGCCACCGACGACACACGAAGCGCGCCACGTCAACCGTCGCGGGCACCTGCAGGAGGAAGACCCGTCAGGCGGTAGACCAGAAGCCTCCGCAACGCAGGCTGGTCGCATCTACTTTCAGGAGCGACAATGGCGCTATCCACCACCCTCACGAGGGTTTACAACTCCCTCCTCGCGCTGACCCTTGACAAGGTCCGCAACAAACTGACTGACGCTATCACGTCGGCAAACGCCTTGTACTTCATGTACAAGGACAACGGTACGTGGGAGACGGTCGATTCGCTCGGCGACCGGCTCCGCGTCCCGATCATGACCGAGCAGACGCTCGGCGATTCGTTCTCCGGACTCGGCCCCGTCGAGACCACGCCCACCGACGGTATCACGGATGCCTTCTACGAGTGGCGGCAGTACGCGACACGGATCGTGATCGCCGACATCGAGAAGGCCCGCAACAAGGGCAAGGAACAGATCGTGTCCCTGCTCGCGTCACGCACGCAGCAGGCCATGGCTGGCGCGCAGGAGTTCTTCACTCGCGCTCTGGCACAGGGCCAGGGGATGATCGACACCACGTCGATCGCCACGCCGCGTGTCTCGCCCGTCAATGGCTCGAGCTTCATCGACCCGCTCGGGTTGCTCATCAAGGCTGTCCCGAGCACGGGACCTACCGTCGGCGCCGTTGATCCCACCGTCGCGGACAACGTGTTCTGGCGTAACCAGGTGGTCGATTCCGCCGCGACCACATTCGCCGGGCTCCTGGGTGAGGTTGATCACCTCATCAACCTCTGCTCCCAGGGTGCCGGCGGTGGACCGGATCTCTTCATCTCGGACATGGGCGCGCACGAAGTCGTCAAGAAGGCGCTGTTCACTCTCAACCGCTTCAACGATTACAAGCGCGCCGATTTCCCCTTCCAGCACCTCTACCTGAACGGTGCTCCCTACGTGTGGGACCGCTACATCGTGGACGCGAAGACCGGGTCCACCACGATCACGAAGGGGACGTTGTACGCGATCTCCTCGAAGTTCTGCGGCGTGACGGTCTACTCCGGGGCGAACTTCACGCCCGGGGAGTTCGTCCGACCCGAGAACGGCGCCGGCGAGGTCTCGCTCGTGCAGTGGTACGGGGCACACTGGACCTCACGTCGCGACAAGCTTGGCCTCCTCATGGACATCGACAACACGCTGGCCGCGTAAGGGACTGTACTTCGCCGGCGACAGACCGGCGTGAAAGGAAGGCATCACAGTGATCATCAATCGCTTGCAGAGAGAGGAGTCCGACAAGATCTTCACCATCGTGCGGAACGTAGCCGGGGCCACGATGGCGGTGGGCTCTGCGGTGGAGTGGACGACCACGAGCCCGGATGGCGTCCGCGTGAGTCAGCCGACGACGGGTGGTCTCAGCTTGTTCGCAGGAGTCCTGGTCGAGGCACTGACCGACAGCCAGTACGGCAAGATCCAGGTGCACAACTACCTCGCGTCGGCGTTGGTCACGAACAACACGTCGGTGGCCATCGTCGCTGGGGACATCCTGGTGCCGGTGAACGCGGCCTATCACCTGGCCCGGTCTGCGGCGTCCACGGGCACCAGCGGGTTCATCTTTGCGGGTGAAGCCGTGGCCACGGCCACGACTCCCGCGGCCGCGCTGAAGAAGGTCTTTCTGAAGAACCTCTAGGCGTCCGAGTGGCCTCCGGGCCGCGACCCTCCTTGCTTGCCCGGGGGCCACCGTGCACAATATGGGGCCATGAAAGACCAAAACGCTGGTTTCGGGGCCGCAGATGTTGTGCCTTTGCCGACTCAACCGTTCACCCGCCTCGAAGCGCCGTCAGCGTACCAGTTCTATCGCTGCTTTCATTGCGGCCGTCTGCTCACGCGCGATGACGAGCTGCGGGCTTTCAACCCAGCCAGCACCCGCCCTGGCATGATCTGTCCGTGCGGGTCCTCTCGGTACTTCCCGGGCATGCCTCGAGGCATCGAGTGGTTTACGCTTCGGAATCTGCGCTTCCTCTGGACACTCTGGACTGCGGCGGGCCACATGGACCGCCTCGGCTTTGTGGCCTGGGTCATCCGAGAATCACGGATGAAAGATCCGTGAGGATTGTCCTCAGCTCGCCCACCTACGGCTACACGCTCCCGGAAGCCGCGCGCGCGCTCCGAGTGGCGATCATGCATGCAGCGAGCAACGGAATCGAGTTCGCCGGCGATGCCTCCACGGATCGGCTTAACTATGCGGCGGCCCGGAACCAAGCGGCTCGGGCCGCAGTCCAGGCGCCCGGCGTTGACGGTATCGTGTGGGCGGACGACGATGTTGTCTTCCCGGCCTCCGCGATTACGCGCTTGGTCAAACATGGGCTCGACTACGTCTCCGGAATCTACTTCTCACGTGCCGAGCCATACTTGCCTCAGATCTACAGTTTCTCGCGCGCTCGGGAGTCCTTTATTCCTTGCATCCAGTACCCCGCCAACGTCCTCGCGCCGATGGACTCGGCCGGCTTCGGGTGCTGCTACACGTCGACGCGGATGCTCACGTCGATGATGACTCTGAAGGACGTGCAGAAGCACGATCCACGGGACCCGCCGGCGTGGTTCCGGTGGGGCCGATATGGCGAGGACTTCGACTTCGCACTGAAGGCGAAGGAGGCGGGCTTCCAGCTCTACGTCGACACGGGGCTCCTGTGCGGGCACTTGCGGAGCCCCGAGGCAATCACGGAGGAAACGTACAAGGCGAATATCCAGGCTCAAGGGGGCTTGGGGTTCTTGCTCGATTCGAAAGGGGCGGCGTGATGGCGGACGGACATCGATATGACGCAGACGGAAAGCGCGTCACGCACATCTACGTGCGCGAGCGCCTCGGCGATGGGAGCGTTCGGCTCTTCCGATATCCCTACAACCTGGTGAGGTACAACACCGACGTGGGAATCGGAGACTACGACGGCCTTGAGCCGTTTGGAGACGAGGAGCCGACGACGCTCCCCGGTGGCGTGCTTCGGGCGAGAGAGATTATCGAAGAGGTGCGGATCTACGACGGTGCAGTACCGTGGAAGGAAGTCGTGGGCTAGGACGCGATGACCCTAGCACAGACGATGCAGCGGTTTCGTGCTCGTCTACGGCCGGACTCGGCTGCATTCTTCTCGGACGACGACCTTTTGACGGCCTACAACGATGGTCTCGACGAATTGTCGGAGGCGACCGACTTCTACGAGCGCCAGGTGATGCTCCGGTTGAGGGAGGACGCGGCCTACAACGACCTCCGGGGGCAGATCCCAGAAGAAGCGCTTCGGATCGTGTCGGTGTGGAGTCCCGCTCTCGGGATCTGGCTCGAATGCGTGACTCCGGCGGCTCTGGACGAACGCGCGGGGCGTGAGTGGGAGAAGGTCACGGACACACCTCAGTGGTGGTGGATGCGCGGCCTGTGGTGGCTGGGCGTGCATCCCAAGCCAGGGAACGCGACGATGGTCCTCAAGATCTACTACTGCGGCCTACATCCCCACGCTACGCTGACGGATACGAGCTTCATCCCCGAGTTGCCACCGGATGGGGAGGATGCGCTCGAGGAGTACATGCTCTACGAGTACTACGCGCAACGTAAGGAGACGGCGAAAGCGACCGAACGGTGGGCGAAGTACTCGGAGCTGGAGCGGTCGGTCGCGGACCTCAAGGATAGGCGGCAATCGCGTGACCGCGTGGCCGTCGTTGGCAAGCGCAGATGAGAACGCTCAAGCAAGCAAGCGATTCCGTCCTCCGCAAGCTCGACGACGAAGCCGAGCGCGTATGGACTCGCGCCGAGGTTGGGGCCTACCTTCAGGACGGATACGACCGCATGTGCCGGCGCACGCTCGCTATCTTCGACATGGCGATGCTCGAGGCGTTGCCTGGAAACCACACCGTGAAGTTCGAGGAGGAATTCATGATCGGGGAAGACTTCCCGATCCTGGCCCGCTTCAATTTTTCTGCGGAGTGGGAACGCGAGTTCGCCAGTGCTTCCGCTGAGGGCCCATCGAATTACTCCGCGCCATTCGAAGCGGCATTCGCCGGATCGACAGAGCTTCGCCAGACGGTGCAGATCCCGGAAGATCTCGTGTCCATCGATCGCGTGACGCACGATTGGGAGGTGGTCTTTCCGGAGAGCCATCGCACCGTTGTGGGGATGGGGAATGAAGTCTATGAGACCGAGCGTGGAGATCCCTATGAGTACACGGTGGGTCAGGATGGGCTTTTCAGCCTGCGTCGTGTCCCTCAGCCCGGTGTGGCCTCGGAACCGGAGACGATCACCGGCAAATTCGGCCTCCTACGCACTGAACCGAGCCCGCCGACCTTGCTCGTCGACCTCAAGGAGTGCTTCCGGCTAAACGAAGCAAGCGGGGTGCGCTTCGGCGTCCACGGGCACACGCTACAAGTGCGAGGTACGACCGATCCACCTACTGCGGCAGGTAAGGTCACCGCGAACGCTGTCCTCTTTCAGGGCGCGGTGAGCGACCGCCTCGTAGAGGAATCGCAGGGGCCCAATGGCGGGTTCAGTCCCGACTTCCAGGGCGGGGACGTGGACTTTACGATAGGCGTCTGGATCTACCCGACCGCGGATGCGCTGGGGTACATCGTGTCGAAGGACGACGACACGAGCTCGCTCTCTGGCGAGTACCACATGGCCTACAGGTGGACCGGGATGGGGCCGGGGGTGGTGAGCTTCTTCACCTCCAACATCGGCTCGGATGCGCGCGTCAATTCGGCCGTCAATGCGGCCCCGATTAATCAGTGGGCTTGGATCGTGGCATCCTATCAAGCGTCGACGAACACATTGCGCCTGCGGGTGAACAACGGGATTCCAGTAACGGCAGTGGCTTCGTTCGATCCGGTTGGAACTGGTGCCCCGCTCCGTCTCGGCCAATTCGGGACACTTCATGCGACCAACGATTTTGCCGGACGCATGAACCTGTATTGTTTCTGGCGCCGGCTGTTGACTGCGGCCGAGGAAGACACGCTCTGGAATTCCGGCGCTGGTCTTGATTATCCGTTCGGCGTCGTCCTCGGCGATCGCTGGGGTATCTTGCGCTCAGCGGGAGCGGACTTCCCATCGCGCGGACCGTGGGGGCCCGCGCGGCGCCGACGCACGGATGATGACACCACACGCCTCGAGTACTACCGGCTCGGGCGGGCGCTGGATCAGTATGAGTTCGAGATCCCGGATCGGTTCGTGCGCTACGTGGAGTGGTGGGCCTTACAGCGTGCGTACTCCAAGGATGGCCCCGGGGAGGATACGAAGCTCGCGGAGCATTACCGAGCGCGGTTCGAGCTGGGAGTGCAGCGTCTCTCCAAGCGGGTGTCCGAGGCTGGTCGCGCACGGACGATCATGATGGGCGGCGGATCACGCGGACGGATGCCACCACCTATGGGCAGGCCTCCCTCGAACTACGGCCCAACTAGACCCTTCCGCCTATAAGGACGAAGCGATGCTGACTTTCGAAAAGGCGCTCGGACAAGATCTCAATTTGGGCACTGGAACAGCAACGGTGTCGAATCCGGGTGGCGGCGTACTTTCAGGGCACCAGATCAGCATCTCGACGCTTGGCCTCGACGGAGCACCCACCCAGGCGGCGACGGCGACGTGGAATCCACCGTCGATCCCGTCGCTACAATCGGTAAGCACGACAGTTGCCGTTGCAGGGGCCGCAGTCGGAGACTTCGTGCTCGTTACCCATGACCAGCTCGGATCGACCGACCTTCAACTCACCGCTCATGTCCAGGTCGCCGGCACGGTACGCGTGGTGCTGGCGAATCCCACGCCGGCAGCGATCGACGTGGCGTCCGGGACGCTCAAGGTTCTGGTACTCCGACCGAGGTAGCGCAGGCGTGGCGATCAACACCGTTGGCTTCCTGCACGGGGTAGTGGATCAGGGCGCGCACACGGAACTGGTGACGTTCCAGGGTCAAGGCACTGGCGCGGGAGCCTTCAGTCCGACCGCGGACCGCTTTTATCGAGAGGGTTTCGACTACGAGCTCGGTACCGCCGCGCCACCCTACGACTCGAGCGAGCCAACACGGCTGTCAGATGGGTCGTTCGGCTTCGTCGGTTCCATAATCGACGCTGGTGGCTGGAGCGAAAGCTATGAGTGGATTGCGGGCGCAACCTATGGCGGGTTCGCCACGCGGGGGCAACTGGTCGCAGACCGTACTCATACGATGCGGGCCCATGGTGCCCTGCACGAGTATCAGAGTGGCGAAACCGAGGTTTTCATCGCTACGCATAGCGGTGGCGACCTAGCCTTAAAGACCAACGCCGTAGATCTGACGTTCTCTGGCGCGCCATCCGCCGCGAGCATCCAGGCCCGTCAAGCCGCTCTCTCGCAATCCTTCTTCCCAAACACGGACGAATCCGTAGCATCGGCTCGCTTTCAGTACCGCAAGCTCGGCGACACGATCTTCATTGAGGCGGCGTCTCAGGACTACTCAGGCTACGGAATTCAGACCCGCACGACTACCGTGACCGGGCTGACGGGTTCTACCACCTACGAATTTCGCCTTCGCGTCACGCGCACGAGCAACAACGGGACCGACAACTTCGGCACCATCGGCAGTTTCACGACGCTCGCCGATACGCCGAGCGTTACTACCACCGCGGCAACGAACATCGGTCCTAACGGAGCCACGCTCAACGGCACCGTGAATCCCAATGCTTTTTCGGACGTGGAGTTCCGCTTCGTTTACGACCTCGACAGTGGGACACCCTATGCGAGTGCGACCGCATGGACACCGCTTGGATTCGCTGATTCCTCATCGCACCAGGTGTCCGTCCCGATTACCGGGCTCGCGACCAGCACGCTGTACTTCTTCCGTCTTGAGGTACGATGGAGCGGCGGGAGCCTCACGACGAACGGCTCCGAGCTGAGTTTTACTACTGAGGCCACCGCTGCGGAGGCAAGGATCATGCCTGGACTCTTCGAGTACAACGACCGAAAGTACGGGGTGGCGTCCACCTTCGTCTTCACGGTCGAGGTTCCGTCAGCCACGAACAGCAACCGCTTTTTGAACTCCGCGGTGCCGTGGGTCGCCGGTGACGTGCAGATCAGCAAGGACGCGGGCGCGCCCGCGAACGTGGCCACGCTCCCGGTACGGATCGGCACCTCGCCCCTCTACCAGCTCTCGCTCTCCGCGGCGGAGATGCAGGCTACGGACCTCGACGTGTTCTTGGTCGATGCGGACGGGCCGGCTTGGCGCGACCTCCATATCAAGGTCCAGACCAAGGCGCGCCTCGGCAAGCTCGACATCGACGCCTCGCAGATCGGGACCACGGAGCAGGCGATCACGCTGACGTCCGGCGCGACCGCTCCGGGAGACATCACAGGCATCCTCACAAGCCATGTCCTCCGCAAGGCCCCCGCCCAGGCCGGGGCCACCGGGACCACGCTCGTCCTGGATGCCAGCGCGTCGGCCACGAACGACTACTACGCGGGGGCGATGCTCTACATCGTCTCGGGTACGGGCGCAGGCCAGTGCCGGGTCATCACGACCTACAACGGCACAAGCAAGGTGGCGACAGTCAACCGCGGTTGGGTGGCGACCCCGACCGGCACTCCCGTGTTCGCCATCGTCCCGATGGAGGAACTGTGGGCGAATGCCGCCCCGGTCGAGCTGTCGGCGGTTCCCACCGCGGCCTCGACGCCGCTCGAAAAGCTCCAGGCGCTCTTCCAGCGCTTCTACTTCCGCCGCAAGGAGGATGCGACGACGCTAACATTGTACAAGTCGGACTCGACCACAGTACTCGGCACGGGGACGAATTCGGATAGCGCAGGCGTGCAGGATCTCGGCAAGGTGACGTAGATTGCCCGCGAGCAACCTTTACCGGCGCCCCGGATCGCTCGGGTGGGTTCCGGACGCCGACGCAGTCAACGCCCCCGAGGGAGCGCTGCTCCGGGCGGACAACGTCGTTCTTGATGAAGTCGGTGCGCTCGCTCTCCGGCGCGGATCGAGCCGGATCTACTCTGGCCTCGTGGATCTTGACATCCACTCGGTACGCACATTCGAGTTGTCCGGGTTCGCCGGCGCGTCGATTACCAAGCGGTTCCTGGGGGTGGGGAACAAGCTCTATATCGACGGCACCAATGCCGGTGTGACCTTCGATGGCTCGGGAGACGTCGCGATGGGGACGGACTCGTACCAGGCGTTCATGGCACGCGGTACGGTGAAGAAAAAGCATGACGGCACGACGCTCAACAACTGGGGCATCCCGAAGCCGGGCTTGAAGCCGTCGCTCTCAGCGCTCACAGCGATCCTAAGTACGGCGGCAACGTTCAACTCAACCGAATCCCCCGCGTTCGTGGTGAATGAAGGTTCGGGCACCTTTCAGGCTGGGTACGATGGGACGGCCAATGGCGCGCTTGAACTCACACCAGCCGCAGCTACCGGTCGCACATCCGCCGGCAAGACTTTCGCGTCCGATCAGGACTTCCTCACCATCTCCGGGGCGCTAGGCACAGCCACAGACCTGTTCGATGTCTACGTCTGGCTCGAGGCACCCGAGAAGGCAAAGACCATCACGATCATGTTCGGACTGAACACGGGGACTGACGCCTTCCGGGACGATTACTTCTATTTCGATTTCCGGATGAACAACCCCGGAACGGTGGACGTGAAGGACGCGGCGGCCTACACGGCCGCCGCTTACGGCAAGGCTGTCGATCGTCAGCAAATGATCCTCACCCCGGAAGAGGTCACGGAGGTCAAGGCACCGGAAGAAGTCGGGCACGTGCTACGACGCCTTGGGCGCTTCGCCGGGCCCAGGTCGAGAGAGCGGAAGGATGCTCAGGCCGCGTCTCCGGCATGGACCCATTTCTCTGTCACTCGCGGGCAGTTCAACCGCGTCGGTGGTACCGCAGGCCGTGGTTGGACGACCGTGCGAGCTTTCAAGGTCGTCTACAAGGCGATCTCTGGCAGTACGGAGAAGATCCGCTTCGATTCGGCGGTCATGTTTGGTGGTGGTGATCGGGCTCTCACGGGGACGTTCCGGTGTGTTTGGCGCGGCGTGCGGAATACCGGCGTCTACAAAGAGCTGTCGCCGCCGTCGCCGATCTCGGACCCGATCACCCTCGCCCAGCAAGGACTCCGCATCACGCTTCCCGCTGCTGCGGTGTCGGGGCTCGACGCTCAGGTCAACGAGGTTTGGATCTATCTGTATGGAGGATTCCTCGACACGTTCTATAGATTCGTCTCGGTCACGAACCCAGCGTCCCAACAGAGGACGCGCCTCGAGGATTTCCCGCGTCGGGAGGGAGGGGCGAACTTCGATGTGGCCAACGAACGCGGCCCTGTCGCTCAGACCGAGTTCGCCTGGCCACCCGATGAGACGCCGAACCTCGACATAGCCATAGACGTGCTCAAGAGCGAGCTTGATGCGCTGATCGACAACGAGACTCTCGAGCCTGGGGCCGTCGTTCCGCCGGACCACATCGTGGCGATTGAGGGACCTTTTGGAAATCGCATCTTCGCGCTGACCAAGGATGGATGGCTCTACCCGTCGTTGCAAGGTGTCCCATCCACATTTTCGGTCTACCACGCACTCGACCTGCGCCGGTGGGGCACGCCCCTGTGGATGTTGAGGACCAACGCGGGGATCTATGTCGGAATGACTGCCGACGTACTGCGCATCGCCGGCACAGGAGACGAGTCAGAGGATCGGACGCAAGTAGATCTGGCGGCCGAGCCGCTTAACGCGGCGAATTCTCCGGTGGACGCGGCGGCGTACACGGATGGCAACACCGTGGTCTATCGGTCTGCCGACGGGCTCATGGCGCTGTCCGGAGTGACTCTCACGCCCGTAAGTCAGGGACAGACTTCCCTTCTGTGGCGTGGGCAAGTGCGGCATGGTGTCGAGCCGTTGAACATCACCGGCGGACGCTTTCGCCTCGCGGTCGATAATCATGAGTTGTACATGCTTGCCCCCGAGGGAGCGAGCACGATCTCCTCTTCGGTCATCTGGCGCTATGGACACGGCAAGTGGATTCGCACGACGTACCCGCTTGCCCTGTTTCGCTCGCTTCACCGAGAACCTAACGGGAACATGGTCGCCGGAGATACGACGGGGAATCTCTGGCTTCTGGAGGCGGGGACGCAGGACCGTGGTTTCAATATCCCGGTGGAAATCTGGGCATCGAGTGATGATGGCGGGCTACCGCTCGTGCGTAAGGACCCGTTTGATCTGCAAGTGCACATGGATTCGGGCGGGTCCACGGCTACGATTGCGATCCACCTGGACGGATCGTCCACGCCGGCGCAGGCATACGGGCTCTCGGCGCCAAAACAGGATATCGCCCGCGCCATCACAACGAGCTTGGGCAGATTTACCCGCGCGCAAGTACGGGTGAGCGGCTCCTTCTTCCGCTTCGTCCTCCAGGCATTCAACCTGTCCTACCGCCAGCTCCCGCAGCACGTCATGGCGGTGGATACTGGGGCCATCGCGGTAGGCCCCGCGGAAATGCAGTGGATTCAAGAAGTGGAGCTTGATGCAGTGTCGCCAGTCAACCTCGAGATGCTCGTCTACCTCGACGATGTACTGCATTCGACGCAGCCTGTTGCGGTGATCCCGAACCAACGGTCGTTGTATCGCGTCACGACCATTCGCGGCACAAAGGCCCGGCGGCCGCGGCTCCTGTTTCGCACCACGAACCCGAACGGATCGGGGGCGCTTGGCTTTGAGCCCTACTCCGTGCGGGTCCGGGCGCCAGGCAGCGGAAATAGGACTGAGGGCCCGATGGTGCAGGTGTGGCCAGTGGGCGAGGCATCGTGATCGTACCGCCCGATGCCTCGCTCAACATCCAGGCTGCTCTCGTAGATCTGGATCGACGGCTACAGCAAGTCGAGCATAACCTCCATGCGGGCGGTGTGGACCAAGAGAGCATCACACTCTCTATCGATGAGCTACGGCAACGGATCTCCCGCGTTGGCGATAAGCCTACCATCCCCGACCCGAACGAGCTCTTTGTCTACTCCGCGAAGGTCACGCGGAGTACAAATCAGAGCATCGCCACGGGTGTAATCGACCAAGTAGATTATGATGCGGCTGCGATCGACACGGGGCGGATGTGGGTCGTGAGCAGCCCGCATCTCATCACGCTCAACGCCTCAGGTTGGTGGCTGGTGGGCGCGACCGTGCGCTGGGCGATCGATGCAACGGGGACAGTCAGGACGCTACGGATGAGTAAGAACAACGCGACATCGACACCATTCATCGTGGACTCGAGGGTGCCTGGCGCTGTTGTGGTGGACTTGGCCGTAGTGGCCTATGAGCTGCTACTCGCGGGCGACACGATCCAGACGGACGTAAGTCACGACGCCGTGGGCTCGGTAGACATCCTTGCATCCTCCGCCTTCTCGCCTCGGATGTGGGCTCTGTTCGTGAACCGGCCGTGATCTATCGCGAGCTTGATGCAGAGGAGTTCGATCGCATCCCACCCGAAGCCTCGGCACCATACGCGATCCCCCGGGAGACGCGTGTCTTCGCCGCATTCAACGAGCACGAAGAACTTGTCGCGACGTGGTGCTTGATGGCCGTGGCGCACGCGGAGCCATTGTGGGTGCGGGAGGACTATCGAGGCCATCCGGTACTCCTACGCCGGCTTTGGAGGCACCTCACGCGGGGGGCTCGCGAACTCGGGTTGACGCACGTCGCATCCGCCATCATGGATGATCGCCCAGTAACGCAGCACATCGCGGAATGGACTGGGGCAAAGCCCCTGCCCGCCAGGTTTTTTGTGGTAGCATTGAACTCGTCGGCCTCTCAGGGAGACTGAAGCCATGCCAATGGTCGCCATTCCCGCCGCGATGGCCATAGGCAGCACAATCCTCAAGCATCGCGCCGAGAAGAAAAGGCAACAGGAGCAGTCCGGCCTTTGGAATCAGTACCTGCGCGATTATGGTCAGGGGCAACAGCAGATCCTGGGGGGACTCACCGGCGCCGGGTACAACCCACTGGGCCCGCAGACCAGCACGAGTACAGGGACGAGCACGGGCACGACATTCGGGGAGACGCTCTCGGATATCGCGCCGTATGTCACGCCCGAGTTCGCGCCGCTCGTGGGGCAGGTGCGTGGGACCTTGGAGCGGCGCACTGCCGGGCCTGGGGCAACGCTGCCCGCCGGGTATGTGGAGACGGGAATCCGGGGAATCAACGAGGCATACGCGCCGGCGGAAGCCGGGCTCAGAAATCTCGCGGCCCGCCGCGGCATCTCAGCCGATACCTACCTCACCGCATCTCCGGTAGCGCGCGCCCGCGCGGGCGACATCGCCAAGTTCCGGGCACAGGTGCCGCTCACCGAACGGGAACTTCAAAACCAGGATCTCCAGCTCGCGACCGCCATCAGCGAGGTCTTCGGGAAGGGCCAACGCGGGCGGACTACCACGCGTGGCACCACAAGCATGACGGAGGCTCGTACAGCCACCACGCCTCCGAACATCGGCTCACTCTTGCAGCTCCTCACGCCTCCCGCGCCGCAGCAGGGCTTCCAGACCGGGGGTAGTCCTCTCGGCAGCTCGCTGAGCGGGCTTGCTCAGCTCATGGCGTACTTTCAGGGTCAGGGGGGATTCGGCGGCGGAGCCTCCAGCGCTGGCGGAAATCCATGAGCGACGATGCCGGCATCGGTGCCTTGATCGCCGCGATGCAGGCGGGCCAGCAGGCCGCCGCACAACGTCAGGCCGCGCGCGCGCGGGCACAGCAGCTCATCGCCGACGAGGAGGAGAGCAAGCTCCGGCTGGAGCGCATGCGTCTCGACATGGGCAACGAGCGTTTGGCGAGCAAGCTTCGCGCCCGCGAAGCCTCCTACGCCCAGAACATCCTCGCAGTCGGAGAGCGCGCCATAGAGGAGCAACCGCAGGTTGTAGGGGCTGCGCTGGGGGAAGGGCCGGAGGGCCCGCCCGAGGGTCCGCCGGCGGCGCTCGGGTTGCCGCTCCCTGTGACCATGCCCGCGATCCCCGAGGCGGGGCTCTTGGAGCAGACCATCTCTCCCGCCATGGAGGCGTTTCGGTTGCGGCGCCAGGCAGCAGAGGAGGCCTCCGGGAAGAGGGCCGAGGAGCTGGGGACCTACGAGGAGAAAGAAAAGATCAGGGCGCGGTATGCCGCGGCGCCGAAGGTGGAAGAGACGCCGGAGCAGCGTACCGCCCGCATCAGAGAAGACGTGCGCGCCCGCGAAGAGGCGCAGGTCCCCTTTGAGGCTGCAAGAGAGAGGCGCCGCGCGGCGACGGAGGCGGGCAAGCCTCCTGTCCCGGGCAAGCTCACGAAGGAAGAGCGTCAGCAGTTCTCGGCCATCAACTATGCGCTCCCGAAGCTCGACGCGTTCGCGGAGTACGTGCAGGCGAATCCGGGGAAGTACGGGAAGTGGGACGCCTTCGCGCAGGGATTGAGGCAGCAGATCCCAGGGATGGCCGACACCGATTACGCCACGAAAGGGGCGTTCATCGGGCGGATGAACGCCGAAATCCGGCACGCTCTGTTCGGAGCCTCGCTCACGGACACGGAAAAGGAGTCGGCAAAGTCGTTCATGATCGACGCCACCGACCAGCCGCCTGTGATCCTGGCCAAGCTCCAAGACGCTCGCGGGCGGATGCAGAACGACATTGACTACTACGAGGGGCAGGGGTACAGGGTGGGCGGTGGCAAGAGGCCCCCGGCGCGGGCCACTTCGGGCGGCGGCGCGCAGCTATCGTCGGCACCCTCGATGGCCGATTTTCTGAAAAAGTTTGGGAGCAGATAGGTGGCGACCGTAGAGGAGATCGTCTCCGATCCGGCCTTTGCGCGGTTCAGTCGCAATCAGCAGATCGCGATTCTGCGCAAGCTCAAGGGCGGCGAGGTTGCGGCCGGCTACGAGCAGGCGCTCTCTGAAGCCGGTCCGGCGATCTCTGCCGCACCGGAAGGCTCAAGCGAGCCGAGCCTCGGCCAGGAGGTCGGCGGCGCGCTCTCGCGGTTTCTGTTCCGTTCGCCCGAGCAGCAGGAGGCGGAAGCGGCTGGCCTCGCGACGCAGCCGCCAACAGGCCAACTCCTCGCCGCCGCCGCCATGCCTCTGCTGACAGGGGTCGGCGGAGCAGCAGCGCGCGCAGTCGCGCCGCTGGCCGGGAAGATCCTCCCCTTTGCGGGCAAGGCCGTAGCGGCGGCAGGGACACCGCTCGGGGCTGCGACCATCGGAGGCATTTCGGGAGCGTACACGGGCGGCGTAAAGGGAGCCGCTACTGGCGCAGCCGAAGGCGCGATCCTGGGGCATCTCGGCGGGGGAACCATCGGGCGCTTGTTCCGCCTGTTGCGCGCCGCCCCTGCGCTGAGGGTCGCGGCTCCCGCTGCCACCACGGTGGCGAAGGCCGCGGTGCCGGCTGTGGCTGCGGCGCCGGCGGGACGCGAAGCGTTCATGGCCGGGACCGGAAAGCTTGCGGCCATGCTCGGCCAGGCCCCCGCTGCGGAGCGCATCGCGCAAGCCGCAGCACCGGCCACCTTCAGCAACGTCGATGCTGCAATCGTGTCCAAGATTCGGCAGTTCGCGCAAATGCCCGGGGGTAAACAGAAGGCTCTCAAGGCCGTCGAGCAGGTGTTCGGGAAGGTCCGCGCCAAGGACATGCTTCGTGAGATTCTCCGTCCGCGGACTACGATGCCGACCATTTACACACCGTGAGGACAAATGACCGACCGGCAGTTCGGAGCGCTCCTGTGGACCTTGACGGGCGTCATCGTGGTCTCTGTCTTGTCCCTCGTGGTCGCACTCAGCGAGCGCTGCGGGTGAAGCGGTTGTACTGGATCGTGCTCCTGCTCGGGGCCTGGGCCGTGCTCATGGGTGCAGGCTGTAGCCCGAAGCCTCCCCCGGTCGAGCCAAGCCCACCGCCGTCCGCCGTGGTCAGGGTCGAGAACGGACGATTCGTCCCCGCTCTTGGCGTTGGCGCCGCGGCCTGCTGTGACGATCCGCTCGACCCGTGGCAGGACGAGGGACTCACTGATGGCTGGTCCGCGCCCACGGTGGCGTGGCTGGATCGAGTCAGGAGTGCCGGTGCCGGTTTCGTGCTCGTCCGCCTTGGGCCCTATGCGGATGTGGGCTCAGCGTACCTCGACGAGGGAGAGCGTGCGGTACGTGACGCGGAGGCACGCGGGCTCGCCGTGCTAGTCGATGCATGGGACTACTGGGCAATCGCGAATGGGGTCAACCTCTACGGCCTTCGGTGCGAGGACACACACGCGGCGCCGCCCCCGGTCGCGCTCGATTGGATGCGGACGGTAGGGCAGCGGTTCGGACGGTATGAACGTGTCTTGTTCGAGGTCGGCAACGAGGCGTTCCGGTGTACCCCAGCACGCGCGTGGGAGGATGGGCTTGTGGCCGCGCTCCGTGGCGGGTTCCCGTCCGGTGCGCGCCTCGTGGGCTCGCAGTTCTATAAAGGTGAGGGCTGGACCTCGCGTCCTCTCTTCGACTTCGTGGTCTTCGGTGCCTACCCTGTCGCCGATGCGTCGCCGCCCTACGGGCCGCCAACGATCCCGGCGATTATCGAGGAGGACGACGGGGCACGGTACACGTCGGACCAATGGCGCCGTCTCCACGAGCAGGCCAGAAGTGTGGGGACCACGGTCATGCATTGGCGAGGCATCCGGGCCTGGTGGGAGGAGTTGGATTTCCTGCGCGCCCCGCTCCCGGTGTCGGGCCTGATTGAGTGCCAGACACCGCCCACAGGCTCGGAAGCGTGCGAGCCCGAGGGCGCCCTGCATCTTGCTGCCGTCGGTGCCGCGACGACCGAGGTCGTAGCCGCGCACCCGGAGCTGTACCGCCTCGAGGCGGACGGACCACACACGAAGGACCGCGCCGAGGAGGTCCTCCATGTCCAGTACGTCTCCGAGGCCGCACGGCGGCGTGGCCTGTGCGCTGGCACCTACCACGGCGAGGAGATCGCGGTCATGGCTCCAGCGGACCGCACGCGGAGTGAGAACTACGACCTGGTCCGCGCGGACGGCCTCGTGATCTACGGCTACCGAGTGACGTGCCGGCCAGGCACGATC